>ORJL010088474.1_pt1 | contig 14796 bp, 10 predicted proteins | sample 1779941 | NCBI WGS metagenome assembly ORJL01 (sample SAMEA104232317, study PRJEB22302) | groundwater metagenome | biome: forest; feature: aquifer; material: groundwater | place: USA | collected 2011-08-07 | depth 5.8 m
CGGTGGTCTCCACGATCACGCGCTTGAACGAGGCGCGGCCGTTGTCGAGATTGCGGAGAAGCTTTTCCAGCGCGGTAACCAGATCGCCGCGCAGGTTGCAGCACAGGCAGCCGCTCGACAGCACCATCATGTCGCCGTCGATCTTCTCGACCAGCAGATGATCGAGCGCGATGTCGCCGAACTCGTTGATGATGACGGCGGTGTCGCGCAATTGCGGATCGCGCAACAGCCGGTTCAGGAGCGTGGTCTTCCCGGCGCCGAGAAAGCCGGTGAGCAGCGTCAGCGGAATCGGCGCCGGCGGACGCCTGGACTGTTTGTCCTGCGTCACCGCGCAGCAGGCTGTGCGGGTGCAGCCGGCTTTTGTACCGGAGGCTTGGCGGTCGCTTCTGCATTCGCAGGTGCGCCGCTCGGCGTCGATTTCTTTTTCGCAGCCTTTTTCGCCGGCGGTGCACCGGTCGCGGCATCCGCAGCGGCAGGCTTCGGTGCGGCAGGAACTGAGCCGACGGCCGCTTGCTTCGGTGCTGTCTGCTTTGGAGCCGCAGGCTTGGCGGCGGCTGGCGCAATCACCTGTTGCGATTGCGGCTTTGCCGCAGTGACCTGATCTGCCGCAGCAGGCGCTGCCGCCGCTGCGGCTGCGACGGTTTTCTTTTTGGCTTTCTTCTTCGGGGCGTCCGCGGTCTGAACCGGCACCGCACCCTTGTAGGCACCGAGGAACACCTCGATCGGCTCCATCGACGGCGTGAGCGGGCCGAGTAGCGCCGAAGGCTTGTTGTTGGCGGTGCGCAGGCTTGCCAACGCGACCGCCTGCGGCGAGTTCGGATCGATGCCGGGCGGCAGCGCGGCTTCGGTATGTTCCTCCTCGTCGACGTCTTCCGATTCGGCGGCGGGGCGCTTGCGCTTCCTGCCGCAAATCTCCTCGCGCAAATTCGGTGGCGGCGCATCGAGCGCGGCGAGCTGGTCGACCGTCGTGCCGGCGGAAGTCAACCAGTTGAAACTGCCGCTCTGGAAGCCGCGTTCGAGCATCTGCGCGACCTTGACCGCGCGTACGCCGCCGGACGGTGCACCGAGCATCACCGCGATCAGACGGCGTCCATTGCGTTTTGCCGATACCACGATGTTGAAACCGGAAGCGCAGATGAAGCCGGTCTTCATGCCCTCGGTGCCGGGATAGCGATCGAGCAGCGTGTTGTAATTGCGCATGACGCGGCGGCCGTATTTGATCGCCGAGATGCGCCAATACATCTCGTATTCCGGCAATTCGCGATAAACGGCGCGGGCGAGGATGGCGAGATCGCGCGCCGAGGTAATCTGCTCGTCGGCGGGAAGGCCGTTCGGGTTGACGTAAGAGGTCTGCGTCATGCCGAGCCGCGCGGCAGCCTTGTTCATTTCATCGGCGAAGCCGGCGATGGAGCCGCCGACGCCCTCGGCGAGCACCACCGACATGTCGTTGGCCGATTTGACCATGATGGTCTTGATCGCGTTATCGACGGTGATCTGGGAGCCGGCCTTGAAGCCCATCTTGGTCGGCGCCTGCGCGACCGCGTTCGGAGATACCGTCAGCAGCGTGTCGAGCGAGATCCTTCCGGCTTTCACCGCTTTCAGCGTCACGTAGGCGGTCATGATCTTGGTGACCGATGCCGGATACCATTTCTGCGTAGCGTTTTCCTGATGCAGCACGCGGCCGCTATCGGCCTCGATCAGCAGCATGGCCTGCGCCTGCGCCGTGCCGGACGGAAGGCTGGTGAGGCCCACAAGCAGGGCCGCGGCCATGGCAAATTTCGGAACATCGAAGCAGCGGGCCGAAAATGACAATTTCACGAGATACGGTCCGGTTTGAGGGGCGGCCCATCGGAACTTCTGTCGACGGTGAGATGCCGCAATTTAGGCCAAACAAGGCCCGGAACGCAAAGCACAAGGCTCCGGTCAGGTATGTTTTTGCGGTCCCCGCCTTGCTAATTCCCCAAGAAAGCGACCAAAGTTCGGCGAATACCACAGCCGTAAGATCGGCGAAAAATATCAAGGATCGCGCGCCATGACAGCCTGTATCGTGGGCTTCGCCCACAGCAAGTTCGGAAAGCTCGACGCCGAGACCGTCGAAAGCCTGATTGTGCGGGTGGCGACCGATGCGCTCGCCGATGCGGGCCTGGAGCCGAAAGAGGTCGACGAGATCGTGCTCGGCCATTTCAATGCGGGCTTTTCGGCACAGGACTTTACCGCCTCGCTGGTATTGCAGGCCTCGCCGGACCTTCGCTTCAAGCGCGCGACGCGGGTGGAGAATGCCTGCGCGACGGGCTCCGCAGCCGTGCATCAGGGCATCAAGAGCATCGAGGCCAAGGCGGCGCGCATCGTGCTCGTGGTGGGTGTCGAACAGATGACCACAACGCCGGCACCGGAGATCGGGCGCAATCTTCTGAAAGCGTCTTATGTGCGCGACGAGGCCAATATCGAGGGCGGCTTTGCCGGCATTTTCGGCAAGATCGCCGGGCTATACTTTCAGAAATATGGCGACCAGTCCGATGCGCTGGCGATGATCGCCGCCAAGAATCACAAGAACGGGGTCGGCAATCCTTACGCGCAATTGCGCAAGGACCTGGGCTTCGAGTTTTGCCGCAAGGAAAGCGACAAGAATCCGTTCGTCGCCGGCCCGCTGAAGCGCACCGATTGCTCGCTGGTGTCGGACGGAGCCGCGGCGGTTGTCCTTGCCGATGTCGAGACCGCGCTTCGCCTCGAAAAGGCCATCGCGTTCCGCGCCGCCAGCCATGTGCAGGATTTCCTGCCGATGGCGAAGCGAGACATTCTGAAATTCGAAGGTTGCAGCCTGGCCTGGAAACAGGCGCTGGCGCAGGCGGGCATCGGACTACACGATCTGTCTTTTGTCGAGACGCATGACTGTTTCACCATCGCCGAACTGATCGAATACGAGGCGATGGGGCTCGTGCCGGAAGGGCAGGGCGCACGCGCGATCGCCGAGGGGCTGACGCAGAAGGACGGTAAGCTGCCGGTCAATCCATCCGGCGGGCTGAAGGCCAAGGGTCATCCGATCGGCGCCACCGGCGTGTCGATGCATGCACTGACGTCGATGCAACTCATGGACAAGGCCGGTGACATCCAGGTGAAGGATGCCAAACTCGGCGGCATTTTCAACATGGGCGGGGCGGCGGTCGCGAACTACGTGAGCATTCTGGAGCGGATCAAGTAGCTATTCGGCGGCGTCCTCCACCTGCGCTTCGGCTTTCTCCCTCACCAGGAATTGCGAGCGCGCGAGTTCGGCAAAGGAGCCGTCCCGCGCCACCAGTTCATCGAAACTTCCGGCTTCGATCACGCGTCCTTCGCGGAAAACGATGATTCGCGTGGCATTGCGGATGGTCGCGAGCCGGTGCGCGATTACGAACGTGGTGCGGTCCTTCATCACCTCATCGAGCGCGGCCTGCACCTTGGTCTCGGTCTGGGCGTCGAGGGCTGAGGTGGCTTCATCGAGAATCAGAATCGGCGGATTTTTCAAGAGCGCGCGCGCGATCGAGAGGCGCTAGCGCTCGCCGCCGGAGAGAAAGCGGCCGCGCTCGCCGACAATGGCGTTGAGCTTGTCGGGATTGCGTTCGATAAAGTCGATGGCCTGGGCGCGGCGCAACGCCTCGAGCATTTCGGCGTCGGTCGCATCCGGTTTGCCGACGGTGAGGTTCTCGCGGATCGAGCGGTTGAACAGCAGCCCTTCCTGGAACACCACGCCGATATTGCGGCGCAACGCCGAGAGCTTCATCTCGCGCAGATCGATGTCGTCGATGGTGATGCGGCCCGATTGCGGGTCATAAACCCGGTGCAGCAGTGCGAGCGCCGTGGTCTTGCCGGCGCCGGTCGGACCGACCAGCGCGATGACTTCGCCCGGTCTTGCGCGCAGGTTGAGGTCGGCGATCGCCGGCCGCTTGCCGTCATAGGAGAACGACACGTCCTCGAAATTGACTTCGCCCTTCAGGCGTCCTGGGTCGATGGCATTCGGGGCGTCGCGAACAGCCGGCGTGGTGTCGAGAACGTCGAAGAATTCCTGCAGGCGCGGTGCCACCATGAACACGCTGTTGATGAAGCCGGATACCTGTTCGAGCTTCTGAACCAGCATGGTGGCGAAGCTCATGAACATCACGATCTCGCCGATGGTTGCGAGGCCGTGGAAGAACAGCCAGGTCCCGAGCAGGAAGATCGAAAGCAGGGTGATGGTGGTGGCGGCGCGCGTCAGCACCGTCATGATGGCCCACCAAGACAAAACCGGCATCTGCGCGCCGAGCAGCCGCTCGACCACCATGCGCAGCCCCATCACCTCCGCTTCCACGCGCGCGAAGCTTTGCACCAGCGCCACATTGCCCAGCGCGTCGGAGGCGCGCTCGGCGAGATCGGAATAATATTTCTCGACCGAGGCCTGCATCTCGCCGGTCTTGCGCAGCACATAGGTCGTGAGCAGGGTGAAAATTCCACACAGCACGATCAGCAGCAGCGCAAGCCGCCAGTTCAGATACAACGACAGCGGCAGCAGTACGAAGAGCGAGACCACGGCCGCGAAGTTTTCGCGAAAGAAGGACAGCCACAATCCCCAGAGCGAATCGGTGCCGGTCAGCATCACCTTCATCAGCCGGCCGGAATGCGAGCCGCCGTGATAGGCGAGCGGCAATTGCATCACGTGTTCGAAATACTCGGTCAGCACCGCCTGCCGCCTGCGATGGGACAAGCGGTCGGCATGCAGGGCGACGAACACGCCGCAGCCGATGGTGAACAGCCCGAAGCCGGCCCAGGCCGCAAGCAGCGGAACCAGGTTCTCGAAAGTGAGGTTGGAACCGGCTTTCTGCGCGCTGGCGAGCGTGTCCACGATGCGTCCGAACAGAACCGGCTCGGCGAATTGTGCGGCGGCGAGCGCAATGTTCGCCAAGGCAAGCAGCCAGCCGAGCCCTGCTTCCGGACCGAGCAGGGCGAGCACGCGGCCATAGAGATGGATCAGTTTCATGATGCAGGCCGCTCGATATCGGAATTGCGATGGAAGCCTTTCGCGGTCATGAGGCTCCCTGACAAATTCCAGTCAATCCTGATCATGTTCACACAGCCTGCAATTTCACTCAAATTTTGCGGGCAATAAACTAGATGTGATCGGATCGACCACAATCCATACGCAGCCCATGTCAGAATAGCTCAAATAAGCCTACCAAAAACAACACCTTCCAAGACCGGGCGAATGATCAACATACCAACCGAACTGCTGCGAACGCTGATCGCAGTCGCTGACCTGCGTTCTTTCACCAAAGCTGCCCAAGCCCTCGGCGTCACTCAGCCCGCGGTCAGCGCGCAGATCAAGCGTCTGCAATTGCTTCTGGACTGCGAATTGTTCGACAAGAGCGCCCCCGGAGTAACTCTTACTCCGTCCGGCGAACTTGTCCTGGAACAAGCGCGGCGGATGCTGAAAATCAACGACCGGATCGTCGACATGTCGGCCCCGCGGGGTGTGACGAAGCCGTTGCGCATCGGCGTGACCGGCGATTTTTCGGCGCCATTGCTGCCACCGCTATTGGCAAAATTCTGGATGAGCCATCCGGAATTGCGCTTTGTCGTGCAGTGTCATCCGTTCGAATTCATGTCGCGCGCGCTGCTGCAAGGCGAGGTGGACATGTTCGTGGGCGTTTCCGAGAGCGAGATCGGGCTTGAGGCGCGCCATGAATGGAAGGAACCCATGGTCTGGCTGCGCGGCCCCGGCTTCCAGCCCGATCCGGTCGCGCCGGTTTCATTGGTGACATTCGGGGAGGGCTGCGCCTTTCATCGTGTGGCCGCGATGGCGCTCAACTCGGTGCAGCGCCCCTTCGAGGTGGTCTTCAAGGGACCCAGCGAGGCCACCATCATGGAGGCCGTGCGCAGTGGCTTGGGCGTTGGCGTCGCTCCGCGCAGCCGTGTGGCCCTTACCGGTTGCGAGGTCTGTTCGGACTCCATGCTGCCGCAGATGCGCGATCTATTCTGCGGGATCTATCTCGGCGACCATGAAGAGCGGCTGGCCTTGGAACAGCTTGCGGATGCGCTGTTTGAGGAGTTCCAATCGAAGCTCCCACAAACAATGCTGAGGTCCTACGCTTTCTGATCAGACGCGCGTCCGTCGGTTCAGTTCTGCGCGAAGCCCGAGCGCTGCGCCCATCCGGTCATGCGCTGCTCCAGCACGGCCATGCCCCAATACATGACGATGCCGAGGATCGCGAGCGCAAGCAGGCCTGCGAAAATCAGCGGTACGTTGAATTGCGCCTGTGCCTGCAGCATCAGGTTGCCGATGCCGTTGTTGGAGGCGACACTTTCGGACACCACCGTGCCGACAAACGCGAGCGTGATCGCAATCTTCAGCGAACCGAAGAAATACGGCAGCGAGCGCGGGATGCCTACCTTTCGCATGATGTCGAGCTTGGAGGCGCCGAGCGCCTTCAGCACGTCCTCCAGTTCCGGCTCGATGGTGGCGAGCCCGGTCGCGACATTGACCACGATCGGAAAGAACGAAATCAGGAATGCGGTCAGGACCGCCGGGATGAAGCCGATGCCGAACCACAGGACCAGGATCGGCACCACCGCGACCTTCGGGATCGCGTTGAATCCGATCATCAGCGGATAGATGCCGGCATAAATCGTTCGCGACCAGCCGATCAGGAGCCCGAGCAGCAGCCCGAACCCGATCGCCAGGAAAAAGCCGACCATGGTGGATTCAAGCGTGATCCAGGAATTGCGCACGATCGCCGGCCAATAATCGATGGTGGCCTTGAACACGGCGGTCGGCGGCGGCAGGAAGAATTCCGGGATCTTGAAGACCCGGCAAATGACTTCCCAAATCAGGAACAGCGCGATCGTAAAGACCCAGGGCGCGAGCTTGATGAAAACCTTGGAGCGGTTCATTGCCGGGCCTGCACGATATGGCCGCGCAATTCGTGCACGATGTCGCCGAATTCCTTGCTGTAAGTGACTTCAAGATCGCGCGGGCGGGGTATATCCACTTTGCGCTCGATCAGGATGCGGCCCGGCCGCTGCGACATCACGAAAATGCGGTCGGCGAGGAACACGGCCTCGCGCAGGTCATGCGTCACCAGAACCACGGTAACTCCGCGCGCGGCGTGCAGGTCGCGGATCACGCACCACAATTCCTCGCGGGTGAAAGCGTCGAGCGCGCCGAACGGCTCATCCAGCATCAGGAGTTGCGGTTCGTGGATCAGCGCACGGCAGAGCGAAGTGCGCTGCTGCATCCCGCCCGACAATTGCCAGGGATATTTGCTACCGAAGCCGCCGAGCCCGACCGAGGCGAGCAGGGCCTCCGCGCGGTCGACATATTTCTGCTTGTTGCGCCGGATTTCGCTTCGATGCGGACGCACGATTTCGAGCGGCAGCAGCAGGTTTTCCAGCGTGGTGCGCCATGGGAGCAAGGTCGGTGCCTGGAACGCCATGCCGGCGATCTTCAGCGGCTGGGTGACCTCGGCATCGGCGACGCGTACATGGCCGGCAAAGGGAAATTGCAGTCCGGTCGCCAGCTTCATCAATGTCGACTTGCCGCAACCGGACGGCCCGACCACCGCGGCGAATTCGCCGCGGTTGATATTGATGGTGAGGTCCTGGACGGCCAGAACGCCTTCGGGCCCGGCCTGAATCCCGCCATAGCGGTGACTCACGCCATCAAGCGATACAAAACCGGGTTGCATTGGCGCTCCTTTGGGCTCCCCCAAGCCGAAAGGGCGGCGTTACAATTTGCGTTCAGCCGCCGGCGGCAGGAATGACGAGTCAAAGATTGCCTCGCCCTTCGGCTTGCCGTTCTTGAAGTCATAGGTGATGGCGATCTGGTCGATCGACTTGTTAAGCCGGTCCATGTCGATGGCGCCGTAGCCGTTTGCCTTCACTTCGGGAGTAAGGATGTTGTCCTTGAGCGCCATCTTCAGGCGTTCGAGTTCGACGTCTTTCTTGGCAACGTCATTGCGCTTGATCACCGAATCCACCGCCGTGTCCGGCGATTTCGCCGTTTCCTTCAGGCCCTTCACCAGCGCCGCGAGGAATTTCTTGACCACCTCCGGCTTTTCGGCGGCAAATTTGGGATTCACGATGACGGCATTGCCGTAGAGATTGACGCCGTAATCGGACATCAGCATCACGACGATGTCGTCGGCCGGCACGCCGCGATCCTTCAGGTTGATATAGGACGAGAACGAGAAGCCGGTGATGGCGTCGACCTGACCGGCGGCCAGCATCGGCCCGCGCACCGGGAAGCCGACATTCTCGATCGTCACCTTGGACGGGTCGATGCCATTGGCCTGAGTGAAAATCTTCCATTGCGCGTAGGCGCCGTCCGGTGCCGGCGCGCCAAGCTTCTTGCCTTCGAGGTCCTTCGGCGCATTCACGCCGCGGCTCTTGCGGCCCACAATCGAGAAGGCCGGCTTGTTGTAGAACATGAAGATCGCCTTGAGCGGCACATTCGGATTGGCGTCGCGGAACTTGATCAGCGAGTTGATGTCGCCGATGCCGATATCGTAGGTGCCCGAAGCCACCCGGTTGAGCGGCTCGAGCGAGCCGCCAGCCGGATCGATGGTGACGTCGAGGCCTTCGGCTTTGAAATAGCCCTTGTCGATCGCCACCAGGAACGGGGCCGCCGGGCCCTCGAATTTCCAGTCGAGCGAGAATTTCACGGGGGTCTGCGCGTGCGTGGCACCGGCGGTGAGAGCCAGTGCTGCCGCGATGAGACCAACGCGTCCGAGGCGGGTGAACGTCATCGTCATTGTTATCTTCCCCTTGCAGGCGTGGGTGGTTGGCCGTTGCGGCCAGCATTCGCTTTACCTGCTAGCAAAGAGCATGCCGCAATAAAGTGCAAGGCGGTGCGACAGTTCGGCTGAGCGCCTGATTTGAGGACGGTCTTGACGCTTAATTAGGCGGTCTTCGGATGAATTGACTTGCACATTGGCATTACCCCATCTTGATCCCGGTGCAGGGAGCAGCGGGATGAAGGGTCAGCAGGGCGATCGGTTCGTGCGCAACGCCTGGTATGTGGCCGCCTGGAGCCAGGAGGTCGGCCGCACCCCGATGGCCCGAAAGGTTCTGGGCGAACCTCTGGTGTTGTTCCGCAAGCAGGATGGCACGCCGATCGCGTTCATCGATCGTTGTCCGCACAAGCTTGCTCCGCTGTCGCGGGGCGAAGTCGTAGGCGACCTGCTGCAATGCGGATATCACGGCATGCAATACGACAGCAGCGGCCGCTGCGTGCGCGTGCCGGGCCAGCCGCCAATTCCGCCGGCAGCGCAGCTTCAGTCCTTTCCGCTGGTTGAGAAATACAACGCGGTCTGGATCTGGATGGGCTCGCCCGAACGTGCGGACCCATCGTCAATCATCGACATCCCCGAGCACGGCGATCCGAAATGGGGATTAGTCGACGGGCAGTATCTTCACTTCGCGACCAACTACCTGAACCTGACGGATAATCTCGTCGACCCCGCGCACACGACCTATGTGCATCAGCGCACCATCGGCAATTCGGGCGGCGAAGATGTGCCGGTGCAGGTCGAGCATGACGACGGACATGTCGTGGCCTATCGCTGGGTGCAGGACGCCGAGCCGGTTCCGATCATGAAGACTTACGGCAAGTTCGCCGGAGCGATCGACCGGTGGCAATATTATCATCTGAAGCTGCCTTCCACCTCCTATGTTGATTTTGGCGCCACCAATGCCGGGAGCGCAATGAATGAAGCCGCCAAGGAAAACGCGTTTCGCTCCTTCACCTATAATCTGCTCACGCCGGAAACCGAGAAGAGCACGCACTATTTCTGGCTTCACTTGCGCAATTATGGGGTCGGCGATCGTACGGTCGATGCGGATATCGCGCGGCTCTATACGCTGACGTTCGAGGAAGACCGCGATATTCTGGCGGCGATCCAGGAGCAGCAGGATCTTACCGGTGTGCGCGAATATGTGAGGCTTGCGATCGATCAGGCGCCGCAGCGTGCACGACTGATGATTCAGCGCATGATCGATGCCGAGCAGCCGACGGCGCGGAGCGCGGCGTCCCAATCTCTGTGAAAGTGTTATCATCGGAACGTAACAGCGCGGAGCGAGCGCGTGGCCGAATTCATGCTCCCGGTCTTTTCCGCACCCTACGCGCCGCCGGACGAAGCTTTCGCGCGCGCCTGGCTGTCGCAGCCGCAGGTCCCTGAAGCCGACCGTCGTATCGATGCGCTGGCCACGCATCTGATCGAGGCCATCCGCTCGCATGCCGGCGGCCTCGGCGGCATTGACGATTTTCTGCACGCCTATTCGCTGTCGACGCAGGAGGGGCTCGCGCTGATGGTGCTCGCGGAGGCGCTTCTGCGCGTGCCCGATGCCGCGACCGCAGACCGGCTGATCGAGGACAAGCTTTCGGGCCGCGACTGGTCGCATCCCGATCACAAGGGCGACACGCTGCTGGTTTCGGCCTCGGCCTGGACGCTGGGCGTCACGGCGCGGCTGATCGCTCCCGGCCAGACGCCGGAAAACATCATCGAGAGTCTTGCCAAGCGGGTCGGGCTCCCGGCAGTGCGGCTCGCGACGCGGCAGGCGATGCGGCTGCTTGGCTCGCATTTCGTGCATGGCCAGACCATTGCGGAGGCTTTGGAGCGGGCAAAGTCGGACGAGGAATCGCGTTTCTCGTTCGACATGCTGGGGGAGGGCGCGCGCACCGCCGCCGACGCGGCGCGCTATTTCGATTCCTATGCGCATTCGATTGACGAGATCGGCCGCTCCTCCAGGGCCAAGGCATTGCCGGAGCGGCCGGGCATTTCGGTCAAGCTGTCGGCGCTTCATCCGCGCTACGAGGCGCTCGCGCGCGAGCGGGTGATGAAAGAACTCACCCCGCGCGTGCTGGAGCTTGCTCGCAAGGCGAAATCGCACCAATTGAATTTCACCGTCGATGCGGAGGAAGCCGACCGGCTTGAATTGTCGCTCGAGGTGATCGGCAAGGTGCTCGCCGATCCTTCTCTCTCGGGATGGGAAGGATTCGGGCTTGCGGTGCAGGCTTATCAAAAACGTGCCCCTGCTGTGATCGGCTGGCTGAACGAGACCGCGCAGGCGTTGTCGCGCCGGTTGATGATCCGTCTGGTCAAGGGCGCCTATTGGGACACCGAGGTAAAGCGCGCGCAGGAGCGCGGGCTTGCCGATTATCCGGTGTTCACCCGCAAGGCGATGACCGATTGGTGCTATCTCGATTGCGCGCGGCTATTGCTCAGCTCGCGGCCGCGACTTTATCCTCAATTCGCTACCCACAACGCGCTGACCGTCGCGAGCGTGATCGAGATGGCAGGCGGCGTCGGCGGTTATGAATTCCAGCGCCTGCATGGCATGGGCGTCGAGCTTTACGATGCGCTGCGCGCCGAATATCCAGACGTCGAGTGCCGCGTCTATGCGCCGGTCGGCGGACATCGCGATCTGCTCGCCTATCTGGTGCGGCGATTGCTGGAGAACGGGGCCAATACTTCGTTCGTGTCGGTGTCGTCCAATCCGGACATTCCGGTCGCAACCCTGCTGAAACGTCCGCGCGCCTGGATCACCTCGCCCGAGCAGGCGCGGCATCCAAAAATCCCGTTGCCGCGCGATCTCTACGAGCCGGAGCGGTTGAATTCTCCGGGTGTGGAGTTTGGCGACCGCTCGAGCCTGGACGCGCTGCTTACCGAGATCGCGAATGCAAGGCCTGCGACATCCGCGCATTCCCTCGTGGATGGCGATCCGATGGGGGCAGCCGCAAAGGGTTCTGCGCATTGGGCGGCGACGCCGGTGAATGTGCGGGCGCGAGCGCTCGAACGGATGGGCGAGCTTTTGGAAACTCGGCGCGGCATCTTCCTGGCGTTGTTGCAGAGCGAGGGCGGCAAGACGCTCGACGATGCAGTGGCTGAATGGCGCGAGGCGATCGATTATTGCCGATACTATGCTGTGCAGGCGCGCCGCGCGCTGACCCCGCAGGCGATGCCTGGGCCGACCGGCGAATCGAACGAGCTTCGCTATCGCGGGCGCGGTGTATTCGTGTGCATCTCACCGTGGAATTTCCCGCTGGCGATCTTCCTGGGACAAGTCACGGCGGCGCTCGCTGCGGGCAATGTTGTCGTGGCGAAGCCCGCCGAGCAGACGCCGATCATCGCTTACGAGGCGGTGCGGCTTCTGCATGAGGCGGGCGTTCCGAAGAGCGCGCTGCAATTCGTTGTCGGCGATGGCGCAGCCGGTGCGAAGCTGATCAGCGATCCGCGCGTCGCGGGGGCGGCCTTCACCGGTTCAACCGAAGTCGGCCATCTCATCAATCGGGCACTCGCGGGCAAGGACGGTCCGATCGTGCCGTTCATCGCCGAGACCGGCGGCATCAATGCGATGATTGTCGATGCCACGGCATTGCCGGAACAGGTGACCGATGACGTCGTGAGCTCGGTGTTCCGATCTGCCGGCCAGCGCTGCTCGGCACTGCGGCTTCTGTGCGTGCAGCAGCATGTTGCAGATACTGTTTTCCGGATGATCGAGGGCGCGGCGCGCGAACTTGTGCTTGGCGATCCGCACGATCCGGCGACCCATGTCGGTCCGGTGATCGACGAGGAATCCAAAACGCGCCTCGACCGATGGATTTCGCGCCATGCGAAACAGGTTCGCTATCGCTGGGATAGCGACCACGACATGCCGGCACGCGGGCTGTTCGTGCCGCCGACCATCATCGAGCTGAAAAGCGCCGCCGACTTGCAGGAAGAAGTGTTCGGCCCGATCCTGCATGTGGTGCGCTTTCACGCACACGAGTTGAGCAAACTGCTCGACGACATTGAGGGCAACGGCACCGGGCTCACGCTTGGCATCCATTCGCGCATCGATGCCCGCGTCGCGCTGATCGCCGACCGGCTCGCGAGCGGCAACGTCTATGTCAACCGCAACATGATTGGTGCCGTGGTTGGCACCCAGCCCTTCGGCGGCGCGCGGCTTTCCGGAACCGGGCCAAAGGCCGGCGGTCCAAACTATCTGCGGCGCTTCGCCACAGAGCAGGTGGTGACGATCAACACCGCGGCCGCAGGCGGCAATGCGAGCCTGCTCGCGAGCGACGAATAGCCAAAATGCGCGGCTCAATTTCTCGTGCGCCACACGAAGGTCTCATCCATGAATTTTCGTGCAGGTATCGCCCCGCGACATTACCAAAACATAATCCCCGCACGACTCGCAGCGCCAAAAGCGCATCCCAGATTCTCCCTACGAGTCACCAAACCGGCGGGACAAAGCCGGGTATTCAAACTTGCAGTTCAATGCTGCACCGGCCCGATGCCCGATAACGGCGTCGGGCGTTTTTCTGCTCCGCCTCCGCTGTTAATGGATGGGCGCCAGGTCGCCAGGAAATTGGCTCAAGCGTTCGCCGGGTTCGGGAAGGGGCGAGAAGCTCCCGGCCCGTGACGGATAGCTGCCGGGGGACCTTGCCGAAGGGCCGGTCTTTCGAGCCAAGGGTCGGAGGCGAAAAGTCGTCGCACTGCGAGCACGCCGCATTCCCAAGCGCCGCGGGCCGGGCTATTGATCCGTCCCCTCCGTCGTCCGCCAAGGGCGCCATTCTCCTGACAGGATATCGGGCTTCCCATGCTTCGCCGGATGTATGATTGGTGCGTCGCCGCGGCCTACAAGCCCTATGCGGTCTGGATGATGGGCACGGTCTCTTTCGTCGAGAGTTCGTTCTTTCCGATCCCGCCGGACGTGATGCTGATTCCGATGTCGCTCGCGCGTCCAAGCCGTGCCTATTATTACGCGTTTATCTGTACCTTGACTTCGGTCGCCGGTGGTGTGGTCGGGTACGCAATCGGCGCGCTGCTTTATGACTCCGTAGGACAGTGGCTGATTTCGCTTTATGGCTATGGCGAGAAGGTGGATGCGTTCCGGAATGCCTATGCCGAATACGGCATGTGGATCATTCTTCTGAAGGGGCTTACGCCGATCCCCTACAAGATCGTCACCATCACGTCGGGCTTTGCCGGCTACAATCTGCTGCTGTTCATCGTGTTTTCGGTGATCGCTCGCGCCGGCCGGTTCTTCGCGCTTGCGTTTCTGCTGCATCGCTATGGCGACCGGGCGCGGCACATCATCGAGGAGCGGCTCGGGTTCTGGGTCACGCTCGCTGCAATCGGCATGGTCCTCGGTATCGCTGCCGCGATGTATTTGTTTTAGGGCAGGTCGCCTATTTTCTCATTTCCGCCATCCATGCGACATAAGGTGCGATCGGGCGGTGTTGTTTCGTGGTAATAAGTTATCGTTGAATCTGGCTCGATGGCTCAATTGAACGCGCACGAAATGCCGTTGCGATCCGCCGGTTGCGGATGGAGCATGGTGTTTGCCGCGGTTTTGCTGCTGGTCGAAGGTGCGCCCGCCCTGTCGCAAAGTCCGCCGCCGCCCGCCGGGCAAGCTGCCCCGCAAGCCATGCCACCAGCTCCGCCTCCTGCCGCGCAAACTGCGCCGGCACCGCCCGCGGCCCAGCCTCCGGTGGAGGAGGCGCCGCGAAAACCGGACGATTTCTTCGATCAATTCAATCGCTGGTGGGACAAGTCGGCGGCGGATTTCAAGCAGAGCATAGAAGATCAGAACTCCAAGTGGCGTGAGCTGAACGCCAAGTCGGAGAAGGCCGCGAAGGACGCCGCTGCGGCATCGCGTGAAGCCGCAGAGGCTTTCAAGAGTTTGTCGAATGCGCGGATGGTGGAAGGCCGCAGGGTCTGCGAGGTCGCGGCCAACGGTTCGCCCGATTGCCAGACCGCGGCCGAAACGCTTTGTCGCAGCAAGGGCTTCAAGACCGGCAAGAGC
>ORJL011110690.1_pt1 | contig 14795 bp, 14 predicted proteins | sample 1779941 | NCBI WGS metagenome assembly ORJL01 (sample SAMEA104232317, study PRJEB22302) | groundwater metagenome | biome: forest; feature: aquifer; material: groundwater | place: USA | collected 2011-08-07 | depth 5.8 m
TCGGCCGATAGTTTTTGAGAGCTTATCCGGCAATAAGGTGTATAAGGGTGGGTTGTTTGAGAGTCCGGATAATTGGGAGATTGAGCATGTATCTTTGGCTGATAAGGCTGATTTAGTTTTAATCGCTCCCGCAACCGCGAATATTATTGCTAAGATCGCCTCGGGCATTTGTGATGATTTATTGACTTGCCTGGTTTCGGCAACTAAAGCCGCGGTTTTAATTGCCCCGGCGATGAATAGTAATATGTATGAAAATAAAATTACACAAGAGAATATTAAAAAATTAAAGTCTTTAGGATATAGATTTGTGGCGCCGAGAACAGGGCTCTTGGCCTGCGGCAAAACCGGCACAGGCTGCTTGGCTAGTGTTGACGAGATTATTAAGGAAGTGAAGAAGAACTTGCATTAATGCAAGTTCTTCTTCATCCTGAGGCTGTGCCGAAGGATCAAAAAGATCTTTTAAGATTTGGCGTGGTACCCAAGTGGTTAAGGGAACTGTCTGCAAAACAGTTATGCACCGGTTCAACTCCGGTCCACGCCTTAATATTAGTTTCGTCATTCTGAGGGAGCCTCTCGATATTTTAGATGGCGAGGGCGACCGAAGAATCTAAAGTATGATTGGGAAGAAAGGCTACGTCTATATTTTAACGAATACCAATAATACAGTATTGTATACAGGCGTTACTAGTGATTTGGTTAAAAGAGTTTATGAGCACAAGAATAAAATGGCTCCGGGATTTACAAAGAAATATAATTTGCACAAACTAGTTTATTACGAAATTTTTGAAGATATGGTGAATGCAATAATGCGCGAGAAGCAAATTAAGGGTTGGCTGCGTAGCAAAAAGATTTCTTTGATAGAAAAGATGAATATAAATTGGGCTGATTTGTATTCATCAATTGTTTAAAGATTCTTCGCCCCGCCTACGGCGGGGCTCAGAATGACAGAGGCCTTGGTCTTTTGATTACGATTTTACGGGCAAGTGGTGGAATGGCATACACGACAGACTTAAAATCTGTTGACTGCAAGGTTGTGAGGGTCCGACTCCCTCCTTGCCCATTTTCAATTTTGGCACATAGCGCTAGCTTCGGTGTTCGCTATGAGCGTTTAATAAAAAATACTTTGGGCTCATAGCTCAGTTGGTTAGAGCGTTGCGTTGACATCGCAAAGGTCAGAGGTTCAAGTCCTCTTGGGCCCACCATAAAAATGCAAAATATAAAATTAGATACACTTAGGCATTCTTGTTCGCATATCATGGCGGAAGCCGTGAAAGCGATTTGGCCGGAGGTCGCTTTAGGCATTGGTCCGTCGATCGAAGATGGGTTTTATTATGATTTTGATAAGAAAGAGCCGTTTACCGACGCGGATTTGGCGCAGATAGAAAGCAAGATGCGTGAGATTATTGCGCAGAAGCAGTCTTTCGCGCGCGAAGAATTAAGCAAGCAAGAGGCTGCCATTTTATTTAGCAAGTTAGGCGAAAAATATAAGCTCGAGTTAATTAAAGAAATTACCGACGAGAAAGTATCCATTTATAAAACCGGAGAACGCTTTTTAGATTTATGCCGCGGCCCACATATTCAATCTACAGGTGAGATTAAAGCTTTTAAATTATTGTCGGTAGCCGGGGCTTATTGGCATGGCCTAGAAACCAATCCCATGCTGCAGAGAATTTATGGGACTTGTTTTGAGAGCCAAAAAGAATTGGATGAATATATAAAGAATTTAGAAGAGGCGAAATTGCGCGATCATCGCAAACTTGGGCCGGCGCTTGAGCTCTTTGATATTTATCATGAAGAAGCAGGCGCAGGTTTAGTTTTTTATCATCCTAAGGGCGCGCTACTACGCAAGCTGATCGAAGATTTTGAAAAAACGGAACACCTAAAGCGTGGTTATCAGATCGTGCTTACTCCGCATATCATGCAGGCCGGGCTTTGGAAAACCTCTGGGCACTATGATTATTATAAAGAAAATATGTATACCTTAATGATCGACGATAAAGAATATGTGCTAAAGCCGATGAATTGCCCGGGGCACATTTTAATTTATAAATCTAAAACTAGAAGCTATAAAGATTTACCTATTCGTTATTTTGAGCTGGGCACAGTTTATCGGCATGAAAAAGCTGGGGTAATGCATGGGTTATTGCGCGTGCGCGGATTTACTCAAGACGATGCGCATATATTTTGTTTGCCGGAGCAATTACGTAACGAGATTAAAGGAGTTATTGATTTTGTTTTTGATACGATGAAAATTTTCGGGTTTAATGAAGTGGGGATTGAATTAAGTACCCGCCCGGAAAAATCTATTGGCAGCGACGAGGATTGGAAGTTAGCTACCGAAGCCTTAGAAGCTGCCTTAAAAGAAAAAGGCCTGAATTACGAAATTAACGTCGGAGAAGGCGCGTTTTACGGCCCCAAAATAGATATCAAATTAAAAGATGCGCTTAAGCGGTCGTGGCAGTGCGCGACGATTCAGTGTGATTTCGCTTTACCCAAAAGATTCAATTTAAGCTATGTTGATTCAGAAGGTAAAGAGCGTCAGCCGATTATGTTGCACCGCGTTTTATTAGGGAGTATCGAGCGTTTTATCGGCGCGTTAACCGAGCACTATAACGGCGAATTTCCTTTGTGGTTGGCGCCAACCCAAGTTTTAATTATCCCAATTAGAGATTCGGTGCAAGAATATGTACAAAAAGTTAAGCGGCTCCTGGAAGAAAATTTAATCCGCGTTGAGCTAGATAATCGCAACGAAACCTTGGATAAAAAAATTCGCAATGCCGAGGTAAATAAAATACCATACGTTTTAGTTATAGGTGAGCGTGAAGCCAAACAAGAAGCAGTAGCCGTAAGAAAAAAAGGCTCGGGCGATAAAGGCGCGGTGGCCTTAACGCAATTTATTGAAGATTTAAAAGAGCAATTGACAATGCGCAAGGGATAATTTATTGCCGGGCAATAAGTTTTTAGCTTGCATCATAAGTAAGAAAGGAAGGTGGTTCGTATAAAAAAGTTTATTCGCGTAAATGAAAGAATTCGCGTGCCGCAGGTAAGGCTTATTGGCGCCGAGGGAAATCAGTTAGGGATTGTTTCTATCCAGAGGGCATTAGAGTTGGCCATGCAAAGTGAGCTAGATTTAGTTGAAGTCGCGGCCAATGCTGTTCCTCCGGTCTGCCGCATTATTGATTTCAGTAAATATAAATATGACCAGGAAAAAAAAGAGCGCGAGGCCAAGAAGCATCAGAAGCTAACGCGCATTAAAGAGATCCGCCTAAAACCCAATATCGATATTCATGATTACGGGACTAAATTAAAACAAGCGGTCACTTTTTTGCAGAAGAAAGATAAAGTTAAGATTAACCTTTTCTTTAGAGGCCGGCAGATGGAACATCTAGATTTAGGCCGCAAGATCCTGGACAAATTTATCGCTGATACGCAAAGCGACGGGTTGGTAGAAAAAACGCCAAGCCTTGAAGGCAGAATAATGTCTATGGTGATTACGCCCAAAGCGTAACTTTAATATAGATAACTGGATTTGTGCTATAATCTATTAAGCAAGAGGAGTGTGATTATTATGGGTAAATTAAAAACTAAAAAAGGCGTGGCCAAGAGATTTAAATTAACCAAAAAAGGCAAAGTTAAGTATAGCCCGTGCGGTAAGAGCCATTTAATGTCAAGTAAGAACCGTAAAAGATTACGGAACTTGCGCAAACGTAAGATTATGACTGATAGGGCGGATGCAAAGTTTTTAAAAAGCATGCTTCCTTATGGCTAGAGAAACGGGTTAGTAAAAAAAGTAAAAGGAGCGAGAGTTAAAATGGCAAAAATTAAACATAGTGCGGCAACGAGAAAAAGAAAGAAGAAGGTTTTAAAACAAGCGAAAGGTTTTTGGGGCGATCGCTCCAAACAATTCCAGCAAGCCAGGCGTGCTTTAGCGCATGCTTTAGAGTATGCCTATCGCGATAGGCGCAATAAAAAAAGAGAAATCCGTAGCCTTTGGATTGTGCGCATTAATGCTGCCTGCCGTCAACAGGGGATTACCTATAGCGCATTTATGAGCGGCCTGAAAAAAGCCAAAATAACCTTAGATAGAAAAATTCTAGCGGATTTAGCGGTAAGGGATAGTAAGACTTTTGAGAAGTTGGTAGAACTAATAAAGAAATAAGTTCGTTATAGCGTTGACTGGCGTTATTGCGTTATAGCGTAAAACGCAAGAACGCTAGTAACCCTATAACGCAATAACGAGGTTCTATGTACGTCATAATTGTTGGCTGCGGAAGAGTCGGCTCGGAATTAGCGAAACTGCTTTCCAACGAAGGCCACAATGTCGTGGTTATTGATAAAAACACAAAGTCTTTCGATCGTCTAGGAGGGGCTTTCAACGGCCTAACCATGACCGGCAATGGCTTTGACCTGGAGCTTTTAAAACAGGTCGGGATTGAAAAAGCCGATGCTTTTTGCGCGGTGACTAACGGCGACAATACTAATCTTATCTCTGCACAGGTAGCGAAAAAAATCTTTAAAGTCTCAAAAGTTCTGGCGCGGGTGTATGATCCGCAGCGCGCGCATATCTATGCCGCTTTAGGGTTAGATATTTTAAGCGGGACGATGTTGTTCGCGGCTATGTTGAGGGATAAAATTATTGAAAGCCGGTTTTCTAGCTACTTAATCGAAAGTAAGGAACTTGGTATGATTGAGGTTGACGCGGGCAAAGATTTGATCGGTAAAACTATTTCCGATGTGAATATGCCGGGAGAATTTTTGGTTGCGGCTATCCGTAGGCTCGACGGAGTTATAATTCCGGAGTCCCAGACTGTACTTAAGGCCAAAGACACTTTAATGGGCGTGGTTAAAGTATCCAGCCTAGAAAAAATAAGGCGCAAGTTTAATCTCCAAGAGGAGACGGCCTAGTGTATATTATTGTTGTGGGCGCGGGTAAAGTAGGTTTCTTTTTGGCTAAAAGATTATGCCAGAGCAAACACACGGTCAGTATTATTGATAAAGATAAAAGTGTTTGCGAGGAAATTGCCCGTCAGTTAGAAGCCTTGGTGATTAACGGCGATGGGTGCGATCCGCATATTTTAGAAGAAGCGGGCTTAACCCGAGCCGATGTTTTAGCCGCGGTTACCGGTGACGACGAAGACAATTTAATTATTTGCCAGTTAGCTAAAGAAAAATTTAATGTTAACCGCACGGTAGGCCGGGTTAATAATCCGGATAACGAGCATACCTTTGCGGAACTAGGTATTGATGTGCCGGTTGATTCCACCAAGATCATTGCGAAAATTATCGAGGAAGAGGCATCTTTTTCGGATTTTGTGAATCTGATGAGTTTTAAACGCGGGAAGCTGGCGATTGTAAGAGTAGACCTGCCTGAAGATTCACCGGTGATTAATAAAGAGCTTAAAGATATTCAGCTGCCGCCGGATTCGGTTTTAGTTTCGATTGTGCGCGGCGAAGAAGTAATTGTGCCCAAAGGAAATACTTCTTTTCGCTCCGGAGATGATGTGATTGCTTTAACTTTAGTCGGTAATGAACCGCAACTACTTAATCTTCTTGCGGGTAAACTATAACGCTTGAGATGAAAACCAAGCTCCCTCTTAATATTGCCTTAGGTATTAGCGTAGAAGTTCTCTATACCTTAATTATAATGTTAGCGGCATTGATCATCTGCATACTATCAACGCTTAAATGATTTTAAAACCCACCCGCGAAGATCTAAAAATAATCGGATATTATTTAGGCAAAATTATTTTAGGGCTAGCCATTACTATGCTTGTACCAGTTATTTTTGGTTTGGCTCTTAAGGAGACTAATCCGGTTTTGGATTTTCTGATTGCTGCCGAGGTAACTTTTATTATAGGATTTCTTTTAACTAGGATTTGCCATACCGACAAAGATCTGAATTGGATGCAGGGGATGGTTGTCGTAAGCCTATTGTGGCTAGTGGCTATGGTTTTGGCGGCGATACCACTGTATTTAAGCGGCCACTATAAATACTTTCTTGATGCTTGTTTTGAAACCATGTCTGGTTTTACCACTACTGGCCTGACTTTGGTCCAGGACTTGGATCATCTTTCCTATACCCATAATTTTTGGCGCCATCTTGGGCCTTTTATCGGCGGACAAGGAATCGCGATTATTGCCTTGGCCCTTTTTGTGAAAGGCGCCTCCGGAGGCTTTAAAATGTACGTGGGAGAAGCGCGTGATGAACGCATACTCCCCAACGTTATTCAAACCGCGCGTTTTATCTGGGTAATAAGTATTGTATATTTAATTCTTGGTACGATTGCCCTGGGCTTAACCGGTATTTTTATTGGCATGAAACCCGGGAATGCTTTTTTTCACGGTGCCTGCATTTTTATGGCAGCTTTTGATACCGCCGGCTTTGCGCCCCAGTCCCAAAATATACTTTATTATCATAGCCTCATATTTGAGATCGTAACCATCGTGATTATGATTTTCGGGGTCTTAAATTTTAACCTGCATTACCAGCTCTGGACAGGAAGACGAAAAGAGATTTTTAAAAATATCGAAACCCGGACGTTCTTGTTATCGGTAGTAGCGATTTTTCTAATTGTTGCCGCTGGTCTTAATCGCTTAGGCGTTTATTCGCAGGCAGTAGTATTTTTTCGTAAGGGATTCTATCAGCTAATTTCCGCGCACACCACGACCGGATATATGAATATATACGCCCAACAATTTATTCAAGAGTGGGGCGATTTGGCTTTAGTGGGGATAATTCTAGCTATGGCTTTGGGCGGGTGCGCCTGTTCTACTGCCGGCGGCATAAAAATGCTGCGCGTAGGGATTATTTTTAAGGCGTTAGCCGAAGATATTAAAAGAGTTATTTTGCCGGAGCGCGCGATTGTAACACAAAAGTTTCATCATATTAAAGACGTGTTATTAGAGGATAAGCAGGTGCGCAGCGCGCTTTTGATTACTTTATCTTATTTGCTACTTTGCGGTTTCGGTGCGATTATGGGGATGTTGTACGGCAATTCATTCTTGGCTTCTTTATTTGAATCTACTTCCGCCGCTGCGAATGTTGGTTTATCTTGCGGGATTACCGATACTACCATGCCTGCGGGATTAAAGATTACGTATATTATCCAGATGTGGGCCGGCCGTCTGGAATTTATGTCGATATTTACTTTGTTGGGATTTTTTGTCGCGGCAGTTAAAGGAAAATAATGAAAAGAATCATATTCTATTTATTCATTACCCTAGCTACTAACTACTACTTACTACCTACTGTAGTATCTGCCCAGCCGATTACTTCCACGGAACTAATAAATAATGCTAAAGCTTACGACGGCAAGGTGACAGCTTATGAAGGTGAGGTTGTTGGGGAAGTAATGTCGCGCGGAGATTATGCCTGGCTCAATATTCATGATGGGAAGAATGCCATTGGTGTTTGGGTTAGCAGGGCTATGGCGGGAGAGATTAGTTATACTGGTACGTATAAGTCCCGCGGCGACGGCGTGGAAGTTATGGGAATATTTCATCGCGCCTGTCCCGAACATGGCGGAGATTTAGATATTCACGCGCAAGTCTTGCGTAAAATTGCTGTTGGGCGTTTAACTAAAGAGCGGTATAATCAAGATAAGGTAAATTTAATGATTACTTTAGGAGTAATTTGTGCAATTTTAAGTCTACTATGGATAGTCATGCAATTGAAGCGCAAATAGAAATTGATCTGCAAAATATAAATTCTTTAGCCGCTTTAGAAGAATTTCGGGTTAAGTATTTAGGCAGAAAAGGTATTCTCGCCCAACTTACGGCAACCATTCCTTCGTTACCTAAAGAAGAACGCGGGGCTTTTGGCCAAAAAGCTAACGCCTTAAAAAATAAGCTCATCCTAGCTATCGAGGAAAAAGAAAAATCTTTTATTGATGTTGTGCCAGTAACTAGCAGCGCCCCAGTAGATATCAGTATGCCGGGAATCGCGCAAACATTAGGGAGCTTACATCCGCTTACCCAGATTATCAATGAGATTTGCTCTATCTTCGAGCGAATGGGATTTTCCGTAGTCGAGGGTCCAGAAATCGAGACCGAGGAAAATAATTTCACCGGTTTAAATATTCCCTTAGATCATCCTTCACGCGATGCCTTCGATACATTCTATTTAAAACAGGGCGATAAATTATTGCTGCGCAGCCATACCTCGCCGGTGCAGGTGCGCGCGATGAAAGAGCGTAAGCCGCCGCTGGCTATTGTTGTCCCCGGCAGAGTATATCGTCCAGACGCAGTAGATGCCAGCCATTCGTTTATGTTTCATCAAATTGAAGGCTTTATGGTGGATAAGGACATTAAATTTTCAGATTTAAAAGGCACCTTGGAAACTTTTTTAAAGAAAGTTTTTGGTACCGATATAAAAATGCGTTTTCGCCCGCACTTTTTTCCTTTTACTGAACCCTCGGCGGAAGTTGATATTTCCTGTATTATGTGTAAGGGTCAGGGTTGTTCTGTCTGCGGTAGAAAAGGCTGGTTAGAAATATTAGGTTCAGGCATGATTCATCCTAACGTTTTTAAACATGTCGGCTATGATGCGAAAAAATATACTGGCTTTGCTTTTGGCATGGGGGTAGAGCGCATTGCCATGCTTAAATACGGCATCAGCGATATTAGATTATTTTTCGAGAACGATTTAAGGTTTTTAAAACAATTCTAAAATGAAATTTACCTATAGTTGGTTAAAAGATTTTGTTGAGGTTAAACTTCCGGCCGAAGAATTAGCGGATAAGCTAACCATGGCCGGCCTTGAAGTTACTGCTTTAGAAAAGCACGACGGAGATTATGTTTTTGAAATCGAAATTACTTCTAATCGTCCGGATTGGCTAAGTGTGGTGGGAATTGCGCGAGAAGTGGCCGCGATTACCGGTAAGAAATTATTGCCGGCTAAAGAGTATAAATTAAAGAATAAAATTAAAAATAAAGAAAAATTTAATATCACCATTAAAAATAAAAAAGACTGTCCGCTTTATACAGCGAAAATAATTCGCGGCGTAAAAGTTGGGCCGTCTCCAGAATGGTTAAGGAAGCGCCTAGAAGCGATTGGCTGCCGCAGCATTAATAATATCGTCGACATTACGAATTATTGTTTATTTACTTATGGCGAGCCATTACATGCTTTTGATCTAGATAAGTTAGTTCAAGGGCAAATTATTGTGCGTCGGGGCAAATCAAACGAGAAGCTCGTTGCTATCGATGGCAAAACATATTCTCTAGACCAAGAGATTTTAGTAATCGCGGATACCGATAAAGCTGCGGCGGTGGCAGGGGTTATGGGGGGTAAAGATACAGAAGTTAATTCCACCACTAAAAACATTTTACTTGAGGCTGCCGTATTTGATCCGGTGTTAATCCGTCAGGGTAGGAAAAAATTAGGTTTATCCACAGATTCTTCTTATCGTTTTGAGCGTGGATTAGATATCGAAACAGCACAAAATACCGCGAGATTTGCGGCAGGATTGATTGAGCAGGCCGCTTCTGGGCAATGTGTAGTAGAAAAAAATACCGGCACGACTAAAGCAAAACAAAAAAGTATTAGTTTAAGCCTTGCCTTTGTAGATAAAATTTTAGGCGCGCGTATCCCGATAATAAAAATAAAGAATATTTTAGGGAGCCTGGGTTTTAAGATTAAGTTGGTAGGGAAAAATATCTTGAAAGTAGAAATTCCTTTGCGTCGCCGTGATGTGGGGGTACCGGAAGATTTAGTTGAAGAAATTGCCCGGGTATATGGTTTTGATAAAATTCCGGCGAGTCTGCCTTTAGTTAAGCCCAGTGCAAATATAAGTACCACAAGGACTTTAGTTTCTTCGTTAAAAGATATACTTGTGGGTTTAGGATTAAACGAGGTAATTACTTATAGCCTGATGGATCAAAACATTTTAAATAGTTTTGGAGTAACGCGCGATTTTCAGCCGATTGAGGTTTTGAATCCCCTAAACCAGGAGCAGGGAGTTTTGCGGCCGACGTTGATTCCGGGCCTGGCCGCGGTTGTCGCTCGAAATATTAATCAACGCCAGGATTACGTAAGTATTTTTGAAGTGGCGAGTATTTTTAAGACGACTAAAGAAGAATTGTCGCTTGGGGTTGCTTTGTCGGGGGTTAGGCCTTTATTATTGGCCAAGGGCCTGGTAAAGGAAGAGACGAGTATCTTACACGTAAAAGGTTTAGTAGAAATATTATTTCAGCGCCTAGGCGTACATGATTATGATTTTGTACATGATCCTACGGGAATTTTAGTTAATATTAAGCAAAATAATATTGGCCGGATAGTGCGTTTGGAAAATGAGGCTTTAGCCAGATTAGATATTAAAGATCGAGATATTTTTATTGCCGAGATTAATTTGCATAAACTTTTTGCCCAAGTTAATTTAGATAAAAAATATCAGGCGCTACCTAAATATCCTGGGATTAATCGGGATATTAGTTTTATCGTTAAGGAAAGTATTTTAGTGAAAGATTTGTTAGCCGCAATAAAAGAAAATGGCGGTATTTTACTGCGCCAGGCTAAAGTCGTCGATTATTATCAAGGTAAACAGGTTCCTCTCGGGCATAAGGCTTTGACCATATCTTGTGTTTATCGTAGTGGCGAGCGCACATTGACCGAAGATGAAATTAACCCTGCGCATAATCAAATCTGTTCGCTGTTGTCGGAAAAGTTCGGCGTTAAAATACGCTAGTTTGATTTGTATTTTAATCTATGCTATACTTTAGATATAGAGCAACGTTCTTTTAAATTCCCTGCGGTGCGCGTTGGAAATTAGATAATTATTGAACCAACACCAATAATTAGGGAGCCTTACTTCTTTTACGCCTTGGCGCTAAAGAGACGGCACCCACATGGAACCTTCAAGGTTCAAATATATCCTTCCAACGGCACAGGCGGGGATTTTTTATTGGCGAGACTAAATGGAAAAAAGGGATTATCGAAGAATAAATACCGAAGGACAGATTAATGTTAAAAATGAGCTTGGCGATATCCACGCTGCTTTTTTAGATAATATTAGTTTTGGCGGGTTGGGTATATATACTAAGGAGAAAATCGAGCCGGGTAAAGTAATTGATTTTGAGCTGGTTATGCAGCTATTAGACAAGCCTTTAATTGGTAAGGGGATAATAAAATATGCCAATGAACCGACGGATAAACATAATCCGATTTTTCGCATGGGAGTCAAATTTACAGATGTATCAGCTGATACGCTGGCCTATATTATATCCCGAATTCAGTCGGCCCAAGCCCGAAAAATAACAAAAGGGCCGAAAGGTGCGGACCCAATAGATTTTATACCTTATTAAAATATGGATCTCTTATTAAAGATAATTGGTGCTTGCGGGTTAGGCATGGTGGTATACGCTATTTATGTTTTATTTGCTGGCGGATCATCAGCTAAGAAAGCGAAGAAAAGATCTTCTGCCCCAGCCGCGCCGGCTCAAGATTTTAAAGATCAAAAAATTATCAGTTTGAACGCGGAAGTAAAAGTTTTAGAGAGCGAATTAGAAAAAATTAAAGCGGATTACGAGCGTTCTAAGACGAGCTTTGAAAGGGCAATTAGTAAGGAGTCGCAATTAGAAGAGGAATTATCTCGGCGTAAAGACTGGGTGGCTAAATCCGAGGAGATGTTAACTAAGGTTAAGGAAGAAAACTTAGCGCTGAAAAATCAATTTGTGGACAAAGAAAAAGAATTAGAAAAAGAATTTTCTAAGGGTGTGGATGTGAATCGCCAGATTCGCGAGGTAAATATAAAAATTGAAGGCTTAGAAGCTGATATTAAGGCTAAGGCCGAGCAGATTGAAATTCAGCGCCATCAGATTGATAAGTATACTAAAGAAAATAAAGAACAACAAAATACCATCGGCGAATATAAGAAAAAAGAATTAGTTAGTGAGTGGGTGCCGAAGACAGAATTCAATAAATTAAACGAAGAGTATAGCGCGTTAGAAAAAGAAATAGGGCAGAGAGAAGAAAAATTAAGGGTTTTTGCGGATGAGATTACGTTATTAAAAAGGCAAATGGCGCATCGGCAATCTCTGGTAGCCGAGGTTCCTGCGGCGTCGATAGAGGAGCCGGTAGTTTCTAAGTCCGAAGAAACCGTTGTGCCAGAAGAGCTAGTAAAACCTGTGGAGATCCCTGTTGCTCAAGAAGAGGTAAAGTTATCAGCCGAGCTTCCTCAACCAGAAGAAGTTGTCCCGCCGCCAGAGATAATTCCCCCAAGCGAACCGATTAAGTCCGAAGAAACTCCGCAACCGACAGAAGCAGAAGTTATTCCGGAGAAAAAACCCGAAGGCTTACGCCCCAAACCCAAATATAGTTTAGAGAAAACGAGGAATATCGGGATTATGGCGCATATTGATGCGGGTAAAACTACGGTGAGTGAACGTATTTTATTTTATACCGGCCGCTCGCATAAAATTGGAGAAGTGCATGAAGGTAAAGCGGTAATGGATTGGATGAAACAAGAGCAGGAACGCGGGATTACGATTACTGCCGCGGCTACTACTTGTTTCTGGAAAGAGCATCGGATTAATTTAATTGATACTCCCGGACATGTGGATTTTACCGTCGAGGTCGAACGGTCTTTGCGCGTATTAGATGGGGCAGTGGCGGTTTTTTGCGCTGTGGGCGGGGTTGAGCCACAGTCAGAAACGGTATGGCACCAGTCAGATAAATATGGTGTTCCGAAAATCGCTTTTGTAAATAAGATGGATCGGACTGGTGCGGATTTTTTCGCGGTGTTAAAAGGGATTGAAGAAGATTTAGGCGCCAATATTATTCCGATTACTATTCCTATTGGCGCGGAAGATCAGTTTAAAGGTGTAATCGATTTAGTAGAAATGAAAGCCAATATTTATGTCGAGGAAACTCAAGGCAAAGATTTTAAAGTAGAAGAAATTCCTGTAGAGTATAAAGAACAGGCCGAAAACTATCATCGCATTATGCTTGAGAAAGCAGTAGCCTTTGATGATGAATTAACCAAGAAATATTTAGAGGCCCCGGCTTCTATTACTACCCCGGAAATTGTAGCGGCGATCCGCAAAGGTACAATTAGTAATAAAGCTGTGCCGATATTATGCGGTGCGGCATTTAAAAATAAGGGTGTGCAGAAACTGCTTGATGCGGTAACCATGTATTTACCGTCGCCTTTAGAATTGCCAGCAGTCCAAGGCCATGACATCAATGACGCGGATAAAATGATTGAGCGGCATGCGAATTTTGACGAGCCTTTATCGGCCTTGGCTTTTAAGATTCAAGCGGATCCGCACATGGGAAAGCTGGTTTATGTGCGGGTTTATTCCGGAATTTTACAAACGGGCACCTATGTATTAAATAGTAGTAAAGATAAGAAGGAGCGCATTGCGCGGATTGTACAAATGCATGCTAACCAGCGGGAAAATATTGATTATGCTTTTGCCGGTGACATTGTAGCGGTAGTCGGTTTAAGCAGTACGATTACTGGAGATACTTTGTGTGATCCGGAAAATCCGGTGCGGCTAGAGGCAATCGAATTTCCTGTGCCGGTAGTTTCTTTAAGTATTGTGCCTAAAGGAAAAGCCGATCAGGATAAATTAGGTAGAGGCTTAGCTAAATTAACTGAAGAGGATCCCACATTTTTAGTTTCTAGCGACGAGGAGACTAAGGAAACGATTTTGACTGGGATGGGCGAGTTGCACCTGGAAATTATCGTTGATAGATTAAAAGAAGAATTTGGCGTGGAGGCAATTGTCGGCCAGCCCAAGGTTGCTTATCGCGAGACGGTTTTAGCTTCCGCAGAAGGGGAAAATAAATATATTAAGCAATCTGGCGGCCGCGGCCAGTACGGCCATGTGGTGATGGAAATTTCTCCGAATCAAACCGGAGAAGGGTTTGAATTTATTGATAGTATTAAAGGTGGGGCGATTCCGCGCTCGTTTATCCCGGCCGTCGAAAAGGGCGTGATTGAGGCGATGCAAAAAGGCGCCTATGCGGGTTATCCGGTGGTGGATGTAAAAGTTAAGTTAGTAGATGGCTCTTATCATGAAGTAGATTCTTCAGAAATCGCCTTTCGGATGGCGGCGATTTTAGGTTTTAAGGAAATATTTATGCGTGCTAAACCCATTCTTTTGGAGCCATGCATGAATTTAAATGTAGCTACTCCCGAGGAATATGTGAATGCCTGCGTGGGATATATTTGTTCACATCGAGGCAGGATTCTTAATATTGATGCTAAGGGTAAGCAAAAATTAATTTCTGCCGAGGCGCCTCTATCAGAAATGTTTGGTTATGTCACTGCTTTTCGCTCGCTCTCTAGCGGCCGCGCTAACGCCTCGATGGAATTTGCTAAATATCAGCAGGTCCCCACCGAAATCGCCCTCAAAGTCATCGAAGAGAAGAAGCAAAAAGAAGCCAAGCAATAAAATTTTCCCCTAGAAACCGCTTTCTTTTTTCGCCGATTTAGTATTGAATCCTACCTATATATAATGCATACTTTATGTATCATATTGGCTGATAGACAATTAATCAAACATAAAATAAAATGCCCCGAAAAATAACTAAAACAATAGCTATTCTTTTATCATTTTTATTTCTCTTACAGCAAACAGGCTTTGCCCAAGTTGCTGGCCAAATAGACATCGCGGGTCATTTAGCTAAATTTCATCAGAGCTTAACCACCGATAAATTTAGGCCTCTTCACTTAAGGTATCTTGAATACATCCCTCAAGACAATAGCTTTAAATTACTTATAGATAAAGGAAACCAATCTTCTGTCATTCTGAGCCCGAAGGGCGAAGAATCTAACATTGTAAACAAACAA
>ORJL010741239.1_pt1 | contig 14791 bp, 9 predicted proteins | sample 1779941 | NCBI WGS metagenome assembly ORJL01 (sample SAMEA104232317, study PRJEB22302) | groundwater metagenome | biome: forest; feature: aquifer; material: groundwater | place: USA | collected 2011-08-07 | depth 5.8 m
GGGGACGCAGCGCGCTCGCGGGCCGCGATCTGATAAACATGGGAATGACCTCCCGGCGCGACCCCCTGCCGCTGGAGATGCGGTTTCACTACGTGACGACCTTCGGCGGCAATCAGCCGAACGTCGTGCCGCCCGAGGCGAAGGTCTGGTACTACTTCCGCCACCGCACCTATCCCGAGCTCGTGGCCCTGGTCGAGAAGGCGCGCATCGTGGCGAAGGCCGCCTCGGAGATGAGCTTCACGAAGATCGAAGAGCGAGTGCTGTCGGGATCGTGGCCCTACAACGCCAACAAGACGCTGTCGGAAGTGCTCGACACGAACATCCAGGCGGTCGGCATGCCGCAGTGGTCGACGGAGGACAAGGCCTTTGCCGCAGCATTCCAGAAGGCGATGGGCGTGAAGAAGCCGATGGGTCTGGCGACGAAGCCCAGCCAGAACCGCGGCGACAGCCAGGGATCGTCATCGAATGACGCCGGCGACGTCACGTGGCAGGTTCCGATGGTACGGCTGTCGTTTCCGTCTCAGGTTCAGGGCGGCACGGGCCACCACTGGACGTCGGCGATCGTGCCGGCGACGCCGATCGCGCACAAAGGCATTGTGGCCGGCGCGAAGGCGATGGCCGGAACGATCATCGATCTGCTCGTCGTGCCGGCGCATCTGCAGGCCGTCAAGGCCGACTTCGCGAAGCAGATGGAAGGCGTCACGTGGAAGTCGCTGGTGCCACCGGGAGCGAAGCCGCCGACGCATCTGAACACCGAGCTGATGGCGAAATATCGGCCGCTGCTCGAGAAGTTCTACTACAACCCGGATTCTCCGAAGACCTACTTACAGGAAATGGGCGTCACCTACCCGCCGGCCGCAAGCTCATCTGGAGCAGGACGCCAGTAGCGCTTTCGCCACACCTGGACTCCCAAGCGCGGAGCGGGCGCTCGGGAGTTTTTCCGATGCTCGGCGGATCTACTCGACTATACGGCCGGCCAACCCTTCGCAGTCTCTGATCGTCTAATCCGCTGACGTGAACATCCGGGATGGCTTCGCGCTCCTGATGCCCGCCCTCATGGTGGGTCTCTTCCTGGCGAGACCGGCCGGGGCGCAAGAGCCCGGGCCGACTCACGAGCCGCGTTCGCTCGTGACGGCGCCGCCCACCGCCGATTCGCCGGTCGTCGACGGCCGCCTCACCGACGAATCCTGGAGCCGGGCGACGCCGGTATCCGGCTTCACGCAGCAGGATCCCGACGAAGGCCGTCCGGCCACCGAACAGACCGAGGTCCGCATGCTGTACGACGACGACGCGCTGTATGTGGCGGCGCGGATGTTCGACCATGAGCCGGCGATGGTCGCCCGCCGCCTCTCCAAACGAGACGAGGAGCCGGACGCCGACCGGATCAGCCTCTACCTCGATACCATGCACGATCATCAGACCGGCTTCGTGTTTCGAGTCAGCGCGTCGGGCGTGCAGCGGGATCAGATCGTCTTCAACGACACGTGGACCGACCAGACCTGGGACGGGGTGTGGGACTCCGCCGTCTCCACCGACGCGCAGGGATGGTGCGCCGAGATCCGCATCCCGTTATCGCAGCTTCGATTTGCGGACACGGATCGCCAGACGTGGGGCGTCAACGTGGAGCGGTTCATCCGGCGCAGGAACGAGACAAACTGGCTCGAGCTCGTCCCGAAAAACCAGAACGGCCTCGCGTCGAGGATGGCGCATTTCACCGGCATAGACGGCATGCGTCCAAAGCGCCATCTTGAGCTTCTCCCTTACACTGCCGCGCGCGGCGAGTTCATCGCGCCGGACGAGGCGGGCAATCCGTTCAACGACGGATCCCGGATGGCGGCGGCCGGCGGCCTCGACCTGAAGTTCGGCATCACGAGCAATCTCACGCTGAACGCGGCAATCAACCCGGACTTCGGCCAGGTCGAGGTTGACCCGGCGGTCGTCAATCTCTCGGCGTTCGAAACCTTCTTCGAGGAGAAGCGCCCTTTCTTTCTCGAAGGCTCCCAGATCTTCGGCAATTTTGGACAGGGCGGCTCAAATAGTTTTTGGGGGTTCAACAGCTCCGACCCCAGCCTCTTCTACTCGCGCCGGATCGGCCGCTCGCCGCATCTGAGTGCCGACGGCGACTTCGTCGATGCCCCTGGCGCAACGACAATCCTCGGCGCCACGAAGCTGACCGGCAAAACCAGCGGCGGCTGGAGCATCGGGTTGCTGGAGGCAGTGACCGGCCGTGAAAGCGCGCGCGTGATGTCCGGCGGGCTCGGGAGTCGCGCCGCCGTGGAACCTCTCACCAATTACGCGGTCGTGCGCCTGAAGCGCGACATCGGCCGCCGCGCGGGCGCCGGCTTCCTCCTCACCGCGGTGAACCGCCGCCTCGACTCACCGGACCTCAGAAGCGACCTCGTGGACCAGGCGTATGTCGTCGGCGGCGACGGGTACTTCTTCTTCGACAAGTCGCTCGATTGGGTGACGACAGGCAAATTCGCCGTCAGCCGTGTCGGCGGAGCGGCGTCGGCGATCGAGATCGCTCAGCGGGCGGCACAGCGGTATTTTCAGCGGCCCGACGCGCCGCAGGTGTCGATCGATCCCGGCCGGCGGTCGCTGAGCGGCTTCAGCGGGCGAGTCAATCTCAATCGCAACAGCGGCCTGGTGCAGGTCAACGCGGCCCTGTGGGGCGTGAGTCCCGGATTCGAGTCCAACGACCTGGGCTTTCACGGCACAGGCGATCGCGCGGGCGCGCACGGCGTGCTCTTCTGGCGCAACGTGACGCCGGGGCGCCTGCTGCGCAGCCGCTCATCGTGGGTTGCGAAGTTCTGGGTCTGGAACTTCAACCGGGAGCTGCAGGCCGACGGCGTGTCGGGCAATGTCTATTTTCAGTTTCTCAACTATTGGAACGTCAGGGGGGGCGGCAACCATCGCCGGCACACGCAGGACGACCGCCTCACGCGCGGCGGGCCGTCGGCCGGCGCACCGCGCGCGGCCTTCTGGAACGTGAATTTCAACACCGACTCGCGGAAATGGTTGTCCGTCAACGCATTCGCCGACGCAAACTCGAGCGAGGCCGGCGGCTGGAACAGGAACATGGGCGTGAACTTCAGCCTGAAGCCGTCATCCCAGCTCACCATCACGGCCGGACCGCAGTACAACGCCTCATACTCGGTCGCCCAGTACGTGAAGTCGGTTGACGATCCGACGGCGATCGATACGTTCGGCCGGCGGTATGTGTTTGGCGGCATCGATCAAAAGCAGCTCACCCTGACGACGAGGGTCAGCGTGCTTTTCTCGCCGCGCCATTCGCTGCAGATCTTCGCGCAGCCGCTCCTCGCCCCGGGCCGATACGGCCATTTCAAGGAGCTCGCGCGGCCGCGAACCTACGACTTCCTCGAGTATGGCCGCCCCGGGCATCCACTCACCTACGACGCGTCCTCAGAGACCTACCCTGCCGATCCCGACGGGTCGGGCAGCGCGCCTCCCCTGACGTTCGACAACCCGGACTTCAATTTCAAGTCGCTGCGTTTGAGCGCGGTCTTCCGATGGGAACTGAAGCCGGGATCCGCGCTGTACGTCGTGTGGACCCGGCAACAGGAGGATTCCGCACACCCGGGCGACTTTTCGTTCGCCCGCGATGCCCGGGCGCTGTTTGCCGCGCCGGGCGACGACGTGGTGCTCGTGAAGCTCGCGTACTGGATCGGGCGGTGAAGCCGGGCCAGGCGCGCCATCGTGCGACGCCGGGTTCGACTCCCGCCGCCTCCACCAGACTTAAACTACTGGTTTTAACCGAGTTATAAAATCAGCAGTTCTCCCTGTACCTGATTTGTACCGAAGTCGCGGCAAACTCGTGGTATGCCGCTCGCGATTTACCGGCGACACTCGCCAACCTTTTCGAACTCGGTGTCGTTAGCGGCGGTGCCGTGCCCAGGTGCCCGTGCCAGTCGGGACACGGGCTACTTCTTACACTGCACTCTTGGACGCGGACACGCCCTCGTCACATTCACCTCGGCTGCGGCGTGGGCGTGCGAGTGCGGTAGTACGGCCCGTAATGCGCGTCAATGGCTTCCCTCGCCTCTCTGACGGTTTTCCCGTCTTCCAGCATCAACGCGACCTCACAGGTGATGTTCACGCACATGGGGCAAGTGAGCGTGTGATCCGTCCAGATCGGCTGGCCAGTCGACGTGCGGTCCCGAATGTAACAATCGAGATTGCTTTGATGACCCTCGCGCGCGCGCCCGCAATAACAAGGAATGTTGCGTAACACGTCGGCATGCTCGGCCGCGTACGCGTAAGCACCGCGGACGTCACCGAGTTCGACCACCCTCTGTCCAGGCGGTTCCGGCGGCGAAAACCAGGCGGGATCCCAAGCCGGCCAGGTCGGGCCTGATCGATTCGCGCTCAGTGCTCGCCTCCACGGAACCAGGGCATCGTGCCCGCGTGCAGTGCGCACGGCGAGCGTGGCAACCGCACCGAAGACACCGACCACCACCGCCAGCACCAGAGACAACTGCCAGCGAGACATCGGTTTGTCGCGTTGCCGGAGCCACTTCATTCCGCGAGTTCGGTTCTGGCGCGTCCTTGCTGTTCCAGACATCACTGTGCCTGGACGAAAAGCCGCGTGCATGCGGTCGACCGATCACGAGCTAATATGCGCGGCACTACAATTAGGTGTATTCAAGCATGTGCTTGGCGTGTCGCGCCTCGATGACTTCTGCTTCAGAGTGCTTGGAGCCCGTGCTCGCCGGTTCGGACTCGCACGGCATCATCGACAGGAATCTTGAACACCATGCCGTCGCCAGGCCGACCGGTCGTGGCCGCCCGCTGAATGGCCTCGACGACCCGGTCCGCGAGCGCCGCGGGGACGACGGTCTCGAGCTTGACCAGATCTGTTTCCAGCGAATGCGTCGGCGGCGACGCGTCACGCGGGCGCGATCGGCCGAAGGCGTGCACCGGCGAGACGGTCACGCCCGGCATGTCGGCGATCTCCTGGAGCGCCAGCCTCACGTCCTCAAGTCGCTGGGGCCTGATGATGGCCTTCACCTCAAACATCACAGTTCCACCTCCGGTGTCTCGCGCTCGAACCACCGATACAGGGTGGGCAAGACCAGCAGCGTGAGTGCGGTGGACGTGATCAGGCCGCCGATGACGACCGTGGCCAACGGCCGCTGCACTTCAGCGCCCGTGCTCGTCGACAGGGCCATCGGTATGAACCCGAGACTGGCCACCAGCGCCGTCATCAGCACGGGACGGAGCCGTGTGAGTGCGCCTTCCCGAATCGCGGCCTCGATCGGCTGGCCCGCCTCGCGGAGCTGGTTGATGAACGACACCATCACGACGCCGTTGAGGACGGCCACCCCGAACAGCGCGATGAACCCGATGCCGGCGCTCATTGAGAAGTACATGCCGCGTAGGAAGAGGGCCAGCACGCCGCCGGTAATCGCGAACGGAATGCCTGTGAACACGAGCGCGGCTTGCTTCAACGAGTTGAATGTGGTGAACAGCAGCAGGAAGATGATCGCGAACGTGATCGGGACGACGATCATGAGGCGTCGGCGCCCACTTTCGAGGTGCTCATACATGCCGCCCCAGGTCATCGTGTAACCCGCCGGCAACCGAACGCGCGTCTCAACGCGCTCGCGCGCCTCTTCCACGAATGAGCCGATATCGCGGTCGCGGACGTTGACTTCGACAGTGATGCGCCGCTGGCCGTTCTCGCGGCTCACCTCGGCCGGACCTTCACCGCTGGTGATACGTGCGAGCTGCCGCAGCGGCACGCGCTCGCCATTCGGCGCGCTCACGAGCAGGTTCCCGATCGCGGCGGCGTCTGACCGTACCTCGCGCGGGAACCGCACGACCAGACCGAAGCGCATGAAGCCCTCGAGCACGGTCGTGGCCTCCGATCCGGCAATGGCGGTCTGCACGACCTCCTGCACGTCGGCGACGTTGATGCCATAGCGGGCGACCGCACGCCGATCAACCGCGATCTCGAGCACGGGCAGGCCGGTGATCTGCTGCACCTTCACATCCGCGGCGCCGGGGACCGCGCGGACCACGCGCGCGACTTCATTCGCCTCTGTGAGAAGCGTATCCAAGTCATCCCCGAAGATCTTGATCCCCAGGTCCGAACGGACGCCGACGCCTTCGATCAGCTCCATCATCCGAAACTTGATCGGTTGCGAAATCGAGGACACGATGCCCGGAAGCTGTTCGAGCCGTTCCGAGACCTCGCGGACCAGCTCTTCGCGGTCGATGCCGGGCCGCCACTGGTCGTGCGGTTTCAGGATGGCGTAGGTATCCGCCATGTCCGGCCCCATCGGATCGGTGGCGATTTCGGGCCGGCCAATGCGACTGACCGTCGTCGTGACCTCCGGGAACTCCCTGAGCGTGCGCTCCACGATCCCGGCTTGGCGGACAGCCTCCGTAATCGAGACGCTTTTCAGGCGCATGTGATTGATGGCCAGCGCCCCTTCATCGAGCTCCGGCAAGAACTCGGTGCCCATGAAGGAGAAAAGCACGGCGGCCAGCGCGAACAGTCCGGCCGCCGCCCCAACGGTCAGACGAGGGTGGTCGGTCACCCGATCGAGCGCTCGCGCGTACGCCGCCTTGAGCCTGACGAACGCCACGTGTTCGCGCTCCTCCTTCGGCTCGCGCAGAAACAACGCACAGAGCGCGGGAATCAACGTGAGACTGAGCACTACGGCGCCCGATAGCGCCAGGATCACCGTGAACGCCATCGGCCGGAACATCTTTCCTTCGATGCCTGACAGCGTGAGGATCGGAATGTAGGCGGCGATGATGATCACCATGCCGAACAGCGCCGGCTTCAGCACTTCAACGGCTGCCGTCTTCACGATGGTCATCCGCTCATCCGGAGACAACCGACGCGCCCCTGCCTGACGGCGTTCCGCGAGACGGCGGACGGTGTTCTCGACAATGATCACGGCGCCATCGACGATCAACCCGAAGTCGATGGCACCCAGGCTCATGAGGTTCGCCGACACGCCGAAGTAATTCATGCCGATGATGGCCACAAGCATCGACAACGGGATGGCCGACGACACGATCAGTCCCGCTCGGATCTGCAGCAGGAACAGAAAGAGCACGACGGTGACGAGGAGGCCGCCTTCCACGAGGTTGGTGCCTGCGGTCCGAATCGTCTTTCCCACCAGCTCGGTGCGGTCGTAGAAGGGTTGAATCACGACACCAGGCGGCAGAGACTTCTGGACCTGTTGCAGTTCCTGCTTGACGGCTTCGGTGACGGTCCGGCTGTTCTCGCCCTTCAGCAGCATGGCCATTCCCATGACCGATTCGCCGCGGCCGTCCCGCGTGGCGGCGCCCTGCCGCACCTGTGATCCGAGGGTGACGCGGGCCACATCGCGGACGTACACCGGCGTGCCGTCATGGGAGGCGACCACGATGTCTTCGATATCCTCCACACTCTGAATCAGGCCGACGCCGCGCAGGAGCTGCTGCTCGCCTCCGCGTTCGAGGTACGCACCGCCGGCGTTGACGTTGTTGCGCTCCAGGGCTTCGAGAATCTGGCGGAGACTCAGACCGTGGCTGAGGAGACGTGCCGGGTCGGCCTGCACTTCGTACTGTTTTTCACGCCCGCCGAAGCTGTTGACCTCAATGACGCCGGGGACCGTTCGCAGCCGGGGTTTGATGTACCAATCCAAGATCGTCCGAAGATCCATCAAGGCACGCTCACCGCTGGCCTCGCCAACGCCGGTCGGATCCCCCGGAAGGACGTCGGCGGACACCGCGACCGCGGGATCGCGTTCAACCGTGAACTGATAGATTTCGCCTAAGCCCGTGCTCACCGGCGCCAACTCGGGCACGACGCCGGCGGGCAGCTCGCGCTCCACCTCGCGCAGCCGTTCCAGCACAAGCTGCCGTGCCCAGTACACGTCGACCGCATCGTCAAAGGTGAGAGTCACCTGCGACAAGCCAAATTGAGAGATTGATCGGATCTCCTGCTTGCGCGGGACGCTGCTCATCGCCACTTCGATCGGAAAGGTCACGTACTGTTCCATCTCGAGCGGTGCGAAGGCCGGCGCCACCGTGTTGATCTGCACTTGATTGCTCGTGATGTCCGGCACGGCGTCGATCGGCAGGCGCGTCGCGGCATAGAGTCCTCCTGCCACGAGGATGGCGCCGATCACGACCACGAGAACACGCCAGCGGATGCTGAAAGCCAGGATGCGTTCGATCATGGTGACGTCGCCGCCTAGCGGCCCTCCTCTTTTTCCTTCTCTTCACCCTCACCGATCGACGCCGCTTTCAGCTTGCTTTTGAGCATGAATGCACCGTCCGTCACGACGCGGTCCCCAGGCTTCAGACCCGCCTGCACGGGTACCCATCCGCCAGCGCCCGCGCCCGTCTCGACGACCCGCTTTTCGAACGTCTGGTCACTCGTCTGGACGAACACCACGGTGGCGTTGTCGATGTCCTGGATGGCAGCCGCGGGAACAACCAGCGCGTCGCGCGTCGTCGTCGTCGGCACCTGGATCGTCACGAACATCTGGAGTTTGAGACGCCCATCGCGATTCGGCACCTCACAACGCACCTTCGCCGTACGCGTGGTGGGATCGAGGACGTCACTGACGTACGTGATCGGGCCGGTGAACGTGGCGCCTGGATAGCTCTCGGTCGTGATCCGCGCTTCCTGGCCGCGGCGAACAGAGGCGATGTCCTTTTGGTACACGTCGCCGATGACCCAGACGGTGGAAAGATCGGCCACCGTGAACAGCTCGCGCGTCGTGTCGACGGCCTCGCCAGGCGCGACATCCGCCGCGGTGACCACGCCGCTAAACGGCGCCCGCACGACGGTGCGCGACCACCAGGCCGCGTCGCCGGAAGACGCGCGAAGTCGGGTGAGATCGTTCGCCTCCAGGCCGAAGCGCTGGAGCTTGCGCTCGATATTGCTCATCGCGGCACGCGCGGTCGCGACCTCGGCCAGGGCGCGCTTATATTCGGCGTCGCGGCGTTCGTACTCGGCGCGCGCGAGGCCGCCGACCTCAATAAGCTTCGCAGCACGTTCGACGGCCCGCTTGGCCACATCGGCTTCAGCAGCGGCGCGCTCCACACTGGCCGCTGCCCCGAGATACTGGCCCACGAGCTCTCCGACGTCGACGTTGTCGTACGCGAGCAGCGGCTGGCCCTGCTGGACACGGTCGCCCACGCGGACATAGACCTGTTCCACACGGCCTGGCGCGAGCAGCCGGACGTGCGCGACGCGCGTGTCATTTGGCGCGACGATGCCAGTGGCTTGAATCACCTCGGTGAACGGCCGCTGCTCGATCGTCTGCACCTTCAGCCCGATGGTGTCCCGCGTACGTTCGTCGAGCGTGATCACGCCCGACTGGGACGGCTCGGCCGCCTGCTCAGGGGCGCTGGCGAGCTCTCCGCTGCCCGATGACGACCGCCAGCGGACGAAGACGACGAGGAGGACAACGATACCCACGGCGGCCATGAGCGCGGCACGCCGCAAACCTGTGCCGGACGCGTCGCGAGTCTCCTGATCGGATGCCATACTCACCTCAACTCCCTGCTGATGGCTTCCTCGAGGGCCGCGCGGGCGACGTAGTGCTCCTTGAGGATGTCGGTATAGGCCTTTTGGGTGTCGACCAGTCGTCGCTGCTCCTGCAGGACGTCGAGGAGCCGCAACTCGCCCAGGTCATAGCTCGTCCTGATGGTGTTGACGCTCTCCTGGGCTTGCCCGACCACCTGCTGATCGAACAGCTCCACGGCTCGTCGTGCGGCGCTGTACCTTGCATAAGCGGCGGTGACCTCGGCGCGAACGGTCTGCTCGACGAACTCGCGACGGAGTGCGGCGGCCTGCCGGCGGGCCGTCGACGCGGCGATGTTGCCCTGATTGCGGTTGGCAAACGGTAAGGGAATCGATACGCCGGCCGTGAGGATGTGGTCCGTGTCTCGCACCGGCACGAGCTGGCCCGTTGCCGTCATGCCGAACTGGTCGAAACGCGATTCGACGCGGCTGTAGCGCGCGACACCGATGAGGTCCGGCACGCGGTCGGCGCGCGTCAGGCGCACTTCGGCATCAGCTTGCGCTTCTTCCTGGCGTGCCGTCTTCAGGTCGGGACGAGCGTCGAGAGCCTGCGCGATCGCGTTCTCGAGTGTGACGACGGCGGGTGCGATCGACAAACTGCCCGTCGGCCGCACCACGTCCGACATGGGTAAGCCGGCGCTCAGCTTCAGTTCGGCCAGCGCGCGTTCGGCCATCCCGCCCGCCAGCACACGGTCGGCGCCGATGCGACCCACTTCGACCTGCAGGAGAGCACGCTCGACGGCAGGCGCCTCTCCCTCGCTGATCCGGCGCTCGGCCACCTGATAGCTCCGCTGATTCAATTCGTACAGTTCGCCGAGTATTTCGAAATTCCGGCGCGCGGCGAGTGTCTCCGCGTATCGCGCTTTGATCTCCCCAGTCAATCGTCGTTCGCGATCGGCGACCTGCAGCTCGGCGATCTCCACGCCAACGCGGCCCACGTCGATGCGTCGAGCCCGCTTCCCGCCCAGCTCGAAGGTGTGCGCGTAGCCGACGTCGATCTCGCGTTCGCCAGGCGAACCGAGGAGCCGCCCGCTGCCCATCGTGAAATCCAGACCCGGATTGGGGCGCAATCGACTCTGCGTCAGGCGCCCGCGCGCCGCGGCGATGTCCTGCCGCGTCGCCAGGAGGTCCGCGTTGCCGGCCAGCGCGAGGCGCTGCAGGTCGGCGACGGTGACTTCGCGACCGCTCTGAGTTCCTTGCGCCACAGCCACGTCGGCGCTCAAGCTGTTCGGTGACGGCTCCAATCGGATCTGCGCGGACCCGGGCGTGGCTGTGACGAGCACAGTGACGAAGACGATGAATGGGCAGCGGGCCTGACCAGACCTCACGCGAGATCGCATGTGCAACTCCAATCACGAATGTGACAAGGCGCCTCTGCTGGAGGCGCACGGGAAACGGAGCCCTAAGAGGGGCGACGCCCGCAGAGCGCTAAGGCAGACGGACTACGCGAGCCGCGGAGGGTGTTCGTGATCTTGAACGGCGCCGAGAGGGGGGAGCGAGTCCGGCGCGTGAGGGGCAAGTTGGGGCGGCGAACTCACGCCAAGCGACGGGCCGGCATCAGGCGCCAACGCCGCGAACCCGCAAAACACACAGCCACTTCCACTCGACGTTCCGGCCGCAGGCGCGTGCCCTGGCGCGGCGCAGCCGTCCGGGCACCAGTTCGCATCGGTGCTGAGGCCGAACAGCATCACCACGACGATGAGGAGCCCGAGCGAACGTCGCACGCGCCGAGTATACCTCCGCATCCAATTCAGCGCACCAGGTACAGACCGACCACGGCCAGGGCGATACCCACGAGGCGCAACCGCCGCGCAGGTATTCTGTGTCCCTGGTATACTGGAACGAATGCGCTGGTGGAAGCGTCCCGCTCTGAGCCGTGTCGTCGCTTTGGTCTTCCTGCTCTGGACGGCGGCGGACCTGAGTAATGCGAGCTTGTGCGCGCTCAACAATGAGGACGCGGTCCCCGCTGGTGCCGTCCCGGTCAGTGCATCTGGGACACCACGATTAGACGAGGGCATACCACCACAACAGGCGCCCCAGCCAGCGTCGGATCACATCGATGATTGTTTCTGCTGTTCGCACTGCGTCAACGTTTCGCGCCTCTTGCCAGCCGACGTGGAGACGATCATCACTCGCCCGAAGATCTCAGCGGTTCTCACTGGAGCACGCGTTTTCGGATCCCGTCTCTTCCACCCTCCCCAAGGCTTCCTCCAGTAATACGAGCGTGATCGCGTAACCACGCGATCTGCATCCGTGCGTAAGGGAACGCCGCCCTGGGCGTTGCCGCTCAATCTGGAGTGTTTCCATGATCCGTGTCCTGTTCTGTTCCGTTTTGGTCCTGGCGTCGGTGGCCTCCGCGCGTGGGCAAGACTTCACCATCCCTGCTCGCCTGACGCTCGACGAAGCCCTGCGTCTGGCCGCTGAGCGAAATCCGACCGTGGCGGCGGCGCGCAATGCCATCGAAATTGCCGACGCTCAGCGTGTCGACGCGCGCCTTCGGCCCAATCCGGCCGTTTCGTTTGAGTCTGAAGGATACCCACTCTTTGAGCCTTCACGGCCCTCGTTCACCAACAACCAAGAGCTCACACTCCGCTTCGACCAAGAGATCGAGACCTCGGGGCGCCGCCGCCTTCGCGTCGAGGGGGCACAGAGCGCGGTTGCCGTCGCGGAATCCCAACGACGCGATCGGCTGCGGCAGCTCGATCTCGACGTGCGACGCGCGTATTTTCAGGCCGTCCTCGCGAAAGCCGACAGTGAGGTCGCACAAACGGCGCTGGGCGAGATCGACCAAGTGATCACGCTCAATCGCGCGCGGTTGCAGCAGGGCGAAATCTCCGGCGCCGAGCTCCGCCGGTTGCAGGTGGAACGCCTGCGCTTTGTCGACGATGTGTTCGCGTCACAGCTGGCGCTGCGAAACGCGCGAAGCGCGCTCTTGGCTCTCTTGAATGCGCCTGATCTTGCCCAGGCCATCGATGTCGTCGAACCGCTCGAGCCGCCAACCGGCACGGTGACGATTGGCGGTATCCCGATCGGCGTCGCTCCCGCCACTCCACTCAATACCGATGCGTTCCGTGCCAGCGCCTTGGCGAACCGTCCCGACTTGGCTGCGGTTCGTCAGGAGCAAGAACGTGCTGACACGGAAACTCGACTCCAGCGTGCGCTGCGGACACCGAACATCACCGTCGGGGCCGGCTATAAACGCGACTTCGGAACCAACGCGGTCGTGTTCGGCGTCACGGTACCGCTGCCGATCTCGAATCGGAATCAGGGTGGCATCGCGCGCGCCGAGGCCGAACGGCGGCGAGCGGCGAACGAAGCCGCGGCGGCCGAGACCACCGTCCGACTCGACGTTCAGCAGGCGGTCAACGCCGTGCAGATCAACCGCGAACGCGTGGACTACATCAGACGTGAATACCTGGAAAACGCACGGCAGTCGCGCGACATCGTCCTGGCGTCGTACCGGTTGGGCGCCACCGATCTGATCGATTACCTCGACGCGCAGCGTGCCTTTCGCGACACGCAGCGCACGTACAACCGGGCGGTGTTCGAAGAACGCGTCAGTCTGTTCGAGTTGGCGGCGGCCACCGGCGCGCCGCCGCTCCAGCCGTGAGTGAGGTGGATGGTGGAAGAGTTGACGTCGAATCGTCCTAGGGGCACTGCGTGGGTTGGACGCCACCTCAGCGCGTTGTCGCTGATTGGCGGTCTTGTCGTGGGGATCATCGCCGGTGCCGCGAGCTGGTCGTGGCTGCGTGATCGTCCAGATCCGACTTCGCGCCAGGAGATCAAGAAGGCGGAGGGCCTGCCTGGAATCGTCGAGCTGTCCGAAGAGGCGCAACGCAACGGGGGAATCTCCACGGCACCGGCCTCGTTGATCACCCTGCCAACCACGATCGAGCTGACCGGCGCGGTCACACCGGAAGAATCGCGCGTGGCGCACATTCGCCCCCTCGCACGCGGCTTGATCGAAGAGGTGTCGGTCCGGCTCGGCGATCGGGTGATCAAGAACCAGCCGCTCGTCGTCTACGACAACATCGCACTCGGCGAGCTCATTGGCGAGTATCTGACGCTGCAAGCGACTTTGCGCCAGGCGCAGACGGATCTCGAGGTTAAGCGGACAGTGCTCGAGCGCGGCGAAGCCTTGATCAAGACAGAGGCGATTGCACAGCAGACGCTCGATCAGCGCCGGGCCGAGTTCGCGAACGCCGAGGCCGCCGTGGCGAGCGAGCGGGCGCGCGTCTCAAAAGTGGAGGAACAGATTCACCGCTTCGGCCTGTCGGATCCGGACCTGGCGAAGCTGCGGCCAGAAGAAGGCCAGAACGCGCATCGCACGGCCTCACATAACGTGTTGCGCGCGCCGTTCGATGGCGTCATCACGAAGTACGACGTCGCGCCAGGCGAGCTCGTCGAGCCTGAGCGCGAGCTGTTCACGATCACGAACCTTTCCACTGTGTGGGTGCTCGCCGACCTGTACGAAAAGGATCTCGCTAAGGTCCAGCCGAACACAGACGTGACGGTGCGTGTCGAGGCGTATCCCGATCGCCAGTTCTCAGGGCGGCTCACCTACGTCAGTGATCTCATCGACCCAAAGACACGCACCGCGAAGGTCCGCTGCGTCGTCCCGAACCCCGACGGCGTGCTGAAGCTCGACATGTTCGCCAAAATCGTCGTGCCGTTGCGCGATCGGCGACAAGCGCTCACCGTGCCGATCGACGCGGTGCAGCAGATTGACAGCCAGTCGGTCGTGTTCGTGCGACAGTCGGCGACCCGGTTCCAACGACGCGACGTCACCGTAGGGGCCATCGCTGGCGACCGCATCGAGGTGTCCGGCGCCCTCAATCCGGGCGATGTGGTGGTCGGCAAGGGCAGTTTCTATTTGAAGACCGCGCTCCTCCGCGAACAGATCGCGGAGGGTGACTAAGTCAGGAGCCCGTGTGCATCGCCTTGTCGAGTTTTCGCTTCGGAACAAGTTTCTGATTCTGATGGGCACCGCCGTGGTCATTGGGGTCGGCATCTATTCGATGCTGCGGCTGCCCATTGACGCCGTGCCCGATGTCACGCCGAATCAAGTCCTGATCCTGACGCAGGCCCCGGGATTGGGTCCTGTCGAAGTGGAGCGCTTCATTACCTTCCCGGTTGAAACGGCGATGAGTGGTCTGCCGGGAATCACCGAGATGCGCTCGGTGTCGCGGTTCGGGCTCTCAGTCGTGTACGTCTATTTCGACGAAAGCATGGACA
>ORJL011757302.1_pt1 | contig 14790 bp, 15 predicted proteins | sample 1779941 | NCBI WGS metagenome assembly ORJL01 (sample SAMEA104232317, study PRJEB22302) | groundwater metagenome | biome: forest; feature: aquifer; material: groundwater | place: USA | collected 2011-08-07 | depth 5.8 m
CGACCGATTCGGTGTTCCACGCGAGCGCCTCGCACATCGACATGTTGCCCATCGGGCTCGGCACGTAGATCCCGGCGAAGCCGCACCGTTCGGCCTTCCGGCACAGGTGGATGGTGCGGCCGCCGCGGCCAATCGCGCGGCAGGGCGCTTCCGGGCGAAAGGTCGAGAGTCCCGACGGCGGATGTTCCTGAAGAGTTGAACGGCCGGCGCCTAGGCCGGGGGGGCGGACTCGGATAGAGTCCGGGGCAATGACCGCCGACGTCACCGTTCCGGCCGAATCGATCCGCGCCGCGCGTCGCCGAAGGCCGGCTTTCGGCCTGTCGTGGCGTATTCTCGCGCTCGTCGTGACGGCGGTGATGACGGCCGAGGTGTTCATCTTCCTGCCGTCGATCGCGCGTTTCCGCGAGGTCTATCTCGAGCAGCTGATCGAAAGCGCCACCCTGGCCGCACTGGCTCTCGACGCCACCCCCGACAACATGGTGACCGAGGAGGTCAAACGCAGCCTGCTCGACCACGCCCGCGTCGACGCCGTCGTGCTGGTCGAGCCCAACAAGCCCAAGCGCGCCCTGATGAACGTCGAGCCCCGCGCCGACATGCCGGGTTTCAACCTGATGGACCGCGGCGCGCTCGGGCTGATCTGGGATGCGCTGTCGGCGATGGCCCAGGACGGATCGCGCCATATCCGGGTCGGCGGCGAATCGATGCGATTGCCCTCGGCGATGGTGTGGATCGTGGCCGACGAGTTGCCGATGCGGATCGCCATGTACGCCTATTCCGGCCGCATCCTGGCGCTGTCGGTCATCATCGCGCTGTTCACCGCCATCCTGCTCTACCTCGGTCTGCGCTGGCTGGTCATCCGGCCGCTGCAGGAGCTGTCGTCCGACATGACGGCGTTCCGCCGGGACCCCGAGGAGGGTGGAACCGCGCGGGCGCCGACGCAGCGCAACGACGAGATCGGCGTCGTCGATCGCGAGTTCCAGAACCTGCAGCGCGAGCTGCGCGCCTCGCTCAGGCAAAAATCCCGCCTCGCCGAAGTCGGCGCCGCGACCAACAAGATCAACCACGACCTGCGCAACATGCTGTCGACGGCGCGGCTGCTGTCGGACCGGCTGGCCCGCAGCGGCGACGAACGCACGCGGGTCCTGGCGCCGACCATTCTCAACACCATCGACCGCGCCGCGCGGCTGGCCAGCGACGCCATCGAGTATGTGCGCGACCAGCCGGCTCCGCGGCTGGCCACGGTCGACCTCGCTGATCTGGTCGACGAAGCCGGGATCGCGCTGCAGGAGCAGGGCGAGGACAGCACGCCCAACCTCGTCCGGGCGTGGCTGAACGAGGTCGGCGAAGGCCGCACCGCGCACGCCGACCGCGACCTGCTCTACCGCATCTTCGTCAATCTCGGCCGCAACGCGTTCGAGGCCGGCGCAACCACCGTCACCGTCCGCGCGCAGGGCGGCGGCGGCCACCTCCTGATCGACGTCGCCGACAATGGGCCCGGCGTGCCGCAGGCGGTGGCGGCGCAGCTCTTCCGGCCTTTCGCCACCGGCGGGCGAGCGGGCGGTGCCGGCCTGGGCCTGGCCATCGCCCGCGATCTGGTGCGCGCCCATGGCGGCGACATCGCGCTGGCGGAGACCGGCGCCTCGGGCACGACGTTCCGTTTCACCCTGCCGCTCGGCGGTGCCTGACGAGATCGGCCGAAGAGGCGATCAGCGCTCGGCCCTGAGATGCGCGGTGAAGGCGCGGATGCGTCGCGCATTGACGCCGAGATCGGACTCGCCGGCCCGGCTCTTGGAGCGAATATCGATCCTGCTGCCGGTGCCGTCGGGGCGGATACGCACCACGATATCGTCGCGAAACCCGAACCAGTCACTGGTGGCGACGGCCTCGAGGCGTCCCTCCGCCGGCGCTCGCGCGACGACGTCCCAGCCCAGGGCCATCGCCACCCGATCGACGCGCTTGAATGCTTCGGCCGGCGCAACGGGCAGAACGACGGGCGCGATGTCGGGATAGGCGGCGCGCTGGAGCGCGGCCGTGGCGGCGCCCGGATAGTCGGGCGGATTGGGCGCGCCCCGCCGCAGCGGCAGCAGCGCGACCAGCGCCGGCGGATTGGCGACGTCGCTCGATATGTCGTTGATCACCGGCAGTTGCTGGGACCACAGGAACCAGCTCACCGGCACCCAGGCACCGGCCGCCCCGATCACGATGGCGAGAAAAGCGGCGACGAACCCGCGCCGCCGGTCGCCCGGCCGCGTCGGCACGATCGTCGCCAGCCCCAACGCCACGCCGGCCACGGCAACGTAGAAGCCGTAGCGAAAGACCGCGATCGCCGCCTCGATATCCAACCCGAGATAGCGATGAAGCGGGCCGGCGGCGGCGACGATCAGCGTGGCCACACACGCTGCGATGAAGGCCATGCGCGCCAGGCGGTGGCTTATCGGGTTGGTCCGTCGAACGAACATGCCGTCTCCGCTGTAACGGTATCGTAACCGCGAAACGAAACCCATGCATCCGCTCGACAATTGCGGTTGCATTCTCTATGCGGCGACAATGACGACATCCGACACCGTCCGGCGGCGGGCGATGGTCTCCGGGCTTGCCGCGATCTGTCTTTGGGGCTCGCTTGCAGCACTGTCCGTCCTGGCCGGGTCGATCCCGCCGTTCCAGATGGTTGCCATGACATTCGCGGTCGGCGCGTCCATCGGCATCGTCCGCGCCCGGGGACGCGGGGTCGGCTGGGCAGGGCTCGTGCGCTGGCCGGCACGGGTCTGGCTGGTGGGCGTCGGTGGCCTGTTCGGCTACCACGCGCTCTACTTCGGCGCCCTGCAGCTCGCACCGCCGGCCGAGGCCAATCTCGTCAACTATCTCTGGCCTCTTCTGATCGTGCTGCTGTCGGCGCCACTCGCCGGCGAGCGCCTGGGCTGGACGCATCTGGCCGGCGCCGGACTGGGCTTCGCCGGCGTGGCGCTCCTCGCCTTCGGCCGCGGACTCGACTTTGCCGGCGACCATGCGCTGGGCTACGCGCTGGCGCTGGGCTGCGCTTTCACCTGGGCGCTCTATTCGGTGCTGTCGCGCCGGTTCGGCGAGACGCCGACCGATGCCATCGCGGCCTTTTGCGCGGCGTCCGCGCTCCTGTCGCTCTTCTGCCATCTCGCGTTCGAACGCACCGTCTGGCCAGCCTCGACCTATGCGTGGCTCGCGGTGCTGGCGCTCGGCCTTGGTCCGGCAGGCGCTGCGTTCTATCTGTGGGACCATGCCGTCAAACGCGGCGACATCCGCGCGCTGGGCGCGTTCAGCTACGCCACGCCGATCCTCTCGACGGCCTTGCTGGTCGTGTGCGGCCTGGCCGAACCCACGAGCGCGCTGCTGCTTGCCGCCCTGCTCGTCACCATCGGCGCCGCGCTCGCCTCGCGCGAGTTGTGGCGCCGCTAGCCCGGCTGCCAGCCGGGCGGCGCGAGCTCGAAGCCGGCAAAGTCGAAGCCGGGCGCCACGGTGCAACCGACCAGGGTCCAGGCGCCGAGCGGGCACGCGGCCTGCCAGACATGCCGCGGCACGACGATCTGCGGCGTCTCGCCGAGACCGAAATCGGTGCCGAGCCGGGCACGGCGGACGGTACGGCCATCCACGCTCGTCGAGAGTTCCAGGGATGCGCCGGCATAGTGATGCCAGATCTCGTCGGCATCGACCCTGTGCCAGTGCGATCGCTCGCCGGCCTTGAGCAGGAAGAAGATCGCGGTGCCGGTGCTGCGCTCCGCGCCCGCCTGGGCACCCGGCGCGCGGAAGGTCTCGCGGAAATGCCCGCCTTCGGGATGCGGCTGCAATCCCAGCCGGGCGATGATCTCGTCCCCCGTCATGCCGGCCGGCATCACGCCGGCGGCGGGACCGTCGCCTTCATCGACGGCAGCTTGGAAAAGGCCGAGAACCACTTGGCAAGCTTCGGGCGCTTGCCGCGCCAGTCGTGGCTGGCGAAGCGGAAGTCGAGGTAGCCCAGCGCGCAGGCGATGGTGATGGTGCCGATGGTCGGCTTGCCCTTGAGCGACTTCGACTCGGCCTCGAGCTGGTCGAGCACGCCGTCGATCTTCTTCATCTGGCCCTTGGTCCAGTCGGGCCAGCGCCTGTCCTCGGGGCGCAGAAAGCCTTCGTAGCGCGCCAGCAGCGCGGCATCGAGCAGACCATCGCCCATCGCCTGCTGCCGCAGCGCCACCCAGCGCTGGCGACCCTTGCGGGGAAAGAGCTTGCGGCCCTTGTGCTGGCTGTCGAGGTACTCGCAGATCACCGGCGAGTCGAAGAGATCCATGCCCTTGACCGACAGCGCCGGGATCTTGCCGATCGGGTTGTGCTTGTCGACATCGGCATTGGGCGCCACCGGCGTCAGCGCGACGTTGACCATCTCCATCTTCTTGTCGAGGCCGGTGAGCAGCGCCAGCACCCGCACCTTGCGGGCATAGGGCGATGCCGGCGAATAGTAGAGCTTCATCCTGGCCATGGTCGGTCTCCTGTCTTCCGGCCGCGTCAGACGCCGGCCATGTGGGGAATATCGACGTCGTTCAGGCGTACCTTGCGGGCGGTATCGACGATCTGCTGCCACGTCGTGGCGTCGATCGGCACGCCGTTCTTTTCGCGGTCGGCGCGACGGGCCCGCTCGGGCTCGCCGGGGGTCAGGACCTCGGCGACGCCGGGCTGAGGCTTCGCCGACTTCACCCAGCCGATGAAGTTCTCGACCTCGTCCTCGAAGAATTCGGTGCCGCCCATCGATGCCGGATCGATGATGATCGACAGCATGTTGTTGATGATGTCGGTGCTGTCCTTCTTGATGGTCCGCGGCGAATGCGTCCTGCCACCGGTGAGTGCCCCGGCCAGCAGGTCGCAGATGACCGCCAGGCCGCCGCCCTTGTGCAGGCCGAACGGCAGGATGGCGCCGTAGGGCGCGTTGTACATCGTGCCGGGATCGGTGGTCGGATTGCCCGCCGCATCGATCAACAGCCCGGGCTCCATCTGGATCTTCTTGTTGTTGGCGACGCGGACCTTGCCCATCGCCACCTGGCTGGTGGCGAAGTCGAGCACGATCGGCTCCTTGCCCTTGCGCGGCACCACCGTGCAGTAGGGATTGGTGGTGAAGCGGGCCTCGGCGCCGCCGAACGGCGCGACCAGCGACTTGTGGCCATGCACGTTCACCCAATGCGTGCTCACCATACCGGCGCGCGCGCACTGCTCGCCCCAGTGGCCGATGCGGCCTATGTGGTGGGCATTGATCAGGCCGACGACACAGACGCCGTTCTTCTTCGCCCGCTCGACGCCGATGTCCATCGCCTCCTTGGCCACGACCTGGCCATAGCCGGCGCCGCCATCGATCACCATCACCGCGCCGTTGTCGCGCACGATCTTCGCATGATGGTTGCGCACGCAGGCGCCGGTGCCGGTGTTCTGGATATAGTGCGGCATCATGCCGACGCCGTGGCTGTCATGGCCGAAGAGGTTGGCGAGCACGAGATGGTCGGCGACGAGCCTCGCCTCCTGGTCCGAACTGCCGTCGGCCCGGCAAATCGCCATCGTGAACGTGTGCAGGCGGTCGGATTTGATCCGGACCTCGCCCACCGCACCCTGGCCATCCGCCATGCTGTCTCCCCCTTGCTTCCGCTTACTGCGCGCAAGGTTCCGCGTCGGTCCCGTCCTGTCAACGACGAAGCGGCGGCGGAGCGCGGACGATCCGGAGGATGCCCTGATTTCGCCGTCGTGGCGGGGCAAACCACTGCCTTCCGGTGCTCCCCGCCGCATCGGCAACTCGCGAAATCAAAGCCCGGCGATGGCCCGCTCGGTGCCCGCCGTGGTACTGAAACCAGAGACCCTACGACGTCATCAGGATCCGGCAACCGCATGCGACTTTCCATCCGCCTCGCCTGGTCCAGCCTTGCGGGGCTCGCGCTCCTGTTGACCGGCGCCGTCGCATTTGCCCAGTCGGCACCGGCGCCGCAACGGCCGTTCGCGCAACTCGTCGACCTGTGGACGCGCCAGCTCGACCGCATCGCGTCGCGAACCGACCAGGCCAACCTCCTGCCGGCCGAAATCGACATGTTGCGCGACCAGGCCACCGACGTGCGTGCCGCCGCGATGGCAGCCGCGGCACTGGCGCGCAACGATCTCGCCGACACCAAGAAGCTGCTGGCGCCGCTCGAGGCCAAGCCGGGCCCCGATGCCCCGCCCGAGTCTGATGCGGTGAAGGCCGAACGCCAACGCCTGACCGAGCTGGCGACGGTCAGCGAGGGCCGGGTCAAGCAGGGCGAGGTGGTGATCGCCCGTGCCGACCAGTTGCTCGACCGCCTGACGAAGCGGCGCAGCGAGGTGGTGCTGGAGACGCTGCTGCGTCGGGACGCCTCGCCGCTGTCGCGCGAGGTGTGGACCAAGCTCGGCCCTGAACTCGCCGACTCGGCGCAGACGCTGTGGTCGGCGGCAGCGGCCTGGAGCCGCAACGGGATCGCGGCCCTGGGGTCGGACGGCCACAACCTCGCCTCGCTGGCCATCTGGGCGGCGATCACCATCGCGCTGTGGTGGATCGGCCGCGAGCTTCGCCGCCGCTTCGGGCGCGGCAACGCCCAGGAGCTGGGTCAACGCGACCGGACCATTGCCGCCGCCATCGACGGCCTCGGACTGGTACTGGTGCCGGTCCTGGCCGTGTGGCTGATCGGCAAGCTGCTGGCGGCGAGTTTGCCGCCGCCACCCATCGACATGCTGGTATCGGCGCTCGTCGCCCGCCTCGTCGTACTGCTGCTGGTGTTCGGCATGACCGCCACGGCGCTCTCTCCCAACCGGCCGGAATGGCGGGTCCTGCCGTTCACCGATGCGAGCGCGCGCCTCCTGTCGCATTCGATCCGACGCCTGATCGTGGCTGGTTCCGCGCTCGATTTCATCTATGTCGCCTTCAGCCACAGCGGCGCAAGCCACCAGGCCGTGTCGGCGGTCGGCGCGCTCGTGCTGGCCGCCATCGTGGCCCTGCTTACCCTGCCGACGCTGGCCAACCGCGCCTGGCAGGCAGCCCGCCCCGAGGGATCCGACCTTCCGCGCGTGATCGGCGGCACCTGGTGGTCGATCGCGCGGCTGCTGCTGAGCGTCGTGGTGTTGTCGTCGATCGGATTCGCCCTTGTCGGCTACGCCACCCTTGCCGCGCACCTTCATACGGCGATTTCCGAGACCTGCATCCTGATCGCGATCGCGCTCCTCCTGCACCGGCTGGCGACCGATGTGCTCGAGACTGCCGCCGCACCCGATACGCCGTCGGGCCGCTGGGTACGCCATCGCTTCGGCCTGCCGCCCGATTCGGAGGTGCGCGGCCAGTATCTCGTCCTGCTGCTGTTCGATACCATTCTTGTCATGTTGCTCGCCGTGGCGATCCCCACGGCCTGGAACGTCGACATCGACGCCATCCTGCAGGGATTCGGCCACCTGCTGCGCGGCGTGAAGGTGGGTGGCGTCACCATCTCGCTGGGCAACGTCGGCATGGCGATCCTGGCCTTCGGCGTGTGCATGCTGATCGCACGCCTGATCCGCAGCATCGTGCGCGATCGCGTATTGCCGACCGTCGACGCCCCCCTGCCGCTGCGCCAGTCGATCGACGCCGGCCTCAACTATGCCGGCGTGCTGGTCGCGATCCTGGTCGGTGTCGGCGCCCTCGGCGTGGACTTCACCAACCTCGCCATCGTGCTGGGCGCGCTGTCGGTCGGTATCGGCCTCGGCCTGCAGAATATCGCCAACAACGTGATCTCCGGCGTGATCCTTCTGATGGAACGGCCGATCAAGGCCGGCGACTGGGTCGTGGTCAACGGCCACGAAGGTTTCGTCCGCCGCATCAATATCCGCGCCACCGAGATCGAGACCTTCCAGCGCACGCACGTGATCGTGCCCAACAGCATGTTCCTGCAGAGCCCGGTCATCAACCGGACCTACGCCGATACTTCGAGCCGCGTCGAAATCCAGATCACCGTGCCGCTGCCGACCGACGCCACCAGGCTGGAAACGATCCTTCGCGAGGCCGCCCTCGGCCACCCGCGGGTGTTGCGCGTGCCGGCGCCGATCGTGCGCTTCGTACGCGTCGCCGTCGCCGGTCTCGACTTCGAGCTTTTCGTGTTCGTGTCGAACCTCGAGGACCGGCTCACCGTCATGAACGACCTCAACCGCACTTTGCTCGCCCGGCTGATCGAGGAGAAGATCATCGATCCCAGGCCGGTGCCGGAACTCAGGTTGCGCGACATCGACAAGCTCGGCGCCGCGTTGCGCGGCGAACAGCCGCCGGAACCGCCGAAAGCGGAGGGCAGTTCGGAGATGACCAGCGAGGGAACGGCCGATGCCGCCGCGACGTCGAAAGACTGACACCCCACGCCGGCGCTGGCCGCTTGTCCTGCTGTTCGCCGCGGGCGCTCTGGCGGGCGTGGCGCTGTGGGCCTATGCGCCGACGCTGCCGGCCGAGATCCTGATCGCACGCTACGCCGACGGGCGCTCCAAGTTCGTCGACGTCGGCGGCGTGCGCGCCCATGTGCGCGACCATGCGCGCGACCAGGCGGACGCCGAGGCAATCCCGCTGGTGCTGATCCACGGATCCCTGGGCTCGCTGCACATGTGGGAGGGCTGGGTGCGCGAACTGGAGCCGCGCGCGCGCCTGATCACGGTCGACCTCCCGGGACACGGCCTCACCGGCGCCTGGCCGCGCGACGAATACACCATCGAGGCCTACACCGATTTCATCGAGGTCCTGGTCGACACGCTGCATCTCGACCGCTTCGTGCTGGTCGGCCACTCGATGGGCGGCGCCGTCGCCTGGAGCTTCGCCGCCACGCGGCCGGACCGGGTCAGCCAGCTCGTCCTGGTCGATGCCGCGGGCTATCCGCGCCAGGGCGAAGCGCCGTTGCCGACCCGGCTCGCCCGCATGCCGGTGGTGGGCGACGTCGGCATCTACTTCAAGCCCGACAGGCTGGTGCGCCGTTCGCTCACCGAGGTCTACGCCGACCCGGCGATGGTGACGCCCGAGCGGATCAAGCGATATGCCGAGCTGCAGCGCTTTCCCGGCAACCGCGAGGCGACCCTCCAGCGCGCCCGCACCCAGGAGCCGCTCGATCCCACGCCGTTGAAGCGGCTGGACGTGCCGACCCTGATCATCTGGGGCGCCAAGGACCGCTGGGTGCCGGTAACGGACGCCTTCCGCTTCCAGAACGACATCAAGGGCGCCAAGCTCGAGATCTTCGAGAACCTCGGTCACAACCCGATGGAGGAGGATCCCAAGGCAACCGCCGCCGCGGTCGCCGCCTTCCTGGCCTCGACGCCGGCGCGGCCCGTGCGACGCGCTCCCGCGCCGGAGCCCACGCCCGCAGATCCGACGACGGTGCTTCCGGCCGTGGTGCCGGAGAAGGATTAGGGACTCTCGAGCAGCGCCATCACCTTGGCGAACGCCTCGTCGGCAATCGCCTCGATCTCGGCCGCGGTGCGGTTCTGGATGGGATGCGGCACGTAGACGACGGCGGGCTCGAAGCCCAGCGCATCGCTTTGCGCCTCGACGCCCTGGGCGAAGTGCGTGGTGACGATGTTGACGCCAGGAAGGCCGCGTCCGTCGAGGCTATGAAGGTCGTGCAGACTGCACGATGTGCAGGAGCCTCAATCGCTCAACGCGATCACCGCCAGCTGGTTCTCCGCCGCGATCTTCTGCAGGAGATCCGTCGGCGCCACCTTGGTGTTGGTCGGCTTGCGATAGCGCCGGGTGGCGACACCGGCCTTCCTGAAATGGCTTTCAAGGCGGTCGATGAACTCCGAGCCACGCGCCTTGCCGATGTCCATAAGCGCCACGCTCTTGCCCGCGACGGACGGCGGCGGCGCAAGCCGGGCACGCCGGGTCGGCGAGGTTTCCGCAGTCGGATCGCGCAGCTTGGTCGCGATGTTCATGAGCGTAGCTCCCTAACGGATTTCACGCGTGACGGCCTGGCACTCGTCGCGCACCGACTGGCCGGGCCAGCCGCCGATGATGGCCGAGAATAGACCGGCTTCGCCGCCGGCGCGAACGACCAGAAGCCCGTCGGGCTGGAATTTGTCGACGATCTGGTCGGCAAACGAAGGCGGCATGCCCTCGGCGATGCCCTGGGCGCCGCGGATCAGCTCGCTGCCCGGCCGCTTCAGGGCCTTGTAGAGCTCGTCCTCGATGCGGCGGCGGTTGAAACCGCCGTCCTTGAAGATCTTGTAGTGCTCGGGCGCCAGCACGAGCACGGCGTTGCCGGCGAGGCAGAGCTTGGGATGGCCGACGCCGAACAGGCCCATGGCGAGCGAGCGCACCAATTCTTCCGGCGTGCGCGACTTCTGGTCGATGAAGCCGTTCACGCCCTCGCCATGGAACAACGTCACGGCGCTCTTGCCGGCGGGAATGCCGCGGCGCTGCGCCAGCGGCTCCCAGTCGGGATCGGTTTCATCTTCGGCGAAGCAGAAGGTGTACTTGCCGGGATTGCCCAGGGTCGCGCGGTCCATGCCGCCGGGCAGGCCGCCGCCGACATTGCGCACGATGAGCTGCAGGGCACGGCCGACGGTGGCGTTGGCGCGGTTGCCCTGGCCCAGGGCGTTGACGCCGCTGTTCATGCCGATCGCCTTGGCCGCCGGGCCGTTGATGATCACCAGCGGCCCGGAGAAATGCGTGGTGCAGAGGAGGCCATGCAGCACGAACAGCGGATCGAGGGCGGCCTCGAGCACGCCCAGCACCACCGGCATGTATTCCGGCTTGCAGCCCGCCATCACCGCGTTGATCGCCACCTTCTCGACCGTGCAGGGCGCGAGGTTGGGCGGGATCAGGCCCACGATCTCGCCGGGCTTGCGCTCGGTGCCGCCCAGCATGCGCAGGATGCGCTCGTCGGTCGGCGGCACCACGGGCAGCCCGTCGCTCCAGCCGCGCTCGAAACAGGCCTCGATCGGATCGTCCCATTCGCCGACCGCGATGGTGCGGGCCTTGAGGCCGGGGTCGCCATAGCGCGCGACCAGGGTCTCATGGACACCGGGCTCGACGCTCTTGGAACCGCAGCCCGGCTGCCACGCCGGCAGGGCGGCGCCCCCCGCCGCGGCGGCGGGGGGCCGCGGCGCCCCGCCGGCGAACCCACCCCACCCGGGCGGCCCCGGCGAGCCGCGTCCCCTCGGCGCGATCCCAGCCCACCGTGCGCTCGACCTCGCGACCGCCCTTGAAGCGGATCAGGGTCGGCACCGTCTCGACCTCGAGCAGGAACGAGCGCTGCAGGTCGTGGTCGTCGATCACCGTGCCGACGCCCGACGGAAACGAAGGATCGTCCTGGGTGATGACGGCGAGCGGACCGGCACGGTCGAGGCTCCGCATCACCGGTTCGACCAGCGTGCAGGTCGGACAATCGCGCTTGGCGACGATGACGAGGCCGTCGCTTGGCAATCCGTCAGGCATTGAGCAGAGCCTCCACCTGGGCGTCGATGAACGCCGCATCCTCGGGATTGGCGAGCGGGTTGCCGGCACGATGGCCCCAGACCGAGGGGATTTCCACCAGCTTCGCGTCCTTGAGATGGGGCAGCTCGGCGCGGTTGTCGTCGGTCTGGAAATAAAGGTCGGTCGCCGACGGCATCAGCAGCACCTTGGCCTTGATGCTCGACAGCGCCATCTCGAGATCGCCGCGGAAAAGATCGTTGGCCGAGATGTCGCTGTGCTGCCAGGTCCAGAGCTGCGCCAGCAGATCGGACATGTCGCGGCGCACGAAGTTGGCCTCCCAGGAGCGCACCAGGAAATCCTCCAGGCTGGCGAAGCCCAGCCCGCGCCACAGCTCGCGGCGATAGAAGGTCTGGCTGAGCGCCCAGCCGGCATAGATGCGGCCCATGGCGCGCAGGCCGCGCTCGGGCGTGGCGGCCGCCTGCAGCGTCGTGCGGATGCCTTCGAGGAAGACGAAATTGTGCGGCGCCGTGCGGGCCGAGCCGCAGACGACCGCGATGCGCTCGACCGCCGCGCCGAACAGGGCGGCCCAGTGATAGGCCTGCTGCGCGCCCATCGACCAGCCATAGACCAGTTTCACGCGGTCGATGCCGAACAGTTCGAGCAGCATCTGCCGCTGCAGCATGACGTTGTCGCAGGTCGTGACCTCGGGAAAATCACCCCTGTCCCTCGGCGTGTTCGAGGGCGACGAGGAGAGGCCGTTGGCCAGCATGTCGGGGATGACGATGAAGTAGCGGCTGGGGTCGAGGCAGTGCCGCACGTCGACCAGCCATTCGATGTCGGTGTGCTGGGCACCGTAGCTGGTCGGATAGACGATGACGTTGTCGCGCCGGGGCGAGAGCGTGCCGTAGGTCTTGTAGGCGACGCGGGCCTCGGCGAGCGTGCCGCCGCGCTGCAACCGAACATGTTCTGACGACCAGATACCTTCGGTTGTTCGCATGTGTCCGCTCGTGTCCGGATGTGTCAGGAAAGGCTGCGCAGGATTTCGCCCTGCACCTGGATGTAGCCGCGCGCCACGTGTTTCAGATGCGGCCGCAGATGGGCGTGCGCCTCGGGCAGGTGATGGAACGGGATGTTGGGCAGCAGATGGTGCTCGGCGTGGTACGGCAGGTTCCACATCAGGAAACGCACCAGGGGATTGGAGAGCGTCGTGCGGGTGTTGGCGAAGCCGTCGTCGCTGTTGGGGCAGAGCGTGTGCTCGCAGAGCAGATAAAGACGCAGCAGCGGCAGGCCGACTAGCAGCGGAACGAACCACACCCACAGGACCGCCGTCGTCTGCAGCACAATCGAGCCCGCGCTCAGCGCGGCATAGAAGGCGAGCAGCAGCCGGCCCCAGCGCCGCACCTCGGGCCACGCCGCCTCGTGGATGTAGGTCACGTCGCCCTTGAAGCCGAAGGGAAACAGGAAGATGTCGCGCACGCGGATCGTCAGGAACGGCACCGAGCTGATGCGGAAGAGATACTGGCCCCAGGTCGTGGGCGTGCCCGAGGTGATCAGCTCGGGATCGCGCGCGGGATCCTGGGTGTAGCGGTGATGCGACATGTGATAGTGCCGGTAGAAGCCCGCGTTGTTCAGGATCGCCGCGCCGGCAAAAAACGCCAGCACGTCGGCCAGGCGGCGCGTCCTGAATGAGCCGTAGTGGACGGACTCGTGCATGGCGCCGAACAGCGCGTTGACGAACACCGCCTGCACGAGCAGCGCCGGCACCACCCACCAGGTGCCGCGCGTGGCGAGCACCAGCCAGCCGCCCAACACCAGCAGCACGAGATGCGCGCCGATCTGCATGAAACCCTTGGCGTCGGAGCGGACATAGAGCCGCTTCAGCACCTCCGCCGGCACCACCCGCATCTGGCGGGCGCGCTGGCCGGTTACGGTATAGGCGCCCACAATCCCTCCTTGTACGCGTGCTCGGTCCGGGCCTCGCGCTCCTTCTTCTCTTCCTCGCTCAGGCCGAGCTGGTCGCCGATCATGCGGCCGATCGACGGGAACGTGCCCTTGGGCTGGGCGTAGTCGCCGGTCCACAGGCGCGAGCGCAGCAGCGCCTTGGCGCAATGGAGATAGGCCTGGCGCACCGAGACGACGATGGCGCATTTCGGCGCCTTGCCCTGGACCGCCATCGCGGCCAGCAAGTCGGGATCGACCGACAGCCGCGCCGTGCCCGCCAGCCGCACCGTCTCGTTGGTGCCGGGCAGCAGGAAGATCAGCGCGATCTCGGGATTCTCCAGCAGGTTCTTCAGCGTATCGAGCCGGTTGTTGCCCGGCCGGTCGGCGAGCGCCACCGTGCGCTCGTCGAACACCATGAACGACCCCGGCGGGTCGCCGCGCGGCGTGACGTCCTGATGCCCCGACGCGTCGGCGGTGGCGATCAGGCACATCGGCGACAGGCCGATGAAGCGCGCCATGTGCGGATCGATGCGGCCGATGTCCTTCAACGCCGCGCCCTTGCTCACCGGCGCGTAGGAAGCGACCAGGGCGGTGGCGCCGGCGGCATCGAGCAGCGCGGGCGCACGGCGGGAGACGGAAGCGGGCACGGCGTCGGGCATGAGGGGACGACCTCCGGATGTCGCCCCGACCCTAGCATGACGGGCCCGCCCGCGCGCTCGGCCCGCGAGCGAGACCGGTCGGCCGTCCGGGTCACCAAACGATCACCGGAGCCCAGGGCGGTGGGGACGCTACTCTGCGGCGTCGTGGCCCCTGTTCGCAGGCCCCGGGAACCGGGCGTGGACGGAGGGCGTTGACTTCAGGTGAAACCCCACCGACCCGGGTGAAAACCATGAACCCGCACGTTCTGCCCACCCTGCCCGAACCCGCTCCCGGCTCGCACGGCCACGAGATGCCGCCGCCGCTGCCCGGCCGCTACGACGAACCGGTGGACCTCGGCACCGGCCAGGCGGCGTTCTTCATCGCCTGCATCGTGCTGGCGCTCACGCTCGCCATGGGCATCGTGGCCATCAGCCGCCTGGCCGACCGCGACGGCCTGGCGCCCCACAGCCAGCGCGCGATCACGATCGATTCGGGAGCGCGGACGGAGGCGCGGACTCCGGCGCGCGTGTCACACCCAAAGGTGTCACACCAAGTTGAGACAAATGTTGTGACACAGGCTGAGCGCCTACCTGTGACTTTGCGGGAATCCGACCCTGCGGCCCCACCTCGGGCGACCGCAGATGACCGTCTCAACAGTCCTCGGATGCGTTGACCGCACCGCAGTCTGCTCCACCTGCCGGACGGTCGGCGACGGGAACAGCCTTTGCTTGCTACTCACGGCTCAGTACTGGGTAAAGACCGCGGGACCTCCCCTCATCCTCCAGGGATCGTACCCGGCGGGCGCGCCG
>ORJL011872712.1_pt1 | contig 14790 bp, 14 predicted proteins | sample 1779941 | NCBI WGS metagenome assembly ORJL01 (sample SAMEA104232317, study PRJEB22302) | groundwater metagenome | biome: forest; feature: aquifer; material: groundwater | place: USA | collected 2011-08-07 | depth 5.8 m
CGGGGCCGAAGTCGCCACCATCGGCATCGTTCCGCTCTCCTTCGGCTCGGCAATTATAGAAGGCTCGCGCCTTACATGGAGCGCTACGATGCTCACAGCTGTAGGACTCTGGCATTTCTTCTACGGCGTCTTCACCTTCTCGGCCGACCTCTCGCAGGTCGCGGGTCCTGTCGGCATCGCCGGAGTTGTTGGAGGCGCTTCTGCGCAGGGGTTCGGTTACCTCTTCTTCATCATGGCGATTATCTCCATCAATCTCGCGCTCATTAACCTCATTCCTGTCCCAGCTCTTGACGGCGGACGGCTCCTATTCGTCATTATTGAAAGCATCACTCGTCGCCCGATTAAGGCGAGCGTTGCCCACGCTATTAATGCCATCGGCTTCATCTTCCTCATCATGCTTATGCTCGTCGTTACCGCCAACGATATCTTCCGCCTCGTCGGTTAAAAGTAAAGAGGTCTGACTTCTTTACTTTCCGCATGTCAGTTAAAATCTACGACCGTGAGAGTTTAGTGATATTGCCAAGTCTCCCTATCTTTGACGGTCGGCAGAAATAGGGAGATTTCAAAATGATGCAGATATCCACAACTTGACGCTATAGGTACAAGTCTTGGATAATCGTAGTTATCCACAATACTAGACGACCGTCATGTGTTTTGGATAGCGTCTGGTTTTCAAAATCGTCGGGTAAGGGAAACCCCGCCGAAACGGGACTTGTACTGCGCACGGAAGTTTAAAGACCGAGAACAGCACGTTCTTTTGGATCGAGCTTGGCGAGAGCTTTCTCTCGTAGTTCGTCTCCTGTCATCATTGCGACCGAACATTTCGGTCATCTCCTGAATCGTGAACTCCGTAAGCGGTTTCGCTACCCAGTCTTTCATGTTCACGATCTCGGCCAGCATCTGCCTTTGGCCCGTGCTCATTCCTTGGCTTGCGCTCATTGCTATTCTCCTTGGTGACAATCTACGTACAGATTACCTTTTGTTGGTAGAAAGTCAAATTGCGCGTCACAAACGTTTTGCGCTTGGCGCGCGAGGGGCATATACTATGGCACATGAGACAGTCACAGCTTTTTACGAAAACGCGGCGCGAAGCGCCGAGCGATGAGGTCGCGAAGAACGCCAAGCTACTGATGCGCGCAGGCTATATTCATAAAGAGATGGCGGGCGTCTACTCCTACCTCCCGCTTGGCCTGCGCACGTTGAATAAGATTATAGAGATTATTCGCGAAGAGATGAATGCGATAGGAGGACAGGAAGTGTTGCTCTCCTCGCTCCAGAATCCGGAATTGTGGAAGAAGACTGACCGATGGGAGCAGGACGTCTGGTTCAAGACTGCGCTGAAGGGGGGCGGAGAGCTCGGCCTAGGCTGGACGCAAGAAGAGGCGATTACGCACATTGCGTCGCAGCACATAAGCTCGTATCGCGACCTGCCGTTCTCGGCATATCAGATACAGACGAAGTTCAGAAATGAAGAACGTGCGAAGTCCGGCATCATGCGCGGGCGAGAATTCTTGATGAAGGACCTCTATTCTTTTTCAAAAGACGAAACAGAACACAAAAAGTTTTATGATAAAGCGCGCGAAGCATACTTAAAGGTCTTTGAGAGAATGGGCATGGGTGACCGAACCTATGTCACCTTCGCCTCAGGCGGGATATTCAGCGAATTCTCTGAAGAATTTCAAACGGTTTCCGAAGCTGGCGAAGACACTATTTATGTAGACGAAGAGAAACGCATTGCGGTCAATAAAGAGGTTTGCACTGACGAGGCGCTTGCGAAACTTGGATTGAGTAAAAAGAAATTGGTTGAGAAACGTGCTGTTGAGGTGGGCAACATATTTAATCTCGGCACGCGTTTTTCAGAATCGCTCGGCCTTATCTATACGGACGAGACAGGGGCGAGGAAGCCGGTCTTTATGGGCAGCTACGGCATCGGCCCAACACGGCTCATGGGAATTATTGTTGAGGTGCTCGCCGATGAAAAAGGGTTGGTATGGCCCTCTGCGGTCGCACCGTTTGCTGTACACCTCGTCTCGCTCGGTAAAGACGGCGATGATATCTCAAAGACAGCAGACGCTTTGTATTCAGATTTGGTGAAATCAGGCGTTGAAGTCCTATACGACGACAGAGATTTGCGCGCGGGAGAAAAGTTCGCAGAAAGCGACTTGCTCGGTATACCGAAGAGAATCGTGGTCGGTAAAGACGCGGTAGCCACGGGAGAGTTCGAAGTGGTGAACCGCGCCACTGGTTCAGTCGCTAAGGTGTCTCGTAAAGATGTTCTTTCTGGTCTCCGTTCTCCGTTCTCCGATTTCTAGCGTTATGCCAAGATTTTCAAAAAATCTTCTCTTCAGCAACGATATCGCGATTGACCTCGGGACCACCAACACGCTCGTCTACGTGCGCGGTCGCGGTGTTGTGATTAACGAACCGTCGGTGGTGGCGATTAATGACAAGACCCATCAAGTCGTCGCGGTAGGGAAAGAGGCGAAGACGATGCTCGGTAAGACACCGGCGCACATCCGCGTCGTGCGTCCTCTCTCGCACGGCGTCATCTCCGACTTTGAAGTGGCGGAGGAGCTTCTTACCTATCTCATCAATAAAGCGCAGGGCGGCCGTATGCGTTTCTTCGGCCCGCGCGTCGTGATAGGCGTGCCGACTGGAGTGACGAATGTACAGAGTAGAGCGGTGTGCGACGCGGCGAAGAATGCCGGCGCGCGCGAGGCGATTATTTTGGAGGAGACGGTCGCGGGCGCCATCGGCGCGAAACTGCCGGTTTCTGAAGCGGTCGGGACAATGGTACTGGATATCGGCGGAGGCACGACCGACATTGCCGTTATCGCGCTCAAAGGCGTCGTCGCCTCTTCGAGCTCTCACGTCGCCGGCGACCGATTCAACGAGAACATCATTGATTTCGTGCGCAGCGAATTTAAGCTCGGCATAGGTGAACGCACCGCCGAGGACGTTAAGATAGCGATTGGCGCTGTTATGCCTCTCTCGGAGACGCTCGCGCGGAGCGTCCGCGGACGCGACTTCGCGACCGGACTGCCGCGCGAAGTATCACTCACCGATTCGCACATTCGCGAAGCAATCGCACCCTCTTTGGACGCTCTCATGGATACGATGAAAGAGGTTATTGAGGCGACTCCGCCGGAATTGCTCTCTGACGTTCTTGAAAGAGGAGTAACCGTTTTCGGAGGAGGAGCGCTCCTGCGCGGACTTCCTCAGATACTCGCGAAGATGCTCGGAGTGCCGGTGCGTGTGGCGCCGGATCCATTGACGGCAGTGGTCCGCGGCGCAGGCATTGTGACCGAGGACCCCGCGCCGTACGAAGATTTTTTTGTCGATGAAGAGGATATTCTTAGCGAAGCGTAACGCGCTCTTGTCGTCCACGAACTTTTCGTGGGGTGCGTTCGCACTTATGTTTGCCGTATTCCTGCTTATAGTGCGCCTACTCGTGCCGAACTTTTTTTGGAATGCATTCGCACCGGTATTTCACATATCGGATACTCTCGCCGTCGGGAGCCGTGCTTTCTTTAATGTGTTCGGCGATAAGGCGAAACTCGCATTGCAGAATGAAAAACTGATGAGCGAAAATGCAGCACTAGCCAGTGAGAATCAGGCTTTGATTAAAAAAACAGAGGGTCTGTCCGGACTCGCGTTAGATGCGAAAGGAATCACGGCGGGCGTCGTCGCGCGCCCGCCAGAGAGCCCCTACGATACACTTGTGCTCTCTGCCGGCAGCATTGACGGAATTGCTCTCGGAATGAAAGCATTTGGGAAAGGAGGAATGCCAATCGGTGTGGTCTCCTCCGTTTCAAACAATTTTTCTCGGATAACGCTCTTTTCAGCACCCGGCATGACAGTGAACGGATGGGTCGGTCGCGCGAACCTTCCGATGACAATGAAAGGTGCCGGTGCCGGTGCTATGAATGCTTCCGTCCCGCGTTCTGCCGAAATTTCTCTAGGAGATATTGTTTATGCACCGGGCCCCGGAATGCTTCCAATCGGCAGAGTAGTGCGCGTGGATAGCGAAGTATCATCACCGTCAGTCACTCTGCGAATCATGCCGGCACTGAATCTCTTCTCAGTGGCATGGGTAGTTGTCCGCGATACTGGTATATCTCTGCCATGACCCCGTTAGAAATCGCGACCGCGTTATTATATAAAATATGACGCACTTTTATTACCGGTCGCGGTCTATTTCTAACGGGGTGATGCGCGGAATACTCACTCTCATTACGTTTATTTCTACCGTACTTTTCCCTTGGCCTCTTACAGCCATTCTCGCTCTCGGCACTTCTATCTTTGAACCTCTCGTTCCGCTCTCTATAGGCCTGTTCGCCGACATTCTCTACTATGTCCCTCAATCGGGCAGTCTGCCTGTTTTTACGCTCTACGGAGCTCTGGTAACAGCGCTGGCTTTCTTAGTGCGTAGCAGGCTAAAGACGGGTATTATCGGAGAATGAAATGGTGGCGTAAGCGATATCAGAATCCGGAAATTGAACCGGATGAAATATTTCTTGATGCGTCAAACGCGCCGGCGTTTGACCGAGGGCGTTTTGAAGGGCGATTGGAAAAACCGCTTTCGCAAGGGACTTTTTTCTACCTTACTGCTGTGCTTGCTCTGTTGTTTTTTATTCTGGTAGCCAGAACTTGGAATCTTCAAATCACCAACGGAGACGCATTTGCCGCTGAAAGCAAGAACAACAGCCTTGAAGCGAAAACGCTTTTTGCTCTGCGCGGAATTATCACGGACGTGAACGGTGTCGTGCTCGCAGAGAACGTTGAGAAGGAGGATGGGATCGTGAAGCGCAATTATCCTGTGCCATCTCTCGGACAGATTATCGGCTATGTCTCGTACCCGAAGAAGGATTCAAAAGGAATATATTACGATACGACAGAAACCGGCATTGCCGGCTTGGAGGCCGAGTATGATACGCTTCTCGCTGGTAAAAATGGTCAATTACTGACAGAAACGGACGCACTTGGCAGAGTTCGCTCCGAAGGAACAATCATTAGAGCTGAAGAAGGCGAGACACTACGACTTTCCATTGACGCGAATCTTGAAAAACTTTTCGCGCGTGCAATCTCCGATATCGCCAGAAGACACGGATTCATTGCCGGAGCCGGCGTCATCATGTCCGTTGACACCGGCGCGATGCATGCCATCGTCTCGTATCCGAGCTACGACCCGAACGTGATGAGCAACGGCGGTCCAGCCGAGACCATAGCGTCATACTCAAAAAATCTCGGACGGCCGTTCCTTGACCACGCCGTGCGCGGCGTGTATGCGCCGGGCTCTATCGTCAAGCCGTTTATCGCGTCCGGGGCGCTCACGGACGGACTCATCATTCCATCAACCATCATTGACGACCAAGGGTTCATTTCACTGCCCGACCCGTATCATCCCGGGAAGTCGTTCATATTCAAGGGATGGAAAGCGCTCGGTCCGGTGGACGTGCGAGAGGCCATCGCGTGGTCCTCCGACGTGTTCTTCTACGCCGTCGGCGGCGGATTCGGGAATCAGAAGGGCCTCGGCATAGACCGCCTCAACTATTGGTATCAACAATTCGGACTCGGGAGCCGGACAGGCATAGACCTCCCCGGCGAGGCAAGTGGACTGTTGCCGACCCCAAAGTGGAAGAGAGAGGTCTTCAACGAACCATGGTATCTCGGCGACACCTACTTCACGGCAATCGGGCAATATTCAATGCAGGTGACGCCGCTCCAGATGGCGAGAGCGACTGCCGCCGTTGCAAACGGCGGGAAGCTCTTTACGCCGACATTGCGGGCGGACGCTTCTCCAACGTATGCAACCGTTCCCGTCTCGGCCACGGCACTTAAAGTGGTGCGAGAGGGAATGCGCCGGACAGTGACGAGCGCGCTCGCCGGCGCGCTCAACGTCCCTTATGTGAGCGTCGCCGCTAAAACAGGCACAGCGCAGACTGGAACGCGCAATCAATACGACAATTCGTGGGTGATTGGATTTTTCCCGTACGAGGCTCCGCAGTATGCGTTCACTGTCGTGCTTGAAAGAGGTCCTGAAGGCTCCGGCAGTCAAGCGGTGAACGTCATGCGCGAACTCTTTGACTCTCTCTACGCCGCCAACTCCCACTACGTCGGCGGCTCCACTACTACAACCGCGCCTTGACAAATGGCGCAAGAAGACTTAATGTTTCCACGTAATTCACTGGTTCTTTTAATACAGTCACTATAACCTTAAAGAGGGGGTACGCGATGAGAATCATCAGAGATAAGAAGTTAGCAACACTGACGTTCGTTCCGGTTGAAGTAGGCGAGGCAGAAGTCATTTCGGCCATCGCTGCCTTACTCAAACCCGAAGACAAGCTGGACTACGATGGGCGGACTGGGGGCGACGACGGCAAACCCTTTGCCATCTTTCTCCAGGCGGGCGCCGTCAAGGAGGAGAAAAATGACGGTTTTCTTACGCGACAAGTGTACGTTGGTGGCGTGAAGTTAACGCTCTGTGGGAGCACGAACGACGACGAGCGGGTGGTACGCAGTATTCGCGACACCTGCTACTTCGGTTCGGGCGGCCTCATTTTCCTCGGCGAGACCGAAGTGGACGGCACGAAGACCATCACCACTACCGCAAAGCGGTGCAAGCTCTGCGGTGGAAACATGATTGGCATGGGGGAATGCGAGTGGAAAACCTGCGACACATGCAGGGATACGTGCGAACACCACTACATTCACGGCATGATTCATGGTGGAGACGTGGGGGACATGGGAATGGGCGAGTACTGCGGCAAGTGCGGTCGCGGCAAGCCCAAGGCCGAAGGTGAGAGGAAGAAGTCCAAGATCGAACATCACCTCGCCGTCGAACGGGAACTCGGGATAACGATTCTTTACAGAGACAGCCCCGTCGTAACGACCGATGATGCCATTCAACTCGCTCGACTCAATCGTCGTTACAATAAGGCGAAGGCGCGTCAACGCACCCTCTCGGCGTAGTGGCTTCAAACGTTCGCCAAATACAATAGGAGCACGACCCTCGGGTACGGCTCCTTTCTTTTTATATACAAATACTTGCGCAATAGCGGGGGTCGCGTACAATGCCCTCACTACTATGAGTGATATACAAGAGAGCGTTGTCTCGCAAGAAAAGTTTGACGAGATGATTAAGGAGCTGGAACACCTGAAGACTGTGCGCCGTACCGAGATTGCAAAAAGTTTGGAATACGCTCGCTCGCTCGGCGACCTCTCGGAGAACGCCGAATATCAAGAGGCGCGCGACCTGCAGGCGGCGACCGAGGAACGCATCAAGAAGCTGGAAGAGCTGGTGAAAAATACAAAAATTCTCACCGACGGGAAAAAGAAAAACGAAGTCGGCTTCAATTCTAAAGTTTCTATTAAGAAAGACGGCGGCGACGATTTGCACGAATATACGATAGTCGGGAGCGAGGAGGCCGATATGCGCGTGAAGAAACTCTCGCATGTCTCTCCGCTCGGCTCGGCGCTGATGGGGAAGAAGAAGGGCGACGTATTTACGTTTGAAACCCCAGCCGGCAAGCAGACATACACCATAGAGAAGGTGGCATAAAGAAATAATGGTACGATAAGTCCATGCTCTGGGCCGACAGAATAGCCAGCGAGATACGTGATACGCGTAAGCCGCGCGACGGGAAAACGTTCCTTATTCGCGACGAGAAGACGATTTCCGGCCGTGTGCATGTCGGGAGCATGCGCGGCGTCGCCATTCACGGTCTCATATCTGAAGTGCTCGCCGAATACGGCATTGCGAATGAATTTCGTTTTGAAATCGGCGACCTTGACCCGTTTGACTCAATACCGAGTTATCTGGATGTAGAAAAGTTTACAGAACATCTCGGGAAGCCTCTGTACGCTGTACCGAGTCCCGAATCCGGATTCGCGAATTATGCAGAATACTTCGGCGCTGAATTTACAGATGTGCACAGGAAAGCAGGATTCACACCGAGTTATTATCGTGCGACTGAACTCTATCGGTCAGGGAAAATGGACCCGTATATCAAAACTGCGCTTGAACGTACGAGCGATATACGCAAAATTTTGAAAGAAGTTTCCGGCTCGGAAAAAGACGAGTCATGGTTACCGGTCTCGGTCGTGTGCGAAAAATGCGGGAAGATGATGACAACGCGCGCGTACGACTTTGACCCCTCGACTCCGCTCGGGGCAGGCGGCACGGTCGCATATGCTTGCGACCGTTCGCCGGACGAATGCGTGCCATGCGGATATGTCGGACGCGTCGCACCGTGGAAGGGAACCGCGAAATTATTTTGGAAGGTTGATTGGGCGGCGAAGTGGATTGCGCTCGGAGTGGACATTGAAGGCGGAGGCAAGGACCATTCAACGAAGGGCGGCTCGCGCGACGTCGCTAATCACATAAGTAACGAGGTGTTCGGCTATGAACCTCCTTTTGACATTCCCTACGAATTTTTCCTCGTCGGGGGTAAGAAGATGTCATCTTCTAAGGGCCGTGGGAGCAGTGCGAAAGATATGTGCGATTTATTTCCCACGCAGGTTTTTCGCCTCGCGCTTATCGGCAAGGACATTCGCGAACAAATTGATGTGGACCCGTCCGGAGAGTCTGTGCCGAAGCTCTATGATTGGTATGACGAACTCGCCCTTGGTGTGCGCGAAGGGAAGGCGGATGATTACTCGCGCCTCTATGCGCTTTGTGAATTGCCGTCCGAGCGCGCCGGGCTCTCTGCAGAATGGGAGATGCGATTCCGCGAAGTGGCATTCATCGTGCAGATGCCGCATCTGGAGCTCCGGAGAGAAGCGGAAAAAATAAAAGGGACCGGATTAACGGAAGACGAAATTAAGAAGTTAGAAGAGCGCGCACGGTATGCGAAGTTCTGGCTCGCGGCCTATGCGCCGGAAGAATTTAAATATGAATTGCAAGAAGAGTTGCCACGCGTCATTTTGTCCATAAGTCAGAAAAATGCGCTCTCGGCGCTCGCTGACTTCTTTCAGAGTGCAGAGCGTACAGGCGAAGAACTTCATCTGCGCCTTCATGAATTAAAAACAGAAATTCCAATTGCACCCAAGGAACTTTTCCAAGCGATTTATCGCATCTTCCTTAATCGCGATTCTGGCCCTAAAGCCGGGTGGTTCCTCGCCGGTCTCCCGCGCGACTTCGTCATCGCCCGCTTGCGAGAAGCGATAGGGTGATATACTACCCGATATGCTAACCAAGGACGACAAAAAATTTCTGACCGAGAACTTTGCAACGAAGAAGGAGTCTTCGACTTTGCGCGATGCTATTGACTTGCTCAGGAGCAAAATCACAGAGTTAAGTCTCGACAGATTTCACTCAAATTCTAGATTGGATTCGATTGAAGCAGCTTCTTTTCGCACTGAGGAAAAAATCGATAAGATATTAAATATTGTGGACGGATATGCCGGAAAAATCGCTGACCTTGGTCAAGAAAATAAAATGGGCGCACGGACACTTCATCGGCACGATACACAGATTCACGAACTCGCAACGGCAACCAGTACAACGATTTCCGAATAAAGTAAAACATGTTCAACACCAGGCGTTGAATACACATAATTTTGATAATCGGCTTCGCGGCACTATTCGGGACACACCACTTCGCTTGTTTGGTGAATTAACCTTATTATACATTGAAACTTACAGTGCGTGCACCGCGTAGCTCAGCCGATTAGGACTGAGCGAAGTGGTGTGGATAACTATTGGTAGGGGGGTGGGGAGGAGTGGGATATAATCCACTGATGGTTAGCGAAGTGGGAAGCGGGGTCATGGCCGTTCTCTCACAAAACTTTCCAATAGTGAGCGCAGTGAATTTGTTTTGTGGGAGAACCCTGTTAAATACAGCTTCGCTGTCCTCTGCCGAGCAGAGGATTTAACAGGGTAAGGATTTCCTAGTTCGCTTCGCTCACAACGAAATACCTTATGTTCCTCGGAGAATACTTTCACACATTTGATACCAAGAATCGTATTTCGGTCCCTGCAAAGTTCCGGAAGGATTTGGGCCGAGTAGTCGTTGTGACGCGCGGCCTTGACCATTGTCTCTACGTCTACTCGCGCAAAGCGTGGGAGAAGGAGGCCAGAACGTACGCGTCCGAAGTGAACGGCAGTTCAGCAAGGCGAGGCCTCGCCAGATTGTTTCTCGCCGGTTCGTCAGAGGCGGAGGTAGACGGCTCCGGCCGCGTGCTCGTTCCCGAGAACCTTAAGTCTTTTGCATCTATTAAAGAGAAGGCAGTTATCGCAGGTGTCGCAGACAGAGTTGAAATCTGGGAGGAGAACGCATGGAAGAAATACACGGCTGATATTGAACGTGACGCCGATGCGTTCGCTGAAAAAGTCGACGGCAAGTAGTATGCCCCGTAAAACACAAATGCAGCAATACGTGTCACGGGGTAAAGAATCCCGGCATGAAAGCGTGATGATGAAGGAAATCTTGGATGCCCTTTCGGTGAAGCCGAGCGATACGGTCGTTGACGCGACCTTGGGCGGGGCAGGACACTTCTCCGCGTTTCTCACCGAGCTCGGCGAGGGCGGAGTGATTGTCGGCATTGATGCAGATGCTTTAGCAGTTGAGCGCGGACGCGAAGCGTACGCGACGGACCGCCGGCCCGAGCGACCAGTCGCCCACCTTGTGAACGATAATTTCCGCAATCTCGCGCGCATACTGGAGAGGCTCGGTGTCGGAGAAGCAGATGCAATACTCTTTGACCTTGGTTGGAGCGGATATCAAATTTCTGCTCCGCGCGGGTTCTCATTTCAAAATGATGAACCGCTTCTCATGACCTATGGCGAAGGCGGTGAGACTGCCGCCGATATCGTCAACAGTTCTTTTGAAGAACATCTCTCCGATATTATTTTTACGTATGGCGAAGAACGTTTCGCGCGCTCTATCGCGCGCGCGATTGTAGAAGCGCGCTCTAGAGAGCGCATACTCACGACCGGCGCGCTCGTCTCCGCCATTTATGCCGGCACGCCGAAATGGTATCAAAACGGGAAGATTCATCCTGCGACGAAGACCTTTCAGGCGCTTCGCATAGCGGTCAACGATGAAATCGGCGCTTTGCGCGAAGGTCTCTCCGCTGCCCTTGACGCGCTCGCGCCCTGCGGGCGACTCGCGATTATTTCATTCCACAGCATTGAGGACCGCATTGTTAAAAACATGTTGCGCGATGCAGTACACGCCGGACTTGGCATAGTGGCGACAAAAAAGCCGATTACACCTGCACGCTCCGAGATTCTCGCTAACCGCAGAGCTCGGAGCGCTAAACTGCGCATTTTTGAACGGTCGGCTGTTCACGCAGAACAAGTAGATTCCAGTACGCACATACTATCTTATGCATAAACCTCGTTTTCATCTCTCATTCTCAATGGTGCCGTTCTGCATCGGCACGGTCGCTGTACTCTTGGTCATCTATATCGGCCTTATCGCGACCGTTATGAGCTATGCGGCCCTCACCATTGAGTTCTCGCAGTCTGTCAGGAATGATGAGGCGGAGGTTGCATCTCTTGAGGGCAAGTATCTTGATAATGTAGCGCGCACAACCGCGACTGATTACATCGCAGAAGGCTACGCTCGGCCGACGGTTATGACGTTTGTACCGGCTAAGAGCGCGACCGCATTGCGCTAAGCATCATGCGTCCCGTTAGAAATCACGAACACTGCGCATCCAAGAGTAATATGATGATAACTATTAGCAGCACTAGCCGAGTGGGATACGACGCAATGAGTGCGTTCGTGTTCTATTTCTAACGGGATGCGCGCACAGTTCCGCTCACGCATTCGGTTCATTCTCGCTTTTCTTATTCTTGCCGCGCTTGGCATCATCTTGAGACTTTATTTCGTCCAGATTGTTAATGGTGAAGAGTACTCGCTCAAGGCCGACAGGCAGTTTTCCGCCAACAGCGGCGGACTCTTTGATCGCGGTTCCATCTACTTCACCCGCAAGGACGGTACTCTCATATCAGCGGCAACGCTCGCTACAGGATTCCTCGTGGCGATAAATCCGCAGATACTCTCCAATCCTGAAATCGCATATGCCGCCATATCGTCAACTGCTTCTTCAACAATCTCACGCGAAGCATTTCTTGCAGCAGCCAATAAGAAGTCGCAGGTGTATATAGAAGTCGCGCATCGCCTCTCTGGGGAGAGCGGGCAAGCGCTTTCTGAAAAAGAAATTTCGGGAGTACAAGTGCTTCGCGAACGCTGGCGGCAGTACCCGGGAGGAGAACTCGCCGCTCAGTCCATAGGCATCGTTTCTTACGGCTCCGGCGATACTCTGGCAGGCCGGACCGGTCTTGAAGCGGTGTACGACGGCACGCTTGCGCGCTCCGGCAACTCGCTCTATAGGAATTTTTTCGCGGAACTTTTTTCTAATGTAGGCAATCTGCTGGTGAACGCCAAAGACGCCCGTGATGGCGACATCGTGACGACAATTGAACCGGAGGTTCAAACGCGTCTCGCGAGCAATATTGAAAAAATACATAACCGCTATTCGAGCAAGGAGTCAGGCGGTATCATAATGGATCCGGCCACGGGAGCGATTATAGCAATCGCCAGTTATCCGACATACGACGGAAACGACTTGCGCAGCGTTGACCCGTCTCTGCTCGGCAATCCGCTCGTTGAGCATGTATATGAATTCGGTTCCATCATGAAGCCGCTGACGATGACGTCGGGCCTTGATGCCGGAGCCATAACGCCCGAGACGACCTATAACGACACAGGATGCATCACGGTGAACACGGCCCGCATTTGCAATTGGGACCTAAAGGCCCGCGGAGTTATACCGATGCGACAGATAATCATGCAATCGCTCAATGTCGGCGCATCTTGGATTGCAAATCAATTGGGACAGAATAAGTTCCGCGCCTATTTCACTGAACTTTTTGCAGAAAAAACAGGTGTGGACCTGCCGAACGAGACTGGCGCATTGCTCGGGAATCTCGCCAAGCCGCAACAGGTCGGCTACGATACTGCCGCATTCGGACAGGGAATTGCGATGACGCCTCTCCAGATGATTCGAGCCCTTGGAGCGATAGCAAATAAAGGCGAGATGGTACAACCTCACTTGGCGAGCGCGATACGTCTCAATTCCGGCATAGAGCGTAGGCTGGATTGGGGAGAGAAGGTCCGCGTTTTTTCTGCGACGTCCACGCGCGAAACAATCGCAATGATGGATGCGCTGAACGATGAGATTCTTTATGACGGTAAGGCTAAAATTCCTACAATGTCTGTGGCGGTTAAAACAGGTACGGCACAGCTGACTAAGCCTAATGGAGGTTATTATGACGATCGTTTTTTCCATTCGTTTGTAGGATTCTTCCCGTCATACAATTCGCGTTTCATAATCTTACTCTATACCAACGACCCGAAGGGAGTGCAGTATGCATCAGAAACTCTTGATGCGACATTTCTTGACTTAGTTCATTTCTTAATTGATTATTATGAAGTTCCGCCGGACCGCGGCTTCTCTACAACTACTACGCCATGAAAAATTTCCTAAAAATTATTACCGCCGAAATCCTCGCTTTCGTAGCTAGAACCGTCGTACGCCGGTATAAACCGCATATCGTGATGGTAACCGGCTCGGTGGGGAAGACCTCAACGAAGGATGCGGTGGCGGCGGTGCTGACCGCCCGTTTCCTAGTACGCAAGAGTGAAAAAAGTTTTAATAGCGAATTCGGCGTACCATTTACCATTCTCGGTGTGAAGAATCCGTGGCGCAATCCGCTCGCATGGGGTTCTATTATAAAAAATTCTCTCGCACTTTTTTTCCTGCCGAATCAGTATCCTAACATGCTCGTGCTAGAAGTTGGTGCGGACAAGCCAGGCGATCTCTCTAGAATACTTCGCATCGCGACGCCGGATGCGGTCGTGGTAACGCGTCTGCCGGAGATACCGGTGCATGTTGAAGCGTATGCTTCGCCGGAGGCCGTAAGAGAAGAAGAATTTTCTCCCGCTCTCGCGCTCCATAGCGGGTCTCCACTCATCATATCGGCAGATGATTCGTATGCGATGGATAGGGCAGTGCGCGTTTCAACGCGAATCATTTCCTACGGCACCGCCGACGGCGCCACCGCGCGCGTTACAAGCAGTGATTTTTATGAAATAGACGGAAAAGTCGCCGGCATGCGGGCGAAAGTGAAGATTAGTAATGCAGAAGAAAATCTGGTTATAAAAGGTTCTGTCGGTTCAACACAACTTCTCCCGGTCGCGGCCGCCGTCGCAGTCGCATCCGCCTTTGACATACCGCTCGACGAAGCGCTCAAAGCGCTGGAGAATTACGAACCTCCGGCCGGCCGCGGTCGTCTTCTCGCCGGCACAAACGGCTCAACAATCATTGATGATTCTTACAACTCCTCGCCCGCGGCGGTTGAAGAGGCTCTTGTAACTTTGAAGGCATTCCCGATGCGTCCGCCAGTTGGCGGACGGCGCATCGCCGTGCTCGGCGATATGCTGGAGCTGGGGCGTTACTCGGTGATGGAGCACGAGCGAATCGGGGCGCTTGCGAGCAAATCCGCAGACATAATCGTCGCAGTCGGCATTCGCGCTAGAGCATTTGCTTCTGCCGCAGAAGCATCCCGAGCGCAGTCGAGGGACGCCGTTCTCTATTTTGATAATGCTAACTCTGCCGCGCTGGCTCTCCCGGATATAATTAAAAAAGGTGACGTTATTCTCGTGAAAGGCTCGCAGTCTATCCACACAGAACGCATAGTGGAAGCGCTTCTCGCGAATCCCTCCGACGCTTCGCTTCTCGTCCGCCAAGAGCGCGAATGGAAACGGAAAAAATGAC
>ORJL011017481.1_pt1 | contig 14787 bp, 11 predicted proteins | sample 1779941 | NCBI WGS metagenome assembly ORJL01 (sample SAMEA104232317, study PRJEB22302) | groundwater metagenome | biome: forest; feature: aquifer; material: groundwater | place: USA | collected 2011-08-07 | depth 5.8 m
AACTGTCTATCCGATGCGGAGAGGTGGATATCGTTGGGAACGAACGGGGCGTCGAGCATCCGCTCCACAACCGGATGGCGACCCTCGACAATGTGCAGCACATCGCTGTCATCGACAACAGGCCGGGCGTAGGTGAAGCGGACCGCTGCCTCCGCGAAGGCGTGGAGGACATCCAACGCGGCGACAGCGCGGGCCGTCTTGAGGATGCGTTCTGCATCCTCTCCGGCCTGGCGGCAGACCTGGCGAAAGGTGGCTGCCTCCAGCTCCGCAAGGCGGTCCTGGGCGTGGAGAAGGTGCGCCTCGTATTCCTTGAGCTCGGGGGTGAAGAAGCGCTCCCCGTTGGCGATGGTCTGCTTGCGGATGAAGTCGGCAGGCACCTGGTGCAGGTTGGGCTTGGTGACTTCAATGTAATAGCCGAAGACCTTATTGTAGCCCACCTTCAGTGACTTGATGCCGGAGCGGTCCCGCTCCTTGGCCTCCAGCGCGGCGATATACCCCTGGGTGTCGTGGGCGGAGGACCGCAGGGCGTCCATTTCCTGGGAAAAGCCCTCGCGCACTACACCGCCCTCCCCTGGCGAGGGCGCTGGGTCATCCACGATGGCCTGCGCGATAAGCGCCGCCGTCCCGTGGTGGTCCGCCATGTCGTCCGCCAGGGACCGCAGGGGATGGCTTGGATCGTCAGCGCCCGTCATCTCTCTCTGGAGAGCAGCCGTCGACTCCAGCGAGCGTCGGAGCGAGACGACCTCACGCGGAGTCGCTGTGCCCGCCCGAACGCGGTTCACCAGCCGCTCAAGGTCACCGATGCCGTCCAGGGCCTGCCGGATGCGCGCGCGGCGCATGGTGTTGTCGTGCAGCCACGCTACGGCATCCTGCCGGCGGCGGATGGCGTCCACGTCAAGCAACGGCTGGCCCAGCCAGCGCCGCAGAAGACGGCCTCCCATCGGCGTCTTCGTGAGGTCAAGGATGGAGAGAAGGGACAACCCGCGCTCGCCCATAGACCCGCCCTGGAAGAGCTCGAGGTTACGCACGGTCTGGGGGTCGAGCGCCATGTAAGGATCGAGTGCAAGCGTGGCCAGAGTCTGTATCTGTGGCAGAGCGCCCGCCTGGGTCTCCTGGAGGTAGTGCAGCACGGCGCCTGCCGCGCGGACCGCGAGCGGCAAACGCTCGCAGCCGTAGGCTTCTAGAGATGCCACGGAGAAGTGTTCATGCAGGAGCGCTCGGGACACATCCGCCCGAAAGACGCGCGAGTCTAGCGGTGTCACCGCACAGCGGACGCGGGTGTCCGGCAATCCTGCCCCCTCCGGGACAAGGACCTCTCTGGGCTGGAGACGGTCGATCTCGGCGGCGAGGCGGTCGACCGGGAGCTGGGCGGTCATGAACTCGCTGGTGGTGATATCCACATAGGAGAGGCCCGCCTGCAGCCCCTCCACGACGACAGCCGCCAGATAGTTGTTCGTCACCTGGTCAAGAAGGGCCGGCTCCAGGACCGTGCCAGGCGTGGCCACGCGCACCACTTCGCGGTCCACGAGGCCCTTGGACGCGGCGGGGTCGCTTGTCTGGTCGCAGATCGCAACCTTGTAGCCGGCAGCGATGAGCCGTGCCAGGTAGGACTCCAGCGCATGTACTGGGATACCCGCCAGAGGGATACGCTGGCCTTTGCCCATCTCACGGGAGGTCAGGACGATTTCCAGGACCTGGGCGGCCACCTTGGCGTCCTCATCAAAGGTCTCATAGAAGTCACCCATGCGGAAGAGGAGCAGCGCGTTGGGGTACTGCTTCTTGATACGCAGGTATTGCGCACGGACAGGGGTTTCCCGGGCGGTGGTCTCCATAGGAGGATTCTACAGGAAGGAGAGGAGCGCCTGAAGGAGCATACCCGAATGCCGTGGTGTAGAATCTGCGCAGTACATGACTTCCGTGGAGGTGGGACATGCCCTACGCGCAAGTGGACGACGTCAAGCTATATCACGAGGTCCACGGGAGCGGCTTTCCGCTAGTGCTCTCCCACTCCGGGTTTTCCAACCTGGAGACGTTCGCAAAAGTAACGCCGCTCCTGGCGGAGAAGTACAAGGTGGTCCTGTGGGACCGGCGTGGGTGCGGGAAGTCCTCCCCCGCGCCAGATGGTTCGCAGTCGGCGGAGAGGTGGGTGAAGGACCTGCACGGCCTTTTGCGACACCTTGGCATCAAGAAGGCGTACGTGGGAGGCGTGTCCTACGGGTCGTTCCTCACGGTGGAGTACATGCTGGCCCACCCGGAGACGACGGCGGCGGCCATCCCTATCTCCTGCAACCCCTTCGGCTGGGGGCATGACCGCCCGAACGCGACCCCATTCCCTGACCGGACGAACGACCTTCCCAAGGTGAAGCTGCCGGTGCTATGGGTGAACGGGGAACTGGACGCCAACATGCCGCCCAGCATGGGACAGCGGGCGCAGAAGCTGACGCCGGGGAGCGAGCTTGTGGTGTTCAAGGGCATCGGCCACAATCCGGAGCGTGACGCCCCCGAACAGCTTGTGCGGGCGATCACTGACTTCTTGAGCAGAGTGGAGGCAAGAAGCGGCGTCATATGAGTCAAGCCTCATTCCTTCAGCGGATGCTAGCGGGACCCGACACCGTGCTATAATTCCGCAACTCGGCGAAGGGCGGTCCTCTTCGCTCCCTTCGGACGAGGCGATGCGCTCACGCGCAGGAGGGTGTCATAGCTCCCGCCGCTAGTCGTGTCAAAGAGACGTTCGCGCCCCTTAAGGACCGGAACTTCCTCCTGGTCTATGTGTCCACCCTATTGGCGGGCGGCGCCATGCAACTGGAGTCGCTCTCTCTCGCGTGGTATGTGTTGGAGCTGACCGGCTCGCCGTTCCTCACCGGACTGATCACGTCCGCGCGACAGGCCGCCACCATTCTGGGCGTATACTCCGGCGCCGTCTCCGACAGGGTCTCCCGCCGAGGCATCATCATCGGCATGCAGGCACTCAGCGCGGGGACGGTGGGCGTCATCATCCTGCTCATCCTGACCAGGAACATCGCTGTCTGGCACGTCTTTGCGGGAGCGGTGGTGGTAGGAGTTGGCCGCATCTTCGACAACCCCGCCCGTCAGGCGCTGGTGGCGGACAGCGCGCCCCAGGGCAGGGTCTCCAACGCGGTGGCCCTGAACAACACCAGCCGGAACATCATGCAAGCTGTCTCGCCCATCATTGGTGGGGTGATATTCGCGGCCTTCGGTCCGGTCGGGTCGTACACCGCGCTCTTCCTCTTCTCCTTCTTCAACGTCATCACCATGCTCTTCGTCCGGGTAAGTGAGACACAGCAGATCCCTGCCACTGCGGAGTCCATCTGGAAGTCCATGCTGGGCGGCGTGGGATACGTGCGCCGCAAGCCGGTCATCCTGGCGCTTTTGCTGCTCGCCGGAGTGGCGAACCTCACCGGCTTCCCCTTTGGGTACGCCATCCTCCCTGTATATGCGAAAGATGTGGTGAACGCCGGCCCCACCGGGCTCGGGTTCATGCTGTCCGGGGTGGGCATTGGGGCGCTAGTGGGTTCCCTGCTCGTAGCGGCTATCTCAAGCACGCGGCGCCTGGGCATGGTCAGCGTGGTTGGCCTGGTAGCCTGGCACGTCCTGACCCTGGCCGTCGTATTCTCACCATCCGTCTACATCGCGTTCGCGTTCATGATCGTCGTGGGCATCGCCCAGTCGCTGAGCCTGGTGACGATCGCCGCCGTCCTGCTGAGCACCACGGAGCAGGCGTACAGGGGCCGCATCATGGGGTTGCGGTCTCTGGCGGTGTACCCCCTGCCGCTGGGAAGCATGGTCACGGGGGCCATGGTGGGGTGGGTCGGCATCTACAATGCGACGGTCTTCAACCTTGTTGTGGGAGCAGCCCTGGTTGGCCTGACGGTCCTGCTCATCCCCGGCGTGTGGCGGCCCATGGGCGCCGACGCTAAGGAACCGGAGAAGGCAAAGCAGACCGCGTCATGAGACCAAAGCGGTGTAGTCGACAAGGGCACGGGCATCTCCCACCTCTAAGGGCCGTGTTATCATCGAAGGCGCCGTGTATGCCAGCGTTCTAGCATCGCAGATTGGCCCTCGGTTGGGCCACGCCATTCTCAGACCGGCAGGAGTCGTCTCTCTTGAGACCGTTCCGTTCCCTGAAGGCGTTCGACGCCTTGCGCGAGCGCAACTACCGCATCCTCTGGATCTCCACCGTGGTGACATCCGGCGCCATGCAGATGGAGACCGTGGTGTTGTCCTGGTACATCCTGCAGGTCACCGGGTCGCCGTTCCTTGTTGGCCTTCTGACCGCGTTCCGTACGGGCGCAACCATGTTCGGGACGGTTGCGGGGACCCTTGCGGACAGGATGTCCCGCAAAGGTCTTGTCATGGCGGACCAGATCATCATGGTGCTGGTGGCCGCCATCATGATCGTCCTCCTGGTCACCAAGACCATCCAGCCTTGGCACGTGTTCGCTGGCGCCGCCGTCACAGGCCTGGCGCGTGTCTTTGACCAGCCCGCCCGCCAGGCGCTCATGGCCGACAGCGTCGGACCCGAGAAGCTGACCAACGCGATAGGGCTCAACCTGGTAGGCATGAACGCCATGTGGGCCGTGGGTCCGCTCCTTGCCGGGGCGATCTACGCGATGGCCGGGCCGGAGGGCGGATACACGGCGCTGCTGTTGTGCTACCTTCTGAGCGCCGTCTTCCTCATCTTTGTTCGCATCAAGGGGTCCAGCCAGAGAGTGACCGACGAATCCATGTGGCGCACCATGTGGACCGGCGTCACGTACATACGCGGCAAGGGCCTTCTCATATCCGCGCTGATCATGGCCGGGATAGCCAACCTTACTGCGTTCCCCTTCCTGTTCACCCTGATGCCGGTCTACGCAGAGAAGACCCTGGGCACAGACTCTACGGGCTTCGGGCTGCTCCTCTCCGCCGTGGGCGTGGGAACGATCATCGGCGCACTTGTGGTGACGGTGCAGCCCGATATGCGTCACATGGGCAGGCTGATGGCCCTTGCCATGTTCCTCTGGCACCTCTCCTGCGTAGCAGTCGTGTTCACGGACTCGCTCGCCCTGGCCCTTCCGCTTATCGTGTTCAACGGCGCCATGCAGTCCATCAGCATGGCCACCATCCAGACTTTGCTGCTGGGAACCGCCGCGCCGGAATACAGGGGGCGCGTCCTGGGTCTCCGCTCGCTGGCGGTCTACCCCCTCCCCATCGGCAGCACGATCGTAGGATGGATGATAGGGCTCAATGGGGTGCCAGCCACCACCCTCACCACGGCCCTGTTCGGGAGTCTGCTGGTCTGGGGAACGGTGCTGGCGCTCCCGGTCACCTGGAAGGTATTGCGTTCCCAGGCCCAGCCCCCCGCGCAAGCCCTCCCCAAGGCTACCTAAGAGCCTCGGCAAAAAAGGCAGGCCCTCCTGGGGAGGGCCTTACAGTGTCCTTTTTTTCACAATACGTGCTAAAATAGGGATGAAAGTTTCAACCGCCGAAATTATTAAGCAACTGTATATATCCTCTGCGAACTCAGGACTTCTTCGTCGTGCATACGCTCCGTAACGTTAGGACATTCGACGCCCTCCGCGAACCCAGCTTCCGCCTGATGTGGCTCTCCACCACCGTGCAGGCTGCCACCATGCAAGTGGAGAACGTGGCCCTTGTCTGGTACATCCTGGAGCTGACCGGCTCCCCATTCCTGACGGGGCTGCTGACCACAGCCCGGCTGGCCCTCACCATCCTGGCAATGTACTCCGGCGTCCTTGCGGACCGCATCTCCCGAAAGAAGATCTTGCTCTCCGTCCAGGCGCTGTCCATCGCCGTATCGGTCATCATGGCTGGACTGATAGCCACCGGCCTTGTCCGGGTCTGGCACATTTCCGCCGCCGCCGCCATCACGGGCGTCGGACGCCTATTCGACCAGCCAGCCCGCCAGGCGCTGGTGGCGGACAGCGTGCCCACGGACAAGATACCCAACGCCGTCTCATTGAATCAGCTGGCGATGAACGTGGTAAGCGCCGTCGCGCCGCTGTTCGGCGGCATCCTGTACGGTGCCCTGGGGCCGGTAGGCGTGTACCTGTTCATGGCCTTTGCATATGTGCTTGGAAGCGCGTGCATCCTTTTTGTGCGCGTGCAGCAGAACCTGCGCCGCGCGGAGCAGAAGGAGTCCATCTGGGCCAGCATGGCCGGCAGCTTGAGGCTGGCGCGAGGGAACGGCATCGTGGTGGCGGCGCTCATCATGGCGGCCATCGCCAATCTGAGCGGGTTCCCTTTCAACCAGGTGCTCCTGGCTGTGTACGCCAAGAGTGTCCTGGGAACGGACGCCACCGGCCTGGGCTTCCTGCTGTCCGGGTTGGGCGTGGGAGCCATCATCGGCGCGGTATCCGTGGCGTCCATGGCGTCCGTCCGGCGGATGGGGCGCATCCTTGTTTTGTGCATGTTCCTCTGGCACGTGGGGATCCTGGCAGTGGCGCTGTCCCGACAGCTCTACCTGGCATGGGGACTTCTGGTGCTCACAGGCGTTGTGCAGTCCATGTCCATGGCGACCATTGCGGGACTGCTGCTGGCGACGACGCCGGGCGAGTTCCGTGGGCGCATCATGGGGCTGCGACAACTGGCCATCTATCCCCTGCCTCTGGGGACCGCTGTGACAGGGGCCTTGGTCTCCAGCCTGGGCATAACGACGACCGTCCTGATCTGCACCGTGGTTGGCAGCATCCTCATCTGGACGACGGTCCTTTTCATCCCGAAACTGTGGAAGCCGGTGGAGCCATACCGGTCCGAGCCCGCGCCCTCCGCGACATCTTCTGTAGAAGGCACCCGGCAAGCGCGGACCGCCTAGCACCGGCCGACCGAGCGCCGTTTTCAGTAGCTGACGCGCAAGGTGGGAGCCGAAGGGAAACCCCATCACCATCCGTTCCGAGGGTCTGTCTATAGGCTCGTATGCCGCATTGCAGACTCATCCGGGTCTGCTAAAAGGGGAAAGGCAGCAAAGGTCGGCAGAAAGGCCCCCGCTGTCCAGCGGGGCCTTGTATTTGCACCGCTTAGATAAACAGGACACCGCTATGTCACAGCCCCCGTTTGGGCCACGGTCTCGGCGACGGCTCGGTGGGCCACCTGCACTGCAAGCTGGATGGAATAGTTCGTGCCGCGGTCCATGGGATAGACCTGGCTCATGGCGGCCATCCACAGACCTTCGATGGGGGTCTTCACCGGCGGGGCTTTCTTGCTGTAGTACGTGGTCATGATGGGCTGGGCGGCCCCCTCTTTATGCACGTACGTCCTCTCGATCCAGGACTCGTCGAACTCTGGATTGATCTTCTTGAGGTGCGGGATATAGCTCTTGACGATCTCGTCGTCGGAAAGCTTCCAACGGTAGTCGTCCTGGGCCACGTAGTTGGCGGTGTAGATGATGCGCTTGCCGCCGTATTCGGACGCAGGGACAAGGTTCGTCTGCTCCAGCACGAGCAGGAAGGGGATATCCCTGTCCGCAACGTTGAGCCAGTAGATATGGCTCAGGGGCTTCTTGAGCACCCAGATGACCGCAATGGCCCCCTCGTATTCGACCGCAGTACACTTCTCGGCGAAGGGCTTGGGGAGGTCTACCAGGCGGGGCAGGAGGAAGCTGGGCACGGTGGAAATGACGATGTCGAACACCCTGTCCTCTTTCTTGCCATCCGGGTACTGGATGGCAAGGCCGGTAACATGGCCTTTGGCTGTAAGGATGCGGTTGACCGCGGTTGAAGTGTAGACCTGGCCACCCATCTGTACGACCCGCTTTTCCAGCTCGTCCACCAGGATGCCCCAGCTGCCCTTGATATACCCGAGCTTCTCTTTGCCCAACTTGTCCCGCGACTTCGTACGCGTGGCGAACTTGCTCCATAGCCAGGGCATGGCCACCTGGTCTTTGTACTTGTCCGTGAACTTGCCGGTCAACAGCGGTCCCCAGATCTCCTCATAGTTCCGCTTGCCGGCCCACTTGCGGATCCAGGCGGAGGCGATCTTCCCTTCCAGCTTGCGCCAGTCCTTGTACCGCTGGAGATAGAGGGTGACAAGTCCCATGCGCACGCGGTCGAGGAGGGGCACAGGCTTGAACCGCAGAAGGTCCAGAGGGCTTGAGAAATTGTAGATCTTGCCGTGGCTGAAGAACCCGACCTTGGAATGCTCCCAGATGAGGTGCTTGTCCAGGCCAAGCTCCTTAAGAAGGTCGATGATGGTGGTGTCCGAGGTGAACAGGTGGTGGTAGAAGCGTTCCAACTGGCCCCCCCCAACATCGAACGTGGAGGCAAGACCGCCTAAGAAGGGCGCACGCTCGTATACGGCCACCTCGGGGCCGAGCTTGGTCAATTCGTAGGCTGCTCCCAGACCACCGACGCCGCCGCCAATGATGCCGACTTTCATGCTCTCCTCTCTACCCCGTACGCCGTTCGGTCTCACTCAGGATACAGTGCCCCTGTGCCGATTTCATCGGGGCGGAAGCAACCCGGTCTCCCGGTAGGGGTATGGTAACAAAAGTACGGCGCACGGGAGCGCTATCCCATCGTGCCGAGCCAAAGCGTCATTCGGGCGCACGCTTGGCGCGTTCGGCACGGGCCTCCCGGGGCGTGACAACGAGAACGGGGACATTGGCGGAGCGGATGACTTCGTCACAGACGCTCCCGAGCACCATGCGCTTGAAGCCCGAGTTGCCGCGCGTGCCGATGACGATGATGTCCATGCCCGCGTCATTGCTGTAGGCAATGATAGTGTCGGCTGGCTTTCCCAGAAGTGCCCGAGGGAGGGCGCCGTATCCCCTTGAGACCAGTCGCTCTGCGATGGACTTCACATAGTCCCCTGCGTTTGCGAGCTGCGCTTGCATCTCCTCCTCAGTGAGGTTCAGGCCGGTATAGAGCATGCCTCCCGGATAGGAGATGGGGACGGCGGCGTTTTCCACCACCACACGGCGGGGCTCCACCACGGGGAGAAGATAGCTCTCGTGGGAAGGGTCGGGCAAAAGCCGCTCGGCGAAGGCGAGAGCTTCTTCCGCTAGAGGGGACCCGTCCAGTGGGACCAGGATGCGCTTGTACATGGGCGTCCTCCCTTTCTCCGCTCCGCCGGGCACGGTTCGCCCAGCGCTGTCTAATTCAAACCACGAATGACACAACCATTGTCCCACTTTTCTTGCATGGCGCATGCTAGCGGAGCCACCCTTGCATGGCTGAATGCATTACGGCTTCATGGGCATCTGGCGGAAAGGGATAGGAGGGCTATACCAAAGCAGTCCCCTATTCATACCGGCCTATACTGGCCCTCGCCTTATGCGGAGGACGCAGGCGCGGTACCGTTGAAAGCAACAACCACAGGAAAGACCGTGCGGCTTCCACTTGATGCCCCTTCCATTACGCGATGTGAGATGTCTGGAGGAACCATGAGAGGACTACGCCGGGCCACCCTCTTTGCAGCGGCAGGACTGCTCCTGGCACTGGGCAGCGGCTTGGCAATGGCCGGGGTGGTGGAGTTGGAGGGCTCCGTGCAGATGCACATCCTCCCGCAGCCCGGGGCCACCATCATGGGAGGCCCGGTGCACGGCGCCCACGGGTCTGGCCCGTTCAGCGGCCAGGAGCCTCTGACCATGCAGTTCGCGGCCTGTTGCGTGGACGTCCCGGAGCCGGGGACGCCGACCTTTGCATGGGACTTTGACTACGACGGAGGGGAGTTCGACGAGGAGGCCTTGGGGCCGGGACCACATGCCTACATGTATAGGGACGGTCCTGAAACACACTACGTGGCGCTGCGGATGCGCATGCCCTCCGGCAAGGAGTACGTGATCGTGGAAGAGGTGGTCATCACCAACGCCGCTCCGACGCTCCAAGTTGGCGGGCCGTTCACCGCGCAGGCGGGCGTCCCAACGACACTCCAAGCGGCTGGGACAGACCCCGGTCCGGACGACATGGCGGTGGGGCTGATGTACGCTTGGGACTACGACTTCCGGGGCACATTCGCGCCGGACCAATCGGTGTTGGGGATGAACGAGCCCACAGTCACTTACCCGTATCCAGGCACATATACGGTCGCGGTGCAGGTGACGGACAAGGACGGAACGCGCAGCGTCATCAAGTCATCCGTGGTCAAGGTGCTTGGGAATCCGGTGGCGCACAGCTTCGCTGTGACCACGGGCTACCAGGCGCCAATCAACCTGACCCTTACAGGGAGCATCGACCCGAGCAAGGGGCCTGTTGCGTTCGCCATCTCCAGCCATCCGCAACACGGCGCTCTAACGGGGACGGCGCCTCACCTGGTCTATGCGCCGTACAACGGATACAGCGGAACGGACTCCTTTACTTTCACGGTGGGAGACGGCCAGACTACCAGCGAGCCGGCGGTGGCGACTATCCTTGTGTCCCCACCAGCCGCCACGCCAGTACCGACGGCGCCGGTAGGCACCCCGACGGCCTCTCCGACAGCAACGCCGCATCCATAGGAACAAGAGGTCCAGGCGGCCTTGCATCAAGTCCTTGGGGAGTGGGGATCAGTTCATCCTGACCTTGTCGAAGAACGCCGTTGGGCGGAGAGGGGCGGGGACTTCCATCCCCGTCCGACTCTTGAGACATGGTTGGAACAAGCGCAGGAACAGAGAAGCATGGACCAGCGGCTCATGTACCAGGCCCGCGAGACGTGAAAAGCTATCCAGCGCTCAGCATCTCCTCGACCTTGTCCAGCAGCGCGATAGGGCTGAAAGGCTTGGTGAAATAGTCGTCAGCGCCGACATCCATAGCGCGCTTCCTGTCCGATTCCTGGGCGAGAGCGGTAAGCATCACGATGCGGATATGCGCGGTAGCCGGGTCTGACTTGAGGCGCTTGCATACCTCATATCCATTGATATTGGGCATGAGAATGTCCAGGAAGAGCAAGTCGGGCTTTTCCCGCCGGGCTATTTCCAAGGCTTGCTCTCCGCTGTTGGCAAGCAACAGGTCATAGCGATCAAGGTCACCGAGCGTCGCCGCAACAAGCTCCAGGATGGACTCCTCGTCGTCCGTCAACATGACCTTCTTCCTCATATGGCCTCTTGCCTCCAAACGCGGTGGGCCGCAAGGGGAACGTGCTGGGGAGCTAGCCGTTTCGGAGCGTCAAAGGATTGCCCTGCTTGATACAATTGATGCACCATCCGATCCTTCTGGATGCCAGACTGTATGCCGGACGGACGTATGCCGAAACTATGCGGAAGGCGTACCATTGACCTACTACCTACACTCTTTGGATTCCTATCAGCTTAACACGTTGGAGAAATAAAGGACGCGGGGCGTTGAGGTTTTTCTCGAACCACACGAAAATCGCACTTTCATTCAGCCTGCCGCAGGTCAACGATAGCCAGACGGGGCTGTGGGGGCAAGGGGCGGCATGAGGACACTTGTCAGCGCCACGTTGCCGGTCGCATTCCTACTGTTCACCCTGCCATGGTGGCTGCCGCGCGGGCTGGGAGGAGACAACAGCTACAACTTCATCCTGACAGGCAGCATGCGCGGCACGCTGGACCCGGGCAGCTTTGTCCTGTTGCGGCAAGCAGACACCTACAAGCCGGGAGACATTGCCGGCTACACGCTCCTCTTGGAGGACGGCCAGGAGATCATCATCGTGCACCGGATCATGGAGCGCCTGCCGACTGGGGTCTTGATTTTCAAGGGGGACGCGAACATGTCCTCCGAAATCGTACGGGCGGAGCAACTCGTGGGAAAGATGGTCTTGGGCCTACCAGGAGTAGGGCTCTTCGCAGGAACCATTCAGAGTTTCCCGCTGGTCATAGCCGCGGCTGGAGCTATCCCCCTGCTCTTGCTTCGACGAAAGAAGGGCGCGTCTGACGCGGGCTCCAAGGAGCCTGCCGCAAGGCCGCGCCGACGCTACCTTTTCTTTGCCGCTTTGGCGGCGGTTGCCATAGGGATCCCTCTGTACTCCACGGGACTGGCCAAGACGATCGGCCACCTTCAGGTCTCCCTCGCCATGGTCTTCCTGCTCATCGTGGCGCGGGTCCTTGAGAGCCGGAGCGCCGATGCCAGCCATCGCTCCATGGCGGACATGAGCTACGGGCTCATCATCACCCTGTCCGTCACCATGGTCTCCGTCACCGATGTCATTACAGCTGTACGCCTGGCGCTGTCAGATGCATAAGATTCTGCGGCTTCCTTTACGGACACTGTTGACTTCGTTGCTTGTCCTTGTATTGGCCTGGACACTCGGTCCCCTCAACACCGCGTTAGCGGCAGGCGCGGCCATCAGCACAACCAATCCTCAAGCGACCGTGACGGTCAACGGCCGCATCTCTGGGAACACCCAGGCACAGGCCCAGGCGGGGGACAAGGTATGCGTCTTGCAGGAGGCGGTGTACAAAGCGGAACGTCAGAGAAGCCGTTTTGACTCCTGGCGCATCCGGGACGACGCTGCCCTGCCGCTGGACAGCACGGAGGTCATGCGGGTCGCGGACCGATGTGTGGACGTCTCAACGCCTTCGCTGTATACCGCCTATTACGTGGACGAGGTCCTTCTGGAGATACGGTCCGCGGCGCCGGAGTACGAGCAGACACGGTGGGTCCAGCAGGGCCAGGTGGTACAGCTCAGCGTGCCCAAGACGGTGGAATCCGCAAACGGCGCGCGGTACCGTTTCTTGCGCTGGGACAGAGGAGAGAGCCCTCAGACGCCGGAGAACCGCATCGTGGCGCTGGAGCCTCTGACGGTGACCCCAGCGTGGCAGGCAGAGCATCATATCGAGGTGACAGGACCGGAAGGAGGGCCGCTCACTCCCTCCGGATGGTATGCAGACGGCTCATCCATCTCCCTCCGCGCTACGCCGACCCTGACGAGCTCGGACGGGACACGTCGGTCCAGCTTCGTGCGGTGGCTAGTGACCAAAGGGACGGTAGCGCAGGTGCGGGACGAGCCGGACGCCTCCTCGTCGGCGGTCATAGACGGCCCCGCCACGTTCCAGGCCCTGTACCGGACGGAGTACCTGGTGAAGGCCCGTAGCTTCCAGGGAGTGCTGATGAATGCCTGGGTCCCGGAGGGGGAGCAGACGGAGATCAGCGCACCCACGACCGTGGAAACGGTGGCGAACGAAGAGCGCTACGTGTTCCTGGGCTGGGATGGGTTGCCGCTGGCGTCGAACAGGGTGACGGTGCTCGTGGAGGGGCCCATTGACGCTGAGGCCCTCTTCCAGCGCCAGTTCATGGTGGACGTGTCGTCACAGTTCGGGGCGTTCGGCATCGGGTGGAGGCCGGAGGGCGAGAGAACCCTGGTGCGCGTCCCCGAGCGTCCGCAGTCCATCCTCTTCTTCCACCGTGTCTTTGACGGGTGGTCCGGCTACGACTCCACGTCACCCACCATCACCCTTACGGTGGACAAGCCAGTCCATCTGGTGGCGATCTATCACAGCGAGGTAGACGTGGCGCTGCTATTCATCACGTTGACGGTCTTCATCCTTGGCGTGGCGGCATACGTAGGGACCTCTCAGGGGCCAGCGATCCGGGCATGGGCGGCGCAGCGAAACATCTCCCTCCGCCTTCCTACCAGGAAGAAGGACAGCTAGGGGAAACCCCTCAGGCAGCGGAAGGCAAGTGCTTCTAGGCACACCTATCCTTTTTCTATCCCATGACGCCTCCCGTTCCTATCCGCCCGGAACCCTGACAGATACGGATCATTGTCCTGTAGCTATACGCGCGGGCTGCTTAGACTGAGGCCACTACAAGGCAGGAGGGACGGCACCATGAAGAACATCCTCGCGGTTGCGGCAAGCGCGTTGGCGCTGACTGCGGTGGGAGCGTATGCGGCGAACCTGAGCTCGGCCTCGGCGAACACGTTGGGCGGCACAGGCGCCGTGGATGTGGTGGCGCCCACCACGAGCGCGGTGAAGGTGAAGTGGACCCTCGCCAGCGGCAAGATCAGCGCCGCTGTCCTCAACTGGACCCCGGATGGGACGGGCACCGCGGACTTCACCACCGATATCTCCGTCTATAGCGACAACACGTGCACCACGCTGTTGACCAGCGGGACCACGGCGGAGACGGCAGTCACCAAGGGCACGGCCCGCAACACCAGCGTGACCCTGGGCAGCCCCACCGAAGCCCAGGACATCGAATGCGTCAAAGCCGTCATCGTCCAACAGTAGAAGAATAGGCCTGGCTAGGAAAGGGGGAGGGGAGAGGCCCATGGGCCTCTCCCCTCCCCCTTTTGCGCAGCCGAGGGGACAGGCCTTACGGGACCAGGGAACCGTCAGGGCGGACCCTGTTCCGCCGGTGTCCGGGAAGCGGCTGGTAGGGCCAACCACGGGCGGATCGACAAAGAGTGGATGGGTGGGTCGAAACCCGTCCTTACGAGGTAGTCCTGGGCGCAGGGTATACGCCTGTCAACCGTGCGAAGGTATACAAACGGCCAAGCAGGTATAGACAGCGCCCCATCTTGTGCGATGGGAGCCGCCAAGGCGTTCCGGCGGACGCTGCCGTTCGGCACATCGCTTTTCAATCTGTCTTAGACCATTGCTGAACCAGTTCTGGGTCTGGGTTCAGAACAAGACAGAGAGGACTGTAACAAACAACCATGGTTGGCGCATATACCTTGCCTCTGGTGCAGCCATCCAGAGGTCTACCAAATGCGTTCGAAGCGTATACCAAGCACTGCCTTCAACCCTTACTACCGCGCCGCATAGTATGGCAACAAGCAGTCCGGACGGCCTAGTCCGAAACACTGAAGCCAGTCAGCAAGGAGTGCGGCAATGGCGACAATGATGCTCACGAAGCGTTCCTGGGTCGAGATCGTGCACGAGATCCTACA
>ORJL011007270.1_pt1 | contig 14785 bp, 10 predicted proteins | sample 1779941 | NCBI WGS metagenome assembly ORJL01 (sample SAMEA104232317, study PRJEB22302) | groundwater metagenome | biome: forest; feature: aquifer; material: groundwater | place: USA | collected 2011-08-07 | depth 5.8 m
AAGGCGTTGCATCGGTCCCGATGAGTTGCCCACTCTGCAGCCTGAAGGCCGCGTTCCTGGTGCGCTGCGAATTGGGCTGGCCATCGGAACGCAGCGTTCACGCTGCAGCCAAGGCGTTGCATCGGTCCCGATGAGTTGCCCGCTCTGCAGCCTGAAGGCCGCGTTCCTGGCGGCTTCAAGTCAGAGACTCACGGATGGCTTGGCGTTTCGATCTTGGGCGGCGGCGCAGGTGTTTCTGGCGCTTCCGGGCCGACGATTTCCTTCCACCACGAATTTTCGTCCGCTCCACTGCCAGTCGTCGTAGAAGAACCTGCCGCCGGCCGGACGCACGTCGAAATCGATTGGAGGCGGTAATATTGGAGGTCAAGCCGGACGATCCGCTGGCGAACGGCCATGATCTGGCTGTCGATGGAAAGCAGCAAAATGATCATCGTGATGAGAATGATAGCGATCACGATTAATCCGATCAGTAGCGCGATGAGGGCGGCTTTAATTCCAAGGAAGATGAAGGCGATCAGCATCGCCACGAAGGTCAGCGAGCCGGTGATTTTGAAAATATTTGCGGGGTTCGGGAGGCTTGAAAAGAGTCCCAAGACCTGTTGGCCGATGGCGGCTCGTTGGGCGAAGAGCGGAGTCAGCTTGGCGACCTCGGCTGCGCGCTGGGAGGCGATAGCAGCAAGACGATTCTGTTTTTCGGTGTAACAGGCGCAGTAGCCGCTGGCGCTTGAATAAGGAACGATCAGGTAAGTTCCGATCAATGCGCCCCGAACTGAAGCCCTGGCATTCAGCGTATTCAGATCAGCGATCGTTTGCTGGAGCTCCGGCTGAATCTTGGCTAACCGATCGTACATCCCCTCGATCCGCCGAGCCACTGCCCGCCGTTCGCTGTAGCTGTCTGCAGAATTGAATGCTTGTTCGAGATCGTTTTTTTCGCGCTCGAGGTCGGCTTTTTTTCGTTCGAGATCTTGCCGCAAACGGTTGGCTTCCGCCTGATCATTGTCCAAAGCAACTGCCGCGAGCTCGGCGTCATGTGTAATCGGATCTGAAACTTGCGACAGGCTTTGAATCGTTTGGCTTCCCCAGCGGCTGCAGCCGAGCCCGGAATGTTCCGAACATGGTTGGGCGTCGGGACAATGGCAAAGATTCCAATAGCAGATTGGCATAGAGGGCTCCCTTCACAGTTGTTTGCTCCTCTCCCACGATGGGCGCTACGGATGGCTGATCTTCGCGTTAGAAGAGACGGCCGTCAATGCAACGATCGATGAAAGGAACAGCATGCTCGCGTTCTATAAAACGACGCGCCGCCAAAAACTGAACTGGCGAACTGAGTGAGATTGTATTTGAATGCGCCATGAACTTATCCAAAGTTTTGCCCGCGGCTTGGGCGGCCGTGTTCTCGTTCGTCGCAACACTTTGCATGGCCGAGGCCGCTGATCCTGGCCGACCGAACATTCTGTTCATCTTCTCTGATGATCACGCTTACCAGGCGATTAGCGCTTATGGCGGCGGTCTAAACAAAACGCCAAACATCGATCGGCTCGCCAAAGAAGGCATGCGGTTCGACCGTTGTCTGGTGCCCAATTCAATCTGCGGGCCAAGCCGGGCCACGGTTTTGACCGGAAAATATTCGCATCGGAATGGTTTTTATAACAACACCAACAGCCGGTTCGATGGCAGCCAGACGACATTCCCAAAATTGCTTCAGGCCGCGGGCTATCAAACCGCGATCGTCGGCAAATGGCATCTGGTTTCGAACCCAACAGGATTCGATTTCTGGAAAATTCTCCCGGGCCAGGGACAGTACTATAATCCCGTCATGATTGATAACGGCCGGCGCAGCAAACTCGAAGGCTACGTCACCGATCTGATCACTGAGACGGCGCTGGACTGGCTGAAAAATCGACGCGATCCCAACAAGCCATTTCTTTTGATGTGCCAGCATAAAGCCCCGCATCGCGACTGGGAACCTGCGTTGAAAAATCTCGGCTTGTTCGAGGGCAAGAAATTTCCCGAACCCAAGACGTTATTTGACGATTACGCCGGGCGCGGCAAGGCGGAACACGAACAAGATATGACGATCGCCCGGACGATGAACGAGCGCGATCTCAAGCTGACGGTTCCGCCAGATTTGAATGCGGAGCAACGCCAGGCTTGGGAGGCTTACTACGAGCCGCGCAACAAAACCTTTCGCGACGGGCATTTGCAAGGACAGGAGCTGGTTCGCTGGAAGCATCAGCGTTACCTGCACGATTATCTCGCTTGCATCGCGTCGGTCGACGAAAGCGTGGGCAAAGTCCTCGAGTACCTGAAGGAAACTGGCCTCGATAAAAATACCATTGTGGTTTACTCGTCGGACCAAGGGTTTTATTTGGGGGAACACGGCTGGTTTGACAAGCGCTGGATATTCGAGGAATCGCTGCGCACGCCGCTGCTGATTCGCTGGCCAGGCATCGCGAAGCGAGGGATCGTCAGCAAAGAGATTGTTTCAAATTTAGATTTCGCGGAAACGTTTCTCGAGGCGGCCGGGGTCGCGGCGCCAAAGGAGATGCAAGGCCGAAGTTTGGTCCCGATTTTAAAAGGCAAGCATCCGGTCGATTGGCGAAAAAGTTTCTACTACCACTATTACGAACATCCCGCCGTTCACAGCGTCGCCCGGCATTATGGCGTCGTGACTGAGCGATATAAGCTCGTCAGGTTTTACGAACCGGAATTCAATTACTGGGAATTGTTCGATTTGAAAAAGGATCCGCGCGAACTGCAAAGTGTTTACGGCCGGCCGGAATACGCGACCGTGCAGAGGGAACTGGAAATCGAACTGGGCCGATTGCGTGGCGAACTCGCAGTTCCTGACCCTGACCCGGCGGAAACGATCTTAAGGCGCGCGCAAAAATAAATCCGGATTTCGGCGGGAGCGCCGCGGGGCCAGATGCGAGGCGCGGGGAGGGTTTCTGTATTTGATGATCTGCTCTGTCTTTTGCGGTCAGTCCTCGACGCAGTTCGCACTGGGCCGCGCGGCTGACGTGATTGCCCACGGAACACACGGAACACACGGAACAGACGAAAAAGAGTTGCTGCCCAGGCTCAAAAAGTCTCGGTTGTCTTTCTGATCTCCGGTTTCGTCCGAGCCATCATGGAAAATATCTATGTGGCCCGCAACGCTTGTGCTGGGTGTTGGCGTGACATCTGGACGAGCTGCCCTCGCTTCTTCCGAGAATTCTTTTCGTCTGTTCCGTGTGTTCCGTGGGCCAATTCCGTGGACCCGTCCATCACCGGACTTGCGCCTCTTGCACGGGACGGATGCGCACCGGGCCGAGCAAGCCAGAGGGCTGGAGCGGCGCCCCTTTTTTCCAAAGCCGCCAACTGGTAAACGTAAAACGCCCGCTCGGGCTCGGGCCGTTTTGTTCGAGCCAATCGGGCCATTGCTTCAGCGTGCCATTCGGATTACGCGCGCTGTCTTCCGGGAGTTCTTCATCCCCAATCATTCGATTCACCCACAGGTTTACGACTTTGATTTCGAGCGAATTCTGCCCTGGATGGACGGCCGCGGTCACATCCACCGTGTAGGGCGCCTTCCAGAGAATGCCTAAATCGCGCCCGTTTAGTTTTACCTGTGCCATGACTTCAACCCGACCCAAGTCAAGCAACAGCCGCTGGTCCTTCGCCCGAAAGCCGCTTGGCAGGGCAAAAGCCTTGCGGTACGTTGCCGCGCCCGAAAAATACTTTACGCCATCAATTCCCGATTCAGTCCAAGAACCTAATTTCTCAGTTGTCATGTTGGCGGGCGCTCCGGATTTCGCCGGAAACTCGATTTCCCACGGCCCATTCATTTCATACGGCTGCGCCGTCGCCGAGACTTCCGCAGTCCGGGTTTTTCCAGTGGCCGTTTTCATTTCGATTCGGCAGGGCTGATCGCATTCCACGCTAAGTTTCGATTTATTGAATCGTGCTTTGGGAATGCCGCTCGCTGCAGCAGGCCGCGCGAAGCTAATATTATCCGGATCAGTCCCCGTGGCCGTGAGACGCTGTCCGCCTACCAAGTAATCGATCATCGCGGTCTTGACCACGAGGTACGCCGGATCATCCCCTTCGGCCAAGCGCGCGACTTGAAAGCTCGTTTCACCCGCATCTATTAATTTTTGAACTTTAGCCGCTACGTTCCGGGTCCGTTTGGGATCATTCAAAATTCCGTAGACCGCCTTCTCGACTTGGATACGCGGAGCCGGTTCGGTTGACGGGAAGAGTTGTTTGCCGTTGCTGCTCATTGTCACAATCGCATCCGCCCCTTTGGACGACTTGCGAAATAGGACGAACACCGATTCACTCGGGCTTAGCGCCAGGCACACTGTCGTGCGGCTGCCGTCGTCACGGTAAACGGCCGCCGGCTCGATGCGCCCGGTTTCGGGCCACCAGAATTCCGGCCGCTGGCCACTCACGCGAAACGTGGTTTCGCTCGTGATCGAATAATTCTGAGGATTTGCGACGAAGTAGATTTCAGCCGATCCCGTCGAGCGATGGATGTAATTCAGGCGGGCGGAACTGGTGAAATCAGTTGGCACTCCTGATTCCGTCAGGAACTTTTCCGGTGAAATGCCGCAGGCGACTTTGCCTTTGCCGAACTGGCGCGATTTCACCGCGCCGCCGTCGCAATCAGCCCAAACTTCCGAGCTGATCCGCTGCACTTCCGCATCACAAGCCGGGAAATTTCGAAGGCTGGGCGACTTGACCGGCCGCGCGCCAATGACCGTCGCTCCGTCACGAACGAGGTCGCGGATTTTCGCCAACAGTTCCGGAGTCATCGGCGTGCGTTCGTGCAAGACCAGCACGCGATAGCTCATTCCGTCCGGCAAAACGAGCCGCCCGTCTTTAACGCTCATTCGGGTCATGAGGACTTCGGCGCTGCAATTATCGTAATCATAGCCGAGACGTGGATGATTGGCGGAAGCTTGCGGAGACGCTTCGGGCTGGAGGTAACAAATGTCAGCAACAAACAGCCCCTGGCGGAGCATGAATTGGCAGCGCGCGAGATATTCGTGCCACGGCTTCGACCAATCCCACCAGGTTTGGGTGCGTTCGTAATGAAGGCCCCAAGGCCCCATCGTCATCCCGGGGTTCCGATTTTCCCACGGTTGGAGTGCGTAACGATGAAAGACGAACCGGTTGATCCCATCGCAAAACGCCCGATCGCCCAGCGATTTGATCGAGCCGGGATGTTCGAGCCAGCGTTCCTGGTCTGCCGCCGTGAACGCTTCCGCCCCGAGAATCGGCTTGCCATAAATGTGGGCAGCGGACGCCATCTCTTTGCAGGTCTGAAACGCGCCGCCGCCCATCCAGAATTCGCACATCGGTTCGTCCGCGCGGCCGGCATATGGGAGGTCATCACAGGGCCCGCCATACGCTTCGATTGAAAGTTTCAATCCGCGCTGGTTGGCCAACTCTCGCATGTGCCCCGCGTAATTCTCGACGACCAGATCAGAAATCGTTTGCCGCAAATCCCACAAGAATCGCTCGGAGATTTCCAGGCTCCCCACGACACGGCCAGTGAACACCGGCAGGAACGGCGTCATGTCGTAACCGCGCCGCCGACGAAATTCGTCGCGCATCTCAGCCGTCCAGTTTTGCGATCCGTTTTCCCAACTGTCGATATGGGTCGCGACGAGTGTTCCACCGGCTGACTTGCCGGAATCGGCGATGAGCTTCGCCATCATTCCGGCAAAATTGGCTTCGATTCCTTTCTTGCTCAGTTTATCGCATTCCAATCCGCGACCGCTTGCCGGGGCTGGCGCGTTCTCCACTCCCGTGCTGGCATGGCCGAACCGAAGCACCGTCCATTGACCTGGCGGCACTTCCCAAGCTAAACGGCCATCCGCCCCCACCTTGTTGCTCAGGTCGATGACCTGGGCCAGGTTGATAATCATTTCCGGAGGTAGATTCGTTGGCACGGCTGCCCCGACGCCGCCGACTTCGTAACCAGCTTTGGCTTTGATCTGATCGATACGAAACGAACCGGACGTGGGAAACGCTTGCACTGCGATATCGCGATAAAACCCGGCGGTCGCTTTCGGTTGAGCCAGCGGGCCGGCGAACTGTTTTGGGCCATCGACCGTCGTTTCGCTCCAGACCACTTTCTGCATCGATTCTTCCGGTTTGATCCACGGACCACCGCTGCCGTTCCACCCGGCATCGTTGTTCATGTTGAGCTGAAGGCCGAGGCGTTCGGCTTCCTTGACAGCATGGTGAAACAGCGCCCGCCAATTCTGCCCCATGAATGCCGCCGGCCCGTTTGGCGCGCCTTGATCCACTTCCATGATCAGCACGCCACCAATGCCAACGCGTTTCATGGCTTGCAGATCAGCGGTGATGCCATTGCTCGTAATATTTCCGCTCAGCCAAAACCAGTAAACCCATGGACGGGCTGAGTTTGGCGGAGTGGCGAAACTGCGCTCGATATCAGCTGCCTCGGTGAAATGGACAGAAGACAAAAGGAGCGCGAACAGAAACCAGAGTTTGGTTTTCATTTGGGTCATTTGGGTTTTTGGTTTGCGCGAACAGGCACGGGCCGACCACAGAATGGCGCCTGGGAGGCTGTGGGAGCGTAGACGAGCCACAGAGGCTCCAGCAGTGACTTCGATCAAAGCCGTGGATTTCGCAGCTCAGATCGAGAACTCCCCACAGATTCAGACCGACCGCAGATTGATTCTCTAATCCTGGTCCGCCCTGAATCCGCGGGGAGAACAGCGCCGCGGCACATCAACGCCACTGATCGGACCAGCTCCCCACAGATTCAGACCGACCGCAAATTGATTCTTTAATCCTGGTCCGCTCTGAATCCGCGGGGGGAACAGCGCCGCAGCACAACAACGCCACTGATCGGACCAGCTCCCCACAGATTCAGACCGACCGCAAATTGATTCTTTAATCCTGGTCCGCTCTGAATCCGAGGGGGGAACAGCGCCGCAGCACAACAACGCCACTGATCCCGCCAACTCCCCACAGATTCAGACCGACCGCAGATTGATTCTCTAATCCTGGTCCGCCCTGAATCCGCGGGGGGAACAGCGCCGCGGCACAACAACACCACTGATCGGACCAACTCCCCACAGATTCAGACCGACCGCAAATTGATTCTTTAATCCTGGTCCGCCCTGAATCCGAGGGGGGAACAGCGCCGCGGCACAACAACACCACTGATCGGACCAACTCCCCACAGATTCAGACCGACCGCAGATTGATTCTCTAATCCTGGTCCGCCCTGAATCCGCGGGGAGAACAGCGCCGCGGCCAAAACTTGGCGATGTTAACGCTTCTTTTGCGATTAGGCCGCCAATCTGTGGTTGCCCCTTGTCTTTGCAGGCTTCTTCAGTAGATTAGCTCCCGATTTTGGAAGAGCGGAGAATCGCCTTCGGCCTCGAGTTGAAGGAGGAAAGTCCGAACTCCGCAGGGCGCGACGCCGCGTAACCTTCCGCGCAAGCGGAGGGATAGATGCGGGAGCAGCGGTTGAGAGACCCTGCGACGGAAAGTGCCACAGAAAACAAACCGCCGCGGTTCTCCGGAACCGGGGCAAGGGTGAAAAGGTGGAGTAAGAGCCCACCGCCCCGAGAGCAATCGAGGGGGCACGGAAAACCCCGTCGGGTGCAAGGCCAAATAGGAAACGGTGGAGCGGCCCGCTCCTGGCGAATGAAAGTTCGCCCCGTTTCGGGTACGGCCGCTTAGAGAAATGATTCTCTCCGCCCGCAAGGGCGCAGACAAAATTCGGCTTACAGCTCTTTCGAAATCGAAGTTTGTTGCTTCCGATTGGGCGCGGCGGCTGAGAGGGTGTTTTGAAAATCAGGCGACGTGAAGCCGTCGAGCCTGCTGGAGATGACGAGGCGGAAGGGGCGGTGTTGCTCCGCCTCCTCGCGTCGGCGGTGTAACCCAAACAAAAAACAGCGTGATCTGGTTCCAAAACGAACGTCATTTGTTTCTGCTGGCCGTGGTTTTCTACGGCTTGAGCATGCTGCATTCGGTTTTCATGTGGCGGCAAGGGTTCCGCCACCACAACCGCATCAATTATGCGCTGCTGTTCATTGCCTTTCTTTTGCACACCGGCGCGATGGTCACGCGCGGCATCTCATTCGCCCGCTGTCCGGTCAACAATCTCTACGAGGCCATGCTGTTCGTGAATTGGACCATCGTCACCACGTATCTGGTGCTGGGCCTCTGGTCGCGGCTCAACTTTCTCGGCGCATTCGCTTCCCCGATCCTTTTCGGGGCCGGGGTCTTCGCCTTAATGCCGAACTTGGACGTTCGCTACGGCGCGCACCCGGAATTCGTCAGCGCTTGGGGCAGCTTGCACGCGGCGTTGATTTTGCTGTCGTTCGGCGCCTTCGGATTGAGTTCGGTTGCCGCCGCGATGTATCTCACCCAGGAACACAATTTAAAGTTCAGGAAACTGCAAGCGGTCTTCTCCTTGTTGCCACCGATCCAGCGTCTCGAAGCGACGGTCGGACGTTTGCTTTTGACCGGGTTCGTTCTGCTGACCGCTGGACTGGCGGTCGGAGGTTATTATCTTCATCGGACGAAAGGGCCGGGTTTCACCAGCGACCCGGAGATCCTTTGGTCCGGATTCGTCTGGCTCATTTATCTTGGTCTCATCGTGATGCGCTGGTGGTTCGCGCAAGGCGGCCGCAAGATCGCCTGGGGCGCCGTCGGCACGTTCGCTTTTGTCATGCTGACATTCTGGGGATTTTATTTGCTCTCCGGAATTCACCATCCGTGATTGCCGGTCCTTATGTCGCTATTTGTTGTCGGCCTAAGCCACCATTCCTCCCCGGTTAACATCCGGGAACGGTTCGCCTTTCCGGAGAGCGCAATTCCCGCCGCCCTGACGCGCTTGCGGGAAACGGGCCTGGCTGACGAGGCGATGATTTTGTCGACGTGCAATCGCGTCGAGCTTTATGCCTCGAGCAATTCCCGCGACCCGAATGCCGCGGGCCGGCTTCGTCAGTTTCTGATCGACAGCCGGGAATATCGGGAACCGCTTGAGAGCGAGATTTACACATTTAAGGAACCCGAAAGCATCGAGCACCTGTTCAGCGTGGCATCGGGATTGGATTCGATGGTGCTGGGCGAGACGGAAATCCTCGGCCAAATGAAGAAGGCCTACGATTTGGCGCTGCAGCACAAGTTCACAGGGAGCTGCCTCAACAAGGCATTTCAGAAAGCCTTCAATGTCGCCAAACAAATTCGGACCGATACGAACATTCAGCGCGGGAGCATCTCGGTCGGGTCGGTTGCGGTCGAGCTCGCGGAGAAAATTTTTAATTCGCTGGAAGACCGCCACGTGCTCGTCATTGGGGCTGGAGATACCAGCGAAAAAACGGCCCGATCGCTGTTGAGCCGCGGCGCCAAGAGCATTCTGGTGTCGAACCGCTCCTACGACCGCGCCGTCGCGCTGGCCGAACAACTCAACGGACGCGCCATTCAATTCGATCAATGGACGGAGGAATTTCCGAAAATTGACATTGCCATCAGCAGCACCTCCGCGCCGCACTACGTCCTTGACCGCGCCAAACTCGAGCCGCTCATGAAAGCGCGCAAAAATCGGCCGCTCCTCCTCATTGATATCGCCGTGCCGCGCGACATCGACCCGGAAGTGATTTTTTTGGAAAACGTTTACCTCTACAACATCGACGATCTGCAAGCGATCGCGGCCGATTACCTCAAGCAACGCCAGGAAGAAGTGGCGCGCTGCCGAAACATCATCCGTGAAAAAGCAAAAGCGCTGCTGGCCCGGCCGCATCCGGGACAGTTTCACGCCACGGGCTCGAACCTCGTGCTGGGCCAACAATGACGAATCGCAAAATCATCCTGGCCAGCCGCGGCAGCGCTCTGGCGCTCGCTCAGTCCACCGCAGTCCAAGCGTTTTGCCGGGCTGCATTTCCCGAGCTGGAATTCGAATTGCGCATCATTAAAACGACCGGCGACAAAATGCAGACGCAATCGCTGGCCACCACGGTTCAAGAATCGACGAAAGGACTTTTCACCAAGGAACTCGAAGTGGCGCTGCTCGAGGGCGCCGCGGACTTCGCCGTCCATAGTTTAAAGGATTTGCCGACTGAGCTTCCGCCAGGATTGGAATTGGCCGCTGTTTCCGAGCGGGCGGATCCGCGCGACGTTCTCATCTTCCGGAAACCGCCCAACAGCGGGAAAGGCCCTCGCGGGTTTTCCTTCCAAACCAGAGTCCAAGATTTTCCCGCCGACGCTGTCATCGCCACGAGCAGCACCCGGCGCCAAGCTCAATTGCTCGAGTTAAACTCCGGCCTCAAGTCGGCGCCGATCCGTGGCAATGTCGGAACCCGCCTTAAAAAAATCGCGGAGAACAGCGACTTGGACGCGATTGTTCTCGCGGCCGCGGGACTCAGCCGCCTCCAATTGCGCATTGGCCCGAGCGGACAACTCAGCGCTTCCGCCGCGGTCGAAGCGCCGCCGGAAAACTTGCTTGTCCGATGCCTGTCGATCGAGGAAATGATTCCCTGCGTTGGCCAAGCGGCCTTGGGGATTGAAGCGCGCGCCAATGACAGTCGGATTGCGGCAATCTGCCAAAAACTAAACCATCCTCCGACGCAAGCTTGTGTCACAGCGGAACGGGCTTTTCTGCGCGCGATGGGGGGCGGTTGCTTGAGCCCGGTGGCGGCGTTCGCAGAGATCATCGGGCGCCAACTGCGAATCCGCGGGATTTCATTTCACGATCAAACGATGCGCCGCGCTGAATTGACCGGACCGGTTGAAGAAGCCGAACGTTTAGGCGAAAGCCTGGCCAGGCAAGTGAAATGAAATCAAAAGGGACCGTTTACCTGGTCGGCGCTGGACCGGGAGACATTGGACTGCTCACACTCCGGGGCGCGGAGCTCCTCGGCCGCGCCGATGTCGTGGTCTACGATGCGCTAGTCAATCCCGCCTTGTTGCGGCTTGCGCCGTCCACCGCCGAATTCATCTATGGCGGCAAACGAGCGAAGGAACACGCCATCCCACAACCCGACCTAAATGCGCTTCTCGTCGCGAAAGCCCGCGAAGGCAAAACGGTCGTTCGTCTGAAAGGGGGCGATCCTTATATTTTTGGGCGCGGCGGGGAAGAAGCCGAGGAATTGGCTGCCGCTGATGTGCGATTCGAAGTTGTGCCGGGAATCTCCTCCTTTTCTGCAGGGCCGAATTACGCGGGCATTCCGCTGACGCACCGGTCGTATTGCTCGAGTTTTAGCGTGATCACCGGGCACGAAGATCCGAACAAGGAAGAATCAAGCGTCGATTGGGAGGAAGTGGCGCGAACGCCCGGAACAAAAGTCATCATGATGGGGCTGCGCCAGATCGGTCGAATCGCACAACAACTCATCCAATATGGCATGGCTCCAGAAACACCCGTGGCAATGATCCGATGGGGCACCACCGGCCGGCAAGAGTCCATTCAGGGAAACCTCAAAACCATTGGCGACCTGGTCGAACAAACCCAATTTGGCGCGCCCGCCGTCACGGTCATTGGTGATGTGGTTAAACTCCGGGACAAATTGAATTGGTTCGAGAACCGTCCGCTCTTTAACCAACGGATTGTCGTGACGCGAAACCGTGAACAAGCCGGCGAACTTTCCAAGCAACTCGCGGAGCTCGGCGCCGAGGTCCTGGAAATTCCCACCATTAAATGCGCGCCGCCCGATAACAAAGAAGACCTCAAGGACGCGTTGCTGGGATTGCACGAATACGATTGGGTTGTTTTCACGAGTCCGAACGGAGTCACGACCTTCTTCGATTATTTCTTTAAAGCATTTGATGATGTGCGCGATATCGGCGGAGTCCGCATCGCTGCGGTTGGACCCGCCACCGCAGCCAAGCTCAAGGAGCTCCACCTGCGCGTCGATTTGATGCCAGAGGAATACAGCGCCTCCAAAATCGGCGACGCACTTCAAAAATTTGAAAGCATCGAGAATCTCCGGATTCTTTTGATGCGGGCGGAAGTGGCGAACCTCGACTTGCCCAGGAAACTCGAGGAGCTCGGCGCGATCGTTGACGACGTCGCGTGCTACAAAACCGTTCCTGAAACGGAAGATCCCAGCGGCGCCGCGGCGCGGTTGCTTGAAACTGGAGCGGACTGGCTGACGTTCACGAGCGGGTCAACGGTCGAGCATTTTCACACGCGCTTTAATCTGCCCGAGCTGCTGGTGCGCTTCCCGAAAATGCGCGTGGGCTCGATCGGCCCGGAAACGAGCAAAAGCTTGAAAGCGCTTTCGGTCCAACCTGCGTTCGAGGCCAAGCCGCACACCATCGCAGGATTAGTGAAGGGATTGACCGAGGCCGCCGCAAAACCTATCTAGAGCCTGTCCCAGCAACGTGGTTTTCATCCTTTATCGCAAACTTCGTCGAACCACTTTTGTCGAAGACCGGGCCCTTTCGACCAAGCAGCTTTTCGTCGGGTTTCCATGCTCCTTGTGCCTCGCGCGGACAAGCTGTCCGCGCTCCTATCGACAAGAACCAGCCGCAACTCATTTGCTGGTCTGACGCCGCCACACCGTTCGCAGCAACGCTTCCATCTCAAACTTCTGAAGTTCGCGCAGAATCGTTCGCCACTTCGGCGATGTTTCCGCTTCCTCGCACAAACGGATGAAGGCAAACGGATCCCAGCCGCCGTTTGGAATCAACCGGGTCAAGAGCATTTCATCTCTGCCTGCCAAAAACTTGCTTGCGGCGGCGTGCAATCCCGCGAAGCAGTCGTGCTCGCCAACGCGGCGGAACCAATACGCCGCATTCGAATAATCCGGCTCCCGGCGATGCATGAGACCGTGAACGAATCCTCCGTCGCGTGTGTGAATTTCCTGCGCCAGACGATGGCTTTCCCCAAGATGATCGTGCCAAAGATAAATCGCTGCCCGAATCACCCCCTTGGCATCGTCGGATAAGTCAGTGCCTCGAAAGATTTCCGCCAGGGCGTGATCGAGCTGGGAAACGGGCTTCGCTTCGGGCCGGCGATTTGGACCTAAGTCAGGAAGCGACGGCGTCGACAGCAGTTTTTCCAGCCGTTCGAATTGATCGGGCGCAGGCATAGATCACGCACTCGGCAAATCAGACCAGACCGCTCGGCATTCCGCCAGGCTTACAGCACGACCACCCGGTAAAACCGCTGGCGCGATAATTGAATTGAATCCGTCACGCTGACCGGACCGTTTGCCGTCGGAGTCACCGTCTTGAGCTCGGCCCAAACCGGCTGAAGGAGCGATTCCGTAAATTGCACTTGGTACGTCAGGCCATTCTCGGCGTCGAACGAGAATTGGATGTCCGTGCCATTCAGAGTGGGCATGCTCAAGACCAGGTTCGTGTTCGCGGGCGGGGGCGGATTTGGCAACTGCCCGCCTTTCGGCGGAATCGCCCCGGCTTTGAACGCGACGAAGTCGAGATCGATCGCTCCGTTCTGTGCCGTGGCAGGAGTTCCAAGCGCGAGGTAATTGGCAAAATCCATCTCGCTCGCAATGCCCGCCGTCAGCTTGAACACTTTGGGATCGAGCGAACCATCCGCAAAAACGACCGCCTGATGCGTGCCTTGATTGGCCGGATCCTTTTGAATGGCGATCCAAAACTCATGCCAATCCGTCGGCTTAACCGGCAGCACGTTGTTCGAGCCTTGGCCGAAATCGACGTCGGTTGAAATGTTGGGACCGTTCAACGAATTCATCGTGAGCCCGGCCACATTTGCGGGCGTGCCGGCTTTTTGCGCGATGTCATTGGTGAGCGTGAGCGAAAACGCGATCGAACCGCCGTCCGCCTGGCGCAACGTGATGTTGCCCTCGCCGCTGTTGCTGTTGAGATAGCCATCCCCGGCCGCTGGATACGGCACAATCGCCGTTTCGCTGTCGCGATAGAGCGGATCGATCGTCCCGGAGGTGGGAATGCGCGCGCGAAACGAGAGCGTCACGCCGGCATCGAGCATCGACGAAGGCGCGTTGGTCGTCAGGTCGTGCATCAAAAACAACTTGCGGTTGCTGCCCGGATCTTCGAACTCGAATCCTGTTTGGTAATCGCGCGGATCTCCTGTGTCTTGAATGCGCAAGAAGGTGATCCCACTTTCCGTTAACGTCATGAGTCCGCCAGGGCGATTGGTGGCCCCGATATCCCCTCCCAATTTCGAGCCATCCCATTCATCAGCGCCATTGTCGTGGCTCCATGTGCCGTCGAGAGAGGTGAAACCGGATCCCGCGTCGCCAGCGGTGTCTTGGTCGCCTTGGAAAATATAACTCCAGCCCCCGTCCGGATCGGCATACGCAACTCCTGCTTGAGTTCGACAAACGGGAGAAACAAAGAACAACGCGGACAGAAGCAGACCGTCACACCACCTCGCCGCGCGCCCCAAATTGTTCGCGCCGGTCAACTTTTCGCAGAAACAAAACATCGGCATAAAATTTCCTCTCGATCGGATAGCATAATAAACCTGCGCCAGGGCGGGCCGTTAAAACGGCTCGGAATTAATTCGCATTCTATTTAGCAAGTTGCAAGCCGAGACAATGGATTGCGGATTGCGCACCATCGCACCTCCTCGGGGAATCCCACGAAAATTGGCCTCCTCTCCCCAGCCCTCTCCTCCAGGAGTGGCGGAGAGGGAGAACCAGGTGCATTCCTTAATTCAACTGCAGTGCCCACCGTCGCGCCCTCCTTTGCAAACTCCGGAGGTTGAACATTTCCGCCGGCCGGCGGAAATTGCATCCGTCCCACCGTCCCACCGTCCCACCGTCCCCCCGTCGCACCGTCGCACCGTCGCACCGTCGCACCG
>ORJL010086815.1_pt1 | contig 14775 bp, 13 predicted proteins | sample 1779941 | NCBI WGS metagenome assembly ORJL01 (sample SAMEA104232317, study PRJEB22302) | groundwater metagenome | biome: forest; feature: aquifer; material: groundwater | place: USA | collected 2011-08-07 | depth 5.8 m
AGTTCGGCGCCGAGCGACGTGATGTTTATGATAGAGCCCCCTTCGCCTCTTTCTATCATAAAGTTTGCAACTTTTTGACTGAGAAGAAATGGTGCCTTGAGGTTGATGAAAAGGACTTTGTCCCAGTCCTCTTCAGAGTGGCTCTCACTCGGCGCGCCGGCGGTGATTCCAGCGTTGTTGACCAAGACGTCTATTCTTCCTTCATTTTTGAATACAAGAGGAGCGATTTTTTCTAAATCTTCCCGAACTGAAAGGTCAGCGACAATTGGTTTCGCTTTTTCACTACTCAACTCTCGTATCGTATCTTCGAGTTCTGTCTTTAGTTTGTCGACGAAATATACCGTCGCACCGGCCCCAAGGAGGCCCTCGGCAATCGCCTTCCCGTTGCCTCTGGCGGCACCGGTGACGATAGCAACCTTCCCATCCAGAGAAAATTTTTCAAGCATGTATCCAAGTATAACAGTCTGAAACGATTTTGAGTTTCAGGGGGTTCTCTGTACTATACAATTCATGAACGTCGTTGCTATCATTCCCGCTAAAGGAGACTCGAAGCGCGTGCCGGGGAAGAATCTCCGCGTGATGCTCGGCAAGCCGCTTGTCGCGTGGGCGATAGAAGCCGCCAAGAAGAGCTCGGGGGTGGGGCGCGTCATCGTCAGCACCAGCGACGAAGAAATAGCTGAGACAGCGAAAAAATACGGGGCCGAAGTGCCGTTTATGGAGCCGGTGGAGATAGCGGCAAGCGGAGGCAATATAGAGGGAGCATTATTACATGCGATTGAATGGTTGAAGAAGAATGAAAACTATATCCCCGATGCTGTTGTCCTTCTCCAGACCACCAATCCTCTACGTAGAGCCGAAGATATTGATAACGCCGTAGAACAATTTAAAAGAAGTGGTGCGGACTCAACGATTGCAGTGTGCGAGGCTCTTGGTAACCATAATCCAGCGTGGATGCTAATGAAGGACGAGACGCACGGAGCGCGGATGTTCAACGGAGCAGATATACGGAGTATCTCTAGCATGCGGAGCCAAGACCTTCCAAAATGTTACCTACGCAACGATATTGCCTATGTCTTTAAACCGTCAAACCTGTATCAGACCCAGCCCAACCTATACGGAGATAAGGTGGACCTGCTAGTGATGGACGAAATATTTGATACTGACATCAACACGCCTGAAGACTGGCACATGACTGAAGATAAACTCCGTAGATTGGTTGAAGCAGAAAAAGTTCCTAAGCCGTAACTCGTTTCGACCATCCTCTGACTAGCTCAGCGATTCGCTCTGATGCATGCCCGTCAAATGAGAAGTTTTTCTGCATAAATTCCCATCCGGCTTCGCTCATGCGCACGCGGGCTTCGTGGTCGCTAGATAATTTTTGCAATATATCCGTGAGTTCCTTCGGGGAATGCGCGATGCGGAGCGCGCCGGCTTTTTCAAAGTGCGAGAAATGGAAGTCAGCCATCATCTTTTCTACCGGAGCGAACGCCGCAATAACGACCGGCAGGCGATATATCAGCGCCTCATACACCACGGTCGAGTAACTGCAAACGAATATGTCAGCCTGCCGGAACAGCTCCGGAAGCGGAGTGGTCCCGACGCTTTCATAGTTAACGCCAGAGAGTCCGCGCGAGCGCGCCTCTTCTAAAAAAGCTGAGCGAACCGTCGTCGAGCGCGATGCGACGAGGAGTCGCGCGTTCGATATCTCACGCACAGCGTCACCAAGTGTCTTGAAATATTCTTCAACGGAGTATGTACCGTACCGCTCACTTATGTCCATCGTTGGCGTGTTGCTCACGATAGTGAGTCCGGAGCCCTTCTCACGTACGGCGGTCTTTTTTGCATTTTGCACATATGCGTCAAATCGCGGAGAACCGACCGCGAAGAGACGCTCTTTTTCGTAGCCTAAGGTGCGGAACTCTTCGCACACAAGCGGTCCATACATGGCCATAAAACGAGCCGCGTGCCGCCGAGTGCCGGAGCCGGGCCCCAGGTACTCTCCCCCATGCTGGACTTCGAGTGCCGGTATGCCCACCTCTCGCGCGACCAGAGGTAGGACTGAAAAATGTCTCTGCCGGCTCGCGCTCGCGCGCAGTAGAACAGAGTCCGGAGATAGACGTTCGTACATCGCATACGCGCCTTCTATATCGCGAATAACATCCGGCATCGCCGTTTTTATAAGATGGGTCAGTATGCGCTCCGCAGTAGCAGTAAGGTCAACGCCGCGGAATGTGAGGTCCATGGACGCTAACACCCCCTTGCGCATCTCCATCCATTTTTTCTCGCATTCGTCTGCATGCGCGGAAGCACGACGGTTTCCATTACGAGAAAGGAAGTGCCTGATGTGCATAAAACTCACCTTATGTCGCCAGATATTTTTAAAGCCGGCATGGAGCGCCTGACTGCGGTCCAATAAAATAAGTTCCGCTTCGGGCAATTGGTGTAGAATTGGCGCGAGACTCTTCCAATAGTCGCTGGCGATGATGCGTATCTGTCGGCGCGTGCGCAGAGCCATGAATGCATTCATGAACGAAAGAGCGACTCCGAATAGTACGCGTTTTGTTTCAAATACAAATGCTTGCCAACGATTCTTGGCGCGGAGCGCTGGCGAACGCATGTCGTGGGCCTCGCAGAGGATTCCCTCCCGCTCGGCAACGAGACGCGCCGCTTCGTATATCATTTTTGACTCCTCCACGGCGAGCGGGTCGCTTGTCTTTGACGCCAGTGCTACGCGAGCCGGTACTATCAAACACTTGATGTCCGGAGCATTTTCTATCAATCGCCCAATAATATCAATGTAGTAAAAGAGAGGCGATGCATATACTTGCATTGAGAAACGCAACGAATCTAGTAGCGACACACACCGATACTTAAAGAACGATAATTTTTCATCGTCAAATAGGGCGCGCGTGAATTCTTCAGCCCGCACGTAGGGCGCGGGTGTCTCTCGGTCGTGAAGAATTTTCCCCGAAATAAATGGCACGCCGCGCCTCTCGAGCGCGAAGTCTATCTCCGCATCCAGCGAGACAATCGTAGGCGCCACGCCCCCGCCACCCCACGTAGAGATGAGCGTGTCGAGAGACGCGAGCTGGCTCGTTTCATATAAAAAAATGGCGGTCTTCATGTATAGAGATTGAACCGGCGCCGGCGTAAAAATGTCACCGCATCGGCTCGCGCCCCACGGTATGCAACAAAAAAGTGCGCGTTACGCGATCGAGAAACATCACGACCAGCATCACGGGATACAAACGGGGATAATGTTTTTTGAAATACTTGGCAAAAGCGTCATTAAGCTGCTTGTTGATCCATACTCCACCCCTCTTGACGACAGTAGCGGTTTTCAGGTGGACGGCTTTCGCATCTGGAATGTAATATACTTTATATCCGTGGTCATACATACGCCTGGACAAATCAACGTCACACATATAAAAGGGGAACACCGGGTCAAGAATATACGAACCGAGCGCATCGCGGCGCAAGATGAGACAAGCAATAGGTGGCTGTACGAATTCTGCGACACGCGTCTCATCTAAATCGACGTAGTGGTACCAGTAGTAATTGCGCAATCCGAGAAAGTACTTATCAATAAACCTTCCGATCGGCGTAGAAAAAAAATACATCGATGGTGTCAAAATACGGCGGTAATAATTCTGCCAAGAGCCGTCTGGGTTGCGTAAATTTGCCGTCGCGACACCAGCTTCAGGATGTGTTTCCATAAACGCGTAGAGTGCTTGTAGAGATCCCGGCATTAAGCGCGCATCTGTATCTAGGGTAACAATGTATTTTGCTTTCGTGCGTTCAAGAATCATATTAACGGTCGCCGCCTGTCCGATGTTAACTTCGTTCTGTACAAAAGAAAAACGTGGGTCGTTTTTGAATTTCTCATCTACGCGCGCAATGCCGCCATCGGTAGAAGCATCATCAATCACCGTGACATCAAAGTTCATGTCATTCGCTGTCGCAACAATGGATTCCAGCGCTTCTCCGATAATCTCGGCGGCATTCCAAGAAGAAACTAGTATGGAAATATCGGGGTTTTTTGTGATGCCAGCCATGCTATTTTCTATGGTATTTGATGCTGTAAAGATACCGTATGGTAGAATAATACGCAATGGATACGGAGTCTCGTATATTTGTGGCTGGCGGGCGCGGACTCGTCGGTTCTGCCGTTGTTAGAATGCTGCGCGCACATAATTTTACTAATATTCTTGCTCCAACCCGCGAGGAACTAGACCTTATGAATACGAGCGCGGTCAAATTTTTCTTTGAGACACAAAAACCTGAGTACGTAGTATTGGCTGCGGCACGCGCGGGAGGTATTAAAGCAAGTGCCACTTTTTCGGCTGAATTTTTGTACGAAAATCTGGTAATTCAAAATAATGTCATTTGGCAGGCGCACAAGTCCGATGTGAAAAAACTGCTTTTCCTTGGTTCGAGTTGCATCTATCCTGGGATGGCGCCACAGCCGATGAAAGAAGAGTACTTACTGACTGGTCCTTTTGAACCAACTAACGAAGGGTACTCTGTAGCGAAAATTGCGGGGTTGAAATTATGCGAATACATTTACGCCCAATTCGGACAAAAGTTTATCTTTTGTATGCCGTGCAATGTATATGGCGAGGGAGATTACTTTGATGCCAATCGTGGTCACGTCATTGGTTCTCTCATGATGCGTATGCACGAAGCGAAGACTGCCGATATGCCTGAAGTCGTGGTGTGGGGCACCGGAAACGCCCGTCGAGAGTTTATGTATGTAGACGATCTCGCCGAGGCAATACTTTTCTTGATGGAGCACTATGATAAAAAAGAATTTCTCAATGTCGGCACCGGCAAAGATGTTTCAATCAAAGACCTGGCACTGTTGATTAAAGAAACGGTCGGCTACAAAGGCGAACTTGTATTCGACCCGACTAAGCCAGAAGGGGTGCGGCGTAAACTGCTTGATGCTAGTAAAATCCGAGCGCTCGGATGGGCGCCGAAAATTACGTTAGAAGCCGGTCTGAAACAAACTTATAAGTGGTATCTGGAGAGCGGCCTAGCTGGATGATATTTCCCATTCTGTTTCTATATATTCGCGGAGTGCATCCCTCCACGGCCGCACTAACGGCGACAGGGGCATACTTTCGTTCTCACCAATCGCATAAGGCGACGGGAATTCAGATGAAACTGCCGGCATGACTTTAGTGCTCCATCCGGTAATAGAAACCAGCTCCTGCGCCATCTCATACTTCGTCGCAACGCCGCCGCCTACGTGGTATGTCCCGCGAGCGTCATCTTTTATAAGCTTCTGTACGGCTCCGGCAATATCTCTTGCCCACGAGGGCGACGCCTTCTTGTCAGTCGTCGCACGAATTTCCGGAACCGCCCCCTGTCGAAGCAGTTTCCCCACAAATTTATTGTCCTTCTTTTTCCCCCCTCCGAACATCCACGATATCCGCATGATGACGTAGTCGTCGAGCATACCCAGCACCGCGAGTTCTCCGAGATGCTTTGAACGGCCATAAACGGTTGTCGGATTCGGTACGTCTTTCTCTGTGTAGGGCTCTTTCTTTGTGCCATCAAATACGTCCGAAGTTGAAATGTATATGAGTTTCGCGCCGATACTGCGGGCGCCAAGCGCCATGTGATAAGTACCCACGGCATTAACGAGGTACGCTTTATCTGGATTTTTTTCGCAGTACGGAAGGTCAGTCAGGGCGGCGCAGTGCACGATGACCTTCGGCCTTTTCTCTTCGCACACCCTCATCACAGCTTTCAAATCCGTAACATCCAATTCATCACGGCCGACGCACGTCCCGAAATCGCAGTAAGCTCCGAGCGCGCCATCTCCGCCAGTTATGAGTATCCTGTTTGCCGTCATTTTTTATCCTGATTTAATTCGTCCACATATGCGGCCAGCGTTCCCTTAAGAGCTTGGCGCAAGTTCGTCTTCGGTTTCCAGTTCAGATCGTGCACTGTGTTTCGGATATACGGAGTCCGGTTAATCATATCTTGATATCCCTCGCCGTAGTGCTTGCCTGAAGTAATTCCAATGATTTTCACGTCTTGTATGCGATCGCGGAAATGCGGATATGACGGGGCGAGCGAAAGCAGCGTTTCTGCAATGTCTCGAATGGAGTGATTATTCTTCGGATTGCCTATGTTATATATCTTTCCGGAGGCGATGCCTTTCTTATTTTCAATAATTTTCATGAGCGCATCAATGCCGTCTCCTATATAGGTAAACGAGCGCCTGTTTGTACCGCCGTCAACTAGACTCAGATTTTCACCGCGCAAAATATTACCGAGAAACTGAGTAATAACGCGCGGATTGCCGCTTGTGTCATGTATGTTGTCCTGTCCGTGGCCTATCCAGTTAAAGGGACGAAATAGTGTGTATTCGAGGCCGCGATCTCGGCCGTAGGCGTATATGATTCTGTCGGCGAGCGATTTGCCGGCCGCATAAATCCACCGCATCTTATGGATCGGCCCCATAACAAGATTGGACTCCTCCGGATGAAATTCGGCATCATTACTCATACCGTAGACCTCTGAAGTGGAGGCCCAGATAACTCGCTTTTTCTTCTCCAAACAGTCGCGAACAATCTCGAGGTTGGCTTCAAAATCTATCTCGTGTACTAAAAGCGGGTTGGTGATATAAATTTTAGGCGTCGCTATGCCGGCCAACGGGAGAACGACATCGGCACGGGAGACGAGTTTACGAACGAGCTTGCGATTGAGTATGTTGCCGTCATGCAACTCCAGCCTCGGGTTGCCGCGGTGTTCGCGAAGCCGGTCGCGTTTAAGGTCGCTTGCGAGCACTCGCCAGTCGGTGTCGTTAAGAATACGGCGAATTAGATGCTGGCCGATAAAGCCGTTCGCCCCAAATATGAGTACGGTCTTCTGTTTTTTCATAAGTGCGCGTAGCGTATCACACAGGATATAACGCTACAAACCTATGAAAGGATGCGCGGGGTCGGGACCGGGACGATGAAAACGCCTCCGTTTTCAACAAATTTTTTGTGGTTCTTAACGATTGAATCCGCGAAGTTCCAAGCGAGAATAAGGCAGTAGTCAGGCTTGTCGGCGTATAGAGTATCTGGAGCTTTGATCGGAATATGCGTGCCGGACATGCGGAGTCCCTGTTTCAGAGGTGAGTCGTCAATTATGTACTCAAGCGTTGTCCCGTCAATTCCGAGGGCGTAGCAGAGCGTCGTAGCCTTCGCGGGCGCCCCGTATCCGACTACCCTTTTCCCTTCACGACGAAAGCCTTCGAGAAGCGAGCGCAACTTACTTCCTATTGCGTCTATGCGCTCGGCGAACTCGCGATATGTGGACGCTGTATTTAGTTCCGACTCTTCTGAGAGCATGTGTGCGACATTTTCTGAAGTCCGGTGCGGACTGTCGTCCCACCCGACATATACGCGAATAGAACCTCCGTGCGTCGCCACGTGTTCTACATCAAAGACACGAAGCCCCATTTTTTCGAAAAAAGGCACGAGCGGAGTGAGGTGGTAGTAGCACAAGTGCTCGTGATAGACCATATCAAAAAGATTCTGTTCAACTAGGTCCTTGAGATATTGTGCCTCGAAGATGAACGCGCCGTTCGGCGAAAGGAGTTCCTTCACCGATTTTACAAACCCAACTACATCATCCGTATGCGCGAATACATTATTCGCAGTGATTATTGAAGCCTTGCCGTGCTCTGCGGCGATACGCCGCGCGGTTTCAGGCGTAAAGAATTTCGCTATTGTCGGGATACCTTTTTGGGTCGCATCTGCCGCGATATTTTGTGCTGGGTCAATACCCAAGATATTCGTGCCGAGTTTTTTGAAATGTGACAGTAGCACGCCATCGTTGCTTCCCACATCGACCACGAGAGAGTCTCCTGTGAGTCCAAACCTTTCTGCAACTGTCTTTGCATAGTCGGCAAAATGCGCCACGAATACCGGCGAGGTGCCTGAGACATAGAGATAGTTGCTGAAAAGCACTTCCGGGTCTACAACATCGCGCAGTTGGACGAGCTTGCACGCATTACACATATTGACGACAAGCGGGGCGAATATTTCTGATTTATTAAGATCGGCGGACGAAACATATGCATTTGCAAGTGGTGTCTCACCGAATGAAAGTACTTCAACTAGATCAGTAATGCCGCACAAGCGACAGTCCGTGCGAATACGGATAGGAAGGGGATTCATAGTGATTGAATAACGCCCGCAACCTTTGTAACCGCGTCGGCGAGAGAAAGGTTTTCAACAACGGTCTTCTGCCCCGCCTGCCCTAGCCGCTTGCGCAGGGCAGGGTCGCAAATAAGGGCTGTGAGTTTTTCCACCCATTCATCTTCTGAAGAAGCAAGAAAACCGTTCTCGCCGTCTCGGACGATGTACGGCATCTCGCCGAAAGCGCTCGCGACTGTCGGCACGGCGGCGGCCATGTACTCGAGCACCTTCATTGATGTCTTCCCTTTATTCCATTCTCCCACGCTTTGATGCGGCAGGACACCAATATCAAATTTCTGAACTTCCTTAGGGGCAGCTTCAGCATCGGTGTATGCAATACGATCAATGAAACTGATATTAAGATCTGGAATGTTATCGAACAACCGAAGAACACGCGGGTCATTAAACGAACCGATCAGTGTGAACGTAAACGGAACCTTACCTGCAAGGCGCCTTAGGACGGGAATAAGCAGAATCAGATTATGCAGGTGTTCCGGCCCAGTGCCGAGCCAGCCGATAGTTGGGACTTTAGGCGCTACTGTGTAGTCTTTTTCGTATGCTATATACAAGGTCGGGTCGATAGCGAAGTGGATGTATCGGACGTTCGTGTTGAATTGTCTCGCCCACGCAAGTTGTCCGTGCGTACTTACGATAACCGCGTCTGCAATTTTTGAAAATACTTTCGTCTTGAACGGTGTGTGCACGTACACAGGGTCGTCAAAATCGAAGATCATTTTCCTGCGGAAAATCGCGAGGTATACGACCATGATGAGAAAAAAGTACTTGCTGTAGACCGCGCGTTGAAGATAAATAACGTCGCCTTTCTTGATAGAGAAAAGGGAGCGGATGATCTCCAGAATGAGAACGGCCTTTCTGGGCCAAGGAGTAAGTGCGATTGAAAGCACGGTCGGCAGATGGATAATGACCGAGAATCCGCGCCTCTCGAGCTCCTCTGCCGTAAGGAAGGTGCGCTGGCGGGAAGACGGCTGTACACGGTCGCTGAAGGTATAAAAATGAATTGTCATGTTTTTTTCTGGATGACAAAACTCGCGAACGCATATCGATACTTCTCTTGATACAGAAAGTCCGGATTGGGGCAGTCCCAGTCAGGCATATCTACGAGTTCGCAGTTTGGCGCATACGAGAGCAGTCTTTTCTCAAGGTCGGTCTTGGTATACAGGCGCGCGTCTACGCTAGGCTTAGGGTCTCCCTGTTTCCACCCGTCTTTATAGTCGCATGTTATGACGGCATAGCCGCTCGGAGCGAGTAAACCGTCTATGCATTTAATAAACGACGCGTCATCTCTGTCGTGCTCAATAACAGATGTTGAAAATATGATGTCGTATGAATTTTTTTTGGTTGAGGGCCGTGTATAAAACTCCTGCAAGGAGAAATTTATCATCGGGTCTATGTCTTCAACTTCAAATCCCATCTTCTGCAGGGCGAGCGAGGCGGTGTCTTCATAACTGCCGACGCAGAGTAAACGCGGTTTTTCAAACTTATTCATCAGGCGATACGCGGTGTCGAACACAAATGCTTGCTGGACATTAGCGCGCGGTATTTTCTTCGCCATGGTTAGAGGAACACATTCAAAAAGTTTTTTCACTGCCGGTTTATACAGCACTCTCGCCTCGTCATCCAGTATCCGATTTAGTTTCGCATTTCCGAGCGTGACGGGCGTGTAATCCGCGGCACAAGAGATGGTGAGGTCATCCTCGGCGGCAGCCTTCGTATTACGCAGCCATGTGAACGAGTGGTCTGGCAGTGTAAACGCCTTGTGGTACAGGTATTTTAATTTCTGTACAACTCCCGCACCTTTCTTCGCAGACTGTGCCGTGTTTTTTAATACGCTGTCCAGTATCCGCTCGTAGTCCCATATTAGGTGCGCCTTGTCCCAGCTGTCTACGAGCTTTTGCAACGGTGTAAAGCCGTTTTTGTATATCGTCTCCATCGGTGAGTCGTCAATGCAGATTGTCGGGTGTGCAGATAACACGTGCCTGAACATTGGACACCTCGTCACTGCCACTGGTCTTTTGACCGCTAGAGCGTTATCTACGGCGCTGGAGAGACCCCTCCCGCCGGTGTCCTCGTACATAAAGACGTTCATACTGTTGACGGCGAGAAAATCGAGAAGTTGTCTTTCGTCAAAAAACTCGTGGGAGATTTTTAGTTGGATGCCCTTTTTATATACAAGCTTTCTGCATTGTTCAGCGATAGACTTGGCACGTGCGCCGTCCTTGTCCCCGAAGTCGGCCGAGGGCATATTTATCCTGATAACAGCTTCGTCAAATTCTTCCTGCACTCGCTCTACTATTTTTTCAAAACCCTTTTTGGGCGTGGCGAATCCGAAGCTCCCTACGGTAAACGCGGCTGGCGGAGGCGGTGGCGAGTATTCAGGCACCAGTCTGCCTGTCTTGAAAACCAACGGATTCTGGAGCAATAGAGTTGGGTCGGCGGCGATATAAAAATCAAAAAGCGAGTTCAGTTTTTTGTGCGAATGCCCCAGAACGAACGTGTTGCGGTAAGCGGTCGCCGTATCGGCAACCTGCTGAGTCACCTCGTGGATTATCCCTATTTGTATCGGCCGAATGCCGGCTATATTGTTCCTGTATATGCCTTTTGAAATCCTAGCGCATACCCACTGCATAACCGCCGGATGGTAATTATAGATAATGACGTCCGGATGGTGGGTCTCTACGGACTGCAGGAGTTCGTCGAGAGAATCGCATTCGGCTCTAATGAACTTGTATTTCTCGGAGCCGGATATGGCTTCAAATACTTGCGTCCCGAACTGATAGACTCCGCATTGTTTTTTCTTATGCGTGACGAATAATGCGGTTTTCATAATTTTTTTGTAACTTCTCCGATATCAATCGCATCCATGCAGGCCGGATAGGCTTTCGCGATGTGCCCATTTTCACATACACTATCACAAGAAAATACTGTAATCGGGGCATCGCTACCGTATTGTCCGGAGAGCCACCATGCGCGCCCGACGCAGGTGCGCAGGACGATAAGGTGCGTGTGCAGTTGTGCCGTTATGTGTGCTATGCCCGTATCGACGCTCACGACGCCTCGGCTCTGCGCGATTAGATTCATCATTTCCTGCAAGGTCGCTTCTCCCGCAATGACAGTCGCTGGGATATTTCCTACAACAAGTAGGGCCTCTTTCCTATCGCTCGCCCCGCCACTTATCACTAAACGTGTGTCGGGAAGTTTCTTCGCGAGCGCAACGAGCAATTCGCGTTTTTTATCAGGACTCAACCCGCGTGCCGAATTACCGGCGAAAAGATGCACGACGATAAACTTCCCCGCTTCCAAATTAAATTTAGAGAGTACTTCGGAATCTTTTATATATTGAAGAGTCTGGAACTGGAGCGATACGGGTACGCCGGCGGCTCGCAGAGCCGCGCGGTCGTGCTCGGCAATCGCGTCACTTGAACTTACAGTAACTAGCTTGTCATAGAGAAACCTGTTCCACCGCGAGGCGTCGGCAAATCCGACTAGGCCTCCGTTCTTGGCGAGCAGTCTCGCTACAAGCTTACTCGCGAAACTGAAGCTCCCGCCGACCTTACCGGCATATTGGGTAACCACCAAATCGCTCCCGCGAAAGTCTCTATAGAGCGACCAGAGAATGCGCGGACTGTGACGATTCGCTTCAATGACCTCCAGCCATGGGTATGCCGCGAAGAGATCGCGGATCATCGCTCCGCGACTCGCCACCACTATGCCGAGACGCGCAGTAGGAAACTGTGCGTGAATATTCTCGAGCAGATACTTCCCCATCAGACAGTCTCCTATAGAAGAGGCTCGGAAGGTGAGCGCTTTCTTTATTTCCATATCAGAGCCAATATACTATACTGCACATCAATGAACCAGTTAGAGAAAGTCAAGTCACGAGTATTGCTCGACTTCCACCACGGGATGGGCGACGAGCTCATCTGCAACGGCCTCGTGCGCGAGTATTGTAAGAAGTACGAAACGGTTGGTATTTTCTGCATCAAACGTAATTACCCTTCAGTCTCTTTTATGTATCGGGACCTTTCGAATCTTCGCATACATGTCGTGAGTTCCCACACCGAGCGTCTTCGTTTCCGTTTCCTCAACCCGCTCCGATTCGGGCAAAATCGATATGACGAGATACGCGCCATCGATGCATACGATGAAGAGTCCGGCATCCGCTTCGAACGACAGGTATACACTACAACATTCGGCATTCCGTTCGAGAAGAAGTGGGATAGTTTCTTTGTCGAACGAGACCCTGAGCGGGAAGCGGCGCTTCTGAAGAAAACCGGCGTGACAGGGCAGTTTCAATTCGTGCACGACGATAGCCGCTTCCCGCTCGACCGCTCCCGCATCTCACAAACACTACCCGTCATTGAACCTACGAAGGAGCTCACTAACAACGTCTTTGACTGCTGTGGTGTTATAGAACAGGCGAGCGAAATACACATGGTCGACTCCTCATTTATTGTCCTGATTGATAGTCTCCAGTATGTAAACAATAATCAGAAGCTGTACAAGCACCACTATGCGCGTGCGACTCCGGCGGCGCAGTCTCCTATGTTAAAGAAACCGTGGATTATCCTCTCATGATATGAAAAAAATTGTCATCATAAAGCCGAATTGCCGAGAGCTGGCAAACCACCTGTTTAATTATTTGAGCATATACGCCTATGGCCTCGAGACAGGCGCGCGCATACAGAATCCTTCATTTGTTGAGTGGCATCGATATTTCAATTTGATTGAAAAAGAATCATTTCTCACCAGAATTATTGCGCGAACTCCATTTTTTCACCGCGTATGGAAAATGATATGTGTACTATACGGCAGTTACCTAATCCGCTTTTGTGCAAAGTGCGTTCGGTTGACCTTGGGCATAACAACATACCTTCCGCCGACAAGTGCGATCCTGGCGCCAAAAAACGGCTGTGGGACCACGTATTTTATTGGATGGCATTTTAGAAATCCGATTGGGCTCGAAAAGTACCGAGATTCCCTGACGACAGCATTTACGCCAACAGAAAACACCGTCAAAAAAATTGAATACGCTCTGACGCCGTTTCGAGGGAAACGGCTTATCGGAGTACGCCTGCGACAACAGCCGTATAAAGGATTTCCTAACGGAGATTTTCTTGTCTCCCGAGAAAGAGTGGATACCGTTGTTGCTGAATACCTGAGCGAGAATAGACTGAATGCAAAAGATGTTGAACTAATCACAGTGTCAGACAAGTATGACGTAACGAGTCTATTCTTACTCTCAAAATGCAATGTCGTCATCGGTGACAATTCAACATTCAGTAACCTAGCCGCGTGGTTTGGGAACGTCCCGCACATAGTCACGACAAACGAGCCGATAGATTGGGAATATTACAAAAACCGTCCGGATTATTTTGAGAACAAATACGCGACCTTCGCACAGTGAGCGACTACTTCCAGTGTTTGTAGGACTTCTCTTCGATGATTGACGAGTCGAGCAGTGTGTTAATCTCCTTTTTGATTGCCGCACGAACGTCATTTGAAAGATGGATTTTTAAAGATACGTCAGTAAAATCTTGGCTAAAATTTTTCGCATCCGCGAGTTCTCTGATTTTTTCACTCATGTGCCAAATAGTCTCATTTGCCTCCTTTAAACGGTTTTCTAACTCACGAACCTTGCCGAGCAGCTCCTCCGTATCAGGAAAATGTTTCTCCCGCGCTTCTTCAAGCAGAGCTAACTCTTTTTCTATGTTAGCGACTCTCTCGGGGTGAGAGATTCTTTCCCTTTTTATTTGTAAAACCGTGATTTTGTCAATCAATTCTCCCGGAGAGGTCGGCGTCAGTATAATTATTTCTTTCATAGTGTTTATTTTTCTGCTTTAACCATCATTCGTACCAAGTCTTCAAAGCTCGTCTTCGGCTTCCATCCCAGCGCTTTTTGAATTTTTGAAATGTCCCCGCAACGGTCTACTTTTTCAACAGGTCTGAAAAATTCTTTTGACACCAGCACAACAACGTTCCCTTTCATATCCTTGCCAATTTCTTTTTCACCCTTTCCTTCCCACGTAATCTTGAAATTGAGAGCCTTCGCCGCGACATCTATAAAGTCCCGTACGGTATGAGTTTCTCCCGACGCAATAATATAGTCGTCAGGAGTATCGGCTTGGAGCATCATCCACATGGCCTCTACATAGTCGCCTGCGAACCCCCAGTCGCGCACAGCATTTACGTTGCCTATTACCAACTCTTTTTCAGTACCCGTTTTAATACGCGCCAGAGTCCTCGTTATCTTACGGGTCACGAATCCTTCTCCTCGGCGAGGTGACTCGTGGTTAAAGAGGATGCCTGAAGCTGCAAAGAGCCCATGCTGTGCCCGATACTGCCCAACAGCGAGATGAGCTAGTAGCTTGCCCAGCCCATAGGGTTTTTTAGGATTAAACTTGGTGTCTTCATTTTGCGGACATATCTGCGGGTCGCCGAACATCTCCGCAGATGAGGCCTGAAAAAACTTCGTCCGCGGAGATTCTTTCCTAAGTATTTCTAACATTGCGATAGGAGCGAGTCCTGTTACGTTTAAAACATAAACGGGGTCTTC
>ORJL011649119.1_pt1 | contig 14772 bp, 13 predicted proteins | sample 1779941 | NCBI WGS metagenome assembly ORJL01 (sample SAMEA104232317, study PRJEB22302) | groundwater metagenome | biome: forest; feature: aquifer; material: groundwater | place: USA | collected 2011-08-07 | depth 5.8 m
AAAGCCCGGACAGGCGGCTGAAGAGGCAAACGAGCCGGCGCCCCATGACGTGACGACCATCGACCAGATGCGACACAAGCTCAAGACCGCCGAGGGCCGAGCCGTTTACAAGATGCGCAAGCAGATCGTCGAACCCGTCTTCGGCCAGATCAAGGAGGCTCGGAGGTTCAGCCGGTTCTCTTTTCGGGGGCTCAAAAAGGTGGCCGCGGACAGGAAGACCCAGACCGCGATCCTGGTCGCGCGAACGGTTTTCCCGACACGCTCCTAGCCCAACCAGGTCAGTCCCCCGTATCCACCGGGACGTCGACTCCCCCTTCGGGCGGCTCGCGCGGGGGTGTCCGCGGATCGGGGGGGTGCCAGCCCTGCCCTCCCTCCGTCCCCTTCGTGGGGGGAGGCGCCTCCGTGGGGATCGGCGGCGACTCGTGGAATGGGAAGTCGAAGCCGATCCGCACCTTGAACGATTGCGGGCGCCCTTCGGCGGCGTGGAGCAGCTTGACCTTGAACCACGCCACGTACTTCTCCTTGAAGTCCACCGTGGCGGCCTCCCGCCAGAACGGGTATCCCCAGTCGTATCCGAAGTAGCTCTGCACATTGCCATCGGAGGACGACACGCGCACGATGGTCGGCTCGGCAGGATGGCCCTTCCCTTCGCGCCCCTTGGCGAGGAGCTTGGCGAGGTCCGAGTTGTCGACGCCCTGCTCGAGACGGTCCAGCTCCTTCTTCGAGACGTCGACATACCAGAGCTTCGGGTCATTCCCCTGGCGCGCCTTCTTCGCCGCAAGCTCGGCCTTCTGCCTCATGAGCACGTCGAGCTGGTCGAAGAACGCGGGGTTGCGGATCCCTGTTTGCGAAGCCGATCCGGGCTTGCCGGCGTCCACATCGAACCGCCCGGGGTTCTTCGGCGTGAGTCTCGTCGCCAGCCCGGGGGCTGGGTCCGTCCGGAGCGCCGGCCAGCCGGGCAGGAAGAGCCAGTCCTTGGGACGGAGGAGGGGAAGGGACTGGGCGACGAGGGAGGGCCCGTCCGGAAACGACGGGACCTTCACCTCGAACGGCCGCGGCCAGTCGCATTCGTCGAGGGTCGTGCCGAAGGTCGCGCGGAGCGACAGGTCCGAGCGTCGCAGCACGACGACCCACCACGTCTCGGGACGGAGGTGCTTCGCGGCGTCATCTTCTTCAACTGGCGGACCCGATCCCACACCCAGGTGGCGCCATTCTTCGCGGGGAGCCAGTACTCGCGGGTGGCCCAGATCGGGATCCCCTGCTTGGTCGCCAGCGACCACGCGGGGACCTCCTTGTCGCGGCGCCCCTCCCAGCACTGCAACCAGCGTGGACCGAGGCGGTAGACGTAGTCGGCCGCGTCGCACCCTCGCACCTGCAGGAACACGAGCTCCTCCCGTCCGACCCGGCGCACGTCCTGCACGCGCATCGCGAGGCGCCCGGTCGTCGGGATGATCACCCAGCGGGTCGTCTTCGGCCGGTCGCCGACCATGACGAATCGGCGGAGGTTCCACTCGATGTCGAGGACGTCCCCCCGGTGCAGGTCCTCGTCGCCCGCGGGCTGGAGCCGGACGCCCGCGGCTCGGGGCGCCAGCTCGGCCTCCGCCAGGCGGACGAGCTCGTCCCCCACCCGGTCGTTCACGTCGGACTCGGGAGGGTACCCCTGCTCGAGCGCCGTGACCCGGTCCTTGGCGGTCCCGTCGAGCAGCTTCCCCCGGCTCACGAAGCACTCCTCGCCACGCTCCTCGTAGAACTGCGAGGTCCGATCCCCATACGAGAGGAGGCGAACGTGGCCGCGCGTGCCAGAGAGGCCGTCCTCGAACTCCGCGTACCGGAACCACGGCAGCCCGGGCTCCCACTCGGTCACCAGGCGCACGGCGGCCCCGCGAACCGCGCTCTCGAGGGTCACGGTGAGGATGCCATTCTGGACGCCGGTTTTCTGCGCAAGCGGCGCCTCCTCAATCGTGGGCTTTCCCCCGTCCTCCTCGGATTCGTGGATCGCGAGCAGCTTCCCCGGCGCAGCGGCCTCCGACGGGAATCCGAGCAGAAGGAGCCCGACGAGAGGATAGTCAGGGAAGGTCACCAGGGACGGATTGGCCTCGACCGCGAACTTAGTCCTTTCGATGGCCACGTACCGCCCCCCTTTGGCGGTGTAGCCGATGGTGGCGGGGAAGACGTCCCGGAGCTGCACAGTGCGAGGGTCCATCCCGCAAACGAATGCCCAGCCGTCGCTCGAGGCAAGGAGCAGGTTGATGCGGTCCTCCTGCACCGTGATCACATTGCAGGAGAGATGGTATGTGTGACGCTCGGTCCCCCGCTCCTGGGAGACCGCCATCACCCACCACGCCCCGAGCGAAACGTGGGGGACGTAGGCGGCGTGGGAAGGCTCCTCGGCGAGGAGGGCCGGGGCGACCAGGAGTGCGAAAAGGACAGCACGAAGCGAGATGGAAGACCTCCCGCGGCTGGAGCGGTCATCGTACAGGCCGCGGGAGTATAGCGCAACTCCAATTCCAACTCCAACTCCAACGAACTCCAACTCGAATTCCAACCATCCCGGCCCAAGGGGCTTGACTTGGAATTGGACTTGGAGTTCATTGGAGTTGGAACTTGGAATTGGAGTTGCGCGATCAGCGCTACGCCCACCTCAACACGACCGCCGCGTTCTGCCCGCCGAAGCCGAAGGAGGTGCTCACCGCGACGCGCACGCGCGTTTCGCGCGGCGCGCCGACGATGACGTCGAGACCCTCGCACGCGGGATCCGCGGACTCGTGACCGAGCGTGGGGAGAAGCACGCCTCTCCGCATCATCTCCGCGGTGAGGATCGCCTCGATCGCCCCCGCGCCGCCGAGCGTGTGCCCGATCGCCGGCTTCGTCGAACTCACCGGCACGCCGCGACCGATCGCGCGACGGATCGCCTCCGCCTCCATCCGGTCGTTCGCGATGGTCCCCGTCCCGTGCGCGTTGACATACCCCACCGCCGACGCCTCCTCCCCCGCCTCCGCGAGCGCCAGGCGGATCGCCTCCGCGGCCATCTCCCCCTTCGGCTCCGGCTTCGTGAGGTGGAATGCGTCCGCCGTGAGCCCCGTCCCCGCAAGCTCGACGGCCCCTTCGCACGGCTCCGCCTCGAGCAGTGCGAGCCCGGCCCCTTCCCCGAGCACCATCCCGTCCCGACGTGCGTCGAACGGGCGGCACTCGGTCCTCGTCACGACTCCGAGCGCGCAGAATCCGGCGTGGACGAATTCGCAGAAGGGGTCATAGCCGCCCGCCACGGCGGCCCGGCAGGCACCGGCGCGGATCATCCTGCGCGCGAGCGCCATCGCGCTCGCCCCAGATGCGCACGCGTCGCAGACGACCCGCACCGGCCCGCCGATGCCCAGGCGCGCTGCCAGCCACTGCGCCTGGTTCGAAGCCAGGTAGAACTCGAGCCCCTCCACCGGTCCCGAGAGGCCCTGTCTCACGAAGCGAGTCCCGAGGTCCATCCCTCCGAGGGTCGACCCCAGGACCAGTGCGCAGTCTCGCGGCAGCGCCCCCCGCCGTTGCAGCTCGTCGGCTGCGACCCCCAAGAAGGCGCGCCCACGGTCGACTGGCCAGGGCCCGGGGACCGTTGCCGCCCGCCGTGCGGGGTAGCGCTGCGCGTCGAAAATCTCGATCTCCCGGACACCGCTACCGCCAGCGACCGCTCGGGACCAGGTCTCCTCCGACCCTGCCCCGAGCGCGGTTGCCAGCCCTGTCCGAGTGATCCAGGTCCTCACTCCTCCATCTTACTTGCCGACGGCGCCTCGTCACGCTTCCGCTCGTATCGGCGCGTCCCCGTTGCCCTGACCACGTCCGACGGATTCGAGTAGTAGCGCATGGCGCCCGATGGCCGATGAAGAAGTATGTAGAACTCCGCTGTCCGCTGGACGAGGAGGTTCGGGTCAGGCAAAGGAAGGACTTCGCCCGGCCCCATCCTCGCCAGGAGTTCTTCGTACATCTCGGCTCCCCCGGAAACGCCTGCGAGCAACCTAGGGGGTGCATGCCGCCTGCCAGGAGGGGGGGAGATGAGCGCCAGACGCAACTCCTTCATGCGCAATCGGACCGGCCTTGTCACATCTCCTTGTACCAGTCTGCGGCATTGGCGTTGGACGGGATTCGCAGGCAGATTCGCAGGGCGCCAACGCGGAGCCGCCAAGGAAAGGGTTGACCCCATCCATCGCCAGTTACTATAGTCTGCCTCTAATTCCGGCCAGGGTCGCCAGGAGGGGACGCATGCCTGCCGAGACCGAGACCGCCACCCCGCAGGTCCCGACCGTGCTCGCCCCGCAGCCCATGGGCGAGATCACGGACGCGCGCTCCGTCGCCGAGAAGATGGAGGCGTGGAAGCCATCCCTCGGCGCGATGGAGGCCCAGGCGATCGAGGCCGCGCGCACCTCGCGCGATCCCATGAAGTTCCCTCCCCTGCCCGGCCACAAGCGCCTGTGGTACCGCATCCTGCGGTGGGTGAACAAGAAGGTCAACAAGGTCGAGTACAAGCTGCGGCGGCGGGTCCTCTGGACGATGCCGCACGTGATCGTCGTCGACCCGACGAACCAGTGCCAGCTCCGCTGCCCCCTCTGCGCGACCGGGACGTTCAAGTCGAATCACAAGCGCGGCAAGCTGCAGCTCGAGTTCTTCCAGAAACTCTGGGACGTCGTCGGGAAGTACGCCTACCAGCTCCACCTCTACAACTGGGGGGAGCCGCTCCTCAACGACCAGCTCTTCGACATCATCTCCTACGCGAAGCGCAACGCGGTGAAGGTCTTCTTCTCCTCGAACATGAACCTCCTGACGGAGGAGATGGCGGAGAAGCTGGTGAAGAGCGGCTGCGACGAGGTGACCTGCGCGGTCGACGGGATGTCGCAGGAGAGCTACGAGCAGTACCGCGTCGGCGGCGACTGGCAGAAGATGATCGACAACATCCAGCTCCTCGAGCGGAAGAAGAAGGAGTTGTCGTCGAAGACGCCCAAGATCATCTTCCGCTTCATGGTCATGCGCCACAACGCGGACGAGCTGAAGAAGGCGAAGGAGATGGCCGCCCTGTTCGGCGTCTCGTTCCGCAAGAAGACGGTGCGGATCGACATGGCGGACTTCGGCGAGGGGAGCATCTGGGACAAGTTCGAGAAGTACAAGAACTGGCTCCCCGAGGACGCCGACAACAACCGCTACAAGAAGCACCCCGAGCGTCTGCAGGAGGTCGACCCGTGCCAGGACCTCTGGATGCGAACCTTCATCTCGTGGGACGGCGCGGTCTCCCCGTGCTGCAACGTCTTCAACACGCGCGACTACTTCTCGCCGGGGTTCGAGGTCGACTTCAAGGCGCGGATCTGGAATGGCCCGAAGTACACGGCGGCGCGCGCGGTGTTCCGCGGCGTGACCCCCGAGAAGGGGAACTTCGTCGTCTGCGACGGCTGCGTCAAGAGCGGCAACAACATCTGGGTCAGCTAGGCGACTCCAACTCTGATCTCCGCGATCTCCGCCCACCCGCGCGCCAGCGGCCGTCCCGACCAGGACCGGACACATGTGGAAGCGTCTCTTTGAAGTCGAACAGTCCTTCCGCGAGACGGGGAAGGGGACCGTTCTGATTTCGGAGGACGGCATCATCCTATCGAACCCGACGCAGCCCCAAGGCCGAGCGCTCGAGGGCGCGATCCTCGAAATGGCGACCATCGTGACTCGAATCCAGGGAAATGACACGAGCCTGACTTACCTCCGGGGGATCGCGGAGTCCTACCTTTCGGACAATGAGGATGGCCCCCTTCCGTCAGGGGCATGACCGATGGCCCTTTCCCCTCGACACTCCTTGAGAAGGCACACGGAGGGGCGTATCATCTGGTCATGAAGTCGATCGTGATCGATTGGGACGGAGAGCACCTACCGCCTGAGCTGCGCAAGGCGCCGCCGGGAAAGTACCTCCTTGAGCAAACCGGCGACTCGGGGCGGCTCACCTCCGCACAGGAGCGAGGGCTGCGCAGGGCTCTGGACCAGCTCGATGCCGGACTGGGGATGTCGCTCGCTGAGGTCCTCGCCGAGCTGCGCAGGACGGCCCGGCGGCGGTGAGAGTCGTCTTCTCTCCACTCGCGGCGAGCGACCTGCGCGACGCGTGGGCGTTCGTCGCGCAGGAGAGCACACCGGCCGCGAACCGCCTCCTGGCCGAGTTCACCGAGATCCTCGGGATGCTCGCCGATCGGCGCTTCCAGGGCCCTACGACGACCCTTACGGACGGACGCCGCGTCAAGTCATGGCCGGTACCGCCGTACCGCATCTACTACCGAATCCTCGGCGAGGAGATGCAGGTCGTCCGACTCTATCATCAGGCACGCAAGCCAATCGAGCGGCAGAGGCGCCACCGGCGTTGAGACGGCCTCACCTCAGTGCTTGGTGCCCGATGTCCTTGCGGTAGTGCATGCGGTCGAAGTGGATCTTGCCGATCGCCTCGTAGGCCCGATCGCGCGACTGCGTCAGCGTGTCGCCGATCGCCGTGACGCCCAGCACCCGCCCGCCCGCAGTGACGAGCGTCTGCCCGTCGAGCGCAGTCCCCGCGTGGAAGACCGTCACACCCGGCACCTTCTCCGCCTCCGAGATCCCCGTGATCGGCAGCCCCTTCTCCGCGGCCACGGGGTAGCCGCCTGACGTCAGGACGACGCACATCGCGGGGCGAGGGTCCCACTCGACCGAGCAGTCCTCGAGCGTCCCCTGCGCGGAGCCGAGGAGCAGCGGCAGAAGGTCCGACTTCATCCTCGCCATGAGCGGCTGCGTCTCGGGGTCGCCGAAGCGGACGTTGTACTCGAGCACCTTCGGGGAGTCCTTCGTCATCATCAGGCCGGCGAACAGCATCCCCTCGAAGTGACGCTTCTCCCGCTTCATCGCGTGGACCGTCGGCACGAGGACGTCACGCTCCACCGCGCGCATCCCCTCCTCCGTGAGGACCGGCGCGGGGGAGTAGGCCCCCATCCCGCCCGTGTTCGGCCCCTTGTCGCCGTCGTCGCGCCGCTTGTGGTCCTGCGCCGTGTCGAGGACGAGGATCGTCCTCCCGTCCGTCAGCGCGAGGACGCTCACCTCGACGCCGGTCAGGAACTCCTCCACGACCACGCGGAGCCCCGCGTCGCCGAACGCCTTCTTCTCCATCATGTCGACGACGGTCTTCACGGCATGGTCGAACGTGTAGCAGATCACGGTCCCCTTCCCCGCGGCGAGGCCGTCGGCCTTCAGCACGGCGGGGTACGGGATCCCCTCGAGATAGGTAATCGCGGAGTCCTTCCGGTCGAACACGCGGTACCCCGCGGTCGGGATGGCGTGCTTGCGGAAGAGACCCTTCGCGAACGCCTTGCTCGACTCAAGCTCCGCCGCCACGCGGGTGGGCCCGAAGATGCGGAGCTTCGCCTCGGTGAACGCGTCGACGATCCCCGCGGCGAGGGGGCCCTCGGGCCCGACGACGGTGAAGTCGATCTGCTCGCGCCGCGCGAACTCGAGGAGCCCCTTCACGTCGTCCGCGGCGATCGCCACGCAGTCGGCGACCTGGGCGATGCCCGGGTTCCCCGGCGCGCACCAGAGGCGCGTCAACAACGGGGATTGCTTGAGCTTCCAGGCGAGGGCATGCTCGCGGCCGCCGCCGCCGATCAGAAGAACTCTCATTGCGATTCCCATGGTGGGAGGAGCGAGGGGGGAGCAGCGAGGAGCGAAGAGAGAGGGGCGAGGAGCGACGGCCTTCGCCCCTCACCCTTCTCTCCTCGCCCCTCTCTCCTCACCCTACGCCGAAGCCAACGCCAACGCCACCTGCGTCGTCATCGCCTGCACGAACGCCGCGTCCTCCGCGAGGACCGAATCGTGCGCCGAGCGGCTGTCGAGGTAGACCGCGCCGACGCCCAGCCCGTGCGCGATCATCGGAACGCAGAGCGCCCGCACGATTCCCAGCTCCCTCACGCTCTCCGTCGACGTCACCTTCGGGTCGAGCGCCTCCACGAAGTGGGCCGCCTGCAGCGTCTTCTCCACCTTCTCGACCATGCTCTGGCTGTACCGGACCGCCGTGAGCTCCTTCCCGTCGCGGTCGAGCGCGGACGCGAGGACGTGGTCTCCGGTGTCGGTCTTCAGGAAGACGAGGCACCGGTCCGCGCGGGTCCGCTCCAGGAGCCGCGTCATCGCGAGCCTGAGGACCTCCCTCCGCCCCGTCACGCCGTGCAGCGCCTCGATCAGCTCGAGGAGGACCTCGACGTTCCGATAGTCCCTCGCGGGATCGCCGCAGAGGATCCCCGCGAGGCGGTCCGCGCGGGGCTCCCTCTCGTCCCGGCCGTGGCGCCAGACGACGACCTTGTTCCGCCCGCCGGACTTCGCGCGGTGGAGGGCCTGGTCGGCGCGGAAGACGACCTCGTGCGGCGACTCCCCGTGCGAGGGGAAGCTCGCCACGCCGACGGAGACGGTCACGGCGCCGAGGTCCCCGAACGAGGCGCCTGCGACGGCGGCGCGGACCTTCTCCGCGAGCGTCTCCGCCCCGCTCGCGTCGGTGTCGGGGAGGAGCATGACGAACTCGTCCGATCCGTATCGCGCAGGAAGGTCGCTCGCGCGCAGGTGGACGCGGAGCGTCTGCGCGACGGCCCGGAGCACCTTGTCCCCCGCCGCCTCGCCGTGCTTCACGCGCAGGTCGTGGAAGTGGTCGATGTCGACGAGGACGACCGCCACGGGCGACGCCTCGAGCGCGCTCGTCCTTGCGATGTCGAGGAGGCGCCTCTCGAAGTAGTGCCGCGTGAAGAGCCGCGTCACGTCGTCCATCGCCACCTGGCTGTAGAGCCGCGCGTTCTGCAGCACCGCGGCCGCCTGGTTCGCGAGGGCCTGGAAGATCCAGAGGTCCCTCTCGCCGAAGGTGTGCGTCCCGCCGGAGGCGTCGACGTAGAGCACCCCGACCGCCTCGATCTTCGCCGTCTTCCCGAAGAGGCGCCTCTCGTCGCCCCCCTTCGTGTCCTCGCGCGTGCGCGCCCGGACGGGGACGCACATCGCCGACGTCAGCTTCAGCTCGCGCACGGAGTCCGACTTCGAGAAGACGGGGTCCTCCGCGAGGTTGCCGGAAAAGATCGGCTTTCCGTCGGAGAGGACCTTGTCGACGATGGTCCGCGAGGCCTTGAACTCCTTCTCCTCGAGCCCCTTCTTCTCGCGGTCGCGCGCAAGGCAGACGGAGAACTGTCCGGCCTCCCCGACGAGCATGAGCGCGGCGCGGTCGGCGCGGGTCAGCTCGAGCGTGATGTCGAGGATCGTCGCGAGGGTGGAGTCGAAGTCGAACGCGCGGGCGTTGAGCGCCTCTCCCGCCTCGCACAGGTAGCTCCAGACGCACCCGCCGCTCTCGCGTGCGTGGAGGCCGGGCAGGATGAGCTGGTCGAGCCGGTCGAGGTCGTCGACCCCCTCGAAGAACTCCGTACCCATCGTCCTACTTCCCCTTGTCGTCCTTCTTGCGGATGACCTCGAGGATCACCCGCCAGCGGGCGATGTCGAGCCCCATGTTGACGCCGGTGATCTTGGCGAGCGCGTAGAGGATGGCCTTCCGCTCGCGCTCCATCATCACGGTCCCCTCGTCCACGGGGAGGGGGTCGGGCGGGGGTGGGACGCCGGGCCTCGAGGGGACGTCCCCTCCGTGGATGATCACGCCGGCGCCGCCCTGGTAGTGCGTCGTGTTCTCGAGCATGTCGACGAGGCCGGGGGCCGCGTCCTTGTTCGAGGGGAACTCGCCGAGGGCGTACTCCGCGCGGATGCGGATCTCGACGTCCCTGTCGGCGAGGTGCTCGGCGAAGAACGGAGCGGGGTCGGCGGCGGCAATGCCGCGGATCGCGCCGGCGATGGCGAGGAAGACGTCCTTGTCGTTCTCGTAGAGGAGCCTCTCGGCGAGGAGCGGCACGACCTCCTTCCCTCCGAGGAGCGCGGCCCCCTTTGCGGCGAAGGAGCGGACCTCCGGGTCCTCGTTCGGGATGGCGTCGCAGAGGGCGCGGAGGCGGACCTCGTTCGGGACGGCGGAGAGGGAGACCTCCGCCTCCTCGCGGTCGACGGCATTCCCCTTGGCCTCGACGATGGTGAGCTCGAGGGTGCGCTTGCGGACCTGGTGGTCGATGGAGGCGGCCGCGGCCATCTCGTCGCGGAGCCGCTTCTCCTCGCGGGGGATCCACTGGCCGCCCCAGTTGACGAGACCCTGGGCGTCGGCGGCCTCCTCGGCGGTCATCCACTTCCCCTGCCACTTCACGCGACCGAGGATCTGGTTCGCGCCCTCGTGCTGGGAGTCGATCTCGAGCGTGCGGGCGAGCTCCTTGTCGCGCTCGCGCATCAGGCCAACGGCTTCGCACCAGGAGGCGAGCTGGAAGTGGCCCTCCGCGTCGGTGTCGGCGAGGGCTGCGAGGCGGGAGGCGTACTCCTCGCGGTGGGTGGGCCCGTGGGTGATGGAGAGGACTTGATCGCGGCGGAAGGAGACGGAGCCGTGCTCGCCCTGGACGCGGATGGTGTCGCCTTCTTCGGAGACCTTCCCCTCGATCACGCGGCCGTCGCGCAGGTGGACCTCGTCGGCGCATGCGAAGGCTGCGAGGGCGAAGAGGAGGAGCGGGGCGCGCATGGAGTGAGCGAACCTCTGCCGGACCGTGGAATGGTAGCCTGCGCGCCTTGCGCGGTCAAAGCGATTCGAGGGAGCGGACGGTCGGAGTGGATTCGTAATCGTAGTCGTAGTCGTAATCGTAGTCGTTCTGGCCGCGCGCATGGGATCGGCTAGGACGATTACGATTACGATTACGACTACGATGACGAGGGCACGGGGTCATCTTGAGTGATACCTGAGCCCCTCGATCGGCTTCCCGTCCGCGTCCGTCAGTCTGAAGAAGTACCCCCACGCCCCGCCGCCCTGGCAGACCTTGATCACCAGGAGGTTGTCGCCCTTCCTCAATGTGATCGGGATCACCTCCTGATCCGGCGCCGCGGGGCGGTACACCTCCTTCGCGATCACTTGCGTGTGGTTCCACCACGCGGTGATCGTGTCGTCACTCCCGAGGCGCAACTGCGCCGGCCGCTCGTCGGGCGAGTCGACGTGCAGCGAGGCGTACACGGTGAACCACTCCCCCGGCGGGAAGACGGGCAGCAGGTCGGCGTGGTCGAGCGCGACGAGGCCCGGCCGCGCGGCGTCGAAGGCGCGCACCGTCCCATTGACGCCGGTGAACTCCTTCGACCAGTCGTCGTCGATCTCGGGCGGGTACGCCGTCGCGAAGCCGCCTCGGTCGCGGTTGGAGAACGGACCGACGATCCGCCACGGCAGCGCGGCGAGCGCGAGCGTCGCCGAGCGCGGCTTCACGCCGAGGTCCGCGGGCGTCCCGTCGGCGGGTGTCGCAGTCAATTGTAGTTCGGCCGTTCCCTCCCACGTCGCGGGCAAGGCGACGGGAAGGTCGAAGGTCGCCTCGCCGTTCGCAGCCAGGTCCAGCGCGTGCGTCGCCGCGCCGCCGGGGAGCCACCCCTCGGGTGCGGCGATCGCGAGGGTCCCCTTCACGGGGATGTCGATGTTGCTCTTCACGCGCGCGACGAGCGGGTGCGCCATGCCGCTGAGCGCGCGGTCGACGGGGCGGCCGTCCTTCGTCTCGAGGGTGACCTCCCACCCGTCGCGGATCTCGACGACCGCGACGTCCTTCATTTCCTTGTCGCCGACCCTCGTTTTCGCGACGAGGAGCGAGCGCAGGGTGTTCGTGACCTCGGCAGGAGAGGTGAACTTGTAGCGCCCACTCACCGTGAGCCCCGCCGGGATCGTGCCGTCGGAGATCGGCTCGACCGCCTCGATGCTCCCTTCCCCTTCGCACGTCACTGTCAGGCCGGCGAGAGAGACCTCTTCGTTGCCGTTGTTGCGGATGTAGAGGGTCGCCTCGACCTGTTGTCCGCCGATGATCGTTCCGGTGAGAACGCAGAGGTCGAGCTCGATGTCCGCCGCACGATCGAGGAAGAAGTTCATCTCGGGTGGATTGTTCATCCAAGTCGACCGGACCACGAAGGCTGGCCTGCGCTCGAACTGGACCCAGCCGAGAAAGTCTGCCCTGAACCCATACCGTTCTGCGAAGAACGGCGCCGCATCCGGTCGCACGAGCAGGTAATGCAGGGGCAGCTTCTGATGCCCCAGCACCTCACAGCCGGTACAGATAAGCGAGGTCGCCTCTCGAGCAAAGGTGAGCTGTGAGTTGAATGTGCCCTCCGAGGGATCCGCCTTTCGAGCCTGCCCGGGCTGGTCCACGCCCAGGTTGATGCGAATGTAGTGCTCTCCCCCCTCGATCATGAGAGCCGGGTAGCCGCTGAGCCTCCTCAGTTCCGCCTCCCCCCACTCCGGCAGCATCCGCCACGGGTCGTCCGCGACCTCGCTCCACTTGTACCCCTTCGGCTTCCAGTCCGCCGCCAACAGCGGGTCGGACTCGTCCGCTGCGACTCCCTCCTTCGGCCGCGCCGCGCTCCACTTCGCGTCGAGCGGCTTCCCCTCCAGGGTCGTCAGCCTCGCGCAGGCGCCCCACCCGCCGAAGCCCTGGTCCACTTTCAGCAGCAGCCGGTTCCACCCCTTCTGCAGGGTGACATTCACCAGGTCGTTGTCCTTCTCGCACCCGCGATGGATGTGGTGCGTCAGCACCTTCCTACCGTTCCACCACGCCTTCACGCCGTCGTCGCTGCCGATCCACAGCCGCGCCGCGCCCTCGACGCCCGCGTCGACGTACGCGTGCAGGTACTCCACCCCGTTGTCGGGCGGCGAGACGTACGCCGTCAGATCGAAAGCGTCCGCGTCGACCCGCGCCTTCGCCCAGGCCTTCCCGCCCGCTTCCGCCTTCACGTCGGGCTTCGCCCCCTCCTCGTCGATGAACGCGCGGTCGATCCCCGCGTCGTTCTCGTTCGGGAACGGTCCGAGCGTGAGCCACTCGCGGCAGAACCCGCCCTCGCCCTTCGGCTGCGGCCGCTCGGGGTCGCCCGCGTTCATTCGCATCAGGCGCCACATCCGCGGCGTGTGGTAGACGCTCATGAAATCGCGGTAGTAGTCCATCCACCCGCGGCTCACGACGTCGGGGGCGTACCCCATCTGCGTCGCCATGTGGAGGTCGGGCAGATCGGTGTACCCCATCTTCCACGACCTCGCCCACTCGCTCTGGTGGAGCCACTCGTGGAGGGCGACCTCGAAGTAGGCCTGCACGTCGCACGCGCCCGGGTGGATGTCGGCGATCGCGCTGTACCCTGCGCCCTTGTAGCAGCCGCCGATGGTCCCTCCCCAGACGGGGCCGATGCCGATGTCCTTCGGCATCCAGAAGACCATCACGGAGTCGACCTTCCCCTCCTCGACGTCCTTGCCGATGAGGGGATCGACGCACTCGGTCCACGCGATGAACTGCCCCTTCTGGCCGCTGAGCTTGGTGAGCGGCTCGTCGACGACGCGCGTGGTCATGTCGAACCGCAGCAGCCGCCCCGTGTAGGCCTCGACGCACCGCCCGAACTGGTCGATCGATTTCTCGAGGCCGTCGATGTCGGCGTCGGTCATCTCGCAGGTGGTGTGCCTCGGCTTCCCCTCGGCGTCCTCCCAGTCGGCGTCGGTCTTGCGGAGGATGAAGCACTTGCAGATCCAGACGTTCTGGTGCTCTGGGGCGGGCCCTGCGAGGAGGCGGTCGATCTCCTTCGGGATGTCGCTGTCGGTGTAGAACCGCCCGAGATTGCGCTCTGGCGTGAGGGTGATCTGCTTTCCGTCGAACTCGAGCGTGGGCGGCGGCGCCTCGGCGAGGGCGACGGAGGCGATCAGTGCGAGGATGGCGGCGCGGAGGCCCATGGCGGTTTCTCCCGAGAGGAGGGACAGCCTACCCGCTCCCCCGTGCGGCGCAACGATTCTCCGCCCCTCGTCGCCCCATCTTGCAGGCGCCCGCGGGACGTGCTAGGCTCGCATTCTGAATCAGGGAGAGCCTGCCCATGCCCACGATCGTCTTCGAAGACAAGGTGTCGATCCCCGCGGATGTGGTGGACGTCGAGTCGTTCCGCCGGTGGGCCCTCTCTCCGCGCTTCCCCGACCGGGGGAGGTTTTCCTTTCTCAACGGGGAGGTCTGGTTCGACATGAGTCCCGAAGAGCTGCTCACCCATAATCGGGTCAAAGGAGAGATCGCTGCGGTCCTCACCACGCTGCTGAAGGCCAAGCCGCTTGGGTACTACTTCCACGACCGCGCGCTCCTCACCTGCGCCTCCGTCGGCCTCTCGACGGAGGCGGATGGCACGTTTGTGTCCTTCGAGAGTCTGAGGTCCGGCCGAGTTCGCATGGTCGAAGGTGCCGTGGGATTCGTCGAACTCGAGGGCGCCCCCGACATGGTGCTGGAGGTCGTCAGCCCGTCGTCCGTGCGAAAGGACAATGTTACGCTCCGCGATCTCTATGGACGAGCGGGAGTCGACGAGTACTGGCTTGTCGATGCGAGGGGCCCAAAGCCTCGCTTCGACATCCTCCGCCCTCGCGGCGGGAAGCTCGCGGTCGCGCCCGCGCGCGGCGGGTGGCTGGCCTCCTCCGTTTTCGGGAAGTCGTTCCGGCTGCTGCGTCGCATCGACGAGATGGGGCATCCGTCCCACCTCCTCGAGTGCCGATAGAACGCACATCAGTCCGCCGAGAACGCCGAAGACGCCGAGGCGGCCTCTACGGGGAGCCGTCGTCGCTCCCGGGCGTCGGCCTCACGCCAATGGATCATGGATACGCGAGACCAGGCAAGAACGTCAACCCAGAGACCGGCTGCGATTTCCAGACAGTCGGATGCATGGGCCGAG
>ORJL011164227.1_pt1 | contig 14768 bp, 28 predicted proteins | sample 1779941 | NCBI WGS metagenome assembly ORJL01 (sample SAMEA104232317, study PRJEB22302) | groundwater metagenome | biome: forest; feature: aquifer; material: groundwater | place: USA | collected 2011-08-07 | depth 5.8 m
CCCGGCTCCGACCGGGTTCCCGGCAAAACCAACGGAAACATGAAGGCCGTTTTTCATGGCGGTAGTCCACGGCCAGGGATTGATATAAAGGGAGGAAATCAAGGAGTTGATATGTTTGGACCGGGAAGAAACCCGCGTAAAGGGGTAGATGAAAAAGGCGGCAACCAGGCATCCGAAGCTGGGATTCCTGCGATGGGAATACACGGCAGGGGTTTTGCCGGCCACAGCGGGAACTTTGATCCGGAAGGAAATCTTATCGGCACTAGCTTCGCCAATAAAAAAAGCGTGTGGAGCGTAACCACCAAACCCTTCAAAGAAGCCCACTTCGCCACCTTCCCGGAGGATTTGATTGTGGATTGCATAAAAGCTGGCTGCCCGGATAATGGTACCGTACTCGATCCTTTTATGGGGGGGGGTACCACCGCGTTGGTAGCCCGAAAACTCAACAGAAATTTTATAGGAATAGAATTAAACCCGCAATACATCGGCATTGCTGAGAAGAGATTGCGGGATAGTTTAGGATTATTTATATGAATAGGATTATTTTTTCAAGCAACAAAATGGACTGGGAAACCCCGAAAGAGTTTTTTCAGGAGCTGGATAAAGAATTTCACTTTACCCTGGACCCTTGTTGCGTGAAGAAAACAGCCAAGTGTAAAAAATACTTTACCCCAAAAACCAACGGCTTAAAACAAAGCTGGGCCGGGGAAATTGTTTTTTGCAACCCACCATACGGAAGGGAAATATCCGCCTGGGTAAAAAAGGCTTACGATGAAGCAAAGGGGGGGGCAACGGTAGTAATGCTACTCCCATCTCGCACCGGAACAAGCTGGTGGTGGAACTATTGCATGAAAGGAAAAATACGGTTTATAAAAGGCCGGTTGAAATTCAGGGGTAAAAATTCGGATGGAAAGTATGTTAACCAAAATGCAACGTTTGATAATGCACTTGTAATATTTAAGCCAAAATATAAAAAGGGAACTAACCAGTTAGAACTATCATTATGACAAGAAAAAACGACAAACTTATTATAAGTATTTACGATTATACCGGGGCCTGGGCTGAACCTTATATTAAAGCTGGGTACCCGGTAATGCTTTGGGATAAGAAAAAAGAAGGAGATATACTGGAAGGTTTTTCCAGTTTGCTTATGGAAATAGAAGAAACCGGTTTACAGGTATACGGACTGCTCTTTGCCCCTCCCTGCACAGATTTTGCCAGCAGCGGGGCCCGTTGGTGGAAAGATAAAGATAAAAAAACAGCGGATTTAATCCCCTTCGATACTCAAACAGAATTAAGCATGTCTTTGGTGCTTATATGCCTGCATTTGGTAAGCATTGTAAAGCCTCATTTTTGGGTATTGGAAAACCCGGTAGGCAGAATAGAAACCATAGTCCCTGAATTAAAGCCGTTTCGAAAAATGACTTTTAATCCCAGTGATTTCGGCGATCCATACACTAAAAAAACAATTTTATGGGGGAATTTTAACAGCAATTTACAGAAAAAATACGTGCTGGCATTAATGGGATCCCTTATGCATAAAACACCCCCAAGTAAAAAACGACAGGAGATACGAAGCGCAACGCCAAAAGGATTTGCGCGGGCATTTTTTGAAGCAAATAAATAATAATTCAGTAATAATGGAACACACCATCAAAAAAACAACCGACTACGACTCTTTTTTAAAGATCGAGAGCAACCGTGAGGTAAATCATATACACCTGCGGCGCATAAAGCAAAGCATACAGCAGCGCAACTTCCTGCACCTGTTTCCTATACTGATAAACAAGGATAAAGAGATTGTGGACGGCCAGCATCGCCTAATGGCTGCCCGGCAGCTGGGGCTGCCGGTGTATTACATGGTGGATGATGAAATTACAAAGGGGGATATAGCCATGATGAACAGCAACCGCAAAAGCTGGACCGCCAGGGATTACATACAATACTACGCCAAAGAAGGCCGTAGCGAGTATAAAAAGCTACTAAAAATTATTACCGATTACCCAAAGGTTACCAATACAGCCGCCATTAAACTGATGAATAAAAATACCAGCAGTTATTTTTCCGGAGGATCCATGATGCCACCCATGCGGGCAGGCAACTTAGATGCTACCCATGCGGATATGGCTTTTAAAATATGCGACCTGTGCCAAAAACTGTACAAGCACCGCGATTATGTATTCCGGGCCGATTTTATACTCAGCATAAAAATAGCCGTAGCCTCCGTAAATTTTTCCGCCCAGGCAGCCTGCAACCGCATATTTGAGAAAAAACACCTGCTTCCCGATCATGTGGAATACGGAGAGGGATGTACCCGCTTACTGAAGGACATTGTAAATCACTAACTCAATAATTCATTAATTCAAAAACTCAACAAATGATAACTACAAAAACAACCATCGGAAAATCAAAAGTATCCCAGGTATTGCCAGCTATGAAAGTGGCCGCCCACCTGTACGGCTTAAAACTCAACCGGGCCCGGGATTTTAAAACGGCAAAACGGGTGCTGGTGAATTCGGTGAAATTTAATTGAAAAGGGAGATGAGAAAACTAATTAAAAATTACCTATTAAAACATTACGTTCCTATGACTAAGACGGAAAGGCGAAAGCATGAATACTGGTGGATAACGCACAGGTTCCCGCTTAAGAGGCTTATTGCAGATGTCTGGCACAACGAAATAAAACAGATGTATCCTGAAATAGGGAGAAATGATAGTCATTTATATTAACCTCAACCATAAAACAAAATAACATGACAGTAGCAGAATTAAAAAAGAAAATCGAAAAGCTTCCCGATCACATGGATGTAGTGATCAAAAAGGAAGAAACGGAATACCCTTTATCGCCGGTAGAGTCCGCAGAAGTGAAGATGTGTAGCTTCGGTGAAGAGCCGACAGGTAAAGCTATGGCAAAAGACAAATGTCTGGTACTATCAGATGAAGAGTAACAAATCAACACAAGCCACACTATGAAAGACAGAGAAGAAAATACCTTACAAGAATATCTAACCCACCTACCGCATTGCAACATTATGCAGGATTGGACGGAAGCGGAACAGGCCATGGCTGATACCCCTGAAGAATTCAGGGATGAAGGATATAATGTTGCCTACGATGAAATGGGGGTAAAGAAAAAGACTTGCACTTGTGGATTAAAAGAAGTTTGGGATAAGGTGTTTCTCCCATCCCTCCCCTCACAGGAACGCCGGGCAATAGCAGAGAAAATCCTTTACGAAATTTTGATCGGGGTAAATAAAGAAGCTGTTGAAAAACACCACGACTTTAAGAAATCCATATTAAAGGCGATGGAAGAATTTGCCCGTGTTTCCCCCTCCCCTCCCCAACAACCCTATTGTCGATGCAATAAACCCTGGGGTGTATCTGGCGTATGCGTGGCTTGCGAAAACCCTATTGCCCCCGCTCTTCCCCCGCAGGAAGAGGATAAAGATTATTCCAACGCTCTGCATGAAATCCACAAGGAAGAAAGCCCGGCAACCATGAAGCAAATAAAACCAGAGCCCTTCGGAGAGGGACTTATAAAGCAAATGAATATTGATTTTGTAAAGGGGAGAATCAGTTTTGGGAAATTTGTAGAATTATTGAATGAAAAAGCCCAACAATATGCCAAACAACTTTCCGCCCCTCCCCCGCAGCAAAGCCAGATAAGCGCAAAAGAATTTTTGCAAATGAAATTTCCGATGTGGAATATACAGGATAGAGGACCATTTAACACAGTTTCATTGAGAGAAGAAAATTTAATCGAGGCAATGGAAGAATTTGCCTCCCTGAAAACAGAAAATCTATAAAAAAGTACTATGCCAGCAAAAACAGTAAAACCAATTGTAAGCGTAATAGAACGCTTTGCAGATAAAGGCGAACACTCCCATTGGGAAGTAATAGATCAGAGAACGGGAAAGACTTTATGGTCGGAACTCCGCTCTCAGACACAACAAGCCACGGTAAATTATCCTATAAAACCAATCGAAACATGCGTATGCGGCGTTCCTCTCGACACGCATCATCCTACAGCTTGTGGCTGGGAAATGAGCCTGTTGACGATATTTCCCTGGGAAAAGATTTATACAAGCATTACCGTAGAAGAAAAAAAGGAGCGTTATTATAAAATAAAAGAGTTTTTTTCATCCTTTCAAAAAGTAGAAAGCGAACTCGAATTATCCATAAAAAACAGGCTGCGCCTGCAGAACCAGGTAAAAGCCGAAATGGATGAATGTGGTGCTCAGGGATTGTTACGGCAAAACGACCAAATGCCCAGCTGGCCATCCTACAAGGTCGCCTTTGAGCGGGAAAACAGGGCTATTGAAGTATTGCACCTGGAAGTAAAAAAAGAAACTGAAAACGCATGAGAAATAAACTCCACACCTGGCTGCTCAGGCATCTGCTCAAAGGCGATAGCGCGTTTAAAGAAGCGGATATCAACCGTGAAAATAGAACCATTTACCTGGGCTTTTACGGAATGAATAAGCATTTTATGGAGGCAAAGCATGATTTGATTGTTTCTGTATTAGTGAGATGGTATGGGTATAAATGTTTTGAGACACGATTAGTGATAAGATAGCAGCGGTTGGCCGCGGCAGGAGGCAGTAAAATAGAAAGGACTGCCTCCTGCTACTGCAACTGCCTACTGAAAAAGTAAAAAATGAAATATATTCAGTTTTTCCAACGACGGACAATAGAACGCGAAGACGGCATCCCGTACCTACACCGCATTACCCTGCTGGGCCTGGGGCCGGATGGACGCTGGTTCAGCATTAAGCTGCATAAAATTGTAAGCAGCGATGATGTATGCCTGCACGATCATCCCTGGGCTTTTATTTCCATTGTTCTTAAAGGAGGTTATACGGAGTATACAAAGTTAAATTCTCCGGTAAATACCTTTTATGAAAAAGGCTGGGGCTACCACGGATGGAGCGAAAGAAACCAGTTTCATGTGATTAAAAAATACTTTAAGCCCGGCTCCATTTTATTCCGCAAGGCACACTGGGCGCACCGGCTGGAGGTAGGTAGGGAGCCGGCCACTACCCTCGTGCTCACCTTCCGCCGCAAACGCAAGTGGGGGTTTTTTACAAGTAAAGGCTGGATTTATTGGAGGAAGTATAATACTAAAACGGATTGTTGATTAAGCACTAAAAATCAAATACTAAATTCTAAAAAAATATTATCTCATGTCTAACATCTCATATCTCAAATCTGTATTATGGAACTTCCGCGCCCCCCTCATCCAATTCCGCTACTTCCGGCGCTGGTTCGGCGGCACGTATTACCTGGTAAGCGATGGTTTTCAACAAGCCAGCCGCTGGATACCCGATTGGGAAAACCGTAAAAACAAGCGGGTTATATATATTGAGTTTCACCCCACCAATATCCTCAATAGCAAGCCTGATTTTGACATCATGCAGCGTGAAAGATTATGGTACCATCACGGCTGCGAGTTCAGCGCCCTGTACCACGATGATGGAGAAATGAGCTGCTGCAATTGCCACATCGATTTTAAACGCAATCCCCTGGAGGATATTAACCAAAAACTATATCGCTTGCATGGAAACGGGTAATTACATCGATACCTTGATCACTACCTTCCGCCGTATGAGCGACGGGGAAGTACGGGTATTAAAAAAAGCGGAAAAGAGCTACGCAAAATATATACAAACCGTAAAGCAAATTATCGATCAAGGCCTGGATATTTACAACGGTTTTGAAATGGAATTTAACAGCGATTACTCTAAAATCAGAAAACGGGATTCAATATTCAATAATTCATCAACTCAACAATTCGGTAAATGAAAATATACGCACCCCCGCTAACCCCCGCCGAACTGGAAATAATACGCCAGCACGTATATACTATGTCCTACAATAAAATAGCGGGCATCATCAACCAGGGCCGTCCTTTTCATGAGCACATGAGCGGGCCCGTTGTGCGCAAGCGGAGCATGGAAGCCGGTATTATCCGCGACAAACAAAAACGCAACGGCGCAAAAAAAGAACGGTACGCAAAACAGTTTTTTAACCCGCATGAGTTTGCGGAGTGGTATAGGTAGGATAGACGTGAGACCCTTCGACAGGCTCAGGGCAAGTGTTAGATATTAGATAATATAAAAAAGCGAAAAATATGTTTGGATTTTTTAAGAAAAAAAAGAAACCCGGTTGCCTGGCCGGAAAAACGGAAAACGAAAAAGTAGCATTTTTTGCCTGCTTATCCACTTTCGCCGCAAGCGATCCGGGCTTTTTTGAACAGCAATACCTGGATTTAAAACCCGATGAAAGAAAAGAGTTTGACGATTGGGTGATAAAAGACCGGCATGAGAAAAAGCAAATATTATTTATGCTGGATTCAATTCATCGTTTACTGAGGGAAAAACGCAATAATCCATCAACTCAATAATTACGCTATGGTAATAGGATTTAACCCCCAATTCAAAGACCTTATTCTGCAAGGCACAAAAATTCACACCATCCGCGAGGATAAAACCGACCGATGGAAACCCGGCATGAAAATGCACATGGCTACCGGTGTGCGTACAAAAAAATACAATCAGTTTGCGGATAAAACTTGTACGGGCACACAAAAAATACAGTTTGTATGGAAAATTTTTAATAAAGGAATGGCAAACGAAAACTGGGGCGTACGGATTTTTATTGATGATGTGGATATTACCAATGATCCGGTTATAAATAAATTGCTGGATGCAGATGGGTTTAAAACCCGGAATGATTTTTTCAACTGGCCAGCCTGGAACAAAAAAAACTTCACCGGAAAAATAATCCACTGGACTGATAAAAAATACTAAACAGAAAACTTTTTAAACCTTAAACTTTGAACCTTGAACTTTAAACTCATCCTCCCCATCGCAGAAGCTGTAAAAGCAGCCCTCGCGCCGCATTGCGAACGGATAGAAATCGCCGGCAGCATCCGCCGTAAAAAACCGGAGTGCCGGGATATCGAAATTGTAGCCATACCCAAACCCTACCAAACCGGTTTGTTTGAAGATGGCATTGCAAGCGTAGTAAACCGATGGGAAAAAGTAAAAGGCGAACTGCCTTGTAAGTATACCCAGCGAATACTTCCCGAAGAACTTTGTCCGACTCTTTCAAATGGGGTTTTGTCAAAGAGACTGAAACTGGATATATTTTTTGCCGAGCCCGGCAACTGGGGAATGATCTTCGCCATGCGCACCGGATCCCGCAACTACAGCGGCAACGTGCTGGCCAAAGGCTGGGCGGCCCGGGGATATCACAGTTCCGGAGGTTACCTGTACACCCAAACCAAACGCTACGAATGCCTGGAAGAAAAAGATTTATTTGAAAGATTAAATATTCCCTGGACGGAACCTGAAAACAGAAATTTATAAAAAACCAAAAACATGAAAACAAAAATCTATGCCACTTTTTATGCTGAACTGCATAAGATAAATGACCGGATGCAAAAATGGCAATCCGACAACCCTTCTTTTGGCCTCATTAACATAGAAACTGATTTATTAAAAATGAAAAAAAAATTGGATGTGTATAATGATGAAGTATCTAAAACGGTTACATCCATCGATAATGCGTACAAAATACTAAAAGAGGAAAACGTGCGCTTGCGGCAAGAACTTGAACAAGCCAAATACACCCCCTTCCCATCGTCAGCGTATCTGGACGAACAAAGTCTGGACCAAGAGACAAAAGAATTGGATTCGATAAATAAAAAAATAAATGAGGCTTTTGATAACCCTAACGAGGCTCAGAAGAAAGCTTTGAAGTACCAAGCCGACTTCATCGTTCACCAAGCCATATGCTTGATTAAACAGAGAAAACTTTTACTTGGAATAACTGAGACTAAACTTAAATATAGAAACCTTTTAAAAGAACCCGAAAACAGAAACCTATAAGCAACATTCTCCCCACAATTACACTTTACCAGCCATGGGCAACCTGGATAATGCGTAGCTGGAAAACCATCGAAACCAGGACACATGACCGTTTTGCATCCCTTAACGGCAGAACAATACTCATTCATGCGGGCCAGCGAACCGATGCCAGCGAAGCAGCCATAAACAACCCATATTTAACCCGTGAACAAATAATACAGAACCCGGATGAAGTAATCAACGGGCATATTTTAGGCAGTGCGTATGTGTACGAATTCCTGGCGCTTACCGAAGAGCATTCCGCCCGGGCCCTGATCGATTGTGTTTCAATTCTCCGGTACGGATTATTTCTGGATAAAATCGAAGTATTTAAAACCCCCATCCCATGCAAAGGAGAAATGGGGATATGGTATTATGATTTGGATGCCCGGGAAAAAGTAAAAAAACCAAAGCAGATGTTAAGTAATATTAACTCAAAAACCATAAACCTATGAGACTAAAAATATTTACCGCATCCTCCAGCAGCAGCATCCACCAAATGGAGGCTGAAATAGAAAATTGGCAAAAGGATAATCCTTCTTTTGAAATAAAGAAGGTACAAATAAAGGCAACATCCTCCGATAGTTCATCACAGTGGGTGGTTGCGGTTAACTATACAATCCCTCCCATGCATGTCAACCCACCAACTCCAAACCCATGAGCAACACCCACTCCGCCCACATCATCGCCCCCGGCTTCTCCGCCTTCATCGACGGCATTCCGGATAAATGCCAGCACGACTGGTCCGGCGACGCGGTATACTTTACCGAAAGCGGCAAAACCATCTACTGGCACACCTTCCGTGCCTGGGCCGGGTATACGGAGGCTATGCGCGGGCAACTCATCCACGAACACCAGGACGATATCGGGGATCCCGTTTCCGGCTCCGCCGTAACCTGCAGGAAATGTAAAAAGATATTTTCGCCGCCCCTGTATGAAATATGATTTCGACAACCCCGGCTGCGAAGGCTGCGAAGAAATGCTCCGCAAGCCATTTTCCACCCAGCACCCCTTTGACCAGGCCTGGCACGATTGCGGATATCCCTGGTGGTACTTAGTACGCATGCGCAAGCTGCTGGCCAGCTACTACCGGCACCGGATTGGCAAAAAGGTTAAATTAGCCCGCAAGCAATTAAGGATAAAATTCATTAACTCATCAACTCAATAACCATGAAACTAACCCTGTTCCCCTACACCCGCCTGGGCCGCCTGCTTAAAAAGCTGGGACTGGCAACAAAAACCGAAATAGAAATACTGCATACCAAAACCGGCGTAAAGGTAAAATGCAACAAACCCCAGCTGCTGGGGCGCATGCTCATCAGTTACGACGACCGGGATGTTTACCCTGCCATCCCGCCGCCAGCCATCGGTATGTCGAACGGGAGCACTATCGACCTGATTACCGCCCAGGAAGCCTACATAAAGCTGCTGCAGGATGAAATTGACAGCTTGGTGGGTATAGGCGCCCTTCACGGTTGGAAAAGCACCCGGGTAGAAGAAGGAAATCACCTCCGGGCCAAAATAAAGCGATTAAAGAGCCTGTAACGAACCCTCCCCTCTTCCGGCAAATGCCCTCCCCACCCGCCTGATCATTCCATCAGCGCCTTAATCTGGGCCATACAGACCACAATAAACCATTCCCTTCAATCGTAATTCAAAAATCGAAAATCTAAAATTCCTCAATCCCCCGCACCCCCTTTTCTTCGAAATATAAATTAGTGCCGAAAATTATATTTGGCCAGGTATATACATATATACTCTTTTATATACCCGTTTTTAAAAGGATACTTAGTATAATAATATAGATAAATTAGTGCGTTTGAACTTTTTTAATATAAGTAATTAATTTACAGGCAGTTAAACCTGCACTAATTTCGTACTATTCAGCACTAACCCGCACGAATACCCGGTTTTAAAATTACCTGCACGAATTACAGCACTTTTCGCACGAATCATTTTTGGCAATTCGTGCAGCTGTAATAAACACACATTCAAAAAGTTAAAGGGTGTGCGCACGAACGCACGAATTTTTTCCCGAAATAACACAAGTCAGTGTTTGTTGTTTTCCACCGGCCTACCTCCCCTAAAAAAAACTGAAAAAAACTTACCGAAGTAATCAGCCAAAACAACCTGCGCTGAGCCAAATAAAACCACCAGGCTACCGAAGCTCTACCGAAGGATATTTCCCTGTAACTACTTAACTATACTATACTTTACGTAATCCTGTGCAAAACTTATCACACTATTTACCAGTATTTTATACATTTAATAGTCAAAATAATTTCCTTTTTTAAAACAATATTCTATTTTTGTACGTTTTTAGTACGATTCGAGAGCCTCAGCGCAAGCAGATATAATGTGATTTAACCGATAAAATATGATAAAAAACACGGTACAATCCCAGGTAGAAATAAATCCTGTTTTAACACTCATCAGCAATAAACCACCCACCGATACTTCCCGCATTATTTCTTTAAAACAGCAGAAAATTATAGAAGACATGATGTATAAATCCCAGGAATATTCCCGAAAATCGAAAGACTACCGGGCCCGGGCGCTTCAAATACAAAAGGGAAATATTGTGGAATTGGTTATTTCCGTGGTTTGCCGTGAATTTAACATCGATAACCCCAAAGATATTTATCGGAAAAAAGCCGAAGGATGTCTTTACAACACCTCCGGTACCCTGGCCGATGCAAAACACACCAGTATGTATATTTTAAGCGTTTTTTTAAAAATGATGCACAGCAAGGAAATCAATAAAATATTCAACTGCGTATCGGGATCGGTATCATACGGAGTAAAAAAAATAACATACCTGCAGCAAACAGATAGAAAACTTCGGTACCGGCTTGATAGTATCGTTGAAAATTTGCGGTTTTTATGGGAATGAATTAAATTATTGAATTAATGAGTTGATGAATTATTGAATAAATAAAACAACCCATTAACTCAATAATTCACCAACTCATTAATTATAACAACATGGCTCAATCAAAAAAACCTGCTTGCCTTGAGCCCGTCGAACGGGCGGAGAAAACCCCGGAAAACGTTCCGGCACCTTTAACCCCAACCCCGCGCCCCAAAAAAGCCCACTATTTTACGCGAAAACATCGGCAAATCCCCGGCGTTTTATGGCCCCGTAGGCCCCTGTGCCAGGTAGATTTTCATATATAATTCATATTTATATTATCTCACGTCTAATATCTCATATCTAACATCTTCCATGGCAAACAGCAAAAAAACCTCCCTCGGCTCCCGGCTTAAACTTAAAGCCAAAAAAATACTCACCAACCTTAAGCGGCCCCTCTTCGCTAAATATAAGCAAAGCGTATTTGATATGCATCACCTGGAAGAGGAAAAAATAAAGGTTTACGTAAAAGCCGTAAAGGAAATTATGCGCGAAACCAGGCTACGGGATGCTGATGGTATACCTGATGTGGAGATCGACAAAGAGGGCAACGAAGCGGTGTATTTTTACGACTTTTTACAGGAATGGAATAACGATCAAAACGGAGCGATTGTTGGCGGGGCTGCTTTCGGAGTAGATGGTTTTATTTCAACGGTTAACGTGAGTGGAAACGGAACCATCCTGGGCTTACCCCAAAGCATCGAGAAAAAGGAGCCTACGGCGGTTTTAAAGCCCATCGAGGTATTACACGAGTTGCAACGGGTACCCAATAAAATAGACCTGGAAAACCTCGAAGAAAAAATACTCACCTTCAAAATGCGCAAAAAATTCATCCGGCATAACAATTACGCCAAAAAAGAAGTGATGGATATGGTGGTAAGGCTCGAAAATCGTAAGCAATACGAGAAATTCCGGCATTGCTTCGAAAAATACGACCGAACCACTACCGATGCTATTGAAAAGCTGGTAAAAAAATACCATCTGGTGCTTAAAACCACCGACCTGTTTATCCCCAAATTCCCGAAGGAAGCCATCGATATTATGGAGGATTACGAAGAAAACTGCCAAAAGCTTTGTAATAAAAAGCCCATTTTTTACGTGATCGCCAAAGCCGAGGATTTTAAGAAAGAGGTTAAGCGAAACGACCCCATCCTGCTGGCCCAATCCCCCTTCGGTATTTACTGGGATATTTTGGGTGCATGGGATAAGGAAATATTGTTACTGGAAGAATTATAAATAATTCAAGGTTTAAGGTTTTGCCGTAGGCACCCCTACGGGGAAAGTCCAAGGTTAAATACAAAACCAACTTTAAACTTTGAACCTTAAACTTTAGACTTTGAATAACTGCATCCGCCGCCTGCTGCGCTCCCGCGGCATCAAAATGACCGATGTATCCCGCTTTCTCGGCATGCAACCCCCTACCGTACGGGGAATGCTGAATAACCCCCTTACGATCAAAATATACGAGCGTGATGCCCTTTCCGGGTGGCTGAAGGTGCCCAGCATCGACCTGGATATGATTTTTCACGAGAATGAAGATATTTTAACCCAATACTTACCCGAAAATCAGGCATGAAATTATCGAAACACATAAACATTAACCCCATCGAGTACGCTTCCCAGGGAAACGCTATACTGGGTATCCGCGATAGCGGAAAATCCTATACCGCTACCTGGCTGGCAGAGCAGCTAATGGAAAGCGACATCCCCATCATCGCCTTCGATCCCATCGGCGTATGGCGAAACCTAAAGATCGGTAAACAAGGTAAGGGATACCCGGTAGTGGTTGCCGGAGATAACGCGGATTTACCCCTTTCCCCCGAAAGCGCCCAAAACATCGTACGGGCTGCCATGAAGGAAAATGTATCCCTGGTGATCGATCTGTATTCCATGGCCCTGAGCAAGGCCGATTGGAAGAAAATCGTCGAACAATCCATACGCCTGCTTTTGTATGAAAACAAAAACTGCGGGCTGCGGCATATTTTCATCGAAGAAGCTGCCGAATTCTGCCCCCAACGTGTAGGGCCGGATCAAGGCCGTGTATACGCGGAAGTAGAAAAATTAGCCCGTATGGGCGGTAACGCCTCCCTGGGGTATACCCTCATCAACCAACGGGCCGAAGAAGTAAACAAAGCCGTGCTGGAGCTGTGCGATTGTTTGTTCCTGCATCGGCAAAAAGGCCGTCATTCCCTCACCGCCCTGGGTAAATGGCTGGATGTAGCCGATACCAGTAATTCAAAAGAGATTATAAACTCCCTACCCTCCCTGGTGCAGGGCGAGTGCTGGGTATGGCAGCAGGGATCCCATAACCCGGAACGGGTAAAAGTTCCGGAAAAGAAAACCGTGCACCCCGATCGGAGAAACCCCTTATCCGTTACCCGGGGTGTACCGGCCGATGTTTCCATGTTTGTAACGCGCATGAAAAAATCATTGGTTATCGCCGAACCTGAACGTTTCGACAAAACCCATAAAAAAACACCTTTAACACCCAAACCCGCCATGCAAAACGGAACCGAAGTTGCCGAACTAAAATCCCAGGTAGAAAGCCTTAAACAACAGCTTTCTGTAGAAAAAGCCCAACTCAGCGCAATCGAAAAAAAACTGAAAGCCGTGCGTACCCTGCTGGCCCCGCAGTACGAACAAATGAAAAAAATATTTTCCACAGCCGATATCCCCGAAGGAAATAGCGGCGATAACGGAAAATGGGAAATATGGCTTCAAAAACTTACCGGTAAAAACAGGGATATGCTCCGGGTATTAATCGATCGCAAGCGTATTACCCGAAGCCAGCTGGGTTTACTGGTAGGTATGTCTGCCAACAGCGGCAGCTTTAACACCTACCTCAGTAAAATAAAATCTCTGTGCCTGGTGAAAAAGGATGGAAACGAATTTGTGTTACAGGAAATGAGCTAACAACAAAACCAACTTTGAACTTTGAACCTTTAACACTTGCCCTGAGCCTGTCGAAGGGTTAAACTTTTTTTACCGCCTCAGCGCTTCGTCTTGAGCCACGAACGCAGGGGCTGGCCGGATCGCAAATGTGAACAATAGTTTATTGTATTGAATTAAGACACATGGCTTTTTTCGGGGTTCGATTCCCTGGTCCGGGACTAAGAAGTAAGCGGTAAACAGTGATCAGTGAACGGTAAAAAAGGAAACAATATATTATCTCACATCTCATGTCTCACATCTCACATCTGTCCGAAGACCAACAGCAATCCATGCGAATAATTGGTTACGCGGCGGGCGTATTTTCAAAGTTTTTGCTGAAAGCCGGCGGCTGCGAGGTTAATTATAAAATAAACGGGGAAGACATAAGCGATATTGAAAAATTACACAGCCTCGATATTACAGCCCGCATAAAACTCGCCGTACAGGAAGAGCGGTATGAAGATGCCGCTAAATTGAAAAAACTTTTACGATAATGGCACCGATGTATCCCGATAATAACTTAGTAACACCCACCCTCGCCATAGCAACGGGCATGCGGTTTTATTGCGCAGCAGGGAACTGTTCTGATACTTATAAACCCCAGGAAACAAAAAAGCAAAGAATACTTCGCATATCCCGTGAAAAAATGCGGGCCAGCTGGATGTTATACAATCAAAAAACCGTTACCATCATCGAAGTGCTTCAACGAAATAAACCATGTTTATACTACAAAAAATGAACGCCAAAGAAATAATAGATTTACTGAGAGAATACCAATGCGAAAACCACTATAATTGTGTAGACTTTCAATCGATAACGATTTCTGAATTACAGGAGTGGCTAACTATTAAATTAGGTGGCCAGCCAGATGTTACAAAATCGGTTTGCGAACACAATGAAAGTGATTTGCAACCGATAGATGATCTATATGCAAAGTGTAAATGCGGAAAAATAATAATGGGATATAAGTGAAAAAATGAAATGTAAAAACTGGAAAGAAAACAAAGTAGTTAAAC
>ORJL010066238.1_pt1 | contig 14763 bp, 12 predicted proteins | sample 1779941 | NCBI WGS metagenome assembly ORJL01 (sample SAMEA104232317, study PRJEB22302) | groundwater metagenome | biome: forest; feature: aquifer; material: groundwater | place: USA | collected 2011-08-07 | depth 5.8 m
ATCACCGCCGGCTGACACCGGCCCTCGGTTAGCCTCCTTCGCCAGTCTATGGCCACGTCCTCGAAAGTAGACTCAATGGCATGGGCCAGCTTGCGGCGGTCTCCCAGGACGTTGATCATCAGGGGGAACTTCGATATCCGGCCGCTGATGGTTATAACGTGGTGGAGAAGTACCAGGGGATACTTGGCCACGTCCTCGAAATGCTTGCCTATGGCGGTGCACTCATGCTCCGCCTTGATTGGGACATGGATGTCCAGGACGTCTTCTGGATACGTGGCCCGGTAGTCAGCCAGGAAGGTCCGTAGGTCCTTCTCCTGGCCTTCCGCTCTAGTTGCGTTGCCGACCATTAAGCATCGCTCCGGCGCATTCCTTCGGTTGAGGGGCACCCGCTGAAGCCCTGGCGAAGGGCTACTGCTTCAGCTTGTTCACGAAGGAATAGTCGAAGACCTGAGAAACGGGCACGTCCTTGTCAAGCTTAGTCTCGGCCTTGGCGGCTTCTATCTCTTTCTTCACCAGGTCCTCGGGCGGGGCGCCCTCTGGCAACCACCTCCTGACGTTTGTCTCGTAGACCCTTGCCGCATCCTCCGGCGTGAACTGCAGGTCGGACACCATGATGTTTATGGTGGCATCCCTATTTTTGGGGTCCGTCACGTATCTCAATGCCTTGACGTAGCCCCGGAAGCGCAGCACCTGGTCCGGTTTCTCCTTGATGCGCTGGTCGCTGGTACCCAGGCCTCCCATGAGCTGCTGGGTTACATCGCCCGCGTCCACCAGCAGGCGTAGTCCCATTTTCCCCGCTTGAAGGGCGAAGTTCAGGTCCAGCATGGTCCCAGTCAGGAAGCCGCCCTGCACGGCCTGGAGTCGGGTAGCACTTTCTACCAGGTGCACTGTGACCACATCCTTTTCCGGGTCCATACCGTAATACTTAAGGAGGCCTTCAGCAAGATGTGAGTGGTTCACCCCTGGCCGGACCAGTCCGGAGACGCCTCCTTCTGCTCTAGCTCGCTGAACATGGCTTCGGCGAAATGCCTGTAGATCATTGCCAGCCATTTGCAGGGCTGGCCTGGATCGGCATTGAAGTGCTGGTGCTCGACCCCGTGAGGTTTGATGGGCAGCAGGATCAGGTCCCCCTCCTCCCAGTCGTGCCGGACTCCGTCCACCATGGTCCACCCTTTGCCCTCCAATACGTAAATGGCCAGGCCTCCCTGGTGACGGTGCCGGCCTGAGTGGGTCCGGATATCCTGCTGGAATAGCATCCAACCCTGCAGAGCCGTCTCCTTGCGCAGAGGATGCAGGTACCACCTGCTGCGGCCCTGGCGGCTCTGCTGGTAGTTCAGTTCCTTACCCCGAATTACAACTTGGCCGGTCTGCGCCCTCTGCCGCCACTGCTCCCGCTCTGAACGGTTGTACTCGTAGAAGGCCGACACCTGGGCTTCTGGCCCCTTTACCCGTTCGGCTTCCTTCTCGGCCATGGTGCCTCCTACTTGGCTGGCTTCGCGGGCTGGAGCGTGCAGAAGACCTCCCTGAAGGTCGTTTCGTCGTCTGCCCTTTCCTTCCCAATGGCTGGGTTGGTAATGACCAGGGTGTTTACAACCAGCTTGTGCACTGACCCGATGACCAGCTACTGCTTCCCTAATCTCTGGACGGCGTATTCCGCGAAAGAAGGCTCCAGAATGTCCTTGAGGGTCTTCTTGCCCGTGTACAGGCCCATGTCCACCAGCCACTTGTACTGGTCCTCTAGACTCCGGGTATTGACCCAGCCGTTCGGGTCCATATACGGCATAGCCATGACCTCGTAGAGCTTCGGGTCCTTGACGGAGGTGTGTTTGGTCAAGATGTTGACGACCTCGGCGCGCCCTTCGCCGGTGGTAAATGCCTTGAGGTAGTCCCGGACGCCCTTGACCTTGGCTACCATCCAGCGTCGCGCCACGTCAGGGTCCTTGACGAGGGTTGGACCGAAGGTGACGATCCCTGAGTTGACCGGGCCCCCGAAGATCTGGCTGAGGGGTATCCATTTCACCGCAAGTTTTTCCTGGACCACCCGGGTGATGAAGGGTTCCAGTATCCACCCGGCGGCGATGCCCTTGTTGGCGAAGGCGGCGGCCTGGTCGCCCTGGGGCAGGAGCACAATCTCTACGTCGTTCATAGTGAGACCGCCCTGCTCCAGCATCCTGCCGGTGCTCTGCTCCGCCATTCCGCCCTTGGTGGGGTTAGCCACCTTCATCCCCTTCAGGTCCTTGGGGGTCTTCACCTGGCCGGAGTCGGACAGGTCTTTTCTCAGCACGATCGCTCCAAACTCCCAGTTGGGCTGGGACATGCCAACCTCAGTAGCGATCTTCAGTTCTATCCCCCGGTCCAGGGCGTTCAGCAGGCCCTGGCTGAAGGGTCCGGTTATGGAGTCAACCTGTCCCGCCGACACGGCGGGTATCATCTCCGCGGTGGCGGCGAAGGGGACCAGTTCCATGGTAAGGCCCTGTTCCTTGAAGTAGCCCTTTTCCACGGCCACGAAGATTCCCGCATCGCCAGCGCTGGAGATGGTGCCATGTTTCACCGTGACGGGCCTGGGGGTCGGCGTGGGCGGCGGAGGCTGGGTGGCGGCGGGGGCCGGCGGCTTGACAGCCTCAGGCGCCTTGGTGGCCGCCGCCGCGGGGGCCGAAGTAGGCGCCGCCACAGGGGCCTTGGTGGACGTCGGTGGGGGCGGCGCAGCAGGAGCGCAAGCCGCCAGGGCCAGGGCCAACCCCACCCACAATGTCAATAGTGTTTGCTTGCTGAGCATCCGAAACTCCTTTCCGACACAACTCATATCTCAGGGCTTCAGCCCCAGTATCTGCCTGGCCTCTTTGGGGGTAGCGACATCCCTTCCCAACTCCTCAGCTATGCGGCGGACCTTGGTGATGACATCGGCGCAGCGCCGGACCTTCTCGTCTTTGTGAGGGTACATGAAGCACGTATCTTCCATGCCGACCCTGACGCAGTCGACTCCCAGCATAATGGCCAGGACAGTCATGGGCAGCCAGTTGCGCCCGCCGATGGTCACCCCAAGTACGCTCCCAGCGGGCATCATGTTGATCATGTTGATGAGATAGAGGTGTCCCCACGGGTCGACGGGTCCGTGGGGTCCGGAGAAGTCGGCGCCGTGAAAGCCGCTGATCAGGTTCATGATGGGCTTGTCCATTATGCCGACCTGGATTAGCCATTCGTTTACGTGGTGGATGCAGGTGTAGTTGTGTATCTGGAACTCGGCCTTGACGCCCCGGCTCTCCAGGTAAGTGACTGTCTCCTGCAGGAGAGCCTTGTTCATCCGGGCGTTGGCCACCCGTAGGTAGGGGGCAATGACCACCGTCTCTGCATAGCGCCTTCCGTTCTGGCGGCCGGCTTCGGTCAGGGGGTCTATCAGGGGCCTGACCCTCTCTGCCCCCTCGGCCTCCAGCGAGGCGTGCCCGCTGTGGGAGAAGATCATGCCTGGGCACCTGTCCAGGACCTTATCTATGGCCCCCTGGACGATCTCCGGGTTGCTGTCCACCATGGCGCCCGTCTCGTCCCTCAAATGCACATGCCAGATGGAGGCGCCCGCCTGGTAAGACTCAATGACCTGATCCACCACCTCCGGTGGGGTCAAGGATATGTGTGGGTTGTGGACCCTGGTCTGGTAGGCGCCGTTGACCGCCACTGTTATCACCAGCCTCTTGTCCATGGTGGGGATCCGAGGCTCCAGGTGGATGGTCACATCCTTTGCCTTTTCTTCGTAGTCCTGCTTGCCTGTGATGGCCATGACGTCATGCCTCCATCTTACTGATCATGCTGTCTGAACGAAGTAAAAGGCCGGGGGGCGCCCCCCGAGCCCCCCGTTTTTACTGCCGGGCTAGCGCCGTTGTTTCAACAGAGTCTCCTCGCCCTCGGTCAATATCTGGTACAGCCGTGCCGCATTCATCCTCTGTAGTTCCGGGCCAAAATCGTCCCGTCCGGGATTCATGGGATAGCGATCAAGGAAAGAGACGCTGGCTATGATCTCTTCCTTGCCTAGCCCCCGCTTGATGGCCTCTCTGACCGCCTCTATCCATTCCCCGATGAAGCTCGAAAACTCGGGAAGATATGCTTTCACACAAACCTCGCCATGGCCTGGCACGATCACGTCGATATCCATGGCCTCGATTGTCTTCAAGGCCTCCAGCCACTCGTGGGGATAGGCTTCGTTCAGGTAGGGTTGGCGTTTGTGGAAGACGTTGTCGGAGGTAAAGACCACCCGTTCTTCTGGTATCAGAACGGCCACCTCGTTGGCTGTATGCCCTATGAGATGCGTCAGTTGGATGGTATGCTCTCCCAGATGTAAGGCAAGCCTGTCGGAGAAGGTCACCTGAGGCGGGCGGGAAGGATGCTGCTCCCACAAAGCAAACGCGCCCGGGTCCCTCTGGGCGATCGTCTCCCGGGCCAGGGACATGGAAGAACCGAAGGCCTCGCGAGTCCCTTCGTATGAGACCACTGTCCCACCGAAGAAGCCATTGCCAGCGATGTGGTCGGGGTGATGCTCCGTATTGATCACGTAGATAACCCGGCCCCTCTGGGCTATCTCGCTACGCCATGCCTCTGCGTCCCTGGGCATAAAGGGCGTGTCGATCATAACTATCCCTTCGGAAGTCACCACGAAGCCCGGATTGCACCCCCGTATGCCTGTCTCCACATACACGTTGGGCGACACCTGCTTCACCTGGGACTCCTTTCGAGGTTAGTGATGGACACCCTTCGGTTATTTACTGGGCTTCGTTGGCTGGAGCGAGCCGAAGATCTCCCTGAAGATCTTTTCATTGTCTGCCGTTTCCTTGCCGATGTTCGGGTCGGTAATGATCGGGCCCTTTACCTTGGCCTGGGCCGCCACTTCGGGCAGCATGTCTACCCCAGTCCGGAAGGGAATGTAGTACTGCGAGGCCCTTATCTTGCCCCCTTCGGCGGAGAGCAAGAAGTCCATTAAAAGGCGGGCCGCGTTAGGATGAGGCGAGTTCTTTATCATAAGCGCCGGCTGGAGAGTAGCGGGTGTTCCTTCCTCTGGACCCACCCAATCCACGGGGGCGCCCTTAAGCTTGTCCTCCAGGATGGCCCTCGAGAAGTTGTAAACGGAAATGGGAATCTCCCCCGATACTACCAGCTTGTGCAGGTTGGTGTGCCCGGAGACGAGGCGGGGCTTCTGGTCGGCCAGTTTCCTCATATAGTCCAGTCCCTTTTCCCTGCCCAGGATCTGGAGCATTACGGTGAACCAGGGGACGGCGTTGGCCTCCAGGCCGAGCTTTCCCTTGAACTCGGGCTTGAGCAGGTCCTGATAGCTCTTGGGGGCCTGGGCCTTAGGGATGGCCTGGGTGTTATAATCGATGAGCATCTTATAAGAAAAAGGGAGCACCCAGTAGCCTTCCGGGTCGTAAAGTTGCTTGTCAAAGGCTGCCGTTTCGGGGGACTGGTACTTGTCCAGGACCCCCGCCTGCTGGAGGGGAAGGAAGTCTTCAAAGGTCGTGCTTGCGATAATGTCGCACACCTGCCTGCCCGCCCGCGCTTCGGTCAACACCTTGTCCCGGATAGACTCGCTCGTGCCGGTGAATCCGTTGGTCTTGATCCCCGGATACTTCTTCTCGAAAGCGGCGGCAAAAGCTTCCCAGTCAGTCTGGGAGCCCACCAGGTAGGCCATAACCTGGCCCTCTTTCTTGGCAGCCTCATACAGCTTGGCGGTCGTTTCTGCATTGCTGGGGGCGGGTGCGGCTGCCCCTGCGCCAGCGGCCGGCGTAGCGGCCGGGGCTTTGGTGGGAGTGGGGCTGGGGGCCGCGGCTGGGGCGCAGGCGGCCAGCAGCAAGCTGGCTGCCGCCAGCAGGGTGATGGCTAGATACCATCGGTTACGTTTCATGGATATGGTCCTCCTCATCCGAGTAATGGCCTGAGCACATAATATAGACGGGTACCAGGGTACGTCAAGCCTCCGTCCGTGTCAATAAGAGCTGTATTCATAGTATAAGTATGGGAAGGTAGCCACAGCAGCGGGCTGAAGAAGAAGGGACCGGAGCCCAAAATGTATCCTCAGGTGATGGGCCTCTATGCTCCCGGTATTGAAATGCTGATGCACGGTTTGTGGCCCTTGGACCTGCAGAAGTGAGCCCTTCTTCCACAAGACCTTTTCCCCGTCTATGATAGACTCACCCTCACCTTGCAATACGTAGAGCAAGGCCTCCATGTGGGCGTGCTTGCCCGAGTGTTTTCCCGGCTCATCAATTAGCACAGCCGTGATATACACTTCCCTGGACTTGAACTCGCTCTCTGGAGACATGAGGTCTATGACCTTGGCCCGATGGCCGGGCAGGCCGGCGGTCCTCATCTCTTTGGCCCTGGAAAGAGCGTAGTCGTCCTTTCTCTCTGCCAGCTTGCGCGCCACGCCCGACCCTGAGGATATGGGGGCGTCTTTGAATCTGAGGACTATCCTACCGTATTGGGGGTGCACCTCGCTCTCCGCCATTGGGATGGCTTCCGCTCCGCGCATCGATGTTTCGCTGGCCTCTCCGCACTGGGCCACCTTGGCCACGCCGGCAAACCTCTCCAGGGCCAAAGCCATGGCTGACAGATATCGAACGGAGGTCTCACCAGCATTGAAGTGCTGGTGTATGGCCCCAAAGGGCACGAAAACGCAGCTACCTTTGTCCCACTCATATCGTTGCCCGTCTATGACGCTGAATCCATCGCCCTCGATTATGAAGATGGCCTCCTCGCCATGGGAGTGCTTACCGGTATGCCAGCCCTTGGGTATTTCTCCCAGCATAACGGCGCCGACTGTGGCGAAGCCGTTCTCCCGGGAACAAAGCAGGGCCGCCCGGTAATCCTGCTGCGTCCTGACCCACTCCAGGTCCTCTTCATGGATGAACTTCCTGGACCGGGCCCGTTCTTCCTTTTCTTCTTCCCAGTAGTGCAGCCAATCGTCATAGAAGGTTGCCAACTGTCCTAACTCCTCATCTTGTTTTTGTCAAACCAGGCGTGGGAACCAGCACGTGCCTACCGGGGCTTTCCCGAATTGCAGGCAGACCAGGCGGGACTCCAGTCCGGGTGAGGCTCTTTCTCATCGCAAGTTACCCAATGCTGATCTTGGGCACTTCTTCGAGAAGCATACCAGTAGTATAGGTATTTCAATGTTTTTGTCAAGCTCCCCAAGAGTAAATCCTTGACAAGCCTTGAACGGAATAACTATAATGCCGGTGATTCATTCCCGGCTATGGCTACCTGCGGCCGGGGGTCCAGGGGCGCCTCCCTCGAGCTCTCGTTTGTTGAGGGGATCGTGAAGCAAATAGCGGCGAATGAAAAGATATTCCGGGAGAACTTCGGCAACCTCCAGGGAATTGAAACGCTCGGGGATTCAGGGGGGAATGTATGGCGGTAAGTGTCAGCCAGCTCAGGCAGAGAGTAATGGGAGGATTCGACGCCCGGATCCCCATAGTTGGCGTTGCCGTGGCCGTGACCGTCTACCTGGTGCTGATCCCCATGGTCATGCTGGTCTATAGCAGCTTTACGGGGGCTGCGCCCGGGACTACTGGCGCCCTTACCCTGGAACACTACGGCAACGCCTTTGGCAATGTCTACATCTGGCAACTCCTGGGCACTACCATGGTATTCGCTCTCGCTTCCGGGGGGCTGGCCTTTGTCATCGGCACCCTCCTGGCCTGGCTCTGTGAGCGGACCAATATGCCCTTCAAGAGCCTCTTCTTCGCTCTGACCCTGGCCCGCATGATGATACCCGGGGTCATAGGGACCATCGCCTGGATCTTCCTACTGGGCCCCCGCAATGGGGTAATCAACCGTCTCTTGATGCAGGCCTTCGGGCTGGAGAGCCCGCCGCTGGATATCTTCACCCTTGGAGGCATGATCTGGGTCGAGAGCCTGGCCCTAATTCCGTTGACGTTTCTCTTGATGGGGGCCGCCTTTCGGTCCATGGACCCTTCCCTGGAAGAGTCGGCCACCATGTCCGGTTCCGGTACGCTGACTACCCTCCGCCGGGTGACTCTGCGCCTGGCCCTGCCGGCAGCCCTATCGGTGATACTCATCATGGCGATAAGGGGCTTGGAGTCCTTCGAGGTGCCTGCCCTGATAGGCATTCCCAGCGGGATTAATACCTTCATCACCGCTATATACTTGGCCGTGCATAATTATCCCCAGGACTATGGAATAGCCGGCGCCCTCTCTATGCTGGTCATGGTCATATCCGTCCTGGGTATTGCCGTTTACGGGAGGGCCACGGCTCGGGCAGAGCGGTTCAGCACTGTAACCGGCAAGGGCTTCAGGCCCAGGGTCATCGACCTGGGCGTCTGGAAGTGGGTAGCGGCGGCCTTCTGTGCAATCTTCTTCCTGGGCACCCTGGGGCTTCCCCTCTTCATCCTCTTCTGGCTCTCCCTGTTCAAGTTTTATTCCCTGCCATCCTGGCAGCTATTGCCCCAGGCCACACTTAATAACTATGCGACAATCCTGGGCTGGTCAGCAGTCCGGGGGGCCGTCGTCAACACCATCGTGGTGGCTGTGGCGACAACGGCCATTGTCATGGCCCTTACATCAGTGATCGCCTGGCTGGTAGTGAAGACGAAGGCCCCCGGGCGCAGGGTCTTGGACAACCTGGTGACCCTGCCCATTGTCTTCCCCGGCCTCATCGTGGGACTGGCCTTGATCTGGACCTACCTCATCCTGCCTATCCCTGTGTACGGGACCATCTGGATCATCGTCATTTCCTTCGTTACGCGCTTCATGCCCTTTGGTATGAGGGCCTGCAGTACCTCTATGATGCAGATACACAAGGAGCTCGAAGAGGCATCCCTGGCCAGCGGGGCAACGTGGCTTCAGACCTTTTGGAGGGTGTTCATTCCCCTCTTGAGGCCCGGACTTCTGGCCGGAGGCCTGTATGTGGCCCTCATATCCATCCGGGAGCTGAGCAGCGCCATTCTCCTCTGGTCCCCCGGCAGTGAGGTCCTTTCCGTTCTGGCGTGGGAGATGTGGGAGGATGGCTCTGACGTGCAGGTGGCGGCCCTGGGGATCATGATGACCGTGGGCCTGGGGATTCTTGTGGCCGTGGTGCACCGCCTGGGAGGCGCAATCGAGCAACACGCCTAGTGGACCTCTTGAGAGGAGACGGCCGGTGATCATAGATATCCACCCCCATATTGTGGACCCGAAGGAAGGCCAGAGCATAGCCGCTGAGCCAGATGCCAAGGTCTTCAGCCTCACGTGGCTTCTGGAGCAACAGGAGCAGGAGAAGGTGACCCAGCGGGTAGGGGACCAGCGGGTGCTGCGCTGAAGGGAACCTGTAAGCTGGCGCGATTGGGCAGTATGGGGGAAGGCATTGTGCGCTGAAACGGGAACTGCGCGAACGTTCACTTTGGATGCTAGGCAAGCAAGGCGGGCAACTTTGAGCATGAATTCCACAAGAAGCAACCATTCCAGCACGCACGCCCTCCTGGGGAACGGCTCCGTCTGACTGATTAATCATTTTACTCGAGTCGCTTGACCGGAGACGTCGAGCGGTTTAGGATATGGCCGGGCTTCTCCCCGATTGTTGGGATGATCAGTCTAATTTGTACGGGGATCGAAGACTTCTCTGTAGACTGGAAGGGGCGATGGCTGTGGCAGAGCGAATACAACTTAAAGAACCACTCAGAAGGCTCTTAATGACTGGGGAAGACCTTCCTTCCAATGTTACAGTGAACGGGAAAAGCTATACCGTCGAGTTTCCGGTGGCTGGTGGATTCAAAAGCGTTGTATGGCGCGTGCGCAACGAATTTGGTCGTTTGCGAGCACTCAAGCTCGCTATTCATGATGACTACGAGGACAGATCGTACCTTCAGGAGTCGATTAGAGCCAGCGCACTCGAGAACTACGAGGAGTTCGCGAGATTCTTCGATGCAGGACCCGTTAGCCTCGAGTTAGGTAACCTTCCCCCGCAGCAATTCATCGGGTTTGTTGAAGAGTGGATCGAGGGGGATACTTTGGAGCATTTCCTGGTCCACCAGAGAGATGTTATCACCGCGTCCTTTGTTGTGGCCTATGTGCGATTCTGCACGAGTGCACTAGCTGCTCTTTCTGTTACGAAGCTGAGGCACGACGATTTGCATATGGGCAACGTTATGGTGTGTTCATCCTTTGGAGATCTGTCCGGCGAACGGAGATTCAAAGTGATTGACACGGGGAGTCTCAAACCCGGAGACAGGCCCACTAAGAAGGCGGCGGACGACCACCGGCGTTTTGTCGAACACTTAGTTGCCCTTTGGAACGCGGTTAAGTCCCGGCGTTCCATGCCCATACGTGAACGCCGCTTCCTTCGCGAATCAATGGGTCTAATTGGGACGATGCTAGACGACGAACCTAGTATTACGTTGCGGGATCCAAGACAGATCAGATCCCAGTTCGAGCTTGCTCTTACGCACGCTACCTTACTCAGAGTGGAGAGCGCGGCTGCGCTGAACTCGCCATTTGACTTCATCTCGGCTGAGCACATCGCTGATGACCGTCTGCTGGTAGAGATCTTCGCCAAATCCTGTCCTTGGCTGCCTAAGGTAGCCGGCCCTGACCCTTGCCTGGTAACGGGACCACGTGGATGTGGCAAGTCCACAATCTTTAGATGGCTCGCGTTGAAAGCACACCTGCATAAGCCCGCCGCCGAGTTTGACGAACTTCAAATATGCGGCTTTTACCTATCCTGTAGTAGTGAGCTTCAGAATCGTCTTGGCTGGATTGGTACCCAGGTGCAGGCCACAAGCCTTCAGAGGGAAATAGTCCACTACTTCAATCTGCTTGCAGCCCGTGAGGTGGTCAATACCCTAGAGCTAATAGCGAACAGAGAAGACCATGAGAGCTACTGGGGACTGGGCAAATCGCAAGAGACTACAATTCATCGGTTTATCATCGATGCGCTAGAAGCTGCCGCGAGGCCGCGATTCCAAGGAGTCTCGCACCTACGTCAGGCGCTTGAAGTTATAGAAGCGGAGATGTTTAGCGCACATTCGCGGATGGTACGTGGTCTAAATGTAGAACATGCGCTCCCTGAGACGTTTTTGGGAGATCTGACGACCCTAATGTCGCATGTTATGCCGATATTCCGCGATCGAAAAATCGCATTCTTGGTCGATGATTTTTCTGTACACCGGTTGCCACAGCCTGTTCAAGAAATACTTAACCGGGTGATCTGGGAGCGTCGCGCATCCCACGTGTTCAAACTTTCGTCGGAGAAACACGGAGCGGTGTTGACTGACCCCTTCGGTGCAACTATGGACGTGACCCGTGAGATGGTGGAGATCGACTGCGGCCGCGAGTACATAGCACTTGATAATCCGGAGCAAAGGGAACTGGCGCACTCCTTTGCTGTCGAATTGCTCGATAATCGCTTGCGGGTAGCCGGGTATGACGGTACAGCCGCGACTATCATAGGACGTTCATCATGGCCCGAAAGGTCCCTTGCCGAAGCGTTGGTTGCCAAGGGGCCGGGAAGACACCACGATCAGTACCATGGACTTGAGTGCATAGCTGACGCATGTTCTGGCGACATATCAACGCTCCTTTTCGTTTACCGAAGGATCTTTGAGCGCGGAGGCGTGACCAAGGAAAGCACAAACCAGGTAAGTCATGCTGCACAGCACGACGCGATCGTGAGCGTTTCAAGAGAACTACTCGAGGCGATCAGGACCTATTTCCCGCTTGGAAAAGAGATGTATGAAGTTGTATCTGCGTTTGGGAACCTCGTAAGGCACATAATGGAATATGGACGTCGCCAGAAGAAAGGGGCTACAACCGTCCTTCCATGCTGCCCTCGGATCGAGATTGACCAAGACCAGGGTGGGGCAGTTGAAGAGATGACGGAGCAGCATGAGTTGGCCCTGGAATTAGTGCGACGGGCCATTTTCATAGAAATGGAGCCTGGCCTGTCACGTCACGGTAACGTGACTACACTGCGCTGGCACCTGAGAAGAATATATCTTCCTGCGTTTGGTGCTGCATTGGCGAAAAACGACGCTGTAAAGCGAAAGCCGGAATGGCTCAAGCTGCTTCTCACTGATCCCATGATGGCCTGTAACGTAGAATGGCAGACACACTCCAAGGAGAATGCTGCAACTGCCCCCAACGACATGCAGGTGCGGCTACCCGGAATGGACAACTGATCCCAACTTAGGATAGATAGGTAGTATGCCAAAGTTGCGCATGGTTGAGTTGAGCGACATCATGGGTGATTTGCCCGATGTTAGGACTTTCACCCCGATCAGTGACCCGGGAAAAAGGGTAGATGACCTCTTTCTTTGCGCTCTTGGCTTCGAAGAAAGATGCTTGACATTGCCCAGGCTGCTCAGGACGGGGGGTTACCGAAGTCGCCGGGCTGTTTACTTTGAGTACGCGACGAATACCGGAGACAACGACAAGAATCAGCCTGAGTTGCTGGCTGACCTTCGGGCCATTTCGTCAGGCGTAACGCCTCTGGAAGTCGACATTCCGAACCTCGGGAATCGTCTAAGAGACCTCGTTGAACCCATCGCTGTCCCGTCAAGTAAGGGGCCTTCACGGATCACTATTGACATTAGTGCGGTAGCGAATCGTTTGTTGGTTATGTGTCTCAAAGTCCTACTAGAATACGATGTCAACCTAGTAATTCTTTATTCTGAGGCAGCCACGTACCATCCCACGAAGGAAGAATATGAAAAGGATCCCGAAAAGTGGCGGGACGATGCGGTGCTAGGCATGGAGATCGGCGTAAGCGATATTTATACCAGCCCAGAGTTCGCTGGCTACCATCTGGACCCGCTTCCGGATGCCGTTATTCTTTTCCCAACATTCAAGGCAGAGCGCAGCAAGGCTGTTATCAGTGCTGTTGAGCCGTCGCTACTAACCAATCCTGGAGGTAAGTTGATATGGGTGCTTGGACTACCGCACCTTGAAGAGAACTCCTGGCGTCTAGAGGCCTTAAGAGACATTAACCGCCTTGCACCTCCGATGCAGCAGTACTCGGTGAGTACGTTCGATTATAGGGACACTCTGCCGGTGTTGGAGAGCGTGTATCGCAAGATTTCGGACACGCACAAACTAACACTATCTCCTCTGGGTTCAAAAATGCAGGCTTTGGGCGTGGCTTTATTCTGTTACCTGCGTCCCGACACACGAGTTATGTTTGCGGTTCCAAAGGAGTATAACGCGAGGCAGTGGTCCGGGGGCTGCAGGGCAACCTGGCGAATTGATTTCGGCTCACTCAGCGAATTGCGCGCGCTTTTGGACAGGGTCGGCACACTTTGGATAGAGGATTGATGCTTACACAGCCTGACGCTCCAATAGGTGCCAGCGTAGACAGTATGAGGTTGAAAGATCTGATATTGAGTTCCCTTGTAACTCAAGGTTTTCGGCTCCAATCCGGCCAAATTCTCCCGCCCGAGGAGCTAGGGAAAGACATAATAAGAGATCTTCATAAGGTTGCAGTTTGCCATAGGATCGAAAGGTGTAAAGAAACGCTGGCCGCCCGGGAAACTCGGCTTATCGAGCGCCTGGCAGATGGGGGGGAAGTTGCGCCTGGACTAATCACTCCCCGCTTGGTCCTCGTGCAACCTGGCTCAGAGGATGAACTTCTTTTTCGCTATGTGAGGCTGCATTGGAGCATACCCATCTCAGCAGGATACGGACGGCGTCTTCGCTTCCTCGTAAGAGACGATCAAAACGGCAAGTTAATCGGCATACTTGGTTTGGGTGACCCAGTGTATAGTCTAGCGGCAAGGGATGCATGGATCGGGTGGAGTAAGGAAGCCAGGAAGGAGCATCTTCATGAGGTTATGGATGCCTTTGTTCTCGGAGCCGTCCCCCCCTACTCCTTTCTCCTCTGCGGTAAGCTCGTTGCTATGTTGGCTGCCAGCAACGAAGTTAGAGATTCGTTTATGCGAAAATACTCAGGACGACAATCTCTCATCCGAGGCAGGACCCTTAATGGACAGCTAGCAATGTTGACGACCACATCGGCATTGGGGCGGTCCTCTATATACAACCGTATAAAATACCGTGATCGGCTTATGTACCGTAGCGTCGGTTTTACAAGAGGCTCAGGTGACTTCCACTTCGCAAACGGTTTGTACAGCCAGATTTTTGACTATGCCTCAAATCACTGCAGCCCCACAGCCAAACACGAGCGGTGGGGCACTGGCTTTCGTAGCCGCCGCGAAATCGTTAAAAAGTGTCTCGCCAACATGGGGCTATCTGCGCAGTGGCTCTATCACGGAATCCAACGCGAGGTTTTTGTTGTACCTCTCGCTCAAAACGCCCAGCAGGTTCTTAGGGGGGAGGAGGAGGATCTCGTGTTCTTCGACCAAGCGGCTGATGATATTTGCGCGTGGTTTCGTGATCGGTGGTTATTACCTCGCGCCGACCGGGACTTGCGGTACCTGGGATTTAGGCCATCCTCCTACAGGCTTTGGAACGTGTAACAGCGGTCTCGATGCCGTTTGACGACTACTCCAGCGTGTCCGCAGCCTTCCAGCCGCTCTCGCGGCCTAGAACGATCAGGGTCGCCTAGCCCAACGCGCTCTTCACTATGCGCGCCGCCAGGGCCTTGGCCCTGGGAGGGACGTCGATCTTCTCGAATCGGCCATCGGGGTCGTTGACGGGCTTGGTGGCGTCAATCCCTATCTTAGAAGTTGTGGTCACGAAGGACTTGGAGCCGGCGTCATACTTGCGGCCGCTGGCTGATGGGTCCAGGGTCATCCCCGGCAGGCCGTCCAGCAACAGCACGTTCCGGCTGGGCTG
>ORJL010267508.1_pt1 | contig 14762 bp, 13 predicted proteins | sample 1779941 | NCBI WGS metagenome assembly ORJL01 (sample SAMEA104232317, study PRJEB22302) | groundwater metagenome | biome: forest; feature: aquifer; material: groundwater | place: USA | collected 2011-08-07 | depth 5.8 m
GGCCCCCCGCCGCGGCCACGGCCCGGCCGGGGGCCGGGGCGAGCCTGGAGCGCCTCTCGGCACGGACTGCGGACGGTGAGCGGTTGTCCGACGGACTCGGGACCGAGCCGTTTTTCCCTCCCTACGCGGCGTGGCTTCTCGCCAAAGATGAGGGCGGCCCGGAGTTCGCATCCGCGCTCGGCGACGCCGCCGACCACTACGAGGCGCGCATGGAAAGCCGGGTCGAGGCGCTCAAGATCCTGGTGCTGCCCACCGCGGAGGTGATCCTCGGGCTGGTCGTGCTCGGGTGCTACTTCACGTTCGTGCTGCCGGTGATCGCTCCGCCGCGAGACCGCGAGCATTGGCAATGGAGCCGGCTGAGCGGCCCACAGGAGTACGTTCAGGACTGGGTGGGGTACCTCCGGGACGGAGAGTGTGTTCGGAAGAAGTAGACGTGCGTGACGCTCCTGGCCCGACCCGGTTTTCCGCGCGTTTTCGCGCGGCGAACGCGGACCCGTTGCGCCTGAAGGACCTGCTGGGCGCGGTCCTCGCGGTGAGCTGCGGAGTCATGCTGACGATCGATGCCGTGCGCAATCGGCGCGTGTCCATGCCGCTCGTGACCAACATTGGATTCTGCATCGTCGGATGGTGGCTGCTCGCCTCGGCCGGGGCGGAACGCGATCGCTCGGCCGCGCGCGAGATCATCGGAGCTCTGCGGGTCGCCGCACGCCGCGGGCGTCCCTTGAACGAAGCCCTCGACGCCCTCCGCTTCGAAGCCGACCCCGAGACCCGGCGGGTCGCCCAGTCCCTGCGCTCCGTTTGGGCCGAGACCGGCTCGTTGGCTCAGGCCCTGGAGCGGCATCCACGTTGCTTCGAGCCGGGACTGCGACAGGGCATCGCGGTCGCGGAGCGGACGGGCCGGCTCTCCGACCTGCTGGTCGCCTGGCGCGAGGAATCCCGCGTCCGCGAACGGCAGGTGCGCCACGCATGGCTTGCGGCGGCGTACCCGGCGATCCTCGCGGTGGTCGTGCTCGGACACCGCGCCGGGATGCACTCGATGGACCGGTCGTCCTACCTGCCGCCATACGAATGGATTCCCGGGCTGTCGACGCCGGAGGACAAGGCCCTGGCGCACCTGCCGGACGCGTTGCTGCTCGCCTTTCTCGTTCTCATCCTGTTGGGCCTGCTGCTGTGCTCACTGCGTCGGCCGCTGATGGGGCTCGTGACGCATCTCCCCTTGGCCGGGCCGCTCTGCCTCCTCTATGCCGCGGCGGACTATGCGCGAGCGGTCGGCGGGCTGATCGCATCGGGGGCGACGGTGCTGCAGGCGCATCGCGCGGCGGCGGAATCGCAGCCGGTCCGGTTCTTCCGCAGACGCTGGGAGCAGGTCTCCCCGCTGATGGACGACGGCCTCGGGTTCGCCGAAGCCCTCGAGCGGGTACGCATCCCTGCGCGGTGGCGGGCGCGGCTTGTCGTCGCAGCGGCGGCGAAGGACCCCGCTTCCGCCCTGCTCCGCGCCGGCGAGGGGATGGCCGCCGAAGGCGACTCGCGACTCACCGGTCTGGTGCGGGCCATCTACCCCGCGGGCATCGTGATGTTCGGCGTCGTGGTGGGGGCGATCGCGATTTCGTTCTTCACCGCGCTGGCGCAAGCCCGCGCATTCAACCTCGGACACTGAACGGAGGACGATGTGGCCACCCGCGGATCGACGCTGATCGAGGTGATGACGGCGCTCACGGCGTTCATGGTCCTTGCGGGCTCTGCGTATGTGGCGACCTGCCGGCATGGCCTGGATGCGGAGCGGTACGAAGAGGCGGAGGCGGCCCGTCACGTCCTGGAAGCCCTGGAGGAACGCGGCCGCGTGTGGCTGCCCGTCCCGGGGTCGTCGTGCCCGATCCCCTTGCCCTCGGGGCACGGTCTGCGCGACGCCTCGGCGACGGCATCGGCCTGGACCCTGCCGGCGGGCTCCGGGAGGCGCAAAGCCATCCATGTGGTTCAGATCGAATTGCGCTGGACGTCGGCCTGTGGGCTGCCGGGGCAGCTCAAGACGTGCAACCTGCTCCCCAAAGCTGCGAAGTGACCCCATGCGCACCCGTCACCCCGCGGCCGATCGTCGGGCCGGCCTCAGCCTGATCGAGATCGTGGTCACGGTCGGCCTCACGGCGCTCCTCCTGTGCGCTCTCTGCGGCATGGTGCAGCACGCGGTGCGGCATCACCGGCGGCTCGCCGCCGACCTGGCGCGGACCTACCAGGCTTCGCTCGCCCTCGACCGGGTGAAAGCCGCAGTGCGTCATGCGCGCGAGGTCGTTCCGCCAGGCCCCGATGGCAGTCGCGCCGACCGATTGGTGCTGCTCCTCGACGGCGGCGCGCGGATGGAGTGTTTCGGTCTGGACGGCCGACTCGTCCTGCGCACGGTCCATCCTGCGAACCCGGTCGAGGGGCTCCTGCTCGAGGCGCCGGCGCGGGTCGCGTTCCGCTTTGAAGATACGCCCTGGGCGCCCTGCGGCTTCGTGGAAATCGAGCTGGAGATCCAGCGCGACCCGCGCCCCGCCTTGCACCTGGTCAGCGCCGCCGCGGTGCGGTCCCGCAAGTGAGAGGAATGGCATGCACAAGATCCACGAAGAGCCGGGGCGAGGCCGGGCCGGCTCGGCGCTCGTCCACGTCATGATCGGGACCATCCTGGTGGCAGCCGCGGCCCAGCTTTCCTGGGACACGCTGCGGGCGGCGGTGGACGCGAGCGTCGCGGCCCGGGAAGGCGGGCAGGCCCGCGCGTTGGCGTTCACGGCCGAGGCGCTGTTGCGCGCGGCGCTCGAGGAAGGGGAGTCGCCCGAGTCGGTCGCGGTGGAGGTGTCCGCGGGCGTGTGTGGGTTCACCTGCTCGCAGGACCGCGCGGGTCTCTGGCGCGCCCTGTGCGGCGGTTGGACGCGGAGCGGCTTCGCATCGCGGGTCGAGCTGATCTTCCGCCGGGACGGCGCGGGCGTCGAGATCCTGCGACGCACCGAGCGCTGATCGGCCCGACCGGTTCGCGCGCCACCGCCCCGCATGCCGGCCGCTTTACGAGAACTGCCGCAGTGCCTTCGCCGTCGCGTCCTCCGTCGGATGAACGGTGCGACCGGTGTGCGTGCACCGGTTGGACGGCGGGCAGGCGCAGGTCGGGTACGGCCCGCGCGCCGAGCCGTGGCTGGAACGCGCGCGCCCTCTGGGAGTTCAGGCCGGACCGCAAGCGCGTGGCGAAAGGGGCGCCCGCGGCCCGCGCTCTCCGGCGCAGGCCGCGGGCTTTGATCGGGAGGCGAGTCCAGCGGGACCCGATCAGTTTGCCGCGATCCCGTTGATGTGACCGATGTGGCGGCGGAAGCCGGCGCCCAGCATGCGCACGCCCATAGAGGTACCGGGCTGCTCGTTCTTGACCGCCCAGACCACTTCGATCTCGCGCCGATAGGCGACGGGGAAATTGCGCCGGCCGACGTAGAGTGTTACGCGCTCGCCCTCGGGGAGCGGGATCGGGGCGCGCAGACGCACGCCCGACTCCGACATCTGCTCGATCTCGGCCGTGAGGACGTGGCGGCCGGCCATTCCGGTCGCGCCCGGCCGAACGATCCATGCGGAGATGCGGCAGGCGACCCGCGAGGAACTGCGACGATCCGTAGCCATCAATCCCCTCCTTGGAGCAAAACTCCGAGAAGACCACCACTCGGGCCGCCGGCTACGCTCGCCGGCGACCCGCACCACACCCATGGGATTGGCTGCCATGGAGGACCATCGGCAGGAAATGCGTCCCTGGAGAGATAAATCCGCGTGAATTCCCGGTCGCGGCTCGGCGTCCCGGTTCCCCGTCGTGACCGCGATGCCCGGTACCCGCAGCGGTCCGATCCAGATCCAGCCGACGCGCGAAGGTGAGGGTCGCGAGAATCGCCGCGCCCCGCGAAGATGCGGGACCGCCTGCGAATGCTCGGTGCGGAGGTCGCCTGTCCGACCCGACATGCCGGGCAACGCCCCGGGCGGTCGGTCGGTCGACGGGTCGACGGGTCGACGGGAAACCCTTGACCGCGCGGGTGTGCCGCCTAGAATGGGCTCTCGCATTCGCCGCGAGGTGCCCACCCCGATTCGGGGGAGTCGTTCGCCTCGGGCGTCCAGCCGACCTAGCTCAATCGGTAGAGCGGTGCTTTCGTAAAGCACAGGTTGTGGGTTCAAGTCCCATGGTCGGCTCTCGATCCCCCTCGGGTCCCGTCAACCTCCTGCCGAGGATCGATCCCGCCGCGTTCCACGGGGAGGCGAACGGCCGCCCTCCCGACTCCCTTGCGCTGCGCTCCCGCCGCGAGTGCTCGGACGGGCACTGCACCCCGCCCCGGGTCTCCGAAACGCGAAGGACGCGGAAGATGGCTCCTCCGCGTCCCTGGTCCGCGTCGACCGGCAGGTTGCTCCGTCAACCGCCCACCGGCTCCGCGGTATCGCATTGTCGCAGCGCCTTGCGGTCGCGACTGCGCGCTCCGCCCGGCTCGATCCGAAGGTCTCGGACCGAGGCTAGCGCTGGTGCTCTTCCCAGTAGCCCTCGATCGGCTCGACTTTCACGACCTCCGGGAAAAGATAGAACCGGTCGTGGCGCACGCCGACGTAGTAGCGCAGCCCTTCGCGCACCTCGAGCAGGGCCCGGTCCGAGCCGATGTAGCGGGTGTCGTCTTCGAACTCCACGGCGACCCTGTGAGTGCCGGGGAGGACGCGAAGGTCTCCCTTGACCCAGTTCGGACCGGAGTAGGTCGAGTAGTCGTTCACGTATTCGAGCGCGTGCACGCGGTCGACGTTGGTGATATGCACCGGCGCCACCGGCTTGATCACCGCGTAGGGCTGTTTGAGCTTCGGGCCCTGGGGGTTCGAAACGCAGCCCCCGAGGAGCACCGCCAGACACGCGATTGCCACCGACGTCCGCCGACCCATAGTCGCACCCTCCATCTCACGGCATCCCCGCCGAATCCCGGCCGGGTTCCCGGCAAGGATAGCCATCGGCGCGGGGCAATGCAATCCTTAAGAAGTGCTTTCGTGCCCGCCCGGCTCCCGCGGACCTGCGGCGCCCACCGCTCGCTCGATTTCCTCGAGCCGCACCCGGAACTCCGGGTCCTCCTCCGCACGCCGCTCGACCCGGTCCTGGCCCGCGAGCACGGTCGCGCGGTCGCGCCCGCCCCACCAGGTCCCGATCTCGTGCGCCGAATAGCCCGCGAGCCGGCGCGAGAGCCAGAAGCAGACCTGGCGGGGAAGGCTGATCCGCCGCGCGCGTCCCTTCGCGCGCAGTTCTTCCCCGCCGACGCCGAAGGCTGCCGTCACCGCGCGCTCCACGTCCTGCAGGGTGAGCGCGCGCGGCGCGCCGGCCGCGACCCGCGCGAGCACGTCCTCGACCCCCACGTGCGAGGGGGAGCGCAGGGCCGCCACGTCCTCGAACGCCCGGCGCAAGAGCCCGAGCGGCGCCTCCAGGCCGTCCGCCACCGCCTCCGCGAGCTCGCCACTGAGCGGTCGCGGTCGCGTCTGGTTCCAGCGCGCCACCGCCGCCCGCCGCATCGCCCGATCCGGAAGCCCCACCCGCACCTCGAGGCCGGACTTCAAGCGCACCCGCAGGCGCGGGTCGATCCCCCGCAGGTCGCGGCCCGGCCACAGGCTCGAAACCACCACCCGGCGCGCCGATTGCTCGAGCGCGTCGAAGGTGTGCAGGAGCTCGATCTGCGTCGCCGGCTTGCCCGCCAGCCCGTGCACGTCGTCGAGGAGCAGCACATCCGGCGAGCGGTATTTCTGCTGGAACGCCGGCAGTTGCCCCCGCTGCACCGAGAAGGTGAACTGCCCGGTGAATTCCTCCGCGCTCGCGCGCAGCACGCCCCGCACCCGTGGGTTCGCCCGCGCGATCTCCTCGCCCAGCTCGAGCAGCCGCGTCTTGCCGCACCCCGGCGGGCCGTGCAATAGCAGCGGGACGAACTCCGGCCGAGTGCCCGCGAGGCAGGCGGTGAGGGCCTTGCACGCGGTCTCGTTGGCCGTGCCCCGCACCAGCTCGGAGGAATTCGCGCGCGGATGGGCGTGGTGCGAGCGCAGGGTGGCCGGAGCCGGCAGTTCCGCGCCCGCTGGGGCCGGGCCCACCGTGAACACCACCGCCACCGGGCGCTGGGTCACGGCGCGGGCGCAGGCGGTGACCGCGTCGAGCATCTGCGCCTGCGCCTCGCTGCGCGCGCGGCGGCTCGTGAAGGCCACCGTGAGCGCCCTCTCGTCGAGCGCAGCCCCGGCGACGTGGCGGATCCAGGCAAGAAAGCGCTCGGCTCCCAGCCGCTGCTGCAGCATCCGGCAGATCGCAGTCCAGGAGCGGCTCTCCGGCGCCCCCGGGGCGTTCTGCGCCAGGCCCTGGCGCAGGTCCTCGAATACATTCCGCGGTCGCCCCGCCCGCTCGCCCGCCCTCATTCGTCCCTCCCGTGCCCGAACTCCGCGGGTATTCTATGCCGTCGCGGGCCGGCCGTCAAATCGCCACGCACGGGGGTTGTTGACTTGCCCCGCGGCATCTGCTATGAAAAATCTTCGGCCGTGTGTGAGGTTTCCCAAACGTGAGCAGCCAGGCAGACTTGCTGTTCGGCAAGCTTGCGGTCATGAACAAGTTCGTGACCCAGCCCATGGTCGACGAATGCGTCGCCCTGCAGGAACAGTACGCCGGCGAGGGGACCCAAGCCTCCCTCGGCGACATCATGGTGAAGCAGGGCTATCTCAAGCCCAACCAACTCACCGGAGTCCTGCGCGCGCAGCAGTACATGTCGCTCCGCAGCGAAGACATGCGCTTCGGCCAGATCGCGGTCGCCAACAAGTTCTCGACCCAAGAGACCATCAACGCCGCCCTCGAGCAGCAGGCGGCCGATTTCAAAGCCGGCCGCAAGGTCGTGCGCGTCGGCAAGATCGTCCTCGACAGCGGCCTCATGACCCCTCAGCAGGTGAACGCCTGCCTCAAGGCCCAAGACCGGATCAAGGTGCAGGCCGCCCAACCGGCGCCCTCCGCATCCGCCGCCGCCGCCGCGGGCGAGCCGCCGCCGCCCCCACCGGCGCCCTCGTCGCCCCAGGCCCGCACCCAGACCCGCTTCGGCGCCGCGCCTTCGTCGACCGAGACCCAGCAGATCCCCGCGGTGTCGCGCGGCCCCCAGGAAGCTCCCGCCGCTCCGGTCCCCCCCGCGGTTGCCAGGCCGGCAGTGCCCGCGTCCCCCGCGGTTGCCAGGCCGGCAGTGCCCGCGTCCCCTGCGGTTGCCAGGCCGGCAGTGCCCGCGTCCCCCGCGGTTGCCAGGCCGGCAGTGCCCGCGTCCCCTGCGGTTGCCAGGCCGGCAGTGCCCGCGTCCCCCGCGGTTGCCAGGCCGGCAGTGCCCGCGTCCCCCGCGGTTGCCAGGCCGGCAGTGCCCGCGTCCCCTGCGGTTGCCAGGCCGGCAGTGCCCGCGCCCCCTGCGGTTGCCAGGCCGACAGCGCCTGCGTCCCCCGCGGCCGGGACCGCGCGCCCCACACCCACGGCCGCGCCTGCACCCGACACCGGCACCAAGAAAAAGACTTCGTTCATGCCCGCGCCCCAGCCCCCGGCGGCCAAGACCCCCGAGCCCGGGCCTCGCAAGAAGACAGTGTTCCAGCCCGCGCCCCAGGCCGAAGACGTGCCCACGGCTCCGACCGTGGAGCCGGTCATGCCGGACGCCCCTCCGGTCGCGACCCCGAAAAGGAAGACCATCTTCATGCCGGTCCCGACCGCGTCTGTGGAGAGTATCCCCGAGGCCCCGGTGGCTCCGACCACCACCAACCGGCCGACCCGCTTCCTCGAGTCGCCGGTGGCCCCGGCCGGACCCGGTGCCCGGCGCCCGACCGAGTACCGGCCGGTTGGCGGCTCGACCGGGACGGAGGTTCCGACGGCCCCAACCGCGGCGACTCCGGGCGCGCCCACGAAGAGCCTGCGGCCGACCGGACTCGGGCTGAAGCCGCCCGTCAGACCCACCGGATCAATGCCGGCGCCGGGCGCCGCACCGACCGGTCCGTCGAGCGGGATTCCGCGGCGGCCGACGGTCGGGATGTCTGCCCCGAAGGGCCCGGGCGCCTCCTCGGTCAAGCCGGCCGCCAAGGCGCCCGAGCCGGCGGGCGATACCCAGGTATTCGCCTTGGGCGCCGCGAAGGTGTCCCTGCGCAGCGCGAGCGTGAATCACAAGTCCGGCCAGATCTGGGGCGTCCACGTGGTCACGCTGCACGGCAACCTCGACGGCAAGACCTTCCCGCACATCGAGGAATTCCTCAAGAACCTGATGGACCAGGGCCATTTCCGCTTCGTGCTGAACTGCAAGGGGCTCGACTATCTCAGCAGCGCGGGGGTCGGGGTGTTGATCTCGGTGGCCACGCGCTCGCGCGAGGTGCAGGGGGACATTCTGCTGTCCGAGGTGCCCAAGAAGGTGCTGGGCATCATCAACGTTCTCGGGTTGGGCGCGTATCTCACCGCTTTCGCGAACGACGATGCCGCGCTCGCCGCGCTCGCCCAGGTCTGACGGGAGCAGGGCCATGGATTCTCGGGACAAGGAGATCGCCTTTCTCGACGCCGAGCGCGTCGAGTGCCAGGGCAAGCTGCAGCACGAACTGCTCGGGATCGGCCAGGCGATTCTCGCCGCCGCGCCCCCGGCCCCGCCCGACGCCGACCTCGCCCGGCGAATCGAGGAGGCTCGCGCGGTGCAGACACGCACCCGGCAGGCGCAGGACCTCATCGGCCAGGTGCGCACCCGCGCCGAGCGGATCGCCGCGATCGAGGCGATCGTGAAGGGGAACGACCTGCGCGTGAAGGACTCGATGCGCGAGGTCGAGCACCGATACGCCGAAATCGGCGGGATGGGTTGGACCGTCTACCGCGACAAGTGCGCGGAGAAGGAGCGCTTCCAGGAAGTCTTCCAGCCGATCCTCACCCTCGAGGACGACCTCCGGTTGCACCAGAAGGAGGTCGAGCGCCTCGAGCAGGAGGGCCAGAAGCACGGCTTCTTCGCCAAAGTCATCGGCCGCAGCAAGATTCTCCTGGTCGAGGCCAAGATGCGCTTTCGGGAGCGCGACCGCACCACCGCTCTCGAGGAGGCCGGCCGCCGCGTCTGCGCCTCCAAGTTCCCCGAGTCGGTGGCCGACCAGGCCTTCGGCGACCTCATGGGCAAGATCGTGACCAACCGCAAGAAGGCGATCGACGTGCAGGAGGAGACCGCGCAGTTGCGGGTGGAGCAGGCGCGGCTCGAGGAGGACCTGCGCGGCCTCGGGGTCATGTCGGAGGCGGGATCGCGCGTCAAGGAACTCGAGCGCGAGATCGCCGCCGCGGAGAAGCAGGAGCAGGAAGCCTGTCGGGCGATCGGATCGCTGGTCTGCGACCGCAACCTGGCCGGGCAGGTGCCGGGTGGGGACGTCGGCCTGCGGACGCGAACGATCGAGGAAGTGCGGCGGATGATCGCCGACAAGGCCGGACGGATCGACCGCCTGCGCTCCGCGATGGACCTCGACAAGGTGAGCGAGGAACTCGTGGGCCTGCACAAGCAGCGCGTGACCCTCGAAACCCAGATCAAGGACGCCCAGGGAAAGCTCGCCGCGGTGGACGCCGAGATCGCAAAGTCGACCCAGCGCAGCCTCGACCTGCGCGCCCGAGCCGGGGCCGAGGCCGCCCCGCCGCCGCGCGCCGAGACGCCCGGGTCGGAACCGCAGACCACGGAGGCGCGCAAGAGTTGAGCGGCGGGCGAGTCCGAAAAGAACGAAGGCGCAGGGCCGGCACGGCTCTGCGCCTTCGACGCGTTTGGGGTGGGCTTACGCGGGCTTGTCGGTGCTCTCGGGCGTCTTGGCAGCGGCCTGCTTGGGATCCTCGGCAGGGCCCATTAGCCCCTTCTTGAATTCGGTCACGCCGGCGCCGAGGCCGCGGGCGAGTTCGGGAATGCGCTTGGCTCCGAAGAGCAGGACCACGACGAACAGGATGATGAGCAGTTCCCAGACGCCGACGCCGCCCGGGCCGAAGAATGCGAGCATGCGATGATCCTCCCAACGAACGGAACCAGTACCTCCAGCGTAGCACCGGACTTCCGCGGGTGTCAACAGGCAATGCGCGGGAGGGTGCCTGACCGCTGCTGCGCTCGTCCCCCTTGCCCTTGCCCTCGCTGGCTGGCTCCCTTCGCCACCGCTCGGCCCGGCCGACGAAGGGCAAGGGCAAGGCCCGACCGCACAAACAGTCATGCACCCTGCGCGAGAAGGCGCTCCAGGGATGAATGAAGACGAGATTCCTCGGATCGCGGCGGGCCTCCGCAGGGCCTTCGCCAGCGGGCGCACGCGTTCGCTCGAATGGCGCGAGGGACAGGTGGAGGGCGTGCGCCGGTTCCTCGCGGAGAACGAAGCCGACCTGATCGAGGCACTGCGAGCCGACCTGGGCAAGCCCCGCTTCGAGGCCTTTGCTTCGGATATCGCCTTCATCCTGGCGGAGGCGCGCCTCGCGCGGAAGCACCTCCGCCGCTGGGCGAGGCCCCGCAGGGTCCGCACGCCCCTGGTGCTTCAGCCGGGCCGGAGCTGGATCGTCCCCGAACCGCTCGGCGTGGTCCTGATCATCGGCGCATGGAACTACCCGGTGCAGCTCGTGCTGACCCCGCTCCTCGGGGCCGTGGCGGCCGGGAACTGCGCCGTGATCAAGCCCTCGGAGATCTCCGCGAAGACCTCCGCGCTGCTCGCGGCGCGGCTCCCGGGATACCTGGACGGCGAGTGCATCCGGGTGGTCCAGGGCGGAGTGCCGGAGACGACGCGTCTGCTCGAGCAGCGATGGGACCACATCTTCTATACCGGCAACGGCCGGGTGGGAGTGGTGGTCATGCAGGCGGCGGCGCGGTACTTGACTCCCGTCACGCTCGAGCTCGGGGGCAAGAGCCCGTGCTTCGTCGATCGCGCGGTGGACCTCGAGGTCGCGGCGCGTCGCATCGCGTGGGGAAAGTTCTTCAACGCCGGCCAGACCTGCGTCGCCCCCGACTACGTCCTGGTCCACCGGGAGCTGGAACGGCCCTTCCTCGACCGGCTCGCGGAGAGCGTCCAGGCGTTCTACGGACCCGATCCCCGGAGTAGCCTGGACTTCGGGCGGATCGTCAACGATCGCCAATTCCAGCGCCTTCAGGGGCTGCTGGAGCAGGGCGGGAAAGTCCACCTGGGCGGCGGCTGCGACCCCACGGATCGCTACATCGCCCCCACCGTCCTCACCGGGGTCTCGCCCGACGCCGGGATCATGCAGGAGGAAATCTTCGGCCCGCTCCTGCCCGTGCTCCCGGTGCGCGATTCGGGGGCGGCGGTGGAGTTCGTGAACGCCCGCCCGCGTCCGCTCGCCCTGTACGTATTGTCCCAGGACCGGCGGGTGCATCGCGAGTTCGTCGAGCAGACCAGCGACTGCCGGGTCTGCATCAACCACGTGCTGATGGATGCGGCCAACCCGCATCTCCCCTTCGGGGGCGTGGGGGCGAGCGGCATCGGGTCGTATCACGGCGAGCGCAGCTTCACGACGTTCTCCCACCTGAAGTCGGTCTTGAGCAAGCCGGCCTGGTTCGACCCGTCCATCCCCTCCCCTCCCTACGACGAATCGAAGCTCAGGATGGTCCGACGGTTCGGGTGCTGATCGCGGCGCGTTTCCGCCCGCGGCGCAGGCTGCGCGCGCGGGTCCCGGTGGGTTCAAATGGTTCGGGAAGGGCGAGCGGATGAAACCACCAGACGCAGGCCGGCCGGGACGCCGAGTGTTTTTTGTCGAGGACGCGGATCCGCGCGTCCTCGAGGGGCTGCACATCGCGATCATCGGATACGGCAACCAGGGGAACGCCCAGGCGAACAACTTGAGGGACTCCGGGTACGCGGTGACGATCGGCAACCGCGATGACGAGTACCGCGCGCGGGCCCGGGAAGACCGGTTCACGGTCCGCGAAATCCCGGACGCGGTCGCGGAGGCCGATGTGGTTTTCGTGCTGATCCCGGACGAGGAGGTCCCGGAGGTCTACCGCGGCCGGATCCGCCCTTTCCTGAAGCCGAAGGCGGCCCTGGTGTTCGCCAGCGGATACTCGATCGCCTCGGGCGGGATCGAGGCTCCGCCGGACCAGGACCTCCTCCTCATCGCTCCGCGGATGATCGGCGTGGGGGTGCGCGAGCGGTTCCTCAGCGGCGAGGGTTTCCACTGCTTCATCGGCATCGAGAGGGACGCCAGCGGGCAGGGCTTCGAGCGCCTGCTCGCCCTGACCCGCGCGATCGGGGGACTGCGGCGAGGCGCGGTCCGGATCACGTTCCGGCAGGAGGTCACGCTGGACCTGTTCACCGAACAGGCCTTCGGTCCCGCCTTCGGCCGCGTCCTGATCTCGGCCCTGGAGGTGTTGATCGAGAAGGGCATCCCTCCGGAGGCCGCGCTCGTGGAGTTGTACTTGAGCGAGGAGCTGGCCCACAGCATGCACAAGATGGCCCAAGTGGGCCTGATCAAGCAGCTCGACCTGCATTCCACGACGTCGCAGTACGGGGCGCTCTCCCGGGGGATCCGGTTCCTGAGGCTGGGCGTGAAGGAGAAGATGCTGAAGATCTACGAGGAGATCGAGAGCGGCGCCTTCTTCGCGGAGTGGAAGAAGCTGACCAGCCGGTTGGCCTTCCGAGCGCTGAAGCTCTTCGCCCGCCGGCACCCGATGGCCAGGGTCGAGCAGGAGGTTCGCCGGAATCTCCGGATCGCGGATCCCGAGCTGCACCGGCCGATCGCGGGGCCGACTCCCGAGCTGCACCGGCCGGTCGCGGGGCCGACTCCCGCGCCGGCAGGGGCCGAGACTCGCGCGTCGGTACCTACGATCACGCACACGCACTGAACCATGCCGATCCGGTTGCTGGCCTCGACCATGGTCGCGGTCTGGACCCACGGCGGCAGCAGCGGATTCTTGTCATCGTCCAACCCGCGTGCTACAGTCTCGGTCGATGGGGGGCCCGCGCGCCGCGCAGGAGGCGGTGGACAAGGCAATGGCCGAGGCCATGGGCAAGGCGCGCGGCGCAGGCAGCGACTTGAGCGAAGCCGCACGCGCGAAGAGCCCGGCGGCGGCGGCGGCGCGGAAGCTGCTTTCCGGGCTGAAGAACCACCTCCACTCGCAGATCGAGCTGGAGGAATGGAAGGGCGACACCAGGCGCTTCCTGCCCAAGGGACTGAGCGGGATCGGCGAGGGAGTGAAGGAACTGCTGAGCGCGCTGGCGATCGCGCTCAAGGCGATCCTCAAGGACAAGAAGCTGCCCGGAGGGAAGTCGCTCGCGAAGAAGTTCGCCGCCGCCATCGCGCGCCTGGAGGCGGAGGCGGCGAAGGCGCTGGGCGCACTGAAGGCCGCGCGCACCGGGCTGTCCGAGCAGTCGAAGGAGAAGAAGGCCTGGCTGCGGTCGTATCGCGGCATCGCCCTGATCACCGAGGGGTTGCTGACGATGCAGGGGCGCGCGGGGGCGATCCTGCCGCACCTGTCGGCGTCGGGGGGCCGGAAACCGGCGAAGCCGGTGACGGCGGGGTAGGCGAAAGAGTCCGCGGGAGATGCCGGAGTTCCCGGACGAGCTTGCGGAGTGATCCCGTGGTCCTGCGGAATCCGGGTTGGGTCCTCTTGCTGTTGGCGCTGGCGGGCGGGCCGTCGGCGTGGGCGCACGACCTGACCGACCGGCGGGTCCCCGGCACGGAGGTCGCGTGCGAAGTGCGCGTCTATCGCGACCGCCTCACCTTCGACTACTGGATTGCGGTCGGGGAGATCGCCGCGGTGGACTTCCGCCGCAAGCTCGACCGGGACGGCAGCGGCAAGATCGACCCCACGGAGCGCGAGGCGATCCACCAGCTTCTTCGTGAGCGCATTCAGGCCGAGGGTTTCCTGATCGAGCTCGACGAGGACGGCAAGGCGGATGCGCGCCTCGTGTTCGACCGCCTGCGCTCCAGCATCAAGGAGTGGGAGGATATCCGGGAGCCGAGCCCGCTCAAGATCAATCTCCAACTCCACCTCCCGACCGACTCGCTCGCGCTCGGAAAGCACACGGTCGGCTTCTATCCGCGCAACATCATGGACGTGCCGGCCCGGACGCGGGTCCTCGTAGCGGCCGGCGAGGCCATTCCCCTGGCGTTCGTGCACCCGGACGACGTCGAGATGCTGAAGCAGGGCATCGCACGCGGGGCGATGGAGCCGACCGGGCTGCCCTTCGATTACGAGACCAACGCGGCCAGCGCAGTCTGGGCGCCGATCGAGGAACCGGACCAGATCGACACCAGCTACGAGGCGCAGCTGAAGGATCTCTTGAAGCGCCCGGACCTGTCTACCGGAATGATCCTGTTCGGCCTGGCGATCGCCTTTCTCTGGGGGGCGGGTCACGCCATTTCGCCCGGGCACGGCAAGACACTCGTCGCTGCGTATCTCGTGGGCAGCCACGGGTCGATCTGGGATGCCGTGGTGCTCGGGATCACCGTGACCGTGGCGCACACCTCCACCGTGATGGTCGCGGGCCTGATCATCCTATATACGGTGGGCAACGCCCACGGGACCTTCGAGCTGTGGATGAACCTCGGCAGCGCGACCGTGATCGTGGTGCTCGGGGTGTCCATGTTCAACAAATTCCTCTTCGGCGGGCGGGCGCTGTTCGAGCACACCCACGGGCCGGGGGGACACACTCACGGTGCGGGCGGCCATCACCATCACGGACCCCACGACCACGGGCACGGGCACGAGCACGAGCACGGACAAGGGCAAGGGCAAGGGCAAGGGCAAGGGCAAGGGCAAGGGCAAGGGCAAGGGCAAGGGCAA
>ORJL010909882.1_pt1 | contig 14762 bp, 8 predicted proteins | sample 1779941 | NCBI WGS metagenome assembly ORJL01 (sample SAMEA104232317, study PRJEB22302) | groundwater metagenome | biome: forest; feature: aquifer; material: groundwater | place: USA | collected 2011-08-07 | depth 5.8 m
GAAGCGTTTGCTGCGATGCCTCGCTGCTTCCGGCGGATTTTCGCGCGAGCGCGTATTCTTCGGATGATTGCTCGGATGATTTCCATGCAAGCTCGGAAAGCGAGGAGCGGAATTCAGAGAATGCCTTGCGGAGAGTGGAAAGCGCCTTTGCATAGTTTCCGGATTCTGCCTCTGCACTTGCCGATGAGAGGAAAAGTTCAAGCGCTGAGATGGGAATGGCAAGCTGTGCTGATGCTTCGTGCATGTTTTCGTTTGAAAGCGGCTGCTGCGATTGCCTTGCAATGGAAAGCAGCTCGGCTGCAGATGAATTCTCCTTTAGGAACTGTGAATATTCTGGCGAGGAGAGCGCAAGCGACCGCTGTGCAGCCTCCTGATGCATCCTTGAAAGAACGGAAAGCGCCTCGTCGCTTCTGTTTTGCGAGGCAAGGGATTTTGCCTGTGAAAGCATTTCTGAATCGCGCTTGCTGCCGGAATAAGCAGCCTGAAGCTCGGCTTGTGAAAGCGCTTCCAAGAGGGCTGATGATGGGTCGGATAACACATAGGAAATAATGAACTGCGAAGATTCCCCCTGCTTCAGAGGCGAAAGCTGGAAGGAAATCTTTGTGGCGCCTGATGATCCCATTGCCTTTGCAGATGAAACCTTTTCGATTCCAAGGGACAAAACCTGGACGCCTGAAATTCCGGTGTGGGGCTCCTCAAGCAAAACCAGCGCGGAATTGCAGACCGCCAGCACGTTTGCAATTGTTATTTCATAGGAAACTTTTTTCGCGCCCGCAGAAAGCGTTTGATAGGTGCGTGCGCCATATGAAACAGAAAAGGGAGAGGAAATGGCAAAGGAAATTGCTAGAGTGTTTTGCCCCTGCTTCACGTTTTCAAGCTTGCCGGTTGCTTCTGAATTGGAAAGTGAGAGGGGGAGGCGTTTGCCGTCATAAGAAGCTTCGGCTGAACGGGTGCCTGCTGGAAATTCTTCCTCAAGGCGAAGCACGGGAATATTGCGGGAGGAAAAGAATTTGATTTGCCGCGAAATTTCCGCCTGCTGGATTGTTGCAAGGCTGCACGAATCCTGAGAAGAGGAGATTTGTGCCGGCTGCTCGGTTTTCGAGAATTTGAATGAGAGCTTTTGCCCTGCTTCTATGCCAGGAATGAAAAGGATTGTTTTGCCCTTTTCAGGGTAAGCGTCCGAAAGCTCGTCTCCTGAAACATAATCCGCGGAATAAACCGGAATGGAAGTTGCCGCAGAAAAAGAAAGTGGGCTTGCCTGCCAAAATTGCGAGGGGTTTGCCGATGTTATTGATGCGGAATAGGCAGTCAGCTTCCCGAGAATGGGCTGCTCGTGCGTTTCCTGCGCCTGTGCGTTGCGGGTGAGAATAAGTGAAAGGTGTGCGGGCAATTTCTTTTGCGACTCTGCAAGATATGAATCAAGTTCTGTTTCGGTTTTTGCAAGATTTCCTGCTGCAATTTCCACTGAAAGCGAGCCGTTGGAGAAATATTTTGAGAGCAACTCGAACTTCGGAAGGAAAGACTGTTCGCCTTTGCGGAGCTCTGAAACGAGCTGCCGCACATTCGAATATTTTTCATCCAGGCCGGAATATTTTTCTGAAAGGCGCAGCAGGATGTTTTGCCTATCCTGCTTCGCAGCACCAGCTATTGCATCTGCCATGTCACGGGAATTGGCAGATTTGAGAAGCGATTCGTATTGCTGCAGCTTTTCATTTTCATAGCGCACGTCCAGATTGTCTTTTTGCGCGGAAACAAGAAGCGAGGAAAGGAGCGCGAGCTCCTGCTGCGCTTTTCCTATGGAAGGAAGGGCAAGCGCGCGGCCTTTTGCCAGGGCGATTGCCTCATCTGCAAGATTGGCTGCGGTTTTATAGGCTGCGAATTTTCCGCCGAGAGTTTGTTCGTATTCTGCTTCTGCGAATGACTGTTTCGCGCTGGCAAGCGTTTCGCGCGCTTCGGAAAGTGCCTGCGAGCCTGACACTGATTCGGAATTTGCTGCGAGCTTTTCATCCGCGCCCTCTATTGACAGCTGCGCTGCAGCTTTTTCGCTTTCCACAACAGATTGCGCGTTTTTCTTCACCGATGCAAGCGAGAGAAGGGCGGAGTCCGAAAGCCCGCCTGAGGATTGCAGCTTTGCAATGGCCTCTGCCAGGTAGCCGGATTCGCTTGCCGAGCTTTTTGTGAGCTTTGCCTCCTCCGCAAGATTGTTCGCGTGTTCAAGATTCCGCATTGCCTGCAGCAAGCCGCTGTAGATTCCTGAGAATGATGAGCCGACTGAAATCTCAGCCTTGTTTTCTGTTGCTGCTCCCTCGCCAATCAGCTCCAGCTTTTCCTTTTCAAGAAGGGAGATTTCATCTGAAAGCGCGCTTGCCTGGATTTTTGCGCGCAGGGAAGCGGCATCGTATTCTGAAAGCATTTGCGTTTTTGCTTCTGAAAGCTCGGCTGCGGTTTTGGCAAGAAGCATTACTGATGAATTTTCAGATGTGCCCGCAGTTTCACCGAGGTATTCGAAAAATCCGATTGATGGAAAATCCGGAAGGCGCGGGGAGGAGGAAAAATAGCTGGCGATGGCTTCGGATTTTTCCCTGTGCGGCAGGCAAAATTGCGAGGAAGGCGAAATAAGCGAGGTGGCGCGAAGGAAAGTAGGGGCGGCTTTTCCAGAATAGCCTGCGCTTCCAGCGCCTGCGTATTGCAGGAAACCGTATTCCTCGTCCGCGCTTGCGGCAAGGCTGCGCGAGGCATCATTCGCAGAGTCATAGGCATTTGCAGAATGCGAAAGGAATGCGGTGTGGGTTTGAGGGTAAAGCGCAAGGTAATCTGAAATAGCGCGGGTTTTCGAGATGATGTCAAGCTGCGCAAGCTGCTTTATCGGGTCTGGCCCGAAATACGAGACCAGCCCCTCCAGCCCGAAAATTTCCGAGATTGACTTTTGTGCGTTTGTAGCAAGCGTGTGCGTTGATTCTTGAGAGGATTTTGCCGCCAGAAAGGAGGATGCCGCAGAATCAAGCGCGGCTTTTACTGCTGTTTTGGGCGCTTGTTTTGGATAATCTCGGAGATAATTTCCGTCTGCAAGCTGAAATGGCTGCAACTCTGAGCCGTATGAAACATTGTCAAATGAAAAGGAATAGAATTTGACGAATGTGAAATCTGAGATGTAAGGGTTGTTAGATGAGTAGAGCGGGCTTTCCCAGAAGCGCGCAAGCTTTTCCGATTGGAAACATTCTGAAAAGGAAGCTGAAAATGCGATGGAAATGAATAGCAGCAGAGTAGACAGGCTCCTTGCGAAACCTCCCATGGATCAAATTGGCGCGAGAAGTTATTATGGCTTGCGCATCGCCGGAAATTTCCGGTGCGGATGCTGCAGACAGGCGTTTTACTGGAGAAGTATCCGCACGTCGACCTTGCCGTTTGTTTTCGCTTCCACTTCGCTTCGGAACTGCGTTGCGTCCGCCTTTGTTTCTGCCAAATAATTGTAATGGTAAGGGATTGCCACTTTCGGCATTATTGCAGCGATTGCATCCGCCGCCTCTTTTGCATCCATGGTGTAGGTGCCGCCAATGGGAACGATTGCGATGTCGCATTTGTAGCCAGCCATTTCCGGGATGAAATCCGTGTCGCCTGCCACATAGACTACAGCAGTCTTGAAGCGGAGGATGAAGCCTGCGCCCGCGCCTTTTTGGTGGAATTGCTTTCCGATATTGTAGGCATCCACCGCCTCGACAATCACGCCGCCGATTTTCTCCCTGCCGCCGATTTCGATTACGCGCCCGGGTATTTTGCAGCCGTGCCCGATTATTATCGTCCGGCTCGTTGTTATGGAGGGTGCTGCGGCGCAGTGGTCGGAGTGCCCGTGCGAGTAGAGAATCACGTCGGCAGACTTTGCGCCCCTGGGAAGGACATACGGGTCGATATAAACGTAGAGCCCGTCGCCTTCAAGAAGCACGCTGGCGTGCCCGAAAAGGGAGACCTTTACCCCTGAAAAGACCGTGGTGCTTGCCATATTTTGCCCGGACGGACTACGGATGCGATAATTTTAATTCTTTATCCCTTAGAAGTTCCACCTATAATAAACGGCGCGGATTCTCGCATGGTGTTTTTGATGTCTGAGGAGATATTTTACGACGTTATCATTGCAGGCGGCGGGCCTGGGGGCTCAACTGCCGTATCCTTCCTTGCCGCAAAAGGCAGGAATGTGCTGCTTTTGGAGAAGGAAAAATGGCCCCGCGACAAGACGTGCGGGGATGCCATTTCGGGAAAGTCTGTAGGGATACTTTCCGCACTCGGACTGACTGCGGAGATTGAAAACGCCGACCACGGCGAGGTTACCGGACTCACGTTTTCATCGCCAAACGGGAAGTCTGTATCCATACCTTTCCGCAAGGGAGCCAAGGGAATAACAAAAGGATATGTTTGCAGGCGGCAGGTCTACGACAATTTGCTTTGGAAGAATGCCGCAGGCAAGTGCCATGCTATTGAGGGGGCGACCGTAACCGCAGTGGTGCGGGAAGGGGAGAAGATTGCCGGCGTAAAAGCAAAGCTCCCTGACGGAAGCGAGCGCGAGTACCGAGGAAAGATGGTGATTGGCGCGGACGGGGTTTCCTCCCTTGTGGCGCGTGAAATACGCGGAGCAGACATTGACCCAGCCCATACCTGCATTGCCTATCGCGCTTATTATTCAGGAATTACTGGCATGAACGGAACAATCGAAATCCATTTTGTAAAATCCGTTATGCCCGGCTACTTCTGGATTTTCCCGCTTGAAAACGGGCTGGCAAACGTAGGCGTGGGCATGATAATGGAGGACGTGAAAAAAAGCGGCGTGAATTTGCAGAAAGCTATGCTTGATATTTTGGAGCAGAACCCGCTTTTCAAGGAAAGGTTCGCAAACGCAAAGCAGGTTTCGCAGATAAAGGCGTGGTCCTTGCCTTTTGGCTCGAAAAAGAGGAAGGTGTCGTCGGATAATGTGCTTCTTGTGGGCGATGCCGCAGGGCTCGTGGACCCGTTCTCTGGAGAGGGAATCGGGAATGCCATGCTTTCTGGAAAAATTGCAGCCGATGTTATTGATGCCGCGCTTTCGGCGAATGATACCAGTGCAATTTTCCTTTCGCAATACGATGACAAGCTCTGGAAAGAGATTTGGAACGAGCTTCAGATGAGCTATACTATGCAAAAGATGGGAAGGCATGAGTGGCTGCTCAACCTCGTGATTGGCAAGGCTGCGCGCTCGGACAAGGCAAGGGAAGCGATTGCCGGCACCTTCTCAAACGAGGAGGCGAAGCAGGATTTTGCCTCGCCATTGTTCTATTTGAAATTGCTGTTTGCTTGAGAAAGCGTTGACAGCACTGCTTGAAGTTGCTGACGTGAAAAATATGTCTTTAATCGGAGGTTTCCGGAAGATTGTAGCCGATTATTTTTTCTATCCCAGCCTCATTGAAAGCTTTGGCATATTCCTTAGTCATTTCAAAATCCCCGAGCATGATCATAGAGGAGATATTGACTGCGTGCTTCGCGATGACCCCAGGATAATGGCGCTCTATGTGCGGGTTCTTATCGCAGATGACGCCTGAGATGGAATCCCACTGGTGCGGCTCTGGACGCCAGATAGTGCGTTTATTTTCATCCTTCTCGGAATCCCAGAAGCATTCCATCATTTTTCTGCGCACGTCCAGTATTTTCAATGTCAATTCAACCTGTTCGATTGTTTCCAGGGAAAGCTCTTTCCTGCGGGTTTGCAGGAGAGTTTCAAATGCTTCCTTTAGAGGCAAGGCAAACCTGAATGTAGGGAAAGACCAGTCTCGCTCCGTCAATCTTGAGCTTCTGTTCTGCTGGTGCCTGCTAACTGACAAGAGCAGGTAACTGTATGATTCCAATTGCCGGTCAAAATGGAATGGATGCCCTTCTTTTTTGTCATCACGGAGATACTCTGCCACGGCAGCATCCTCATAAGAAATCTTGTATATCAGCTCGCGCTGGCTATGCAATGCGTCTGATATTTTTTCCAGCGCTGAAACGATTGCATCGCGCTCATAAAGAAAAGTTGCCCGTGAATCAGGTGCAAGTGGAAGAAACGGGATGCCAAAAACGTAGGCTACTGTGTCGTCGCAATTCAGACCTTTAAACGTTGGTTCGGTGTGATGTTGGTATTCCGGGGCAAACCAGTCTTTTCCCTCTCTCTCATCTGCATATTTTTGGGGAACAAAAACCAGCCCGTAATTTTTTTCAAGATAATCTAGGAAAGAATAGACTTCGCCCTGCGCCTTTAGGCGGTGTTTCACAACAATGTCCATGTTCTTTTTTGCCTGTTCCCCCTTGTCGCGGAGGCTTGTTTCCAAGCCATAGAGCGCTCTGACATGCGAGATTAGCGCGCTGGTGTCAAGACTGTCAATTATTTCTTTTGCCAGGTCATTCATCTCAGCGACTTTGCGGATAGGCAGATATGCGGTTGCCGCGTAACCAAATAGTGCTGGCGCAAAGTCCTCCGCGCCGTGCTGGTTGAACTTTTTTGACTCCGATGCTTCTTCCGTGAGCGCGGCTAGATAATCCATGAATACTGCGTCTTTGGCAAGCGAGCTTTTTTGGGCAAACGATATAACCGATTGAACCTGCTGTTCGCAGTTTTCATCCCGTTTTCCTTGCATGGTACCATAATTCTTCAAATGCGCAAGCCTATTGATGATAGCGTAGTTCCAATGAAACAGGAAATCGGATAGCGTCTGCCCTAATTCCTGGTCTTTTAAGAGAGAAGAGAGAGGCATCTGTCCGTTGAAAAAGGCGTTGGCTTTGCTGTTGGATGACTTTTCCACTGCATCTTGGAGAGTATGCACTAATCCTGCACGGACTTCGTTCAATCTAAGAACTTGAAATGGAGGCATGGAAATACCAGAAGTAGTGTTATAACCTGTCGCAAAAGAAATAAAAACCGCTAGTCTTCGACTCTTTCTTTTCTTGTCCGCTCATTCAGAATTAGCTTTCGAACTTATTCAGACGCCGATTCTTCTCCCTTCTTTTCTTTCTTCTCAATCACGCATATCTCGTCCATCGAGACCGTGTCGTCGTGCTTTTTCATGTAGGGCGCAAGCTCGTCATCGTACTGCTTTTTCCTTTCGTGGTGCACGCGCTCGCGCAGCTCCTCAAAGTGCCTGTGCTGCGCCTCGTCACGCCTGTGCTGTGTTTCGTCGCGCCTTTTCTGCCTCTTTTCAAAAGCGCCCTTGCGCTCGGCAAGCACTGCCTCGTAAGCCGCATCGCACTGCCTGCGCGCCTCGGCAAGCTCGCCTTCAAGCGTTTTTATTTCGCCCATGGCAGAGCGCAGGATGGAGCGCTCGGAATCGATTGCTTTTCTTGCAGAGTCCATTTCCTTGTTTTTGGAAAGCTCGACCTTGATAAGCCGAAGCCGAGTCAGCATTTCCTTTTCCTTTTTGGGCGTGTCTGCCTCGGTTGCAATCGTGAATTCAATATGCTCGGCCTCTTGTGCAAGCCTCATGGTGTGGCTGGCGCCTGCGCCTTGCATCGTCGGGAGCATGGCGGCTATTTTCTTCCTCGCCTCGGCTATGGAGGGGTTTTTGGCTTTGAGTTTTTCGATTATTGCCTGCCTTTTTTGTATAAGCGCTTCAAGCTCCTGCTCTTTTGCCGTTTTTGGGTGCTCGTGCACTGCGTTTGTGGCAGCAGGAGTAACAGTTGCATGTGAATCGGCAGGCGGGAGAAGGATGGGCTTTTCTGTGCCTGAAATGAGAGGGACTGCGTTGCTGTTAGAAAGGGCAGGCGCCTGTGCTTTGCTGCTTCCTGCGCTGGCAGAGGCCTGAGCCGTGTTTTCACCCGCATTCGCAATTGTCTGAGCCTTGTTTCCGCCTGCATCCTGGTGCGCTGCGCCGCCGTCTGCCTTCTGCGGAAGCTCAACTAGCTCGAGGAGCCCTTTCGACATTCCCGAAACGTCAATTTTTGCCTTTTTGCTCTCGTCCAAAATATTACCTGTTTGTCGTCCTTTGTGTTTGTCTATATGGGAATCTTTATATATATGGCACCCAAAATCACTTCAGAGAAATGCCCGTCTTTTGTTTCTGTCTAGGACAGAAAACTGGTCGCCTTGCCCGCGTTTAAACGCGGGCCTTCTTCTCTTTACGCTTCATCGCAAGAGGAAGCGTTGCGACCCAGAAGGCATCTCCAAAGCTTTCGGATTTACAAACACTAATCTTTATTACCGTTCGCCATGCGCTTCACATTGGAAACCAGCAGCCATTCGCGGATTTGCGCCATTATCACAAGCCCGATTACCGCGCCCAGGCGCACCATCCTGTCCTGATTGTCAAGTATGAGGAAGAGGCAGAGCGCTATCGGAAGGAGAAGAAGGTATCGGAGAATGAATGTTTTTGCCAAACCCAAGATTATTCCCCTAAACTAAAACATTTTTGTAGCCATCTCCACCATTCTGTTTGAAAAGCCCCATTCGTTGTCGTACCACGAGAGGACTTTTGCGGTTTTCCCGATTGCCTTGGTGGAAAGCCCGTCCACAATCGAGCTTGCAGGATTGTGCACGATGTCCGATGACACAATCGGGTCTTCGGTGTATTCAAGTATGCCTTTCATTTTCCCGCTTGCCGCAGCTTTGAGCGCGGCATTGATTTCCTCGGCAGATGCAACTTTTGAGAAAAGGCATGTCAGGTCGTTTATCGAGCCGACTGGAATGGGAACGCGAAGAGATAGCCCGTCCATTTTCCCCTTGAGCTTGGGAATCACTTCGCCGATCGCCTTTGCTGCGCCAGTTGAAGTGGGAATGATGTTTATCGCACCTGCGCGGGCGCGGCGGAAATCCTTGTGGTTGGCATCGAGTATGAGCTGGTCGTTGGTGTAGGCGTGGCAGGTACTCATGAAGCCGGATTCTATGCCGAATGAGTCGTCAAGCGTTTTTGCAACAGGCGCCAGGCAGTTTGTGGTGCACGAGCCGATTGATACGATGCTGTGCTTTTTCTTTTCGTATGCTTCGTCGTTTACCCCTAAAACGATTGTCGCATCAGCCTCGCCGCTTTTGCAGGGCGCGGAAATGAGCACTTTTTTTGCGCCTGCCTGCAGATGTTTTGATGAGCCTGCGCGATCGGTGAATGCACCCGTGCATTCGAGAACCAAATCCACGCCCATTGCGCCCCAGTTGAGGGTTGCCGGGTCGCGGCTGGCGACTATTTTGATTTCATGATTGTTTATGGTGAGTTTTCCGGCTTCGCCTTTCACTGTGCCGCTGAATCTGCCCTGTGTGGAGTCGTACTTGAAAAGGTGGGCGGATAGCTTCGGGTCGTGCGTGTCGTTTATTGCCACTATGTCGAATTTCTTGCCGACCATGCCTCGCTCGAATGCCGCGCGCACGACGAGCTTGCCAATCCTGCCGAAACCGTTTACTGCTACTTTCAATGCCATATGATGCACCTCGTAAGAAGATATTGGAGAAGAACGGGTGGAAAATTTAAAACTGTCGCTGCGTTTTCTGGAATTTCAACCATGCCGAAACTTCAGGTAAGCCAAAAACGAAAGGAAGAGTGTGGTGAAAATGTTTGTGAGAAGTACAGGCAAACTGCCTATTGCATAGCCGTAAACCACCCAGAGGATTTGGCTGAAAAGAAGCAGCCCGACCATGCCCCATGACAAATCGCCCGTCTTTTTTGTTTTCCAGCTTTTGAGAAGCTGCGGAATCCACGAGACGACAACAAGAATTGCCGCCACGATGCCGAGTATTTCTATTGGTTCCATACGAGAAATTTTCCACCTAATTAATTAAAGCCATGCGCCAAATCCCAACAGGCGAAAAACATGGCAGCAAAGCAGGGCTTGGTGAAACGGAAAGCCATCCTCATTGACGTGGACTACAGGATAGCCAAGGGCAAGACTATTGTCCGGCTGCTTGTGAAAGGAAAGCATCTTGTACGCCTGTACGATAATTACGAGCCTTACTTTTACCTCGACGCACCAGTATCTGCGGAAAAGGAGATAATGGATGCGAAAGCGCAGGGAAGGGACCGCGTTGTCGGCCCGGTGAAAGTGGAGCGCGTGAAGATGCGCGTGCTTGGGCATGAGAAGGAAATCTGGAAGGTTTTCTGCGAGCGCCCCTACGATGTTCCGCATGTGAGCGGAGCGCTTTCAAAAAATTACCCTGCCTACGAAAACGGCATCCCGTTCGGGAGAAGGTACCTGATTGACAGGGGCTTGTCCCCATTCATGACCATTGCCTATGAGCGAGATGGAAGGCTCATCAAAAAAATCCTGAAAAAAAGCGACGCGTCGGTGCAACTGAAGACAATGTCGTTTGACATCGAAACTTACAACCCCAAAGGCATGCCGCGCCCGGAACAGGACGAGGCGATTATGATTTCGTACGAGCTGTGGAACGGCGAGAGAAAAGTAATCACGAGCAAGAAGATTGAGCGAGATTTTGTCATTTACTGCAAGGACGAACGGGCGATGATTGCAAAATTCCTGCAGGTGATAAAGGAAAACGACGTCGAAGTGCTGCTCGGCTACAACAGCACGGTTTTCGATTTGCCGTATTTGAAAGCAAGGGCGGATGTGAACGGGCTGGACTTTGCAATCGGGCGGGACGGCGGCTCGTTCCGCATAAGAAGGCAGGGCATACGCGACGTTGCCGAAATCACAGGCATGGTGCATGTGGATTTGTACCCGCTTGTGCGGTTCATGGGATTCATTGGCGCGTTCAAGATTTCAAAATACACGCTTGAGAATGCTTACGAGGAATTGACAGGCAAGAAAAAACTGATGGTGGGAAAACTAGACATCTGGAAGATGTGGGACGACCCGGAACTTGCAAAGGAGCTTGCGGACTATTCGAATTTCGATGCGCTTGCGACAATGGAAATAGGGAAGATACTGCTGCCCATGCAAATTGAAATGGGTAGGCTGACAGGCCTTCCGCTTTTCGACGTTGCCAATGCGACCGCTGGGCAGCTTGTGGAATCGCTTCTCATGCGCAGGAGCTTTGAGCACAAGACCATAATCCCGAACAAGCCGGACGATGCGATGGCGCAGGAGCGCGAGCTTGGGCCCATCAAGGGCGCGTTCGTGAAACTGCCGCAGCCGGGAATTTACGAGAACATGGTGGTGTTTGACTTCCGCGGGCTGTACCCCTCGATTATTACCTCGCACAACATTGACCCGTTCACGCTCAATCCGCCGAAATCCGTGCCTGATTCGGATTGCCATATTTCGCCCATGGGTCAGCGTTTCCTGAAAAAGCCGCAGGGGCTGATTCCCACTGTGCTTGAGGAACTCATCAAAATGCGCGGAGAAATGAAAAACAAATTGAAAACAGTGGAAAAGGACACGCCAGAATATGAAATGCTTTTTGCCCGCGTGCAGTCGCTGAAGATTCTTGCCAATTCATATTACGGGTATCTTGCTTATCCGCGCTCAAGATGGTATTCACGCGACTGCGGCGAGTCAGTCACTGCGTGGGGAAGGCATTTCATACAGGAGACGATTGAAAAGGCGGAGAAAACAGGTTTTGAAGTGCTGTATGGAGACAGCCTGCCACCAGACAGGAAGATAATTGTCAGGGGCGCAGCAGGCGAAGTAAAAATAGTGCCAATAGGACAGTTTGTGGAGAGCTATGATGGCAGGCATGAATTCCAGACGCTTGCATTTGACGGGAAAAAACTCGTATTTGCCGCAATAAAACAGGCAATAAGGCACGAGTACCCGAAAGAAAAGGGCGGGCTTCTTGAAATTACCACTGGACACGGAAGAACCATAGTAACGCCGCAGCATTCGGTTTACAAATACGAGGGAGGAATAAAACTCGCCGATGCAGAAGAGTTGAAAGCTGGCGACTCGCTTATCTCGCTCACAAATGCGCCAGCCACAGAAATTTACCGTGAAGGGCATGTTTTTGACATCACCAAGCGAGACATGGGGCCTATTCGAAACGAATTATACCTATATTCGGATGATTTGCAATTCCCTGCAAAAAGAGGAATCTGCCCATACTGCGGAAAGGAAGCGCGGCTTGCCTCCCATGCGTTTTCAAACCACAAAGAAAGGAAGGTGCGCATGGCAAACAGCAAGGATTCGGTGTTTTCGTTTGTGGGGACAAAAAATGCAAGGGGAGGAAAAATACCCCGCTATTGGACGATTACGCCTGAGCTTGCCTGGCTATGGGGCTATTATGCAGCAGAAGGCTCTGCTTCGGAAAGAAGCGAAGTGCACCGCAAGGAAATGATTTCATTTGGAAGCCAGGACAGAACGGTGATTGAAAAAGTGAAGAGGATACTGGAAGGCATCACGAAAGATAAACTAGCAGTGATAGTTGATTTTGACAAAAGAATAAACAAGCACATGTACTACTACCGGATTCAGAATTCTGCCATAGTCGCGCTTTTTATTTACGGATTTGGGCTCGGCAAAAAAAGCAGCGGAAAGCGCGTGCCTGAGATAATATTGGGCGCGCATGAAAACCTGAAACGCGCATTTTTGGAGGGCTATTTTGAGGGAGACGGCACAAAATACCGTGACCCGCGTTACCAGACGCATTTCCAGAAGATAAGCACCAAAAGCCCTGAACTCGCAATAGGCATACAATACCTGTTCAAGACATTGAAGCAGCGCGAGGAAAATTCTTTCGGAAAAAGAATAGAGCATGTTTCGTGGCGCTATAGGCAAGACAAGCCAGGCATTGTTGACCTTCGATTCCAGGCGGTGAAGGAAAAAGAATATGGGAACTTCTGCCTTGCAAAGATAAAGTCCATAAGAAAGATAGATTATATTGGACCTGTTTACGATTTGGAAGTGGAAGGCGCGCACAATTTCGTGGATGCCGAAGGGCTTCTGCTCGTGCATAACACCGATTCCATTTTCCTTCTGATGGGCAAGAAAACCAAGGACGACGCGCTTGCCTTCATGAAAAAAGTGAACAAGGAACTTCCGGGCAATATGGAACTTGAGCTGGAAGGATTCTATCCGCGCGGAGTGTTTGTCACTAAAAAGAATGCCGAAGGCGCGGGCGCGAAAAAGAAGTATGCACTTATCGGCGAGGACGGGCGGATCAAGATTCGCGGCTTCGAACTGGTGAGGCGCGACTGGTCAACTGTTGCAAAAACAACGCAAAGAAAGGTGCTTGAGGCAATACTCAAGCACGGCAGAAAGGAGATGGCTGTGAAAATAGTCAAGGATGTGATTGAACGGCTGAAGGGGGGAAAAGTGCCGCTTGAGGAGCTGACCATTTACACGCAGATGCGGAAGGACCCGAGGAAATACGACATAAAATCGCCCGAGCTTGCAGCCGCGCAAAAGGCGATTGCAAAAGGCATGCAAATTGAGAAGGGATCAGTCATAGGCTATGTGATTACGAAAAAGGGGAATACCATATCCGAAAAGGCGTGCCTTGCCGAAATGGCGGAAGACTACGACCCGAACTATTACATTGACAACCAGGTGATGCCCTCGGTTCTGAAAATACTAAAGGAGCTGGGCTACTCTGAAGACGATTTGAAATTCAAGGGAGAGCAAAAAGGGCTAAGCTCGTTTTTCTAGGGGGAAACCGTGAAGACAAAGGACGCCAGGATTATTTTTGCATTGCTGGCTTGCGCCTCGTTTCTTTTCACAGCATATCTGCTTCTTGCAAAAAATGAAGCGGAAAAACCTACGCTGCTTTTTGCATATGGCGCGAACCTTGACCCTGCCGCCATGAAAGCGCGCGCGGGCGGATTTGAGGGCATGGTGCCTGCGAAGCTTGGTGGATTCAGGCTTGCATTCCAGACAAATAAGCGGACTGAGTTTGGCGTTGCAAATATTGTTGCGGATAAAAGTGCAAGCGTGCCCGGAGCGGTTTACAATTTGACTTCGGAACAGATGGCATTGCTTGACAAGTCAGCAGGCTACCCGAATTTTTACGGGAAGAAAAATGTGCTGGTGAAAACCCCAGATGGGCGGGAAATTGCTGCAATTGCATATGCGCTTGCGGGGGAACCCGCATTTGCCTCGCCGTCAAGGACATACCTTGATGCCGTGATTAAGGGGCTTGCAAATGCCGGATACGGAAAAGAGGAGGAAACACAGGTGGGACTTGCCGCTATAGGGAGATGAACAAGCTGCGTGCGAAGTCAGACCAATGCCTGCGCCACCATGGCAGAAAGGATGTCGCCGAAAAGGGCGGCAACAAGCAGCCCGAACAGGAGATAAGGCAGGAAAAACGGCATGCCTGTGTAAACGGGAACTTTTTTCAATTTCGATTTTTTCAGCGCTGCGATTGATTTTGCAGAAAGCAGGGGAGATAAAGAAAGCTTTTTCACGAGAGCAGAATCCATTTTCTCAAGCGCAAGCACGTCTTCTTCCTGCAGGCTGGAAACTGACACCAGTTCTTCCATGCTTTCCTTTATTTCATCCTTGAAAAGCGAGAAGAAAACAAGCGCAAGGAAAAGGAAGGCGAGAATGGCAAGGTATGCCGCAGGAAGAACGATTGGCAATTGCGAAAGAGAGTAGGAAAAAATTGCGAATGCCGCCAATAGTAGGAGGGCGGGTGCAGTCTTTTGCAGAGTGAAATGGATTTGGCGCCTTGCAATTTTTTTCGAGATATACGGGATGAACCGCGCAAGCATGTGCAGTATGAACGCCAGGCCTGTTGGCGCAAGAACAGACAGGATGAACGGGTAGGGAATTGGCTGTGCTGCCGCAAAAAGCGGCTTGGGGAGGAATGGGATCGCCATTGCAATGGAGGAGAGCGCGTAGACATCAGCGCCGCCAAGCTGCCCGAGCAGGTAGCCCAGCTCGTCGCGCGC
>ORJL010553528.1_pt1 | contig 14755 bp, 10 predicted proteins | sample 1779941 | NCBI WGS metagenome assembly ORJL01 (sample SAMEA104232317, study PRJEB22302) | groundwater metagenome | biome: forest; feature: aquifer; material: groundwater | place: USA | collected 2011-08-07 | depth 5.8 m
AATAATTTAAATTACGCTATGACGTCCCTACAACAGATTTATGAGGTGGGTCAATTCATTGACACCAACGCGCTGGGTTACTCGGCGCGAGTCGCTCGCGCCACGCACTGGGTCTCCGGGCAAGATGTCGCCTTTAAGATATTGCGCTTGGAACATCTTCAAGACGCTCACGTGTGGAAACAGTTTGCGCTCGAATCCTGTTTGTTGGATAGGCTCGGTGACATTCCGGCAATAGTGAAAATGATGGATTACGGGTATGTCTCCGATTCGGATCACGAAGCTCCCTCCAGCGGGGACATACTTAGTTGCAACGGTCAATTGGAACAATTCGCTGAAGACATGCCCTTACGGATGAGGGAGCGTTGGCGACCTTATATTGCGCTTGAACTCTTGCCGACCGAAGAAAGTTTGCTGGATCTGGCGCGTGGCGCGGATGGCGATGGCCGCCGCCCCTTACGCCTGCCAACCGAAGAAGGGTTGTCGCTGGCGATGCAGTTCTGCGAATTCCTTTTGGAAGCGCACGCGCGCGATGTGGTCTATTGGGATCACAAACCGGAACATGTCTATTGGGGCGGTTCAGGCTTGCGCCTTATTGATCTCAATGTCTCGCGCTTTCTTACTCCGGATCTAGGTGAACGAGTGAATGCCGCCGAGAAGATTAAAGACTTGCGCTACATGTTGATGGGCGTTCTCTACATTGCTTTCACCGGGCGCGATTTTCGATTTCAGAATCAACGACCGCAGCCCGCTCCGTCCTCTCCAGGCACTTTCGAGCATCGTTTTAACGGAATGTCTCATTTGGATTTCAGTGGGGAAGTGGATCTGCTCCCGGATCTGGGCGACCTAATCAACGAAACGTTGAAACCAACTTCTGAGATCACCGTCGAAAAATTTCTGGATCATTTGCGACAACTGGCGGCGACGATGGGCTGGGAGGTGGGCTATCCTGTTACCGAAGAGGCGCGTGCGGCGCGGCGCGAGATTCAACAAGGGTTGTTGGCATTGCGCCAAGCGCAAGAAACCCTCCACCAGGCGCGGCAGCATTTTCTTTCGGCGCGCGCCTTGAACCCGGCCGACCCCGAAAGCGAACGGTTGTACCGCGAAGCGAGCGAATTCTATCAACGTCGCGTTTTGCCTTAGACGATCACGCCGCGAACCATAACGAGGTATCCCAATAATGCAGCAAACACTCAACTTAAAAGATCACATCAACCATTTGCGTCAAAGAAGCAATACGGCTGCCAAAGCAGAAGAGCTCGAGGTGTTGTTGGATGAGGCGCGCGCACTTTTGAAATCTTCTTTTCAAACTGCCGACGAGGAAGAAGCGCGCAGTCTCTTCCGTGAATTGCGTGACCGAACTGAAGCCGCCGCGTCCGCAAGGCGCTTGGGGCTTGAAACCGCTGCGCTCAGCCAGCACGATCAGATACTCAAGCGTGTTCAGCACGAGCAGATGCGTCTCAACGACGGCTCTTTGAATGATATGAAATTGGCTGTGAGCGGTTTGTACGCGGCACTGTGTGATCTCGGAGAAGGAGAAGACTCGCTCTTGCGCGGTGACATCTTGAAAGCGCTGGAATCTGCTGCCGGCAAACATGGGCAGCTACGGCGAGACGTTAAAGAGATGCTGGCATCGCCCGATCACTCGCGGTACTCGGATGTGCAAGCACTGCTTCAGCGGATCGATCAGTCGCCGCTCGACGCCGCTTCAACCTCTTCGACCGCGGCATCGGATTCGTACTCCACGACCGACATTTTTCAACGCCATGCCAATGCGCGACGCCTTTTCTATGCCGGAGATTATTACGAAGCCGCCGATGTTTTGACGGAGATACTCCGTTTGTCGCCCGACGATCAAGAAGCGAAAGATCGTCTGGCTCAAATCGAAGACAACATTCGGCGCGGTATCGTGCCGGACAGCCGCGTCCCGTTTGAAGCGCGCGTGGCCTTTGGACGTGCCCAGTCTCTGGAACGGGCCGGGCGTTTTGAGGAATCGCGCGAGTCGTATCGCTCGGCGTTGTTAGAAGCCCGGCAAGGAGGCCCGTTGCTGCAAAACTGGCAGCCGACGGTGGAAGCGTTGCTGCGCATCGACAACTCGATCATCGCCCGCGAAACACGCGACGAAGGCGATGCGCTGATGCAGACGGATCGTTGGCGTGAAGCGGCGGAAAAATACGAGATCGTTTTGAAATTACTTCCCGACGACAGTCACGCGGCCGATCGCATACACTTGCTTCACAAATTGCAGGAACAGTCCGACGCCGCCCGATCACATTTGAAGATGATGTCAGGCAACCTCGTCGAGACGTGCCAGGCGGTGATCGCCGTGATACGCACTATTCGCGAACTGCGCCCTAAGATGCCTGAGAGCCAACGGCTGGCCGATCTCGAAGCCGAGATTCAGGCCGAGGCACAAACTCTCAAAGATCGCGTTTTGGAACAGGGGCAGCAACTGCTGGGTCAAGTAAGGTATTTATCGAATTTGCCTGAATGTCGCCGCCTCGCCAATCAAGCCGTTCTGCTTCTGGATCAGGCGCGTGAATTAGCGCCCGGCGATAGCGAGATTCTTGAGCTGGCCTGGGGAGCCACAACTGAAGTGACGCGGCTGGAACAGGTAGGAAGAAATTTAGAAGAAGCCCGCCGTTTGATCGATCTGAATACGGCTCAAGCGCGCCAGCAAGCGCGAGATATATTGCGCGGTCTCGATGAAATTGATCGCGACACAGTCTATCTTCAGCTACTCACTGCTTTGCGCCGTCAATATCTTAATGAAGCAGAGTTGGCTATGCGTCAGAAGCAATGGAGTGCTGCTGCCGATGGGTTGACCGACGCCCAAGACGATCTCTTCCGCGTATTGGATGACTCCGATGAGATTTGGCAGATTGAGGGCAAGTTAGCTTCGGCGCGGCGTAAACCTTGGTTGCGTGCACTGGGTTGGGTGGCAGGGATAGTTGTCGTAGTCTTGCTAGTGTGGTTTGGATTTAATCGAGTAGGGGGCATGGCAGTTTTCGCGCCGACGGCAACAGCGGTGCCAACAGCGACGCCCCTGCCCACCAAGACATTAGCGCCCACACCTACACAAACGCCTGTGCCCACTTTTACATTGACTCCTACCCACACTGTGACTCCGCCGCCGTCGCTGACTCCTACGCCCGTGCCGCTGTACGGAGCGGTCAGAGAAGATTTCGCCGCGCGCATCCTTCCTAATGGAGGGGCAGCCTGGGCTTATACGCTGAAGGTGTCAGACCCGGTGCAGGTCTTAGAAACTTTCAAAGACAGCGATGGACGTATTTGGTACAAGATACTGCTCGTTCGCGGCGATGCGACCTTGATCGGTTGGGCATTGGCTCGCGATATTAATGTGCTGCCGACTCCGTCGAAATAACTGGTTCATGATTTCAATCATTATCCCCGCGCGTGATGCCGCCTCGACACTCCCGATGTGTTTAGATGCGCTGGGGATGCAGTCGCTGACCGAACCTGACGAAATCATTGTCGTAGACGATGGTTCCAAAGATGCTACGGCAGAGATCGCGAGTCGAGCTGGCGTGATCTGCTTCACGATTGCGCCTTCAGGTCCGGCAGTGGCGCGCAACTACGGCGCCCAGCGCGCGCGGGGAGAGATTTTGTTGTTCACCGACGCCGATTGTGTTCCGGCAACGACATGGGCAGCTGAATTGTCATCGGCGTTTCGTGATCGCGCTGTTGCCGGAGCGAAAGGAGTGTATAGAACACGTCAATCTGGGCTCACTCCTCGCTTTGTGCAAGCCGAGTATGCTTCTAAGTATAAACGCATGGCGCGTCAACCCTCTATTGATTTCATTGATACTTATAGCGCGGCGTACCGTCGGGATATTTTTCTCGCCAATGGCGGATTCGATATCGCTTTTCCCGCGCCATCGGTTGAAGATCAGGAGTTCTCGTTCCGGTTAGCTAAAAAGGGTTACAGGTTGGTCTTTGTGCCAAAGGCGGTTGTGTATCACCGGCATGATCTCACGTTGCGCGAATACGCCGCCCGCAAATTTTGGATCGGATACTGGAAAGCGATCCTCTTGCGCCGTCACCCGGAAAAAGTGTTTGGCGATTCACATACGCCGCCAAGCCAGCGTTGGCAAATTGCTTTGCTGGCGTTGGCGGGAATGGGCACGATGCTGATCTGGTCGTCGCCCATTTTTTTTGCCTTGTCTCTACTCGCGCTATTAACTTTTGGGCTTTCGGCGATACCCTTCATGGTATTTATTGCTCGCTATGATCGACCGGTCGTGTTCGCCGCGCCGATGTTGTTGCTCGCGCGCGCCGCCGCGCTCGGCGTCGGACTAGTGATGGGCTTCTTAGGTTTGCGGCGGCTTGGCACATCCGGTGCACTGTCTATGCGGCAGAGAATCATCAAACGTACGCTCGACATCGTAGGTGCTCTGATCGGTTTGATCTTCTTGGGTCCATTTATCTTGTTCTTGGCGTTAGCGGTCAAACTCGATTCAGCCGGGCCCGCGTTTTTCCTGCAGGAACGGATCGGCGAAAACGGGCGACGTTTTAGAATGATCAAGATTCGTTCGATGTACGCCAGCGCGGAACGAGAGCGATCATGGGTGATGGCGACGAGTCCTGCGTCACCCCCGGCTCTGAAAATCTCCGATGACCCGCGTGTGACGCGGCTCGGGCGTTGGCTGCGCCGTTGGAGTCTGGACGAGCTGCCACAGTTGTGGAACGTCTTGCGCGGCGATATGAGTTTGGTCGGACCTCGACCCGAAGAGTCCGCTGTTGTCGCGGGATATTCCGATTGGCATCGCCAGCGGCTTGCTATTAAGCCGGGGGTCACTGGGCCGATGCAGATCAATGGGCGAGGGTTGCTCTCGCTCGATGAACGGGTTCGGCTTGAGTTGAACTATATTGAGAATTATTCGATCTGGCTCGATCTGAAAATTTTAATCAAGACGATCCCCGTCGTGCTGTCGGGGCGGGGCGCGTTTTGAAGTTTGTGGGACACCCAATTTAATGAGAAACGTCCAGCGCTTCGCTTTCACCTTTTTACTGATCAGCGCGCTCCTCATCGGCATTACTCGAGATATAGGGACGCCGATCCCCTGTTTAAATGAACAACAAGCGACAGAGCTGTTGTTGCCGCGAGAAACTAAATCGGGTGGATCGGGGGCAGGGGCTTCATCAGCGGCACCGCAAGGTGGTATACCGTTTGAAGATTTAGAACCGTTTCAAGTGTCGCAGAGTTGGCGGTTTGGGTTGGGAGTGCCGCACGGCGCAGCGCAGTCGGTATGGATTACCCGACTTGGGGCGGGGTGGTGGTACAGCTGGAGAATGCAAGCACAAGAGACGATGAGCACCGAAAGTGAATTTTGGCAGATGGTCCGTTTGCGCGGAGGCAAGTTGATGCCGCCACTGGATCAAGTGTTGTTCGAAGCAAGACGGCATCCCGGTCAGGTTTGGTTGGTGGGCAACGAGCCAGATGTGATCTGGCAGGATGGCGTATCGCCGCTGTGTTTAGCTTTCCTCTATCGTCAGGTGTATGTCGGGATCAAGCAAGTCGATCCGACGGCGCGGATCGCCGTAGGAGGGATCACCCAAGCGAGTTCACTGCGCTTGGCCTATCTCGATAAAATGTTGGATGACTATCGCCGGCTTTATGGCGTGCCGCTTTCGACCGATATGTGGACGATGCACGCCTTTATCTTGCCCGAGATGCGCGGCACTTGGGGTGCCGAGATTCCGCCCGGCCTGAAGGCAAACACCGGTTGGTTGTTGGGATTAGCGGATCACGACGACCTCAAACGGTTTCGTTCTCAGATCATTGACTTCCGTCAATGGATGGCAGATCGCGGCTATCGTGATAAGCCTTTGGTGATCACCGAGTATGGCATCCTCATGCCGCGCGAACTTGGCTATGGACCCGAGCGCGTGCAGCAATTTATGTTAGGCACGTTTGATTTCTTGATGACTGCGCGCGATCCCAACACAGGGCTGTCATCGGATGAGGATCGTTTGGTTCAACGGTGGGCGTGGTTCAGTTTGGCTGACCCGATCTACCCAAATGGCAACCTTACCGATCCGATTTCCAATCGTTTGACTCCGTTAGGGGTGACCTATCGCGAGTACCTCACTTCGCTTCGCTAAAGATGACGATATTATCGGCACCATGATTGACTGGATCGGAGTTAGCTTTGGCGCTTTGTGGATTATCGGCTTGAGTGTGATCTTAGCGGCGTTGAGCATCACTGAATATCAACGAATAACCGAATCGATTTCTTGGCGTGAGGCATTGAAGAGGCGCGGTTTTCAGATTGCTTTCAACTTAGGTCTTATGCTATTTTGTTTTGGTTGGGCGGGCATGACGCGCGAAGTGTGGGAGCAGGTGGTGTGGAGTCTGTTGGGGATCGCCTTTGCCTATTACGCGTGGAGTGCAAATCGCACGAAGTAGCGAGTGGCACAAGTTGCCAAGCTGAACATTTCTTTTTTCTCTCAACGTTTTCGAAAATGCGAGGCTCTGTCCGTAGATGGACGGAGCCTTGTTTGTTAAAGGGGAGGGGGATTGGACTATAATGGTTGCTCACTCCCATTTTTCGTCAGTCAAACTTTACAATCAACTCGAGAATCATCTATGACCAAACCTTTTCAGCGTCTTTGGCTTATCACCGAACAAGTTTTAAGCCCGCTTGTTTTCGTCATTCTCGTTACGTACACCGTTGCCCTTTTAATCCAAACCCCATATGCCGGCTTTCATTGGGATCCCGGTAGAAAAGAAATACGAGCGATCTATGTGCCGAGCGATGGGAGTCTTAAGTTAGGGGATCGTCTGGCTAAGATTGGGCTCGTCAACATGGCTGACTACGATACCGATCTTAGGATGACGTTATTTGACAACGTGAAGACCGGGGAGATCGTGCCGATAACGGTGAGGCGCGGCGAGCAAGTGATCACTGTAGACTGGAAATTTCCCGGCTACTCCAGTGACGAGTTTTGGGGACGGATGAGCAACCAATGGTGGTTGGCATACCCCTTTTGGATCGCTGGCATTGCCGGATTATGGTTTCTGCGTCCCAAAGATACTGGCTGGCGGCTATTTATCGCCTTCAACTTCTTGACAGCGATCTGGCTTATTGCGAGCAGTGTCTCACGTTCACATACTTGGTATAGCGCGATCACATTGCGATCGGCTATTTGGTTATATGTCCCTGTCAGTTGGCATCTTCATTGGGAATTGCCGCGTCCACTGCGACAATTTCCTAAAGGCGTGTGGTGGGCATTGTATGTGTCCGCCGGGTTACTGGCTGTAGCTGAATGGTTGCAATGGGTGCCAATCAATGCATATGTGATGGGTTTTCTGTCCGCGTTTGCAGGTAGCGCACTATTGTTCATCATCCATTTCATTTTCCGCCGAGACGAACGCCGTAATCTCATTCCCATTTTGGTCACTGTGTTGTTTGTCTTCGGAGCACTAATCTTTTTAAGTAGTATACATGTTGCTGGGCAAGCCCCACCAGCGTTCCTCTTAACGTTGCTTACGATGCCTCTCTTGCCAGTCGCCTATTTATGGGCAGTACATCGCCGCAGGTTTAGCACGCGCGAACTGCGATCCAATGATGTTTTCATTACTTTTATGTTTCTGGGATTGCTCGGTGCATTTGTTTTATTCACGCTCTCTTTTCTAAAGCCATATCTGGATTCACCCGGAGCGAACATCGTCATTGTTGCCGTTGGGTTAGCCCTACTCGGTGCCCTGATTGCAATTATAGGGTTTGCGCCTTTCGAGCGTTTCCTTCTCCGCCGCGTTTTGGGCATAGTGTTGCCCCAAAAGGAACTGATCGAAGCGTATTCTGCGCGTATCACAACTGGGCTCAAATTGCCTGCACTGGTAACATTATTAACCGAAGAAGTTCTCCCGACCCTATTGATCCGCCAATCTACTTTGATCGAAATAAATGACGGTGCCATTACTGTCGTCTACGCTCAAAATGTAGAGGCACAACAACTGCCGCGATTCAGCGATCTGCAAATGTTGTTAGATGGCGCGGGTCGCTATCATGCCCTTGCCGAAAATGGATCGCTCCCCTTTGGATGGGCGCATCTTATTCTCGCGCTGTCGGTTGAGCAAAAACCGAAGGGTGTTTGGTTGCTGGGGCGTCATGACCCGGATGATTATTACAGTTCACAAGAAATCAAAGTTCTTCAATCGTTAGCTCACCAAACGGCAATTGCTTTGACTAACATCGCGCAAGCCGAACAATTGCGCGCGCTCTACCAGCGCGATATTGACCAGCGCGAAGTTGAAAGAGCCAGCTTGGCGCGTGAATTACACGATCAGGTGTTAAACGAACTGGCGGTGTTCAAAGATAGTCTTGACGACGATGTTATGTTGCCGACTTCTTTGGACAGTTTCGAAAAAGTTATTAACACTTTGCGACAGACCATTTCCGGCTTGCGCCCCCGCATGTTGGATTATGGGCTGTACTCGGCACTCGTGAGTCTGGTTGACGCTCTGGAAGATCGCGTTGGCGATAGTGTGAAAATAGTATTCAGTGTAGGCGAAGATGGATCGGCAGTGCGCTATAACGAACAAGTGGAGCTGTATATGTATCGTATCGTGCAACAAGCGTGTGAGAATGCGCTGAAGCACGGAAAACCACGTGTGCTTACCCTGAGCGGCGGACTCGAAACAGAGTCTCTTCATCTTGTAATTGAAGATAATGGCAACGGGTTTGAGTTAGTAGAAAAGAGCAACTTAGCAAAACTACAAAGCGACGGTCACTTTGGCTTGGCAGGGATGTATGAGCGGGCATCTATCCTCGGCGCTGATCTGCATATTGAGTCATCTGCTGGACACGGGGCTAGGGTAGAAATTAATTGGCGGTTTTCCAGTTTATAGGCAAGCCAGGCGAATTCATAGACGTTTGTAATGTTTAATTCTTTGAATCATTGAAATTAAAGAGTGTCTCTGCTAATGTGAAACGAAAAGAGCACAATGGTGACAGGCACTCGCCTGTTCTATCGTGGAGTTGGGCGGAGAATTCCTTATGCTTTCTAAAATTAGGTTAGCGATTTTGGACGATCATCAGAGCATCGTGGACGGTTATATGTTGCGGTTAGGCAGGAATCCGCAGATTGAAATTGTGGGGGTGGCCTCGTCAGGCACAGAGTTGGAAGATCTGCTGCGGCGAAATGCTATTGATGTGGTGTTTTTGGATGTTAATGTCCCTACATCTCCCGATAATCCCAGCCCGTATCCCATTCTTCACGTCATCCCCAGCATAAAACAAAAATACCCCGATCTCTCTATTCTGGTCATTTCAATGATTGCCGAACGGGCATTGATCAGCGGTGTTATGAACGCTGGCGCAAGCGGCTATATCCTTAAAGATGACTCGGCATCCATCAAAGAATTGGGATCCATCGTGTTGGCAGTAGCAGGAGGAGAGATACACATGAGCCGTCGGGCGCAACAAGAGATCCTCAAGCGTAAATCGGAAGATTTGCCGGATCTCACACCTCGGCAATTAGAAGCGCTCTCGTTGGCGGCAGCCCACCCAGAATTTTCTCGCAATGATCTAGCTGCAAAAATGTGCATCACCAGTTCCGGTGTGCGTAACCTGCTTTCTCAAGCCTACTTTCGACTCGGGGTAACTAACCTTGCGGCGGCGGTGGCGAAGGCGCGTCAACTTGGTTTGATCACTCCGCTGCCCCCTTCGTTTCATTAATGGATAGAAACAACTGCCGTATTGGTTCAACCTGCTCCTCTAGCAAAGACTCCAGCGACTCCTTGTGTTGAAGTGACATCATCCGCAAAAGATCGCGCCCTTGCTGATGACGTTCCAGCAAATGGTGAATGCCGTAGCTGATCGCTCCACTACGGAGCAAAATCGTTTGCGCTTCGATCAGTGCTTCAGGATCCGCGATGACCTGACGCAATTCCCAGAAACGTTCACGTTGGGGATGTTCGACTGTTTGCGCAAACAAGATCGGGAGAGAGGCCCGACCTAATTTCCAGTCGGGGTTGGCGGGAACCGCAAGACTGTCGTTTAAATCATCATGTATCTGAATCATCTCGCCGTAAAGTTGGCCGAACTGCTTGATGAGTTGTGCTGCTTCAAGCGACGTACCACCGCACAATGCGCCGAGATACAGTGCTGTGCCGAAAAACGGTGCGCTTTTGTTTTTCACGACATGCCAATACGCGGCTTCGTCTAAAATATTTTGTGTGTCAAGATGCTGACCCAATGAAGTAATGAACAGCATTCGATTCAAACTATCTATCGCCGCCGTTTTGATCGTTGGATCAAGTTCGGCACGAGCTAAAGAATCAAGCGCGGCACATTGAAAAGCGGCGGCGAGATTGGCGGCGGCGGGTAATCCTATCTTGTGATGTTCGCCGCGCGGATCGCCATCCAACATATCATCAATAAGGATAATAGCGATTTGGGCAAAGGCGATAGCGGCAACTGCCGGCGTTGACTCGTCGGGGTCGCCGCCAACCGCTTCGCAGGCTAACACTGGCAGTCGCCAATCGCGCGGTTCCTTGATAGCGATGCGTTGCAAAACATCTCGCGCTTCGCTCCATTCACTTTGAAGATTGAGTGCATCCCAATGTTTGACAATCAATTGACACGAATCCATTAAAATAAATCCTTCAAGACTGGCCGGGATTTGTCCCCGACCAGTCCTTATTGTTTAATGGTGGGGCAATTACCAGTTCCACCATTCAAGAGTCGAGAGCTTGACTTGGGGCAACTCGGACCGAGTCAACTTCGACAACGACGCCAAATCAGAGTTGGCAGGTGCCGAAAAAAGTTGGTGGTAGAAAACTTGCATTTGTGACATGGGTAGTCTCCTTTTTGATAATACCGGGTTGAATGGTTTTAACTATGTGCTTGGCTTCCCGGAAAGCGCGGCGCACAGTACTGCTGTCGCGATCAGCATTGATTGCCAGTGTAGGGCGTATTTCCCTGACAAACATGACAGGGGCTGGCGTCTTTTCTCACAGTTTTGGAGGACGACGAAAACAGGATTTGCTCCGTTTAGATGATGGTGAGAAAATCAGAGCACACTACTCTTGTGTGTCGAAATACGGAGATTGTTATTCGAGGCGTGGAAAGAACAGTCGTGGAAAATCAGAATCGTTATACCCTCTCTTATCGTGCTGCAGAAGCTAAAAAAATCATGGGCTGGATCAAGAGTGGACAATGTAGTTGCCTCGTTGGATTGCGCGGCGCTGGCAAGTCCAATTTTCTTCGCTTTCTGCTCCGTTCCGATGTCCAACAACATTATTTGGGGCGCGACTATTCCAAATTTGCTTTTGTTCACATTGACCTTTTAAGCCTGGTGGATCATTCGAGTTGGGCAGTCTATGAGTTGATTCTGAATCGGATGGTTGCCCAGTTCGATACACTGGGCGCGAAAAACAAAAGCATTGCAGATATTGCTTCTCTCCACGACGAAATTATGCGCCGACAAGATCCGCTGGTCGCCCAACGGGCGATTGAGCGCTACCTGAACGCTTTGTTGAGCCGCCCTTCCCAACGCCTCGTAATACTTTTCGACGAATTCAATGCAGTAGTTGAAACCGTTGACTCATCCCTGTTCCGTTCTCTACGCGCCTTACGCGATGCCCACAAAGGGCGATTGATCTACATTGTCGTTGGCAGCGACGATTTTGCCCATTTACGCAGTGACCGCGCCGAATCGGAACATTTTTATCGGCTCGTGAGTCGCAATACCTGTTGGTTAGGACCGTACAACTTAGCAGACGCTCGACAAATGGTTGATTACCTAGCGGGACAACGCTCACTTGAGTTAGCCCCAGCCGATACAGCGCACCTCATCGAACTTTGTGGCGGGCACGCCGGTTTACTAAAAGCAGTTTTGACTTTGCTTTCGAATGCTCCTCCAAAGTTAAATATAAAAAATCAGACTCGGACTCTGATTAGCGAGCCAACGATAGAGGCTGAATGCCAACAGATCTGGCATAACCTGCTGGAAAGCGAGCAAGTCGCTTTGCGCGTATTAGTAAATGGCACACAAATCAAACCTGAGATGCTCACTCAATTAGAATTTAAAGGTTTGGTACACACAAGCCGCCCCTCGATTGTGTTCTCTCTTCTCTTCAACGAATTCGTCCAGAGGCAGTCACCCTCTCCAGAAAAAGGTTTATCTGTTGATAGCGCTACCGGGAAGGTACATATTAACGGGGAGCTGATTGCAACATTGAAAGGCTTGGAATTAGATGAGTTGTGCTATCTCTACGAACATCGCGGAAAGACATGCACCAAAGATGACATTATGGAAAATGTTTACCGCCAACATTATAAAAATGGAGTCAGTGACCAAATGCTTCAGACATTGACCGCTAGATTGAGGAAGAAGGTTGAACCTGATCCTAAACGGCCGCGTTATATTCTGACTATTCGTGGAGAGGGTTATAAGTTGGTTGAATTTGGGGAGAAATAGATTTCTTCGGAAAATGTGGACGTGCCTCACTATAAGTTCACTTGACGATCAGAGATCTTTGTCTTATCAAGATACTCTAAATTTTTTAGATTATTTTGAACTTCTAAAAAGGTCGAAAAGGGAGTGACTATCATATGCCTAGATTAAGCAAACCACCGAGCCTTAAGCTGACCAAGCGGCAAGAGGTGCTCCTGCGGGAAGTCCATCGTAGATACGATAAGATAATTCTCGAAAAGGAATTTGGTGGCGGATTTAGCGGCACGCGCGTCTTCTTGGTTTTGCCAACGAAGGTCGATGGCACGAGTGATGCGCGTGTGGTGACCAAGATCGGTCCAGCGGAGGCGTTGCGTCGTGAACGTGATAATTATGAGAAATATGTAGCGGGCGCTTTACCATTTAGCGTCGCCCATGTACAAGACTTTTGTGAAGAGAATGGTCAAGCGGCTCTAAACTATATTTTTGCGGGCGGTGAAACACTGGGTAAGACAGTCGACCTCGAAGAATACTATCACACGCATACTGCCCAGGAAATCATTGATACCCTCACTGGTTTGTTGGATAAAGCCTTGGGGGAAAGATGGTATGGGGCGTCTAAGTCACTCAATTGTCCCTTCCGCGAAGAGTATGGTCGGCACCTGCCGGCACAAGCGAAACTCCAAGACATTACACAAACCATCTTTCCTGATCTCTTATTTATGGAGGGGGATCAAGTCCAAATCCCCGACATCAGCGGAACTTACCCCAACCCGTTGCAGCTATTTCCTAGGATATTAGATAAAACACTAGAAGGACGGAGTTCGCTTGTCCACGGTGATTTGCACTGGCGCAATGTGTTAGTGGATGAAAGTGGCAAGGGCTGGTTGATTGATTTTGCCAAAGTGGAGACGCGACATAACTTATTTGATTTCATCAAGCTAGAAACGTATCTGCGCCTGATGGTGTTGCCCAAAGAGTCGAGTGCTTTCTCTTTGAACGAGTACGCCGAATTCGAACGAGCGCTTCATGAAACAGCTCTGGGTCGAAAGACGAACGTGCCTACGAATGGCAGCTTAGCCAAAGCGTATGATGTTATTCGTACCATTCGCCAAATCGCGCAGCTCTCTATGAGGGACCCACGTAATTTCAAAACAGAATATCTGCCCGCGCTATTTTTATATAGTCTGGCGATGATGAAGTATTTCCCTTCAAATGGAACTGTGCCAACCCAGCTCGTCTTTATCACCGCCTGCGTCGCAGGGATGTATATCCTACATGACGCGTCATCTATTATAAAGTTTCAGCCATCGTTTTCTAATGGTACCGGGCTACCGAAGCGATCCGATTCCTTCGCCCCGCCCTCGAATATATTAAAGCCTCGTCATGGTAGTGCTCCGCCACCTCCTTCATTTCTTGTTGGACGAGGGGAGGCTTTACGCGAACTCAAATCACGACTGGGCATTGCAGCTATTGGTGAATATGGCGCGGCACGACTACAGGTGTTGACCGCGATACGTGGCTGGCCAGGGATTGGTAAGACAACTATTGCGGCGGCAATTGCTAATGATACGGAAGTGGCACAAGCGTTCCCGGATGGCGTGTTGTGGATCTCGTTGGGGCCTGCGCCTAGCATACTGTCAGAAATAGCGATGTGGGGACGCGCGCTTGGCACCGAAGACTTGTTGAAGGCAAGGACAATTCAAGAAGCGTCACACCAACTCGCCGCGCTCCTCCGTAATAAGCAAATGCTACTCGTGGTGGACGATGTATGGGAAGTGGAGCATGCCAAGCCCTTCTTGGTTGGGGGAACGCGTTGTGCGACCCTTCTAACAACCCGTGAGAATAAGCTCGCCCAAGATCTGGCGCCCACTCCAAATGACGTGTATATCTTGAAGGTATTGACTGAAGAAAAATCGCTTGAACTTCTGCGTTTGCTGGCGCCATCCGTTGTCGACAGCTATCCACAAGAATCGATTGAGTTGGTCAATACCCTAGAAGGATTGCCTCTGGCTCTTCAAGTTGCCGGGCATCTACTCAACACAGAACAGAGCTACGGATTTGGTGTAAAAAACTTGTTAGCCGAACTTCGTGAGGGTACAAAGATTCTTGAGTCCAAAGCGCCAGGATCGCGAATCGGCTTGGAAAATGAAACATCGGCGACTGTGGTTGTACTTTTGCAGAAAAGCACCGATCGACTCGATGCTCAGACTCGAGATTGTTACGCCTATCTGGGCGCGTTTGCCCCAAAGCCGGCCACCTTTGATGAAGCGGCGATGAAGGCCGTCTGGGAAGTGGAAGATCCACGGCCGGCGATCAAAGCATTAGTGGATCG
>ORJL010731387.1_pt1 | contig 14752 bp, 11 predicted proteins | sample 1779941 | NCBI WGS metagenome assembly ORJL01 (sample SAMEA104232317, study PRJEB22302) | groundwater metagenome | biome: forest; feature: aquifer; material: groundwater | place: USA | collected 2011-08-07 | depth 5.8 m
CGGATAGGCGGAGCGAAGCGCCTTCGGATAGGCGGAGCGAAGCGCCTTCGGATAGGCGGAGCGAAGCGCCTTCGGATAGGCGGAGCGAAGCGCCTTCGGATAGGCGGGGCTTTCTAGCCCCGCCGGCCCGTGCCGCTCGCAGTAGCCATCACAAATCGCTTGCCAGCCATCGGGACAGGGAGCGGAGGTACCGTTAGGGATCATCGCAGAGATGGCTGAGGGTCCTACACTGATAATGGGAGGTCAGGAAGTGTTTATACGGGTCAGCATATTGGAAGTCGATCCAGCTCGTATAGCCGACGTGGAGAGGCTTTGGCTGCACGAGTCCCTGCCTCATGCCAGGTCCCAGGAGGGCAATTTGGGGGCGAAGGCTTTCCGCTCAGTGGAAAACCCCGGCCAGATAATCCTGGTAGGGGAATGGGCGAGCGTGGAAGAGGCCGACGCTTACCTCAGAAGCCCGGAGCACGATGAGCTAGTGGTCAAATACGGGGCGCTCATCCGGGGAATCTCTCAGCGCTTTGTCGGCGAGCTGATCCACTGATCGCGGCGATTCAGGACGCTTAGCCAGCCATGGCCAGACGGCAAACGATTGGGGTACGGTCGGAGAACTGCACGGGCTGCCAGCTCTGCAAATTGGCATGCTCCTTTATCAAGACGTCCAGTTTTAGCCTATCGCATTCCTACATCCAGATCACCCGCCTGGGAACCGCAGAGCAATATGAAGTGAGCTTTACCCCCGAGTGCGACCGCTGCGGCTTTTGCGTCAACTATTGCGGTTTTGATGCCATTGCCAGGAGCGGCCCCTCGCCAGCGCCGGCAGGGCGGCTGCAATCAGCTACCGGAGGGCTGGACCTTGGAGATTAAGCATGGCTTTATGGGGAAGGTGCTCTTCGTGGACCTTTCCGCTGGAGGCATACGAGAGGCGCCTTTGGAGATGGAAGAAGCCCGACGGTTCATTGGGGCGGCGGGGATTAATGCGAAACTGGCTTATGAACGGATCGAGCCGGGGTGCGACCCGCTGGGACCGGGCAACGCCCTGATCTATGGAATCGGCCCCTTTGCGGGGACCATCGTGCCGGGAGCTGCCCGCACGGTGGTAACGGCCAAATCGCCCCTTACAGGCTACTACGGCACCTCGGCTGCCGGCCATTTTGGGACGATGCTCAAGTTCGCCGGCTACGATCATCTGGTAATTACCGGGCGGGCTCCCAGGCCGGTTTACCTGCGCGTCTTCGACGGCCAGGTTTCCATAGAGGATGCCGGCCAGTTATGGGGAAAGGACATCTTCGAGGCCACCGACACTATCTGGAACCAGGCCCCAGAGGCCTGGGTAACTTGTATCGGCCCGGCTGGCGAAAATCTCGTCAAGCACGCGGTAATCGTCAACAACAAGTACTCTACCTACGGCTCCACCGGCCTGGGGGCAGTGATGGGGTCAAAGAACCTGAAGGCCGTGGCAGCCATAGGGACCAAGGCGCTCCACGTGGCAGACCCCAAGGGGTTTTTTCGGCTGGCGGCGAAGGTCTTCCGGGACCTAATGAATGCTCCTCACGTGGGCCAGTGGAGGCAGCTTGGGACATTGATCCAGTTCCAGAGCTACGCCGAGGGCGCGGACGAAGATATGGCCAGGCGCGGCTTTGATATGAAGGGCTGGACGGATGTCTACACCAGCAAGCTCTGGAGAGCGCCCGTGACCTGCCCGGGCTGCCCCGTTGGCTGCAAGGCGCGGCTGGAAGTCAGGGAAGGAGCGCACCGGGGCCTGAAGATGGCCGTCTCCTGCCCGGCCGGCACTGTGACCGGGCCGTATGCCATGAGCGTGTCCAATCCGACGGAGGACTGGGGTGAGGTGCTCAAGTGCGCAGAGCTGGCTAACCGCCTTGGGGTCAGCACGCTGGGCACCCTTCACGTTTTCAACTGGCTCATTGACCTGTATGATCGGGGCATCATCGACAAGAGTGACACCTTTGGCGTCGAGCTGAAGAAGGGCGACCCCGCTACCTACCAACGCCTCTTATACCTCGTCTCCCATCGCGAGGGAATTGGCGACGTCATTGCCGATACCTACGACGATGCCTTCTTGCGGATTGAGAAAGCGCAGGAGCCGGTCAGAGCTGACGAGCGTATCTACCGGGGACGGTCGGCAGCCTACGAGACCGCCTGGAACGTCTCGGATTTTGGCGCGGTTATAGACCCTCGACGTTCGGGGCCGCCCAATGCCTATAGCAGCGTGACCATGATGCCCAATCGGTCCCAGAAGAGCCTGGAGGACTACGTTCGCCGCCTGGGTGTGCCGGAGAGCGAGGTTGGCCAGTATATTACCGGCGGCACGGATGGCTATGACGTAGCCCGGCTGTCCAGGCTGGTGGAGTTGTATAACCTGGTGCTTTACTCCGTCGGCTCATGCCAGCGGCCTTTCATCAGCCGGGTCCTGGATATGAAGACGGTGGCCAGGCTCTACAGTGCGGCCACGGGTATCCAGGTGACGGCCGGCGACTTGCTGGAAAGCGCCGAAAGAGTTATCACACTCCAAAGGATGTTCAACGTGCGCGAGGGCCTGACGCGAGCGTCGGAGATGCGGCCTCAGCATTATTCTTCCGAAGCGGAAAAGAGAGACCTGGGGACCTTGCTCACTGACTACTATGAGTCCCACGGTTGGGAACCGGACACCGGTGTGCCTTCCAGGGCCAGACTCTTGGAGTTAGGCCTGCAAGATATCGATCGATAAGGTTTTACCTGCCTCCCGACGCGAGGATGGCTCCGGCAGCTTAACTGCGGACCCTTTGTCCAAAGCTGCCACCTAGTGTATAATCTCTATGCGATCCCCAGGGGATACCACCGGTACATCACAAAAGGAGCCTCTTGAAGAACCTGGCCGATTTCCTGGTGGGGAAGCGAGGGAAGGGGGAGCCGGAGGAAGCACCCGTCATCCCTGCCCCTCCAACCTGCCCCCATTGCAGCACCGACCTCTCCGCCTCGGAGATCTATCTCCGCCTGCGCGTCTGCCATAATTGCCGTTACCACTTCCGTCTCAGCTCCCGCCAACGCATCGACCTTCTGGCCGATGAGGGGTCCTTCAAGGAGCATAACCTTCTGCTGGCCTCTGTTGATCCCCTATCCTTCACGGATAAAGTCTCCTATCGTAAGCGGTTGGCAGAAGCCCAGCAACGGACAGGGCTTACCGAGGCGGCGGTCACCGGCGCCTGCCGGGTGGGAGGCAAGGCCACGGTACTGGTAGTCATGGACTTCGACTTCATGGGCGGGACCATGGGCTCAGTGGTAGGAGAGAAAGTGGCCCTGGCCTTTGAGCTGGCTATCAAAGAGAAACTGCCTATCGTGGTGGCAGCCACAGGGGGCGGTGCCCGCATGCAAGAGGGGATGCTTTCCCTAATGCAGATGGCCAAGACCGCCGCGGCTGTGCAGCGGTTGCACCGGGCGGGCCTACCCTATATCTCGATCCTGACCGATCCCACCACCGGAGGGATCCTGGCCAGCTTCGCCAGCCTGGGAGACGTCATCCTGGCCGAGCCGGGGGCCCTGGTGGGCTTCGCCGGCCCGCGGGTGGTGCGCCAGACCACCGGCCAGGAGGATACAGTATCCCACACTTCTGAGTTCCTCTTCCAGCATGGTATGGTGGACGTGGTCGTGGACCGGGCCCGGTTGCATGCGCTATTGGGGGTCCTCCTGCGTCTGCTGGACCCCCAGTTCCGCCTGGTCATGGGCCAAAAGGGGGCGGTTTATCCCTCAACTCACAACGCCGCGGAATCGGCCTGGGATATGGTGCAGTTGGCCCGCCACCAGCGGCGGCCCACCACCCTGGACTACATCAGCCGCATGATGTCCAACTTCGTCGAATTGCACGGCGACCGTCTTTACGGAGACGACAGCGGCATGGTGTGCGGGTTGGCGGATCTGAGCGGCCAGCCAGTGGTGGTGGTGGGGCATGAGAGAGGCCATGGCGAGCCCCTGCGCAATGACGGCAAGGTCCGCCCGGAGGGATACCGCAAGGCCCAGCGGGCCATGGGGCTGGCGGCCAAGCTCGGACTCCCACTGATCACTTTCATAGACACCCCGGGGGCCGACCCCGGCCTGGAGTCAGAAGGGCGGGGCATTGCCATGGCCCTCGCGACTACCCTGGCGCTGATGTCCGCACTGCCCGTTCCTATCCTGGCGGTGGTTATTGGAGAGGGAGGCAGTGGGGGAGCGCTGGCCCTTGGCCTCGCCGACCGCATCCTGATGCTGGAGCACGCCATATATTCGGTCATCTCCCCCGAAGGGGCGGCTGCTATCCTCTACCGGGATGCGGGACGGGCGGAGGAGGTAGCCCCGGCCCTCAAGCTCACTGCTCAGGACTGCCTTTCTCTGGGAGTGGTAGACCTGATAGTGCCGGAGCCGGAAGGGGGCGCCCACGCGGACCCGGACGGGGCCTCCTGGGAGCTTAAGAATGTCCTGCTGCAGGAGTTATTGACCATCCAGGCCCAGTCGCTGCCCAAGCTCCTGAAGGCCCGTTACGAGAAGTACCGGCGCGTAGGCCAGTTCAATAGCCATTTCAAAGTGGCTGTGGGGCGGGAGGTCAGCCACCTTCAGAGCTACCTCCATCGCAGATGGGAGCACCTTCTGGATCATTTGCCCCATCGTTCCGGTTCCTGAACGGGGGATGGTGGACAGAAGGCGAATTGCCCTTCTTTGCGGCAGCCACATAGCCAACGACATCTACGGTAACGCTCTAGTATCCCTTCTACCCTTCCTGATACCCGCCTGGGGCCTATCCCTCCCCATGGCTGGGCTCCTTACCGCGACCTACCAGGTGACCTCCTCCGTGGTGCAGCCGGTCCTGGGACACCTGGCAGACCGCTTCGGGACACGTTTCTTCTCCTTCGCCGGCACAGCAGCAGTGGCCGTTGGAGCCGGTTCCCTGGGTATCGCCCCGGGCTTTATGGCGCTCCTGCCCGTGGTCGCCGTAGCCGGCCTGGGCACAGCGTCGTTTCACCCGCAGTCGGCGGCCATGGTCAACTCCCTGAGCGGCGGCCGTCGCGGCACGGTAATGTCCGCCTATATCACGGCCGGGAATGCGGGATTCGCCCTGGGGCCGATGATCGTGGTGGGGGTCGTGACATCTCTGGGTTTGCAGGCCACACCATTGCTGGCGATACCCGGCCTCCTCTCAGCCATCTTGCTGGCCCTTTACGCGCCCCGCAACTGGCTCAGACGCCCCGAAAATGGACGCCCGCCCCTCTGGCAGGTCATCTCCCGCAAGCGGCCGGAGCTGAGCCGGCTGCTTGGCGTGGCCTCGTTTCGCTCGCTGACCATGTTCTGCTGGATGACCTTTCTGCCGCTCCTTTTTCAGAGCCGGGGCTATCCCTCCTCCGTATGGGCCGGGTTGCTGACTTTCTTTCTCCTTTCCGGCACCGCGGGCGGCCTCTTCGGTGGCTACCTGTCGGACCTGGTTGGGCGGAGGCTGGTAATCGTGTGGACGCTGGTTATCGCCGTTCCCCTGCTCCTGTTGATGCTCCACGTGGATGGAGCGAGCTTATGGATCGTGACGGGCCTGGCAGGGGCCGCCATGCTGGCATCCTTCTCCACTCTGACCATCAAGGCCCAAGAGATGATGCCGGAGAACATTGGAATGGCCTCCGGGCTGATACTTGGCTTCGGAATTGGCGTTGGGGGGCTGGGGACGTGGCCGGCAGGTTTCCTGGCAGAGCGCCTGGGCATCTTCGAGACCCTGAACATGCTGGCCTTCCTACCCCTCCTGGCCGCCCTCGTGGCCTGGACCCTGCCCAAAGACGTGCGGGGCAGGACTGAACGGGCTAAGGCGTAACCACCCTAACCACCTTCTCTAGGACCGGCTCGATGTCCCTGGACGTGTTTGCCCGGAAGAAGTTGCGTCGGGGAGGCTCCGCAGAGCCGCTCATCCGGCTGTAGACTTCCCAGTCCGCCTCTGACTTGTTCTGGGGGTCTAGCCCCCTTTGGCGGGCCTGCATGCGCTCCCGGACCAGCTCCTCCGGCGCTTCCACCCAGACTACCACTGACCTGGCTCCGGCCCGCTCAGCGGCCCGGTAAAACTGCTCCCGCTGCGGCTCCTGAAGGTTGGTAGCATCGAGGATTACGGGGATGCCATCAGACAGAAGGACCTCGATGAGCAACTGGCAGGCCAGGAAGAGGCGTCTGCTTTCCTCTCCACTATAGGTCGGATGGGGGACCAGGACCCTACGGAGGGCGTCGCTCTCTAAGATGGCCGCCGGCGCCCGTTGGGCCAGGCGCCGGCTAAAGTAGGACTTGCCGGTGGCAGGAAGCCCTCCGACCAACACCAGAAAGGGGCGGCCTACAGGTTCCGGCAGGTCCTTGAGGCTCTGCCGGAGCCTCTCGACGTCGGAAAGCTCTCTTACGTCCTGGGTCATCTCTTCCTCAGGAGATTATAGCAAAAGGCGTCTCCAGCCGTCCTGTTGGCGGCTGGAGACGCCTCTCCGGCGGACGGCTGATTTTTGCGCACATCTCATCTGGACTCGGAACGTGTCGTGCCCGGCAGCATCCAGGGCGACCCACCGGGTCGCCCCTACATGGTATGCGCATCGCAAAGGAAGTGGGGTGCCGGCGACCCTCTTAGCCCACCGGGTCGCCCCTACATGGTCTGCCCATCGCAAAGGAAGTGTGGCGCCGGCGACCCTCTTAGCCCACCGGGTCGCCCCTACATGGTATGCGCATCGCAAAGGAAGTGGGGTGCCGGCGACCCTCTTAGCCCACCGGGTCGCCCCTTCATGGTATGCGCATCGCAAAGGAAGTGGGGCGCCGGCGACCCTCCTAGCCCACCGGATCGCCCCTACATGGTCTGCGCATCGCAAAGGAAGTGGGGCGCCCCGGCGACCCTCTTAGCTCACCGGGTCGCCCCTACATGGTCTGCGCATCGCAAAGGAAGTGGGGCGCCCCGGCGACCCTCTTAGCTCACCGGGTCGCCCCTACATGGTCTGCGCATCGCAAAGGAAATGGCGTAGGGGCGACCCGGTGGGTCGCCCTCGGGCCGCACTGCCAATCAAACTCCAACGCAAGAAGATCTGGGTAAGGATCAGGACGGACGGAGAAGGGGTTGGGGGTGAGGTAACCCCAGCCCCATGAAATTCCACGATTCTCGAATTTTTGGCATCGCCAAGCCTTGCCCCGATCCAGGCCCTGTGATAACATATACAGGCGGCAAGAGCCGCAAAGACTTGTCCCATGTGCCGCTCGTTAAGGAGAGGTCAGCGTTGGAAACCGACTCTAGTAGCAGTTGTCCGGAGGGGGATAAACCCCCACATAACGGACCAGCTACGACAATGGACCGTGTACAATTGCATAGTTTCATGGTCGGGGGCCTTTCCCGGCAGACCCCCTGGAGCTAGCCGTGTAACCGACTCCTAGGACACGGCGCCGAAGAGCCACCCCGACCAGCGGAGAGCCTTGGCTTTCCAAGTCGCTGGAAGGAGGTGGCTCATGATTTACCTCAGCGAACTCCTCAATAGGCCGGTGCGGGATGCCGATAACCGCAAGGTCGGGAACCTACGGGACCTCGTGGTATCCGTAGACAGCGTCTTCCCCACGGTAGTCGCGGCTGTCGTGCAGGCGCCGGGTGGGCGTGCCCTAGGCCGGGGAAGCCTCATCATTCCCTGGTCTCAGATTACCAACCTGGAAGAGCGGGAGATCTATCTCAGCGTTTCCCAGCCCCAAGCGGAGACCTACCAGCCCCGAGAAGGGGAGCTCTTCCTTGGCCGTGACATCTTGGACAAACAAATCCTGGACACTCAGGGGAGACGCATTGTAAAGGTCAACGACCTTAAGCTAGCCCAGATCAAGGGCGCCGCGCGCCTGATCGGTGTTGATGTAAGTCTGGCCGGCTTTCTTCGCCGCTTGGGAATGCAGGGTGTACAGCGCCTCCTCCCCATCAAGCTGCCTGAGCGCCTGGTCACCTGGAACTACGTAGAGCCGCTGGAAAGCGAGGCCAGCGACGTTCGTCTCAAGGTCCCCCATTCCAAGCTGGCCGAGCTGCATCCCGCCGATATCGCCGATATCATCGAGCAGATGGACGTGGAAGAGGGCATTTCCCTTCTCGAGAGTCTATCCAACGAGACGGCGGCCGAGGTGTTGACCGAGGTCGAGCTGCCATTCCAGACCGACCTGGTGGAGGAGATGGACACCGAGCGAGCCTCTGACCTGCTGGAGATTATGCCCCCGGACGAGGCCACGGACATCCTGGCGGAGTTGTCCCAACCCAAGGCCGACCAGATTCTATCCAGCATGGAGGAGGAGGAAGCCGCCGAGGTCAGGGAGCTTCTCCGCTATGGGGAGAATACCGCCGGCGGCCTCATGACCACGGATGTCTTCAGAGTTGAGAAGTCTCTCACGGGTGAAGACACCATCGCTCTACTCCGGGAGCAAGCGCCCCAGGCCGAGATGGTGTACTACCTTTTTGTCGTAGACTCCGATGACCGCTTGGTGGGAGTGGTGTCTCTCCGGGATCTGGTCACATCTGATCCAAATGCCCGGCTGGAAGACATTATGGACGAGGATGTCATTGAAGTCAGCGTGGATGCGGACCAGGAAGCGGTTGCCCAGATCATCGCCAAGTACGACCTCCTCGCCGTGCCGGTAGTGGATAATGATAAACGGCTACTGGGGATGGTGACGGTAGACGACGTGATAGACGTTTTCAAGGAAGAGGCTACCGAAGACATCTCGGAGATGTCCGGCACCACCAGTGAGGACGTAGAGCACACTGCGTCTGTCCTGGGAGCGGCGGCCGGAAGGATGGGATGGCTATTTGCCAGCCTGACCGGAGGCGCCCTCTCCGGGCTCCTGCTCCAGGCCTACGGGACTTCCTTGGGCACCCTCCAGAGCCTGATTTACTTTATACCGCTGCTCCTGCTGGTGGGGGGCGAGGTGGTCGCCCAGACCTCTGCAGTGATGGCCCGGGCCCTGGGACTGGGGCTGCGGCGTGGCCTGGTATGGAGGGAGGTCGGCATCGCCGGTATGCTGGCCGCCGCCAGCGGCCTCGTGGGCGCCGCCATCTCCTACGCCCTGGTAGGCCGGCCGGTACTGATACTGGTAGTGGGGCTGAGCCTCTTCCTGACCCTGCTGGTCGCCGCCTTGCTGGGGGGCGTCCTGCCATGGCTGCTCAGGGCCCTCCGGGTTAGCCCGACCCTGGTGGGCAGGCCGGTCCTGCAACCGGTGGTGGCCTTGCTCAGCCTTCTCATATACCTGACGATAGGCACGAATCTATATAGCCATCTGGTCTAGGAAGATGTCTACGTTTGTTTGGTAGGTAGGCCCCCGGCCGGCGTCGGCAGCCATTGACTTGTCCAAGCATCTTGGGCCTCGGGCATGAGGCGCTCCGCGGAATGTGTTGTCAAGGGAGGGTCACCACCCTGAACCGAAGGCGTCTGTTACTCTTGCTGAGCATCATAGGACCAGGCATCGTGGTCTCCAGTGCCGACAACGATGCTGGGGGTATCGCCACCTATGCTGTCGCCGGAGCCCACTACGGCTTCGAGTTGCTCTGGGTGGTCCTCTTCGCCAGTCTCTTTCTGGCTATCGTCCAAGAGATGTGCGCCCGCATGGGGGTGGTTACCGGCAAGGGGCTGTCGGACCTGATCCGGGAAAACTTCGGCGTGCGCTGGACCACCTTCGCCATGATCACGCTCCTGGCCGCCAACGTAGCGGTTACCATAGCGGAGTTCGCCGGCATAGCCGCCGCCCTGGAAATATTCGGGGTCAGCAAGTATATCTCCGTCCCTCTGGCGGCCCTAGCACTCTGGCTTCTCTTGATCAAAGGCTCCTACCGTTACGTGGAAAAGGTCTTCTTGGTGCTGGCCCTTTCCCTGCTGGCCTATCTAGTAACCGGCTTGCTGGTCGGGCCAGATTGGGGCGCCGTGGCCAGGGGCACCCTGCTGCCCACTATCCGCTTCGAGCCCAACTTCCTTCTCCTATCCGTGGCCTTGATAGGTACCACCATCACCCCGTGGATGCAGTTCGTGCTCCAGTCCTCCGTTGTGGACAAAGGGTTAACGGTCAAGGACTACAACTACACGCGCCTGGACGTCTATGCAGGCGCGTTCTACACCTTCATCGTGTGCTACTTCATCGTCATCACCGCCGGGGCGACCCTCCACCCGGCAGGGCTGGCTATTCAGGATGCGCAGGAAGCGGCCCAGGCCCTGGCCCCCTTGGCCGGCCCCTACGCGGAGCTTCTCTTCGGTGTGGGCCTTCTGGGCGTCTCGTTTATGGCTGGCTCCATTCTTCCCCTTTCCACGTCTTATGCGGTGTGCGAGGCCTTCGGACTGGAGCGGGGCGTGAGCCACTCCTTCTCCGAGGCCCCCGCTTTCTACTCCATCTACACCGCCCTTATCGCCGTGGGCGCGGGTTCGATCCTTATCCCAGACCTGCCCCTGGTCAAGGTCATGCTCTTCTCCCAGGATGTGAACGGCATCCTGATTCCCGTGGTACTGGTCTTTGTCCTGCTCCTGGTCAATAACCGGCGCATCATGGGCCGGCACGTCAACGGGCCCTGGTACAACCTGGCGGCCTGGGCCAGCACCGCCATCATCATCAGCTTCACCGCCCTACTGCTGGCGGCCAGCCTGCTGGGACTTGGTGGATAAGCCATAATCCGGGAACAGAATGGCGCTTGAGCCTCAGTTACTTGGGCTTGCCTCTCGCCCCGATCCGTCCGAAAACAAATGCAGCAACTGCGCCGGGTATGATCAGCCACCACAGAAAAGCTACCGCCATCCCCAACAGCGTAGCCACATTCCCAAGGAAAACTAACGACGCGTCAAAGGCGTCCGTGGTCTTCCCCCACCACGCCGGAAGCCCTGCCTTGGGGTCTGCCTTCTGCAGATTGCTGGTGAAGAAGTTGACCGTGATAGAGGCCATGTCCGTAGTGCGCTCCAGGTATACCATGCGTCCCTTGATCCGCTCTATCTCGCGCCTGGTCTCCGAGACACGAGCCTGCACTTTGAGGATATCGTCTATACTCTGAGCCTGCTTAAGGAGTTGGAGGTACTGCGTTTCAGTGGCCTCAAGGTTCCGTAACTGAGCTCCGAGATCAGTGTATTCCTCTGTGACATCCTGAGACTTGTTGTCCTCGTTCTCCACCCTCACCGCCACGCGCCGCAGGTCCGCGACGGTATTGTCGTACGCCCGACTAGGCACCCGGATGGTTACGGTGCCCACCCTGCGCTCACCCTCCAATCGGAAGCTGTTGCTAACGACATAGCCTCCGTTCCGGCGCGCGATGTCCGTGATGGCGTCCATGGTCTCGGTGGCATCCTTTACTTCCATGGACACCTTGGAATCGTAGACGATCATCCGGTCCACTGCTGCTTTTTGATCACCACCAGCACCCGTAGAGGCCCCTGGGGAACTGCCGCCGGAGCCAGGCGCCTGGGAGGACGGCGGCGCGGGAGCATTAGAGCTTGGCTTCACCGGCGCCGCGGCGGGTGCGCAACTTGAGGCCAGCAAGGCTGCTAATATTAGGAACATCCAGAAAAGCCGCGGGTTCCTCATCTTGCCACCTCCTGGTCGCGCATTATACAACTTCTTTCCAAAGAAGGCTACGCGGGATGCGGTGGGCGCCAGCGAGTATCCGAGTATCAATGACGGCAAGAGCTCAGGCGCTGCCGGCCACCTTACGCAGGCTCCTCCACGAGAGGATGGCCGCGGTGGCTATCAGGATAATGGCCCACCAGAAGAAGGCGACGCCGATGGCGACGGTTGAGACGATCCTGCCCAGGAAGAGCAGGGACTGCTCCCAGGCCTCGCCCGGCGTCTTCCACCAGCCCCCCGTCTCGGGCTTGGGTAAGACCTTGCTGTCTTTGCTAAACAGGCTGATGGTGATGGAGGCCATCTCGGACGTCTTGTCCAGGTAGTCCATCCGTCCCCTGATACGGTCGATCTGCCGCCGGGTCTCGTCTATTCTGGCCTGGACCTTGAGTATCTCATCTATAGTGTTCGCCCGCTTGAGCAGGTCCAGGTAGCGGTCCTCGGTGGCCCTCAGGTTGCGCAACTGCGAGTCCAGGTCCGAGAACTCCTCCGTCACATCCTGGGACTTGGTGTTCTCATCCTCGACCTTGATGGCCAGGCGTCTCAGCTCGGCGAGAGTGGCCTGGTAGACCAGGGCCGGGACCTTGATCGTAATGGTAGCCACTTTTCGCTCACCCTCGAACCGGAAGTTGCTACTCACGACGAACCCGTTTTGGCGAACGGCTAGGTTGGCAATGTCGTCCAGGCTTTGAGTGACGTCCTTGACCTCCATGGAGGTTTGGGCAGCATAGATAATCATGCGATCGAAGACGCCCCCTACGGGCGCGCCGGCGACTTCACCGGCCTTTGCCTCGGCGGGCTTTGCCGCAGCCGCTGCGCTTTTGGGAGGAGCGGCCAGCCCCGAGGACGAATAGGCCTGGGAATCCGCCGCCCGGCCCTCTTGGGGCGGGAGCGCCGCATTGGGAGATTCCGGTGGTGCAGGGGCTACCGCCCTGGTCTGGCTGTCAGAGGCAGGCTTGCCCGGAGCAGCAGCAGGCGCGCAGCTCAGCGCCAGGAGCCCCAGGCCGAACAGGGAAATCCAGAGTAGACTGCGTTTCATCTTGACCACCTCCTGATGTTGTAATCGGAGGTGGGTTACACGGGCCTAATCGATGATGATTCTGGCGTCGGCGACAGCAACCTCGGCCCCGTCTACGAAGGCGGGGTTCAAGTCCAGTTCCCTTATCTCCCGGAAACCGTCCACGAGGTAAGACACCCTCACCAAGACGTCCGCCAGGGCCTCTTCGTCCACGGGTCGCCCGCCCCGGGCGCCGGCCAACATGGGGTAGGCCTTAACCTCTCGGACCATCTCCCGGGCCTCCCAGGGATTCAGCGGAGCCAGCCGGTAGGAGACGTCCTTGAGTATCTCCACGAAGATACCGCCCAGTCCGAACATCATAACCGGCCCGAACTGGGGGTCGCGGCTGGCGCCGATGATGACTTCATGGCCCCGGGCCATCCGCTCCACCATTACTCCGCGGATAGCCTCTTTCTGAACTCTTGTCCCCACCGCGGCCATGATCGCGGCGTGGGCCTCTCGAACGGCCTCGTCAGACGCCAGGCTTAGCTTGACCCCGCCCATCTCGGTCTTGTGCAAGACCTGAGGCGAGACTACTTTCAAGGCTACGGGATAACCCACTTCCCGAGCCGCGGCGGCCGCCTCTCCAGGCGTCGTGCAGAAGCGCCCCGCGGCCACTGGAATGCCATAGGCCAACAATATTTCCCTGGCTTCGGGCTCCATCACGAAGTCCAGCCCCTGGGCCTTGACCGCCGCAATGGTCCGAGCCACTGCGGCCCGGTCTAGCATTAATCGATGGCCAGAAGATACCATGAAAACCCCCAGTTGGATTATCCTCAGCGGTGTCGGCGGTCTCTGCGCTAAAACTCGTTGGTCCCGTGATTCGACACCAGGCGCCAGTGAATAATTATACAGTAGTCAAGAGCCCTCGGTAAGTAGCTATCCAGCCTTTACAGATGTGGTAGAATCTACTTGACCGTCATGATGCCCTGATGCAAAAAGCCAACAATAGGGTCCTGGAAGAGAAGGAAGTGCTTCCAGGCATCAAGAGAAACGTCTTCCTCCTGGGGTTGGTGAGTTTCTTCAATGATATCAGCTCCGAGATGCTCTATCCCCTGATTCCCATCTTCCTTACCAGCGTACTGGGGGCCCCGGTAGCCGCGGTGGGGCTCATCGAGGGCCTAGCCGAGGCCACCGCCAGTATGACCAAGGGTTTCTCCGGCTGGCTCTCTGACCGGTTCCAGAAGCGACGCCCCCTGGTGATCTTGGGGTACGCCGTCTCCGCCGTAGCCAAGCCGCTGCTGGGGGCTTCCACGGGCTGGCCCATGGTACTGGGCCTCCGGTTCGCCGACCGCCTGGGCAAGGGCGTACGCACGGCAGCCCGGGATGCCCTCATCGCCGACTCTTCAGATGAGAAGCACCGGGGCCGGGCCTTCGGCTTCCACCGAGCCCTGGACACCTCCGGGGCGGTAGTGGGCCCTCTCCTGGCGCTGGCACTGCTGGGAGTACTGGGCGAGGACCTGCGCCTGGTCTTCATGCTGGCCTTCGTTCCCGCCGCGTTGGGGGTGCTGCTCCTGGTATTGAAGGTGCAGGAGCGTCCCCGCAAGGTCGGCGCGGGCAGTGGGACCCTTAGTTTCCGCCTGGCCCTCTTCGATCGCCGTTTCAACCTCTTCCTGCTGGCGATTATGGTCTTCTCCCTGGGTAACTCCAGCGACGTCTTCCTCATCCTCAGGGCCAAAGACCTGGGCTTCTCCACCTTCCTGGCGGTCCTGGCTTACGCCTTTTATAACGTGGTCTACGCCCTGGCCTCCACGCCGGCGGGGATAATATCGGACCGTATCGGCCGGAAGTGGGTGATGGGGATCGGGCTGCTGGTCTTCGCCGGGGTCTACTCCGGGTTCGCTTTTGCCGGGGACCCATTCCTGGTCTGGCCGCTCTTCGCCGTTTACGGCTTCTACATTGCCATGACCGAGGGAGTGGGCAAGGCATTTGCGGTAGACCTGGTCCCGGAGGGAGTGCGCGGCACGGCTCTGGGCACCTACCACATGGCAGTGGGGCTGCTGTCCCTGCCCGCCAGCTTCGCGGCGGGTCTCCTCTGGACCCTGGTATCCCCCGCGGCCGCCTTCGCCCTGGGCGCGGTTATGGCGGTCCTGGCCGCCGCGCTAATGTTCTCTCTGAGGAATCCGC
>ORJL010753158.1_pt1 | contig 14744 bp, 16 predicted proteins | sample 1779941 | NCBI WGS metagenome assembly ORJL01 (sample SAMEA104232317, study PRJEB22302) | groundwater metagenome | biome: forest; feature: aquifer; material: groundwater | place: USA | collected 2011-08-07 | depth 5.8 m
AAATTTGAGAAAATGTTATATTAACTCTTTAGAGATAGCGGAGGAGAATCATTGTGAGAGTATAGTTTTTCCTGCAATTTCTACTGGTGCGTATGGATTTCCTATAGAGAGATCTGCGGAAATTGTAAAGAATATGTTATTAAGCTTTAAGTCCAGAGACATTCAGAAAATTATCCTTGTCTTGTTTAAATCGGGAGATTACGAGACATACAAAAAAGTGTTTGAAAGTACTGAAAAATTAAATCTCGAAGATAATAATCAAAAATGAGGGCGATGAAAATAATAGATTTTGATCCAGATAAATTTAATAATTTGAAAGATAAAAAATGGATGCTTGGAAATAACATCTTATATAAAATGTGTTCAGATCATCCAAGTCATACAGATCCTGAAGAAATTCGTGCAAAGATTTGGTTGATTGGAAGGTCTTATGCAGCATCAATTGAGAGAAGGACAAAGAAAGAAAAGATAAATGATGACTTTTATGATTATGTTGTTCAAGAATTTATAAAATTTAACAGTAAAAATAAATTTGATGAAAAATTAAGCAGGCTAAAAAATAAGGAATTTAATAAAGAAACTTTGAAAGATATTTTAGTTATTCATTGCGAGTTAACTAAATTTTTTAAAGAATTAACTGGAAAAGAAAAGAGATCATTAGCTTCTAAATATCTGCATTTTCATATACCTATTTTTCCAATTTATGATTCAAGAGCAAATAATTCTATAAAGAAGATAGTGGATGGAAAAACAGAAGATGCTAGATTTGAATGTGATAAAGAATATTTTAAATTCTGCAGCAAAATGCTCTTTCTTTATGATTATATCAAAGATAAAACTGGAAAAACTCCAACTTTAAGAGAGATTGACACTTTTTTGATTAAAAATGCTAATGATAGACTAAATAAATCGCATTCATATAAAAAATGAAATCTTTATTAAACAGGAAATTGATGGAGTACTATGGTATCATTTAAACTTGCAGCAATAAAGATTCTGAAGGAAAAAGGCAAACCTCTTCATGCAGATGAAATAACTAAGATAGCCTTAGAAAAAAATTTGATTGAAACAACTGGTGCGACTCCAGAAGCAACCATGCATGCTCAAATTGCTGTAGATATAAAAAATAAAGGAGAGAGGTCTGCTTTTATAAGAACCTCTCCTGGAACATTTTCTTTAAATCCTAAATTTACTTTACAAGAAGAAAAAGAAGAAATAGCAGAAGAAAAAATAAAACAAGAAGAAGAAAAAGAAAATATAAGTACGCAGTATATTGGAAAAGCAGGAGAGCATTTAGTTGCAAGTGAATTGCTTTTTAGAGGATTTAATGCTAGTATAATGAGTGTAGATGAGGGAATGGATATTGTAGCAACTAAAGAGAATAGACTTTATAATATCCAAGTAAAAACAGCAAATGAAAATAAATTTAATAGTTACGTTGCAGATATAAGAATAAGTTCATTTGAAAGACATAGCCAGTACAACAGCTTTTATATTTTTGTTTTAAAGGGAGATCGGACATATTTTCTAATTTTACCTTTTTCTGAAATTCAAAAGAATGTTGCACAGAAAAATATTTTATTAGTCAACAACAATACTCGATATAGAATAAATATCAGAATAAGGGAAGGTAAGTTATATCTTGGAAATAAAGAAAATGAGATGTCTTATTTTATGAATAATTGGGCATTAATAAAATGAATAAATATATTTGGAAAAATTGGGAAATAAATAGCAAAATTAGAGATCATGATATCTAAAGAAGAAGCCTATTTGATAGGGTTAATTTGTGGAAGAGGACATATCCTTCAAAAAGATAAAAAGGTTATTATTGAATTTGCACATAAAAATAAAATAGCTTATGGCATTGCCTATTGTAAAAAATGTGGTGAATTAGCTACCGCTCAAAAAACAGATGATAAAGAAAAAGAATTAATATGTAAGATTTGTAAAAGCAAGGTGCCATCTTCTGTTAAAAGAGTTTATGAACAGAGAGAATCCACTATAGAGTCTATAAAAAGAGAGATCATTCCGTTTTTATCTACTCATTTAAATGTAGACTACGACATAATAGGAAACGATCATATGACCTTATTAGTTCTTGCTTTTAATAAAGATGAGAATAAATTTAATGATTTAGTAAATTTTTTTAAACCTAAAACAAGTTTTGACTCATTTGAAATTCCAAAGGAATTATCAAGTTCAAAAAAAGAATCTAAAGTAGAGTTTATCAATGGGTTAATGGATACTGCTGGTTTTTTTAATACTGGTAGTTGGATGCCTAGGTCTGGAGAAAATGGTTATGGAGTTATGAGGGGTTATTTTCAGATAGTTCGAAATTGGAAGATGCCCGTTCAAATATGTGATTTTTTAAATGAGGAATTCTCTTTAAATTTACAAACTATTGATTGGGGTCACCCGAATATGAGAGATCAAGCCAAGATTTATGCTTGGGCAAGAGAACACCAAGTAAAATTCTTTCCAGAGGAATATGATATATTTAGACCTAAAATAAAACATAAAAGAGATATGCTTTTAGAATTAGTAAATCACAATAAAAAAATAAAATTTAAAGGGAAAGATATTTTTGGAATAACTCCAATAAATAAAGGACAAATAAAACCTTATCATCCCGAGGAAAATAATCCTAAGTTACCTAAAGAGATTAAAGGTATACATTTTGATGCTTCATGGCAAATAGCTTTAAAATTGGGATGTAAATATATTCAGAAGCAATTTGATGCCACAAAAAATAAAGACATTGTTTATTTGACTGGAAAAGATGAAAAATTAGAATATAAAAAAGAATTGAATGAATTTGAAGAAATACGAAAAAAGAAAACAGAAGAAGTAGAATCTGAACGAAAGAAAGTAGAAGAAGAAATATTCAAGAAAGAGGAAAAAAGAATTAGGACTAACCCCGAACAAAAATTATATGCTCCTATTTGTTCTTATTTAAGTAAACATTTTTCAGGAGTATATAAAGAAAAAATAATCTTCTATGATACTTCGTCATTTTATTTAAACAAATTTATTTCAGAGAGCAATGTCTTCGAAGAGTTTGAATATTATGAAGAATATAAGATTAAGCCAGACTTAGTGGGCTTTGTTAGAACCTCTAAAAAAATACTTATTGCTGAAATTAAAGCAACAGAATTATCTTTGAGAGATTTAGGTCAATTAAGAGGGTATTGTCTTGTCGCTAAACCCGAATATGCAATACTAATATCTAACAAAGAACCTTCGTTAAATCTTAAAAAAATATTAAAGATGAACAAAGATATACTTTATTATTTTGGTAAGACTATAAAGGTAGGTATTTGGAATAATAAAGATGTAAAAGTGATTGAGATATAAAATGGAATCAAATAAAGATCAATATACAGAAACAGCAAAAGAATGGCTAAAATCTTTCTTAGAAAAAAGTTATTCTAAAGATTTTAATATAGAAGTTTTAATTCCTCAATGTAATATTTCTAAAATAAATAATAATTCTATTAAGAGAGTTCAGAATTATTCTCTGCTAGATTTTTCTCCAGACGTTTTAGGCATATTAACATCCAAGAAAAATGAGAGTGTTGAACTCGTCTTACTAAATAGAAGTATAAGTCCAATAAGTGTAAAAGAAATCGGAGAAATGAATATTTATAGCCACATTATTAATCCTAAGTTGGCTTTTATTATTTCACTAAAAGGCTTACCCAATGAGGTAAATAGTCTTCTACTTAATGATGAAATATGCACATCATTATTGAATTATCATAATAAAAGTATAGTTATCCTAAAAATAGACAATAGTGGCAAAGTAGATAATAAAGGAACCTTCCCTAGAAAAGTTAAGAGCGTTTTTTAGTACTATCTCTTTTCCAAAATATACATATGAATTCATGAACCTTATTAAATCTAAAAACCCAAGGATATCCTAATGTTTTCATGTTGTTATATTCATGTTGCCTATCCCAAATTACAAATTCTTCAAGTTCAAATCCTATTTCTTCCATTATCTTTGTTATGTCAATATGTAATGGATAAAATTTATCTTTCTTTCTTATATCCATAACAACAACACAACACCGTTTATTTGGTTTAAGAACTTTGTAAACTTCTGTATAAACTTGTTTTAATTCATCTAAGAATTTCTTATAATCCTCGATATTCCCCATATCTATCTTAGAATCAGAATAGTTTCCGATTTTTCTATCATCAACGGTCCTCTTTTGATTAAGAATGTCCCAATAAGGCGGAGAATTAATACATAAATCTACTGATTCTTTATCTACATGTTTACTTAAATTTCTTGAATCTCCACAAATTATTTTTGGTTCAAATTTGGAATCAATTAAAGTACTCTGTGATAATCTTTGTTTACTTATTTTACAAAATTCGGGATTTAATTCCATTCCAATTCCTTTTCTATTAAGATTTTTAGCTGCTATAATCGTTGAACCTACTCCTGCAAAGGGGTCAAGTATAACCTCTCCATCATCTTTAGTATAAATCTTTATCAATTTTTCAACTAATTCTATCGGAAACATAGCAGGATGTTTTAATTTCTTTTCTTCAGAATTTTTCTTAACATCTCTCCCGATAGAAAATGAGTTTTGTAGCCATTCCTTGCCATTGAGTTTATTCATTGGTTCAGCCATGTTTCTTACTCATTACCCTCCTTAATAAATCTTCAAGAATTTCAATCTCAATTTTAGATAACCCATATATCTGGTAGATTATTTGGTTAAGTTTAGCATAAGTCTCATTGAAATCTTTTGAGTATTTGTCGCTTATTTTTAATAATTTTTTTACATATTCTTGAATTTGTTTTTTTATTTCTCCTTCTGGGATGATAATAGGTATTTTACCTAAATATGCTTTATCTGTATGCATAGTAAAATTTGAATTTAAAAATAAGACGTAGATTATAAATAAGTTAGATAATCTTGAACCAAGTATTCCCGTTAGAACATAAGGGTCAATACCTGCATTTGGGATTATATTTGTAACCGTATCTAAAGAAACTTCTTCAGCCTTACTTAAATTTAAATAAATTCCGCCTTCCTTTGAAAAAATATTTTGAATTACTATCTTTTCTTTTAGAAGTTTTTCAAGCTTATTTTTCTCTATTGGTTGGAGCTTGGACTTATCTAAATATAAATAATATTTCAAACCAAACCTTTTAATAGAATCTCCCCTATAACATTTTATCTTATCTAAATTAACATCTTTTGATAAGCTATTATGTGAAGAACTAATAGAAATTCCCCTATAAATCTGAGCGTAATCATTTAAGTTTTTATCTATTGTCAATAATTTATCTGCAAGCTTTTTTGTTTCTTCACTATAGAAAACTGGATAAAAAGAATAATTAAAAAATTCCGATTGAGGTATTTGATAACTTTCCTGTTCTTCTAATATTATCCCTTTTTTATAAGGTGTTATCTTAACAAAATGCTTTTTTTGTTCTTCAAAATTTAATTTCTTTTTTTGAACAATTAATAAAATCTGATCACATCGAACATCTTTGAAGTGATGGTCAACATCAATTATTTCTATAATTTTAGTTTTATTTAAAATCAAATTTCTAATATTCTTAAAAGAATCTACACGAAGAAAATTTTTGGGCAATACAAAACCGAGATATCCATCCTCTTTTAGAAGTTCATAAGATTTTGCTAAAACTAATGTTGCTGAATTTGCAACTCCAGATAATGCTTCTTCGTAAATAGGGTGTCTAGGATTATAATCAGAACCGTTAGATTTTAGGTTTTTGAAGGGTGGGTTCCCTATGATAACATCAAAAAATTCTTTTTTGAAAAAAGTCTCTTTTATGAAATCTCCCAAAAATAAATTTTTAGATTTTATGTTTGATTTAGAAATGAGATTTTGTTCACATAGAGTTAAAGCATTTTTGTCTATATCTACACCATATATATTATTAATACTAGTTTTATGCAATGCCTCAATAAGAAAAGCTCCTGCCCCGCAAGTAGGGTCTAGTACTTTGCTATCTTGAGTTATTTTAACTCTATCAATTATTAAATTTACAAGCTCTTTATGAGTAAAATACTGCCCATTTTCATGTCTTATTTCAACAGATGTATTCTTTTCAAAAGTATAACTAAAAAAGTCTTTTTTAAGAAGTAAATTGTCAGATGTTTCTAAAAATAATTGGTTTTCCATATTTACAATTTTATTTTTTCAGCCTCCATCTTCAATTTTTTTGAGCCTAAAATTCCCTTAAGCTTTTTTATAAATTCTTCCCCTGCTTCAATGGGGATAAATAAACTGCCCTTAGTTATCCATTTCTCTCCTTCTTTTATTTTTTGCTGCACAAGTATAGATTTTCCGTAATCATTTTCTATTAAGTCTATGTAGAATCTCTTTTTTCCTATGTCAAAATACTGAAAATCAAGATGATGATATCTGTGGTTAGGGTAATATATTCTTGCACTTCCCACCTGCTTCATATAAATATCATTTGAAAATAAAAGCATCTGCAGGTGCTTCTCGACAGCTTTTCTGGAAACTCCTGTCTGCTGCTCTATTTCTTGAGTTGTCAAACCTCTAGGGTGTGCTTTCAGATGAGAGTGAATTTTTTCATGAGTCTCGCTTTCTCTTCCGAAGGGGGAGACATTTCCATTGACGCTATTATTCACATCAATAACTGAGTCCTCTTTTTTCATAATAACCACCTTTTTATATAATCAATATTGGAATTTAGGTATATAAATCTGTGCTATCACTCCCAAGTGCTTAGTACCAAGCAAAAGGTTTAAATAACATTAGTTATTATTTATTTCAAGTTTTTTAGCTCAAAAAAAGGTAAAATGACAATAAGAAGAACAGTTAAACGCGTGCTTGATGGAGATACATTTCAGACTTACAGAAAAGTGAATGGAAGTAATTTTGTCAGGATTGCTGGTAAGCATGCTCCCGAAAAACATCAGTTTGGAGGAAGAGAATCGGCTGCAAAACTTAAAAGACAAATTCAAGGGAGAACAGTAACTCTGCAGCCAGTCGGAAGATCTTATAGCAGAGTTGTTGCAAGAGTCAGATGCAATAGGAAAATGATAAGATGAATAAAGAAGTGAAGTGTTATCCAAATGGAAAAAAGAAAAAAGAGGTTATAGGGATAATTAAAAATGGAAATGATTTTAGATTAATAACAAACTATGATCTTGATGGGAATATTTCAAGTGTTATGGAAAAACCTAATTTGAAAAGTATGAATCCTATTCTTTTAACTTCTGGAGCGCACGTATTTGCAAATTCTCAAAACAATCATTGCGATTTTTTCCAATCGGGGGCATTAGTTTTTAGAGAATATCCAGAAACTCGTGGGTCAACTAATTATGGTTACACTCTAAGTGGAGCTATATTGATAATTTAAAATGGTAATAAAAATCGGAGCTTTCGGTTATGGATTAGGAGCAATTTTCGGAGTGGGGGCAGTTTTGCTCGCAGCTTTAGGAAAAACAGAATGGAAAGCTTTTGCATTTATAGCAGTTTTACTTTGGATAATTTCTATTGCCATTCGTAAGTTCGGTTAATTAAACTAGACATCTTTACCAACATCTTCCCTAAGCAATTTTTCTAATTTGCTAGCATGATACTATTTCCTTCCTAGCCCCACCCAAATCCCTGTTTAATTCATATAGGGGCTGGAAATGACACTTTTTTGTATGTACACCACAAAAAACCAGAGTTGTATGCATAACATATTATGCTAATCTTTAACTGATTTTTGACATCGTTAACTGAAAAAATCTGTGACATATTTATTGTTACACGTTTTGTATCATTTTGCCGTCGCTGTTAGGAAAGTTTATAAAGTTCGGATACATAGATAATTTATGAATATTTACTGTAAAAATAGGTTTATGCAGGAGAATGAAGGAGAAGAAGGAGTAGGAGATAGAAAGAAATTAAATTTCGGAGCTCCTACAAATGCACAATCCAATCATTCTATTAATCCGTAAGAAAACTAAAGTTCCTACTAAAAGACAGATTAAGCATCAGGAAAGAAGTGACTGGAAATTAATTTGGAAAGTTAGCTATCAACAATCTGCTGAAATATTTTTTGAGATTGGTGGTGGTCCAATTAAAACAGATGCACAATTTGCAGCTTTAATTCTTCAGGATTTTGGAAAAGGAGAGTATTCTATTCTTGATTGTAAGAAAGGAAGAAAAGGTTTCAGAAGTTTTATGCATTTTATTGTTAAATCTGATGGTTATTTTCAACAAGTCAAAGCAGGAGTTTACAAGAATAAGAGAAAAGAGAATTTAGAGACTGAATATGCTAAAGTAAAATTTGAATATCAAGAATCAAGAAGTGAATCTAACTGGGATGAGTTGGATAAGCTTCAGAAAAAAATAGATAGATCAGATCATGCTCAGGGACCTTATCCAATTTTGGAGAGCTTGCAGCCAAGATATCGGATGCATAAAATTGAAGGATGGGAAGGTAATGAAGAGATTGAAGTAGAACAGGGGGAAGATCAAGAAGAACCTAATAATGAAGAAGTTGTGCAGGATACAGGATTCTGGAGTACCCCTATTGAACAAGAAGAGGTTGAGCAGGAACCTGAAAAAGAACCAGAATATAGTTTGTGGTGATTTATGAGTAATCACGCAGATTTAAATAAAATAGAGCCATAAAAATAAAATGAAGATTGCAATAACAATTAAAACAGGAAAAGGAGAAAAATCAACAGAGAAAGATATTGATGAGACAGTTGATACTGTCCTAGAAGTTGGTTCTGCTCTTGATAAGAAATATGGAATTTTTAGTTACGGAAGATGCAGAGTTTATCCTGATGGTACTGGGTTAGTTCTTGAAAAGAATTAAGCTATTGTAAAGCTTAATGTTTCGGTGTCGCTGTTTCCTGCATCATCTGTAGTTCTTACAATTAGATTATGACTTCCTGTACTGAATGATACTTTCTTATAGCAATTATTATTCTTTAGACTTGTACATAAAGATTTCCATCTTGCTCTTGTTCCATCAAAAGAATCAAAATATTCAACTTTATTGAAACTATATCTATCCTCATTTAGTATGGTCATATTGAAATAAACATATCTTCCAATTACAGGAGTAGTGAAATCTTTTATTTCTGGAGCTGTTGTATCTACTTTGATTTTTGTTGGTCTTGATTCATCTGTGTTATTTGCTATATCTGTAATTAAGAATTTATATTCAACTTCTTGCCCATTGAATGAACTTATGTCTAAAGGACTAGTATTCTCAATATTTTTCCCAGATTGACAAGTATTTGAATAAACTTGTTGTCCATTAATGAGTATTCTTAATGTTCGACAATTATCTTCTGTATATTTGATATAGAAATCGCTTCCATTTGTATATTTTCTGCTTGAAGGTTTGGTTGTTGATATTTGAGGATCTTTGCTGTCTATGAAGAAAGTGTTATTGAGATATTTTATTCCACTATTAATAGAAGATCCTTTAATAATGAGACTATGGTTTCCTTCTCCGAAAGTTTTAATTCCACTATAGCTTTGACAAGAAGAACATAGTCTATTCCATCTTGTAGGATAAGCACTTAATAAGTCTTGATATTCTAAACTTGTAAGAACTTGATTTGAGTTTATAATAAGACTTTTTTTAGTAGTATCTAAAATAAGATTATTTTGACTGTTTAATGTTAGATTTAAGAAACAATAATTAGAGTCATATTCAGTTACATTCTGGTATCCCAAAGTCAAAATTTGGCAATCTTCAGAAAGTCCAGTCAGAGCACAACAAGAGTTGTAATTGGTATCTTTCCAATATTTTATTCTTGTTCTTAGATCATTATTGCAAGTTGACCAAGAAGTATACGACGGACCTTGTATATTCTGTGAGCAATAGTTGCAGGTTTCTGTAGCTCTATACTCTCTTATCGTTTGATTAACAAATGTTCCACAATTATTTAAGTCGTATCCTATTCTAAATCTTGTTTGGTTCATCTTATTATTTGTTAAACAAGAAACATCTTGCCAATTATTCCAAGTTGTATTGATCAGATTAGAAATGCAAATATTAAGTTCATAAAGTCTATTTTGGGTAGGCTTAATCTCTATACTCTTTCCAGTATCTTGTCCATTGAAATAAATTTTATAATTTCCTTTGGGTATACTTGATCCATAGTCTTGTGCGTTCTCGTTATAATTAAAGTGATAAAATATTTTCGATTGTGGGTTTTGGGTGAAATAATACTCTGTAGATCCATTAACGATTTTTATTTGACCTGTTAAACTCCCATTTATTTTAATTAAAGCCCCTCCTTCTGTGAATTGATTAGAATCAGCGTATGGATCTAAGGGGTTGAGGTAGATCTCTCCAGAGGAAAGATAAGGTCTATAATTTTTATTACTTATTAGGAATTGATTGATAATCTCAGAAATACTACTAATATCTGTAATTGATTGAACAAATGTATTTATAATATTCTTAGCAACGAGAAATACATTCCCACTATAAAATCCGTAAATTAACTCCCATAAATTTGGATCTCCTCCCAACTGTTTGTAAATCGTAAGATGATTTCTATCTAAAAGTATTAACGGCACATTAAGATTTAATCTCGAAGCACTTGAAATAGAAACTAAGTCATCTGAGTAATCTGCTTCATAAGGTATACAAGGAATACTTTGGCTTTTTCCAGCAATGACTAACATGTCCACACCAGAAGTAGTATTTCTACTATTCAGTTTCCAAATAAATTCGCTACCTAAAGCCAGATCAGTATACGCTGGAGCTTGTTTATTCCAAGACATAAAGGATTTTCCAGAAATTATTCTTCCAATAATATCATTTAAGGTAGAACAAATTAAACCCATATCTTCATCATATAATACTCTGTTTGCTAAGTATGATCCATAGTTTGGTGGTGCGACCATGACGAATTTACTTATATCATTATTATACGGGATCAATTTTCCATTAGGATCTTGAGCAATTCCTTCAATATATGAACGAGTAACTAAACCCCCCATACTGTGAGATACTACTTTAACTTTTGAAGTGCTATAAAATGATTTAACATAAGATATTCCATCAGAAAGAAGAGCCCCAGAATAATCTATTTTTTGGTCATTAGGATAGTAAAACTTCCAAACATCATAACCTTTAGTGATTAGATTGTCCTCAAAGTGCCCATCAAAGTAGCCACTTTCACCATTCAAACCATGAATTAATATCAAAGGTTCATTATTGGTTTTTAGACTGCTTCTTGGAGCTTCTAAAAAGGATACCTGATAATAATTTGAATTTGTGCTTGATGCAGAGAGTGTTTTACTTGATAAGGAATTAGCTGATGAGGTTAGCGAGTTAATTTTTTCTTCCTCATTAAATTTTTCTATAGGAATAACTTCTTGAGATAAATTCATTTGATAAAACTGATAGTTAAAAGATCTTTTCAATAATACTGAACTTGGGATTAACTCGAAATTTTCTTCATTTTCAGTACTCCACAAAAGATTAGGGGCGTCACGATCAATTAAATGGACATATTCTATTGTTAAATTATGTTCTCCTTTTTCTAAGTAAATCGATTTGCTCGATAAATCATCTGTGTTCAAAGAATCAATGAGTGTTGTCCCATCAATATCTAATTTATATCCTCCAATTATACTTGCATTAAAATAGTATTCAGACTCTTCGTCAATTAAAAGAGCTCCCTCCCAAAAGTTATACAATACCTCTTCTTGGTATTCTTCAGTTTCAGATGTATTGCTTTCTTCAATGCTAACACTACTTGCTTTTAGAATTTTTTGTTGTTGATTTACAATTTGAGAATCTTCTTGGAGATTTATTTTATTCTTAATTAATTTCACTTGCGATTTTTGTTCATCTGTTAAAATAATATTCTCTTCATTCTGAACATCGTTTTCTTTTTCAACACTTAGGGAAGACATTTTATTTATTGCAATATTATTTGAAACCTGTTGCCAATAGGGTTTATCAGTATGAATACGCACTCTTTGATCGACATAATCTAAACCTTTCTTATATCTTTCATTGTCATTGGTATAACTATTAGTCCATTTAGCAATTACATTATTATTTTCATCAAGTGCAAAGACTTCAACATTCCAATCGAAGAGAATATTAGAGTTCCAAACATTTTGACGATTAAATTCTGGATTATATTGAAAATTACCATTAGAATCTGCTTTAACATAGTCAACAAATGCTGGGCTTCCAAGAATCCTACCCAATAAAGAGGAGTCATCATAAACTACAAAAAATAAGTTTATATTTGGATAAGCATTTGAATTAAATCTTCCATTTGAATTAGTAACAACATTAAATATTTGACCCTTTATAGCATAATTGCAATAATTCTGGTTTACATTCCAGTTTTCATAATCATAACAACAACCATCTCCATCAAAACCCCCTCCACCAGCAGATGTCGCAGGTATTCCTTCACAATACAATTTATTTTGACATTCATAATCAAAATCACAATCTCCCTGATTATGTGCTAAATTCCCATTTGCCTTAAAATCCAGATCCCAAGAAGACTTTTCATAACCATTAAGTTTTACTTTTGCGTAATATTCAGCATTATTCCACCAGTCACTACCATCACCACCACCCCATTTAGAAATTATTCTATTATTTTTTACTTGTGTAGTAAATGATTCTATAAAATCATCATCACTTGTAGGACCCGTAGAACCATCATCCTCCCAAATTTCTATTGTTGCAGAAGTTCCATCAGAAAAACCAGATGTTTTTGCTAATACGAATCTTTCCTCATAATATTTTGTCATGTATTTATCCCAATCAACTGTGTCAACAGAAGAAGCACTAATAAACGCACTTAGAAGAATTATACTTAAAATTGATAAAAAAAATATTCTCTTAGTAGCCATAGCTTACACCTCTGAAGTTAATCATATCAGTTCCAATAAAGTGATTCCACCAGAGCATGATAGTTACTAAAAAGTCAACGGGTTTTTTGGAATAGAAGTAAAAATACCAAGATAATTTAGAAGGCTTGTCAGTATGAAAGTTTCCAGAACCGTCAACACACCATTGAGCCATCGGAATTGAGTTTGCTCGGTTACTTTCTGTGCATCTATTTTCCCAATATGAATTTCCGTTATTCTCTAAAGAGTCTTCCTTAATGATAAAGTAATTGTAATGTGCGTTTGATCTCAAAATAGTGAATATAACCCCCATTAATAGATAGAATAGAATAACGGCTAATAATATCCAGCAAATTCTTCTTTTGTTTCCTTGCACCATAAAAAATCTACATACCCCTATTTAATAAGGTTATCGATGAAAAAAGTGGTTCATTCAGAGTAGTAAAAAATCAGCTTACTTATCTTTCTCATCAATAATATCATCCATTTGATTTATGGATTCTTTGATATCTTTCTTTAAGCCTGAGAAAATCTCATCCTGCTCTTCTTTTACTGTTACTGGCTTCTTTGCTTTCTTTTCTTTTACTGTTTTGGTTTGCTTGTTTTTATTTTCCATTTTTATCAATAGTTCTCCGTAGTATTCATCTTTTCTATATGATCTATTTTCTTTAACAATTTTTCCATAAGCTTTTTATGTTGTTCTGCTTCAACTTTTCTTTGCTGCTGCATTCTTTTTTCTGTATCTTTTAGATTAGTGGTTAGTTCTTGAATATCTTCCTGTTGAGTTTTTATTCTTGTATCATAAAGATTTTCTCTTTTCTTTCTTTCTTCTAAATCATCCTGCATTTTTCTTAAATCATTATCATAGAGCTTCTTCTTTGTGTCATGTCTGTTAATTGCCAGAAAGTTAACATATTTGTCAATTTCTCTGCTGCTTGGGCGGTGTCCGAGCCTGGCATTGACTTCATCAAGTGTCCAGCTACTCTTAAGAAGATGGCATGCCATGCTGCTTCTCAGGTCTTTCCAGGTTACAAGCTGACCTTTGGGGATGCACTTTGCATTTGCTATTCCAACAGCTCTATCAAGAAACTTTTTTGCTTGTCTGTACTCAAACTTGAAAACTAAGTCATCATCTTTTAAATTTTCTAGGGTTATACCTAGAAACTGAACTGTTTCTTTAAAATTTGTTATCTCGCTTCTTGTTTGTCTTGTTCTCTTTAATTTATCTTTAGGAAGATTAACAAGATACTCTGCTTCTTTTGTAGTTGGATTTATCTGCTTAAAGAAATCTGATTTTTTCAACTGAAGAAGAGTATTAACATTTTCTCCGATATCAAATGCAAGCCATGCAAGTGTTTTATGATCTGGAGAAATTATTATATCTACAATTTTTTTAAATGTATCAAGCTCAATAAATCTAACCTCTTCTTTATTAGGTCTTCTGTAGAATTCCATAACTTCTCTTACAAGATGTGTTTTTCCAGCCATGTCAAATGGCTTGCTTCTGAATACTTTCCCATAATAACTTTTCAAGTCTCCGAATTTTTCTCCGTTTTTGTTTTTAATCTTCCCGTCTTCCAAGTCATCATAAACTTTCTTAATATCTTTCTTGTCTAGCTTTACCCAGGGCTTATTATTAAACCAGTTATTTACATTTCTGAATTTTGTAACATAAGTGCAGAGTGTTTTATATGTAGATTCATCAAGAGCAGTTAATCCATTAATTCTTTTCAGCTTGTTTTCTTCCCAATCAAAAAATTCTCTGAATAGTTTTCTGTTTTCTTTACATATATAAGAGTCATTTAGCAGCTTCTCTTTCATCTTCAGGAAACTTTCTTTAAACACCATAAGAAATACAGCAGAAGCTA
>ORJL010060358.1_pt1 | contig 14743 bp, 8 predicted proteins | sample 1779941 | NCBI WGS metagenome assembly ORJL01 (sample SAMEA104232317, study PRJEB22302) | groundwater metagenome | biome: forest; feature: aquifer; material: groundwater | place: USA | collected 2011-08-07 | depth 5.8 m
AACCCCCGCGAAAACAATTCCCTTTTCTTGAACAATCTGTCTATATTCATTATTAAATTCGTAACGATGACGGTGTCTTTCTTGGACAACTTCTTTTTTATAGGCTTTAAAACTTAACGTATCTTTTAAAAGCCGACAGGAATAAGCTCCCAGCCTCATCGTTGCCCCAAGGTTTTTAACTTCTTTCTGCTCCTCAAGAAGACAAATGACAGGATTCTTGGAATCTTTGTCAAATTCCGTGGAATTAGCCCCTTTAAGCCCGCAGACATTGCGGGCAAATTCAATGGTGGCCACCTGCATGCCTAAACAAATTCCAAAAAATGGAATTTTATTCTCCCGCGCGTATTGGGCCGCCCTAATTTTCCCCTCAACGCCACGGTCTCCAAATCCGCCAGGAACAAGAATTCCCTGCGGATGGTTTAAATACTTATCCATCTTGCTCTTCTCTAGATCTTCAGAATCAATTTTGACAATCTGAACCCGCGCATTATTAGCAATGCCTCCGTGGACCAGGGCTTCGTAAATCGATTTGTACGCGTCGGGCAAGGTGATATATTTACCAACAACACAAATCTTAATTTCTTTCTGGGCCTCTTTTAAACGCTTGACCACAAAATTTTTCCACTCTTTGAGATCTCTTTCTTCGCGTTTGATATTGAGCTTCTTTAAAATAAGATCATCGAGGCCCTCTTTCTTAAAGGCTAAAGGAACTTCGTAAATATGTTTAACATCGGCGGCTTCGATAACGGCTTCTCGGTCCACATTGCAGAACAACGCAATCTTATCTCTTTCTTCTTTATTAATATGTTTTTCCGTGCGGCACAGCAAAATATCCGGGGCGATGCCTATTTCTCTTAACCGCCCAACGCTGTGCTGGGTGGGTTTTGTCTTTTGCTCACCGGCGGATTTAATATAGGGCAGAAGAGTAACGTGAATATTTATAGCGTAATGCTCTCCCATCTCCCAGCGCATCTGCCGAATGGCTTCCAGGAAAGGAAGGCTTTCAATATCCCCAACCGTGCCGCCAATTTCGACAATAATGACATCCACCTCCCGTTCCCGTTCTACTTTCATAATGCATCTTTTAATTTCATCGGTAATATGCGGGATAATCTGAACGGTTTTGCCTAAATAATCGCCGCGCCTTTCTTTGGTAATCACCGAATAATAAATTTGGCCCGTCGTGATATTGCAGCTGCGGCTGATGTGGGCGTTGGTGAAACGTTCATAATGCCCTAAATCCAAATCCGTTTCGGCCCCGTCTTCCGTGACATAAACCTCTCCATGCTGATAAGGATTCATGGTGCCGGGATCCACGTTTAAATAAGGATCACATTTGATAAGCGATGTCCGCAGGCCTCTGGCCTCGAGCAGCTTGCCAATGGAGGCGGCCGCGATACCTTTGCCTAAACTTGAAACAACGCCACCGGTTACAAAAATAAATTTAGCCATTATCTTTTCCCTTCCAACATGAATTTACTTTTATTCTTTGGAATTTCTACCGGATAATCCCCTGAAAAGCAGGCGTGACAGAAATCTTTCGAATTTTTAACAACGGATAACATACCCTCTAAACTTAAATATTCCAGCGTATCAGCTTGAACAAATGCCGCGATTTCTTTAATCGATTTATTGGCCGCGATCAATTCTTGTTTGCTGGGAAAATCAATCCCGTAAAAACAAGGCGAAATAATTGGAGGACAGCTGATTCGCATATGAATTTCCCGAGCGCCGGCTCGTCTTAATTCCTCAATGCGGCTGCGGGAAGTCGTCCCTCGGACAATAGAATCCTCAACGACCGCGATCTTCTTACCCTTAATAACCTCCCGAATAGGATTAAGCTTAACCCGCACACGAAAATCACGTAAGAGCTGCGTCGGCTGAATAAATGTTCTCCCAATGTAGTGATTACGAATATAACCAATTTCTAAAGGAAGTCCCAGCTCCTTGGCGTATCCTAACGCGGCGTAACTGCCGGAGTCCGGAATAGCCATGACAAAATCGGCGTTGACCGGATGCTCCTTGGCCAGCTGGACTCCCAGGCGTTTGCGCACTTCATAAACATTGTCCCCAAAGATATTGCTGTCCGGACGGGAAAAATAAATATTCTCAAATATGCAATGCGCCTTTCGCTGATTTTCTCGGCCAGCCAAAAAGACGGATTCTATTTTATTGCCTTTAATAAAAACAATTTCGCCAGGCTCAATCTCCCGCACAAACTGAGCCCCTACCAAATCCAAAGCGCAGCTCTCGCTGGCAAGAATTATAGCGTCCTCTAATTTCCCCAGGCATAAAGGCCTAAAACCTTGAGGATCACGCGCGCCCACGATGGTGTCCCCGACGAGAAACACTAAAGAAAAGGCTCCTTTAAGCTGGGATAACACATTTAAGAACCATTCTTTTAAGTCCCCGTTTTTTGACTTAGCCAAAAGATGAACGATGAGCTCGGAGTCCATGGTCGTCTGAAAAATAGAACCTTCTTCTTCCAGCCGCTCGTGGAGCTCCTGGGTATTGGTTAAATCGCCGTTATGCGCGACGGCAATCGGCCTATTTTTGTGCTTGATCAGAAAGGGTTGTATATTTTTAAAATTGGTCGATCCCGTCGTTGAATAACGCGTGTGGCCTATCGCCACATTGCCTTTCAGGTCTTCAGCCGCTCGATCGGCAAAGGCATCGGCTACCAGTCCCATTCTTTTTAAGGTACGCGCTTCCTGCCCATCGAAGGAAGTCACGCCGACGGATTCTTCGCCGCGATGCTGCAGGGCGAACAGCCCTAAAAAGGCAATCTTTGAGGCCTCTTTATGATTAGAAACTCCGATAATTCCACACATATTATTGTCCTTAAAACACAGATCACTGAACCTGCGATTTTGTCATGCCCTGCGCTGAATCTTCCAAGTCTATGCCCGCGTAATATTCTTGTAAAGAATGAATATGAAAATCTTTATTCAAAATCGATTCAATCCCATTAACCGCCGCCCAGGCGCCTTGCAAAGTAGTGATGCAGGGGACATTGTGCATAATCGCCGCCGCGCGGATAAGCCGCATATCATGATGACTGCCTTCTCCTGAAGGAGTATTCACAATGAGGGCAATCTCGTTACGTTTAATGAGCGTCATGGGGCTTAATAAATTATGCTGTCCCTGATTATAATGATCGACAATCTGCACATCGACCCCATTAGATTTCAAAACTTTTCCCGTCCCCCTCGTCGACACTAAAGAAAAATTCAAATCCCTAAGCCGCTTGGCAATAAACACAATGGCCCTTTTGTCGTCGTCTTTAACGCTTAAGAAAATTTTTCCCTTTGTGGGTAAATTTTGGTTGGCACTGATCTGCGATTTAGCATACGCCTTCCCGAAGGTTGTGTCAATACCCATGACCTCTCCTGTTGATTTCATCTCAGGGCCCAAAACAATGTCGACTCCAGAGAACCTGGAGAAGGGCAAAACCGACTCTTTGACCGCGATATATTTAAGCTTGCCCATGTCTTCTTCGGATAAATTAAAGCTGGCTAAATCATTTCCAACCATAATTTTGGCGGCAATTTTGGCTAAAGGAATTCCTGTGGCCTTACTGACAAAGGGCACGGTTCGCGAAGCCCGAGGATTCACTTCCAGGACATAAATTTTTCTCCCCTTAATCGCGAATTGAATATTCATGAGCCCGATAACATTTAAGGCCTTGGCTAGCCGCCGTGTATTTTCCTTAATTTCATTCAAAATCACTTCGCTGATCGTGGGCGCGGGCAGAACACAGGCCGAATCACCGGAATGGATTCCGGCATTTTCGATATGCTCCATAATGCCGGCCACCAAAGTTTGCTGACCATCGGAAATGGCATCGACATCGACTTCAATAGCGTCTTCAATAAATTTATCAATCAAGACGGGATGGCCTTCGGAAACGTCTTTGGCTTCCTCGATAAAGGAGAGCAAGGCATTCTCATCATAAACAATTTTCATGGCCCTTCCGCCGAGGACATACGAAGGCCTTGCCAGGACCGGATACCCGATCCGTCGGGCAATCTCTAACGCTTCTTCTCCTGAACGCGCCGAGCCGTTGGCAGGCTGAGTTATTCCCAAGCTTTTAATTAATTCCGAGAAGGATTCCCTGTTCTCCGCTAAATCAATAGATTCAACACTTGTTCCGATGATGGGAACTCCAGCCTCATGCAGGCGCCGGGCTAAATTTAAAGGCGTCTGGCCGCCGAATTGGACAATCACCCCGTCAGGCTTTTCGATCTCCACAATATTCATCACATCTTCAAAGGTTAACGGTTCAAAATATAATCGATCCGAAATATCATAATCCGTTGAAACCGTCTCCGGATTAGAGTTGACCATGATTGTCTCATACCCTAATTCTTCTAACGCAAACGAGGCATGGCAGCAGCAGTAATCAAACTCAATTCCCTGCCCGATCCGGTTAGGGCCACCGCCCAAAATCATAATTCTTTTCTTCGCGGCCTTATTCTTGGCTTGGAGTTTCTGAATCTGCAAGGACGCTTCATCTTCTTGTTCATAGGTTGAGTAAAAGTAAGGCGTATACGCTTCAAACTCCGCCGCGCAGGTATCCACCAATTTAAAAACCGCCTTAATGCCTTTATCCTGGCGCAGCTTGCGCACTTCATCCTCTTTTAAATGTAAAATTTTGGCTAATTGAGGATCACTAAAACCATATTCCTTAGCCTTACGTAAAAGCTGATCGGGAATGGCCCCTTCTTTTCTAAATATTTCCAGCATTTCATTTTCTAAGTCGACAATCTGGGCAATTTGCGCCGTAAACCAAAGGTCGATTTGGCTGATCTCTGAAATTTTTTGCGGACTCCATCCTTTTTGCAGGGCATATTTGACATAAAAAATCCTGGAGGCATTGGGTTCTCTTAAACGATTGATTATTTTATCATCGGGAATATGCCGATAATCCATTTTATTATCCAGCCCCGTGTGCCCGATCTCTAATCCTCGCAATCCTTTTTGCAAGGCCTCTTTAAAGGTACGGCCGATGGCCATGGTTTCGCCGACGGACTTCATTTGGATCCCTAAAATATCTTTAGCTTCCGGAAACTTCTCAAACGTAAAGCGTGGAATTTTAACCACGCAGTAATCGATGGTCGGCTCAAAAGAAGCGGGCGTTTCTTTGGTGATATCATTTTGAATCTCGTCTAAAGAATAACCCACCGCGAGCTTGGCGGCGAATTTAGCAATGGGGAATCCTGTGGCCTTACTCGCTAAGGCGGAACTGCGCGAGACACGCGGATTCATTTCGATAACGACCATCTCGCCATTTTGCGGATTAGTCGCAAACTGAATATTCGATCCCCCAGTTTCGACTCCAATTTCTCGGATAAGAACAATGGCGGCGTCGCGCATCGTTTGATATTCTTTATCCGTTAATGTCTGGGCCGGAGCGACCGTAATGCTGTCTCCCGTGTGCACGCCCATTGGATCAAAATTTTCAATGGAGCAGACAATGACCACATTGTCCTTGTAATCACGCATCACCTCAAGCTCATATTCCTTCCAGCCAATGATCGATTTCTCGACGATAATCCCGTGGATAATACTGCTTTCAATGCCTAACGAGGCAACTTTTTCTAACTCCTCCATATCGTTGGCAATACCACCCCCTGTTCCCCCCAAAGTAAAACTCGGGCGGATAATCACCGGAAATCCTATGTCCCTCGCCGCTTTCTTCGCTTCCTCCAAATTGTAGGCAAAAGCGCTTTGAGGAACTTTCAACCCGACTTTTAAGACGGCCTCTTTAAAAAGGGAACGATCCTCAGCCTTTTTGATCACTTCGTAATTAGCGCCCAGCATCTTGACGTTGTAGCGCTCTAGAACGCCGTTCTCGTAAAGCTTCATCGCTAGATTTAAAGCGGTCTGGCCGCCCAAAGTAGGCAGAATGGCGTCGGGGCGTTCTTTTTTAATGATCGCTTCCACAAATTCCGGGGTGAGCGGTTCAATGTAAGTATGATCGGAGAATTCCGGATCCGTCATAATCGTGGCCGGATTGGAATTGACCAAAACAATCTCATAGCCTTCTTCGCGCAAGGCTTTGCAGGCTTGCGTTCCGGAATAATCGAATTCACAGGCCTGACCGATAATGATCGGCCCCGAGCCAATGAGAAGAATTTTATGAATGTCGTCGCGTCGCGGCATTTTTTTCCATCATTTCAATAAAATATCCGAACAGGTACTGCGCGTCGTGCGGCCCCGGCGAGGCTTCCGGGTGATGCTGAAAAGATAACACCGGATATTTTTTATGCCGCATGCCTTCAAGCGTCTGATCGTTCAAATTAAAATCAATCATTTCCACGTCTTCATTTTTAAGGCTGTGAATATCCACGCAAAATCCGTGATTCTGGCAAGTAATGCCAATCCGATTAGCTAACGCGTCCTTAACCGGATGGTTTCCTCCATGATGGCCAAATTTTAATTTAAAGGTTTTTCCCCCTAAGGCTAATCCCATCATTTGATGTCCCAGGCAGATGCCAAAGATCGGGAGCTTGCCCAACGACTTTCGAATGGTGTCGATGGTGTAGGTAATAACCGCCGGATCTCCGGGGCCGTTGGAGATAAAAAGCCCATCGGGCTTGATAGCTTCAATATCTTTAATGGAAGCATCCGCCGGGAAAACGTGGATTTCGCATCCTAATTTAGATAATATTCTTAAAATATTAAATTTTATCCCGCAATCAATGGCCGCGACCCGGTATTTAAGGTTGACGCCTTCCGCTTTCCAGATATATTTTTCTTTAGTGGTAACTTCTTTGACCCAATCCGCCCCTTCCATGGAAGGGACTTTTTTAATCTTTTCGGCTAAACTTTTGGGATCAAAATCTTCGGTCGAAATGATGGCCTTCATGGCACCCTTGACACGCAAAAGCCGGGTAAGCGCGCGGGTATCAATGCCTTCCAGGGCGATAATTTTATTCTGGTCTAAATATTCGATAAGACTTTGGGTGGCACGGTAATTGGAATGGGTGCGGCAGAATTCCTTGACGATAAAACCTTTGACGTGAATTTTATTGGACTCGACATCCTCGTCGTTGACACCGTAATTGCCGATCAAAGGATAGGTCATCACCACAATCTGGCCGGCGTAAGAAGGATCCGTCAAAATTTCCTGGTAACCGGTCAAGGAGGTGTTGAAGACAACTTCGCCTGCAGTCTCACCCGTCGCAGAGAGTCGTTGGCCTACAAAGGTTGTGCCGTCTTCTAAATATAAAATGGCCTTGCTCATCTAATCCAGCATCACTAATTCTAGAGGAATTTTAAGGGCAGGAATTGTTCTAAGGATAACTCCCTCGAACAGCCTCGTTCAATATAGCATTCTATAAATTTTTGTCAACAGATTCGTGTGTCTTTGTTTCTTTGTTTCTTTATTTAGTTCATTGAAATAATTGTTGCCAGTAACTGTTAATATATTGGAAAGCTTCATCCACTGTTTTCTTCGAAACACCGCAATCAATAGCCATAACGTTATAAGACGGCGCTATGATCGCTGGTGGGACTTGCAAAACCTGCGGTACTTCATGTGATTCCCGCCGGTTAAATGTTGCTTGAATTGCTTTTACGACTTGCTGTTTTTCAGGTAATCCTTGGTCAATCAATAAAACGATATCAACTAAATCTTTGGTTCGGGAAAACTCTCTTACTTCCCTGGGATAAGTATAGCTGTGAAGCTTCTCGGCAAACTGTTGGTCCCGAGGAAGCATTGCAACAGTAACGGGCTCTATTCCCGCGAAACTGAGAATTTCCGGGCCCTTCTGCCATTCCGGCTCGGAAACAAGAGCGTCCCCAACGCCGACATCCAGATGAAATTCGGAAAATTTTCGGTTATCAACGCGTGCTGTGACCAGATACCGCCATCCTCCGTAAACGGCCTGATCAAGGTCTGCCATCGGAGCGCCTATTAAAAACTTAAACCAGTCATCTATATCTTTCTTAACTTCGTCCTGAAGAAGTCCATGAATCTTTTCTTTTGTCGGATCCTCCATTTTAGGAATGGTAAAATCAATATCTTTCGTTGTTCTGGCAATGTTTTGAAAACGCAGTTCCAAAGCGTATCCTCCTTTGAGCAACCACACCTCTAAAATATTGGATTCTTTTTTATATTTTCTAACGCTATCCGTATTTTTTGTTTTGCCTCATTTGACATTCTATTTTTTGTAAAATCTTCCAACCTAACAAGTCCTTTATTAAAAGCATCACGAATGGCTTTTTCAACCTGCTCCAGACTGAGATTCCCTTCAGCCACATCAATGATTGTCCGAAGAGGAGTGGTTACAAAAAAACCTTCCCTTTTCTCAGTTTCTTCTGGTTTGAGTATTGCTTTATGAATGACGCAGCCGGACGGTTGTTTTCTAAACTTCGGGGGTACGGTCATATGAATTTTTCCCGGCATAACATCGCTTAGCTCATGAAGAGATAGCGCGGTTTCATGGGAAGCGACCGCTTGCGGAATATCTGCACGGTTCCTGCTCCAGAGAGACCAGCGGATAATATCTTCATGGAGAGAGTTCGGGAAATCAACAAGCCGAAATACACCACGGTCGACAATGCGCCAATTCCCCTGATGCCGATGATAAGAATGAAGGCGATAACTATAGCCAACCTCAACAGCTTGCTTTGCGGTAAAATATCCACCCTGCTGGGAGGCGATTTCGAAAAGTTTTCGGTAATTCTGTGAATTAGCCATATTGCATAATCCTTACAATTTATGTAACAAGTATACAATATGAATTACAAATAATCAAGCACAATTATTACATAAAATGTAATATTTATGTATTAACTATCTTTCTCTTTCATTACCCGACGGATAGCGTCACGGCAGCGGCCGGTCGAGCAGGGTAAGTATCCTAACGAAAGTCTGCGATACAGGATATCTTCTTCACTGCAGGCCATTTCCGTTTTGATGGAGTAAACGACTTGCGCTTCGATGGCTAAAGAACAAGAACAAAGCGGTTTTAGTAGAGACGTATGTCCATACGTCTCTACAGCCAAAACATCTTTATATTTACTCCCATACACATCTACCAAATATTGTATCGTCTCCGGCGTTAAATTATATTTTAAGGCATCCCCCCTCATTTCTTCTTCAAGAACTATTCCACCGCCGTAAAGGGGATATTCCTTTTCTGTATTCACTAACTTTTTACTGGTGATTTTTTTGAGGGTATCTTCGGCGATTTTTCGATACGTTGTATATTTTCCTCCCACGACATAAACCACCCCGGAAGCGGATTCTTCAACTGTGTGCTGACGTGAAACCTTAGAAGGCGCGCCTTTCTCAAACACAAGCGGCCGTAACCCCGCAAAGGTTGAGACAATTTTGTCTTTCTGCAATTCCTTCTTAGGGAAAATACGTTTCATTTCTTGAAAAAGATAATCAATATCTTCTTTTTCCACGTCCACCTTATCCGGATCACCGGAAAAATCGGTATCCGTTGTCCCAATTAGAGAATAACCCAGCCAGGGAATAACAAAGAAAACTCGACGATCTTTTTGCGTCGGGATTAAAAGCGCGTAAGGGGCGAATTGATCTTGATAAATAATATGGATGCCTTTGGTGGTGCGAATTTTGGGAGAATCCTTTCCCAAAAATTTATTCGTCCACGGCCCGACAGCGCAAACAATTTTTTTCGCACGGATAGTTAAAGTATTTCCTCCGATATGATCATAAGCAACGACTCCTGCGATCTTCCCCCTTTCCTCCAAAAATAATTTTACCTCCATGTAATTAACCACCTGGGCTCCACGCTCGGAGGCACTTAACACATTTTCAAGACACAACCGCGCGTCATTCATCTGGGCATCGTAATAAGTAACCGCGCCTAAAAGATTTCGTTCTTCAATGCCCTGGACATCCTTGATTAACTGAGCTTTATTTAAGGATTGGTGTTTATTAATTAAATATTTTCCACTTAAGGAATCGTAGAGCCGCACGCCTAATTTCATCAACCACGCCGGCCGCGAACCTCCTTTGTACAAAGGAATGGCAAAACGCAGCGGCTTAACCAAATGCGGGGCGCTTTTGAGCTGAATAAAACGTTCTTTTAAGGATTCGCGGACCAAACCGAACTCAAAATTTTCTAAATAACGAAGACCGCCGTGGATGAGTTTGGTGGATTTACTCGACGTGCCGGAAGCAAAATCATTTTTCTCAAGAAGGGCGGTTTTAAGACCGTTTAACGCGGCCATGTGAGCGATGGCCGCGCCGTTGATTCCGCCGCCGATGACGAGCAGGTCGTATTCCTGTTGGGTAAATTGTCGGATGTTACGTTGCACGTTCAACCGCCTCCAACCATCCGTCATACAACCGTTTTCTTTCTTGCCGGGACATTCTCGAGCTGAACACGCGCTCGACTTTTTGTAATTTCTCTAAATCTTTTTTTCCTCGCCATAAACCCACCGTGACACCGGCTAAATAGGCGGCGCCTTGCGCGGTTGATTCAATGGTTTGAGGACGAATAATTTTACACCCTAAAATATCCGCCTGAAATTGCATTAAAAAATTATTTTTGCAGGCACCTCCATCCACTTTTAGTTCGCGAATATTTTTTCCTAACTCTTTATTCATAATATCCACGACATCTTTGGTCTGATACGCCATCGATTCCAGGCCCGCGCGCAGAATATGTTTGATATTCGTGCCTCTGGTCAGACCGCAGATGAGGCCTCTGGCCTCACTGTCCCAGTAAGGCGCGCCTAATCCGGTAAAGGCAGGGACAAAATAAACGCCTTCTGTGTCTTTAATCCCTTGAATGGCCTTTTCAATATCCGAAGATTTTTTAATCACGCGCAACTTATCCCTTAACCACTGCACAACAGCTCCGGCAATAAAAATAGAACCTTCCAGGGCATAAACAGATTTACCTTGATCATCACAGGCCAGCGTTGTGAGCAATCCATTCTTTGAATCAATGCATTTCTTTCCAGTGTTAAGCACAATAAAACATCCTGTGCCGTAGGTATTTTTCAGCGTGCCCGCCTCAAAACAGCCCTGTCCGTAAAGAGCCGCCTGCTGGTCACCCATGACCGCGGCGATAGGAATCCCATCGGGTAATAAATTTTTTTGACCTTTTGTATGCCCGAATATCGAGCCTGAATTCTGCACGCGCGGCAAGATGTCGGCAGGAATGTTTAAAATCTTGAGAAGCTCTCTGTCCCATTTTAACTGGCGGATATTAAAAATAAGCGTGCGCGAAGCGTTCGTCATATCCGTAACATGCGATTTGCCGGCGGTTAATTTCCAGATAAGCCAGGTATCGATCGTGCCAAAACAAATTTCTCCTCTCGCAGCGCGTTTCTTCAGGCCGGGGACATGATCCAAAACCCATTTAATCTTTGTTCCGGAAAAATACGGATCCAAGACCAATCCGGTCTTTTGCTTAAAAATTTTCTCTAAGCCCCTGGCCTTAAGCTCGGCGCATATCTGTGAAGTCCGCCGGCACTGCCAGACAATGGCGAGAGCGACAGGCTTTGAGGTCTTGCGATCCCAGAGAACTGTTGTTTCGCGCTGGTTCGTGATCCCGATAGCGGCAATCTGCTTAGAAGAAATGCGAGCTTTTCTTAAAGCGCCATTAACCACATGCACGCACGAATTCCAGATCTCATCCGGATCATGCTCGACCCATCCAGCTTTAGGGAAATACTGCTTGAATTCCTTGTAATCACTCGCGACAATCGCGCCCTTCGCATCAAAAATAAAAGCCCTTGATCCAGTTGTTCCTTGATCAAGGGCTAAGATAAATTTACTATTCATGTTTATTGTGATAAATTTTGCGCAGCCTTCTTTAAAACAACATATTTACTTTCTTTTTTACGGTACTCAGTCCAAAAATCTTTAATTTCTTTATATCGTTCTCTAGGAAAAGTTACCCGCCGCATTCCAAAGATCTCCAAAAGTTCAAAGGTATTATCTTGAGAATTACGCTTAAAAGATTTACTAGTTTGAAAAAAATCGTTGGAAAGGGCGTAATCCTCCGGCATAAAATCAATCTGAAAACCTTCCGGGATATGGTAAACCGTTGAAGATTTGATCGTGGTGTTATTTGGATAAAAGATGTGCTGTTTGCGTTCCTTTTCAGTGAATAAATTCTCATATTGATCGAGCGTCTCTTCTTTAAGGATAACCATCTCATTAACAACAGGATAAACGAAGGAACGCTGAAATTTTAAATGACACGTGACCTTGCCATAGCGCGCCTCAAGTCCATCCCATTTTTGTTCCTTGAGCACACCGCCCTTCGTAACTACCGCGACGAAAGTTTCCAAAAATTTCTCTTTATCCTCATCGGCCGCGCTCTGCCACATCCAGCGCAGCCCGGATGAAGCATCTAACCCTAAGATCAGCTGCGCGTCAAATTCCGCTGAACCGTCCTCTTTAACATAAACATGCCCGCTCGCGTCCATCATATTCATTTCTTCCGGGCAAGGCTTAATACGATCGAATCGATGCCCTTCGTTTTCGACAACTAAAAGATAGGTCCCGTCATACTGGGCGGGCTGTTCACCTATATCATAACCTTTGTTCTGGGGATCCACAAAATAGGATTTCCCGTTAATAAAAATTTCTAAAATCACGTGATCAAAGGCATCCACCATCGGAAGCCCATGTTGGGGATCCCCATCGTATTCACCACTAAAAAGGCAGATATTGGATTCAATGCCGGCTAAACGCAACATTTGTTTGACTAAAATTGACCAATCTTTACAGTCTCCATACCGATTTTTGAAGATATCCGCGGAACGATGCGGCTCAACCGTATTATCACCAAAACTTAAAGCGACATAGCGAAAATTATCCTGGATAAATTCTAAAATACTTAACGCCTTTTCCTCCTGCGTCTTTTTATCTTTGATTAACTCCTCCACCTTGCCGGCAATGGCCTGATCGGGAACCGTATTCTTAACAATCAAATTTCTATACCAATCCGCGATGGCCTTCCAATCCTTTAAAGAAGAAAAAGAATTAAACCCATAAACCTCGTCATAAGGCGGGGGAAAACTTTCTCTACCCTGCTTATCTTCCGTTTCGTGGAAAAAAAATGTGTAAATAATATTCTTGTCATCCTCTTTAACAAATGGCTCAACAGTCGTATTAAAATTTTTTAAATCGATTTTCTTGTTTTTCGGAAAGATAAAAGTGGTCTTGCCTAATTTAGTGGGGACCAGAGGGTAAAAGATTCGATCCCAAAATTGATTTAGAATGGATTTTCGAAAAGTCTTGGATTTCACAAAAACATCAATAACGCTGTTGATAGAAACAGTGGGAAGAGTAATGACTTTGAGGCGCATGTCCGAATACATCGGCGCCCCCTGGTAAGCATCTAAATCCTGGATTTTAGTAAAGGGGTGTCTTTGACCATCCGGGGTTTCCACAAAAGCCTCAATATTAAAAATTTTTTCACAGCCTTTATTATAATAAATCTGCTGCTCTCCTAAACTTTTTCCCGCTTCTTTCTGAATTTTGATCCGATAGTGAGTTTCTTCTGTAAACGACCAGTCATCATTAACACGAACTTTGTATTCATTGAGCAAATAAATGAACGGCTGATTGGCATTTTTTTCTTCCCATGTTTGGGGAGTCTTTGTTGCCGCATTCTGGGCAGCTGATCCCCAGGGACAAACATTCAATAAAAATAAAAAGCAGAAAACAATAAATTGTTTGTTCATCTTAATTTCTTATAATTATAATTTTTTCTAACGGGGAATTTTATTTTCATTTATGATTCGTGCCGGTCATAAGATAACTGTGGACGCCGCGGGCGGCGGCGCGGCCTTCCTGAATGGCCCAGACCACAAGCGACTGGCCGCGGGTCATGTCTCCGGCGGTAAAAACACCTGAGACACTGGTCATTTTGTTGGCGTTAGATTTGATATTGCCTCGGGGATCTAGTTCAAGACCTAATTCTTCGATCATGCCGGTTTTAACCGGTCCTAAAAATCCCATGGCGAGTAATACTAAATCCGCCGGGATTTCAAATTCTGAGCCGGGAACCTCTTTCATTTCGCTTCGGCCGGTCTGCGGATCTTTGGGGCCAAATTCCAGACGCACGCCGTGAAGTTTTTTAACCTTACCGTTTTCCCCGCTAAATTTTTTAGTGAGGATCGCGTAATCGCGCTTGACCCCTTCTTCATGCGAAGTGGAAGTTCTCTCAATCATGGCCCAGTTCGGCCAGGGATTCGCTTTGGCGTCGCGCGCCTGCGGAGGCCGGGGCAGGAGTTCAAAATTGGTCACCGATAAAGCCCCCTGGCGGTTCGATGTTCCGATGCAATCAGAACCCGTATCGCCGCCGCCTAAGACAACCACGTGTTTACCTTCCGCTGAGATTCTATCTTTCCCTGAAATTTTTTGACCTAAATTGGTTCGATTCTGTTGCATTAGAAATTGCATGGCAAAATAAATGCCTTCTAATTCTCGCCCGGGCACCGGAAGATCTCTAGGCTGCTCGGCGCCGCCGCAAAGAACAACCGCATCAAATTGCTTAACTAAATCTTTGACCGGAAGCGTTACTCCTACATGCACTCCCGTTTTAAATTTAACGCCCTCTTGCGCCATGCGCTTAAGCCGGCGCTCAACCACATTTTTCTCTAATTTAAAATCAGGAATACCTAACGTCAAAAGTCCGCCGAGAACCTCATTTTTTTCAAAAACCGTAACCGTATGCCCCGCTTTATTTAATTGATCAGCGCAGGCCAAACCCGACGGCCCGGAACCAACGACCGC
>ORJL010613948.1_pt1 | contig 14737 bp, 8 predicted proteins | sample 1779941 | NCBI WGS metagenome assembly ORJL01 (sample SAMEA104232317, study PRJEB22302) | groundwater metagenome | biome: forest; feature: aquifer; material: groundwater | place: USA | collected 2011-08-07 | depth 5.8 m
AGGGCGAAGAGTATGACGTCCGGGTATCGAGCGCAACGATTGAATCGTGGTACACGAAGGAGAGTGGGGCGAGTGGCGCGGCGAAGGATATGGTGAAGTTGGGCAAGGCGTTGAACATCGACGTTGGTGGTGTTGCGTTTGGAGAATCGGGTGACGAGATGACGTTCCTGATTGAACATTTTGAGATACCGGACCCGCGTGATGTGCGTGACAAGAAGCCGAAGCTGTACGACCGGATTCGCAAGCGCATCGAGTCGGATGAGTTCAAGGTGTTCACTCTCCGAGACTTTCAGATTGAAGATTTAACGCGGTTGTCGATGAAGCCATCGGCGGTGTTGTCGTGGGAACAGGGATTGGGAAAGACGCGCGGTGCATTGGCATGGTTGCAGATTCGTTACGTCAAGAAGGCCCTGATTATTTGTCCTCAAGACTTGAAGGCGCAATGGATAGCAGAGGCAAAGAGTCTTGATATCCGCTTGAACGAGATCCGCGGGTATCGCGACGTGGCGTCTATCAAGAACGAGAAAACCGGCATCTGGCTGATTCACTACGAACTGTTAAAAGGGACGCGCCGTCGTGACCGATTTGTTGAAGAGTTTGAAAAGCCGGTTGTTGACGAGAACGGCAAGGAGAAGAGTTTCAATGCGCTGTGTCCTGAGTGCAGGGCGCTCCGTCAAGACGGGTGGAACGGTTACAGTTGCCAAGCGTGCGGGTATCACGTTTGGACGCAACGAGTCAAGCCGATGTACACGTATCTGAAACATGCGTTCGACGGTATTGTGATTGATGAAGGCGTAAAAATAAAGTCCAAGCATAGTCAGCAGGGTATTGCCGGTCGTTCGCTTCACGCAAAGAACAGATTGTTGCTTTCCGGTACCGGGCGAGTTACAGACAGTTCACAGTTGGCGAACGCGAGACGATCCGTTCACGGACGTATGGGAATCGGTGAGCGAGAAGCTGTCGATCAACTCGGGTCTGGAAGCAAAAACGGTGTTTGAGGACCTTCAAAGACGCTACCCGGGAAAATTCTCTGATGGACAAACGCAAAAGCGCCATCAAGTATTCGATGGCGCTTTGTCAATCCGACTAATTCCTATTGCGAGTTTCTTAGTTCAACTCATCTGAGCAGAACAAGTTTCTTTGTAGCAACAAAAGCTCCGGCTTGCCCGCCTTCAGTTTGGCGCGCCTCAAGTCGGTACATGTAAATGCCACTCGCAAGGGTTGTCGCGTCTAATTCCGTTTCATACCTGCCGGCTTCGCGCACACCGTCAACCAAAGTTGCAATCTCCCGTCCAAGCATATCGAAAATCGTTAGCCGAACATACGATGAGCGCGGTAAGTCGTAAGTGATCGACGTTGTAGGGTTGAAAGGGTTGGGATAGTTTTGATTGAGTGCGAATGCCGTTGGAAGAGGCTTCTCTTCGACACCGGTCAACACATTCACTCTCACAGCATCCGTGAAATGAATCGTGCCATCCAAATCAATTTGCTTCAGGCGATATTGCCAATTGCCTTGTGTAGCTGTGCTGTCCGTGAACGAATAATTGTGCGGTTCGTTTGTTGTGCCATGTCCAGGGATGAAGCTGTTGGGGAGTGTTTGAAATTCAGGGTCAGTGTTTCTCCTCTTCTGGATTTCAAAGCCGTAATTGTTGATTTCAGAAATCGTTCGCCAGTCAAGTTGAACTCGATTGTTATTGAGTGCAGACGCAGTAAACGACACAAGTTGAACTGGAAGCGAGACTCCGCTTGCAGACTGTTGATAGAATGGCACAGCAGAGTTCGTTATTTCGCTTCCATTCAATTCAAAGTACCAAGCAGTCGTTGGTGGTGGTGTGTTCGTAAGCTCGAAAGTTCCCGTGAGGACACCACCGTCCACGCGAACAATAAATAGCTCATTTTCACTGTTAGCAGCCCAGTTAATACTTACATTTGGAATAGCTCCGTATGTTTGATAACTATAAAGACCATCAATGCCGACAGGACCCTGAGGTGTTATAGAATACGATGTAGAAGTGACAGTCAATGTTATGTTGTATAATGTGAGCCAACGAATAGTGACGTTAACCCCTGAGAAGATCCCGTTGACCGTCCCCGATGGTTTTGCTTTCACGGAGATAAGACTATTTCCACTAGGCACATTGAATATTCCTGCTTGCACTGTCTGAGCATCAACATGCGCGTTGCCTCCAAGAGCCAAAAGAAACAGAATCACAGAGAGTTTTAAGAAATTGTTCATTTGGGTTTCCTCCATCTAAAAGAAGTATTGTTATGGAACCTGAGTCGAACGTGTAGCATTGATGTTTACCCCACCAATGTTCTGCAAAATAATTCCCCGATCGTTCCCCGAGAGGTTGTACTTGACCACTCCGTCCATGTTCACATCTTCGTTGTAATAACCTGATACAGTGGCATTGATGTTCGTTCCACCGATGCGAACCAGAATTGGTGCCCGATCGTTACCTGACAGGTTGTATTTGATGATGCCGTCACCATTGACGTCGCCTGCATACATGCAGTATTTTGTACCGACCAACTTCATCGGCTCGGTGCCGTACGCTTGACCCTGAGAGGTCGTGAAATCGTATGGCTGTGATGGAGTGGAATTGGTTAGCGCTTGTGCCGTTGCAGACATGATTGCAAGGTGATTACGGTGTCGGACGACAAGGTAGAAATTCCCCGGCGCCGGGCTGAACTCCACATAGCTTTTGGTCGGATCAAGGAAATCTCTAATCGTTCCATCCGCCATGAGCCATGCAGGTCGTTGCTCAATCAGCAAAGGGTTATCAGGATTTTGGGAACGATCCTTCTTTTCCTCCGCCATTCGCGCCGCAACAGCATCTTCATTGGCATCAAATTCTGATGCAGCTTTCGCGGCATCACGAGAGGAACTACCTGAAGGAGCAAGACCCGACGGAGTGCTACGTATTTCAACCGTGATACTATCCACTGCGTCAATTGGTATTGTTGCGCTACTGAAATGGCTTGCAAGATAGCCGCCTGTGTTGAGCGACTTGTTCATTTGATTTGTGCTTGTGTTGAAGGGTCCTTCAAGAAAGACCTTGATGCTTGCTCTGATTGGTCCCACAGGTGGTGAGGCGATGACTTGGCTCGTTCTATTCCCGGCGGCATCGTATGTATAGGTAATGGTGCGGCCATTCCCGTAGTCTGTTAGAATCTGGCGATTCAGTTGATCATATGAATGGCTTTGAGAAATCAACTTCCTATCAAGGGCGGACGCTAATAACAGAAGTGCAACTAATAGAAAACGGTTCTTCACGGTACACCTCCTTCTTTGTAGTCAGGGCTTGAGTAAGATTCGTTCTTTGTACCACGACGTTGACGTTATAGCACGTATTAATTTGTCTCTGAGTTTATGAGAAACCTTGAGAAGTTGGTCATTTGCGTCGCTGGCTTCTTTCCCAGAGACAAATGGAGTTGTCAGGATACTAACAGCATCAATTGATTTGGCAGATTCATCATAACCGTGTTTACGTAGTACTTTGCTGCTCAACTTCAAAGCAATGTCTTGTGCTATGCCTTTTGCAAATCTCGTGAATCCGTGTGCGAGGAAATCCAGTGTCTTGTTGAAAATCCAAAGCGCGCGCGATTCCGTACCTTCTGGATCTGACAACATGGTAGGATTGTTCTCCGCGTACGTATACAAGTTGATCTGCCACACAGGATCTTCGCTTGTAAACCGGCCAAGGATTGGGTCATAATACCTCGCCCGCATAAAGTACAACCCATTTCCCTCGTCCATCACTCCATAGACTCCCACGTATCGGAACAGATTGAAGTCCAACTCCACACTTGCTCTCAACTCGCCAAAAGGTCCATAAGAGTACTTGTGCGTGATGTTGCCACTTACATCCGTCATCGCAATCGTGCTGCCGCGGAAGTCTCCGTGGTAGTAGTGAATTGTACCGTCGGGCTTGATGCGGGCTAATAAGCCAAGGCCATAAATGTAATAGTTGCTTGGGTTGCCGCTCGCGTCTTGCTCCATTAGTATCTGGCTCATCGGTCCGTTCACATCAAGCACATAGCGCGTAGTGGCGCCATTCCGAGTCGCAGAGCGTCGGTCGCCAAAAATATCGTACAAATACGATGCAGTGTTCGAACCCGTGATACTTGTGAGCCGTCTTTCAGAATCGTACGAGTAGGTAGCGCTGTTCGTGCCGCTTCTCGTTGCCATGTTGCCATTGCCATCGAACGTAAATGTCGTCGAACCGGTGGAAAGAATTCTATTTCCACCGTCGTACGTGTACGAAGTTGTTCCCGGAGTTAAATTCGGCATTGCAAGCGGTTCAGTCTGAGTAACCGCTGTATGGTTTCCGATTTCATCAAGTGTGAACGAGTAACTGCAAATCACTTGACCGCTCGGTTTCGTGTGCACGATTCCTATGACGCGACTCGCTGCATCGTAAGCGTATATTGCGCGACCGCCATTGGGATAGAGAATGTAATCCAAGGTACCATCATTGCGATAAAAATACGTGAATGTTCCCCCTGTCCAAGCTTGCACGGTTTTCAAGCGGTCGTCATCATAGTACGTATAGGTGACAGTCCTACTACCCGGATAGGTGATCGTTAGAATGTTGCCCGCTGCATCGTATGTATAGCTCACCGTGTTCCCAAAGAAGTCTGAAGTTGTTGACATACGATTCAATTGATCATACGTGAACAGAAGATTGTTCGCGCCGCCGGTGACGCTTGTGATATTGTTGTTGTTATCGTATCCGAACGTCGCTGTAACCGAAAGTGAACTAATCAAGAGTAGCCGCCCGACATTATCATAGCCATATGTAGTTGTCTGTCCGTTCGGGTCTGCACGAGAGACGACGCGACCACCGGTGTCGTACGCGTACTGAGTCGCCGACTGCCCGGGATGTGTCTTTGTTTGAAGTAGATCGTTGGCGGCATAATAAGTAAAGGAGTATGTACCTCCGGGACTTCCAATGCTCGTAAGATTCCCGTTAAGATCATAACTGTATGATGTACTTTGACCAAGTGCATTTGTCTCTGTCGTACGCAAATCGTTGTTGTTGTACGCGTAAGATGTTGCTTGCCCCTTTGCGTTCGTCGTACTTGTCATTCTGCTAACGCCATCATATCCAAACCCAGTCGTATGATTGAGATTATCCCGAACACTCGTGAGATTGCCGTAGCTGTTGTAGCCAAGCGTAGTCCTCTGCGCAAGGGGATCAAGGGTGAAGTCAATCAGTCCATTCGACAGTGGTGTGATCGAGGTTGTGCCTCGAGGATCTTGAACGGAAATCAAATTGCCGGAAGCATTGTAAGCGTAGTTCGTTTCTTTTGATAAAGGGTTGATGTACTTCGTGAGGTTATTCATCGCGTCATATTGGAAACCATGAATAATGCTCAGGGGCCGCGTTATCATTGTCTCGTTGCCACGCGAATCATACACGATGGTGGTTACGTATCCTTTCCCATCCGTAAGCCTTGTGGGTTTAGTAGGATTGTTGACATCCGTGTATTCATATCGCACGGTGTTGCTGCTATTTACAACTCGATCTATGAGCCCGCTACGCTGGTTGTTGTTGTAAAAATGGTTGTACTGTATTCCACCCTCTGTAACTGTCGTCTGCGCGCCACTGTACCCCAGACTGAGCGATATTGGTCCGCCCGTTTGGGAGACAAGCTTTCTGTTCTGATACTGATTCGTGATGGAGTTGCCCTTAGGAAACGTAATGCTTTTCAGCAGATGGTCTTGGCGAGCGCTCGGTTCGTACGCGTAGGTAGTTGTTTGTCCCATCGCGTCTTTGGAACTCGTGAGGTTTGTGTCAACATCGTCATAGTTGAACTCGATTGTTCGGGGAAGCGGGTCTTGCACCTTCCAGAGCAGACGAGATCGAGCGCCTGTGTGGTATGTGAATGTAAGTGTGCGACTTCCGTGCGAAACAGAGATCAGTCGCCTTAAACCGGATGGCTCGTAGGTACAAGCGACAGTGTTGCCATTCCGATCTGTTATTGAACTCAACATTGCCGGATAATCAGCTGAAGTGCCCGACGGTCGCACGAAGGTGAATACCATTTGATCTTTTTTCTTCACGGTAAATGTTGACGCTGCTTTGGTGAAGATATCATAAACACCAGGAGTTTGACAGACATAATTTCCAGAGATAAGTTTATACTCATGCACAGCGCCATCGGGCCAGACGACAAATGCATACTGCTGATCCGAACTCTCAACCACGTAAGAATGATACGTGTGGCTCCAGCCGGATCCGAGCGGATTGATCAAACTGAATAGCCGAGTTGAGTAGGAGTTGTACATATGTGCAAAGTCAAGCGACATGCGCGTACCGGGTATTGAAAAACTCGTCTTCACATAGTGATTGAAGTTTCCATTTTGCGTGTTGACTCCATCACCTGCCATCATTTGCGCTTCCATCCAGGATTCGGTTGCTGAGTCTCCGTTTGCAGAAACGTAACAGAGGAAGCCGCGGTCTTGATAGCCCCGAGCAAGAGCGTTGTCTCTTTCAATCTGACTGATTGTGTAGAAATGATCGCGGAGGGCGTTGTTTGAACTATTGTCCAGATAGAGGTAAAACATCTTTACCAGACCGGGACGAGTGCTCGCATATCCGTATCCTGTGATGCCTTCGTAAATCCAACCATTGATGATCTTGTTGTCTCTGTCTGTTTCATCCGCCGTGTAATAGTGGCTCATGTCCTGACCTGTATAGAACCTATAAACAGGGCGCATATCTGCTCCAGCTTCAAATGGGTTTATTCCAAGAAAACCTTCGACCTTCTCGAACACGTATCCGCCGTTTTCGGCTTGAGCAAGATGAGTGCTGTTTGTGCAATAGAAGTGATCCACGTCGGTCGAATAATAGGCGCGATACACTGGCACCCAACTCGGTTGCAGATCCTTCGGCGGCTGGTATGTGAATGTTCCGACGGAGGATTCCATAAACGGACCGCTTTGGAAATAGGCTCTCACTTTCCAATAGTAAACGTTTTGATTCAACCAATTGCCGGTCAATGTGTAAACAACATTATGAAAGTCATTGAACGCAGGAATAGATAACGGTGAAACCTCTGGGGAACCAAAGCCCGCGTTGTTGTCCACATAAAGTTCGTAACGCAAAGCATAAACATTGGTCCATTGGAAGTTGATCTCGTTGGTTGTGATACTCTGGTTCGGCGTAGGCAATTGAAGCGTCGGCGCAAGTGCACCCACCGTAAACGACCATGTGCTCGACCAATCGCTCCAAACACCATTGGTTCCAAGCGCCTTTATTCGCCAGTAATAGACTGCGTAAGTTGTAAGTGTTGGGGTCCAGCCAAGTGTTTGTATGTTTGTATTCTCACCTTCAGGGCTTGAGAAGTTTGAATTATTGTCGATTTGTCCCCAGAACCTTGTTGCACCCGGATGAGTCCATGCCAGGTCAGGGGTCAAATCGAAACCGACGCCGCCACCATTTGGCGGATATGTGAGTGTTGGAACCGGCGTTGGCGCTTGCGGCACAAATGTCTGCGATGCTGACCACGCACCCCATGTAGCACAAGTAGCGTTCAGTGTTCGCATCTGCCAGTAGTGCGTTACACTTGCCGCTAACGACGAATTGTACGGATAACTTGTAGCACTCCCGCTGACGTTCGGGTCGTTGAAAATGGTAGTGGTAAACGTCGGATCGGTCGAGAGTTTGATCTGATACTGGCATGCACCGTTCACACTCTGCCAAGTAAAGATGAATGGCGGTCCACTCACTGAAGCTCCGTTTATTGGAGAAAGCAATGTCGGTGCCGGAAGCGTTTGTGCTTGCGGCACAAATGTCTGCGATGCCGACCACGCACCCCATGTAGCACAAGTAGCGTTAAGTGTGCGCATCTGCCAGTAGTGCGTTACTCCCGCTGCCAACGACGAATTGTACGGATAACTTGTAGCACTCCCGCTGACGTTCGGGTCGTTGAAAATCGTTGTGGTGAATGTGGGATCGGTCGAGAGTTTGATTTGATACTGGCATGCACCACTCACACTCTGCCAAGTGAAGGTGAATGGTGGTCCACTCACTGAAGTTCCGTTTATTGGAGAAATCAATGTCGGTGCCGGAAGCGTTTGTGCTTGCGGTACAAATGTCTGCGATGCCGACCACGCACCCCATGTAGCACAGGTAGCGTTAAGTGTGCGCATCTGCCAGTAGTGCGTTACTCCCGCTGCCAACGATGAGTTGTACGGATAACTTGTGGCACTCCCACTGACGTTCGGGTCGTTGAAAATGGTTGTCGTAAAAGCCGGATCGGTCGAGAGTTTGATTTGATACTGGCATGCGCCGCTAACACTCTGCCAAGTAAACGTGAATGGCGGTCCACTCACCGAAGTTCCGTTTATCGGTGACACCAAGGTCGGTGGATTCAACGCAGGAGTAGTGTAAGTCACGCGAACATATATCGTATTGAGGGTAGACGTGAACGGTGAACCCGATGCGACAGCATACCTGAAATAGTAGCGAGCATTTGCCAACTGTCCATTCCAACTGCTGAATGAGACGTATCCGTATGTTCCCGGATTACCAGCGGGAAGTGAGCCTTGCGAAACCATTACCGCGCCGCCTGAAGGACCTGGGTCCGAAGCTCTATTGAAGCGAACAGAAACATAGTTCTGAACAACACCATAAGCGATGTAGTCAAATTTCGCTTCAACGTTCGTAATTGTAGCATTTGCAGGTGCTCCAGTTATATCAACATAATAGAGACCAAATGACCCGGCAGCGATTTGCTGATTAACAGCATATTGGTTCGACGTTGTTTGAGCGAGAACTGTTGGTGAGGAAAGAATGATAAGACCAATGTGAAGTGGGCTGGAAAATAAGCCACGCAGGAAGAGAGAAATAAGAGAAGTACTTGATTTACAAATACGCATGATGACCTCCATGGGAAAAGCAGCTATCGATTTTGCGGAAGGCACTGCCGACTACAAATCCATAGAAAAGATCACGTCCGACCGCTGGTAAGAGAGCAATGATGTTGCCTACAAACAGAATTGGATACGTTTTCTGGTCGACGTTCATGTTTCCTCCTGCGTTCAAAAGATCAAGACATGGTACTAATCATTGTTGGAAGAACATCTCGCACAGCGAAAGGCCTTGTCGGATTATGTGAGCTCCAGAACTGAACAGTACCGTTCAAGTGAGCAGCAAAGAGTTCGCGATGAACTCCCCCTATTACATAGACAAACAACAGCGGAAATTTTATTGAACCTACATCCCCGTCACCACATACGCCGCCCAGTAATATGGATGGCGGTAGCTCGGATTGGCAATCATTGCTTGCTGCGCTTTCCGCAGAGCTACAGTTACGTTTTGTGCTTTCTTGAAGTTTTCATAGAAATGCCGCATGAACTCGCTCGATGCTTTGTCGTCCACTTTCCAAAGTGTGGAGACGACCGAGCTTGCGCCGGCGAAGATGAGCGCCCGCACTTGTCCAATCACTTCACCGCCAGGAGAAATGCCCGGTTGGTATGCTTTCTCAACGCCCGTCTCACAGCCGCTCAGAACAACCAACGAGTTATCGAGTCGTAGATCGAACATCTCATGCACCATCAACTTGCCGTCGCTCGTCTTTGTTGGAGCCAGTTGCAAAGCCGAAAGCAACGGGTCTCTTAACGCCGGCACGCCGTGCGCGGCAATGTGGATGACGTCGAACTTCGCGCTGATTTTTTCGAGCGTATCCTTCGTCGCCGCTTTGCCGATGAGCGTTGTTGTCGCGCCGCCGATGACATTCCGTATCGTCTGTACTTCAAGCTCTGCGTTCGGTATCGAGCCATCGGAATATGCCATTGCCAAATATTTGTTGAGCGGTTTCGGCTTTACAAGTTGATGCATCAGCTTCATCACGCTTGCGGATGGATAGTTGACGATGGCAAACCGCTCGGCAAGAAATTGTTTTCCATCGTGCAGAAGTTGGAACGGAACATAGTGCAGCACATCATCCGGCGAGACGATGAGCAGCTCGACGCCATTGAGAACACCCGATGCTTTCAGTGAATCGAGCAGCACAGACTCGAATCTCACGGAGAGTTTTTTCCAGACGTTTTCCTTGAGCCATTTCTTTTGCATTTGGCTTCGCAGCAACCCGACGTCGTCGCGAAGTTTCGTGCGAGCGATTGGCGTTGCAAAAACCTTCAACTCTCCGCTCCGCTTCAGGGCGCAGACGATGAGCTTATCTTCAAGAAGAATGTAGTCCAACAGAATTGCATTTGCCGGAATGATTGGTTGAATGTCTTTGACGGTTATCTTGGGAACGGAAAGGACTGAACTAAGGCGAGGGTTGTTGAGTTCTTGTTCGTAGAGGAATTGGGAGTAGGCTGCTTGGGCTTGTTCTAGATCTTTAGTCAGAGAGGGTGTCTTCAGACTTCGTGTGGATTCGCCACTGTTGTACGCCTCAGATAAGAGCAAACTTGAGCGAGCTACATTTCCACGGAGGTTCAATTCCTGTTCAAGGGTAACGCTGTCCGTCCGATTTTTTGTTTTGAGTTGGCGTGTCGCAATAAGCGTCAACAGTGTTCGTGATTTGGCTTGTGCAAGAAGTCCGATTACTTTTGCAAATCTGCGCGAATCATATACAGCTTCAATCTGCTTCTCAGTTAATCGGCGAGCTTTATCGAAGTAAGTTGACCGCTCTTGACCGCTTAGGAGTCCTAAGCCGATTTGTTCTCTTGTTCTTGCCGCTTCTTCGTAGGCAGTTGAAGCTTGATCATTATTCAGCATTCTATTTGAAATGTCTCCAATCCCTTCAAACCCATCCGCAATTAATTCTAAAGCACCAATTTCTCTTGCACTCTTTTGGCATTCGTTCATCAAGCTCAGAGCCTCTTGCGTTTTTCCCTTCAAGGCAATGATCCTTGCAAGTGCAAGCCCAGCGAACGCATGTGCATAGTGCTCACCTCGTTCCTTTGATTTTTTGACAGATGCTTCGAGTTCTTGGGTAGAATCGGGTACAATACCAGATTCTACGTAGCAATTGTTAAGTGAGGTTATAGAAGCAGTAAGCAATTCTAGTGATTGAATCTCCTGAGCAGACTCAATGACTTGACGAAATATTGAAATAGCAGTGGGGAAGTCGCGCAACGCCTGATGGCTCTGACCAATGGAGTATCTGGCTCTGGCGGCTACATCCATTTCTTCCAGCTCTTCCGCAATCGCAAGAGCCTTTTTTCCCTTCGCAATGGCATTCCGATAGCCCCCAGTGAAATTCTCTATCTGCGCGAGTCTTACATAGTTGGTTGCAACTGCCGATTTGTCTCCAAGACTTTCAGAAATTTGAATGGCCTTGTTCGTATATTCACTTGCTTTGGGATAATTGTCTTGAAAGAAATAAACATCACCTATACCTGATATATTACTCGACTCAAGCAGTCGATTCCCGATGGCTTTTGCCAAACCAAGAGACTCTTCATAAAATCTTATTGCTTTGCTGTATGTACCTTTCCTGTGGAGAAGTATAGCATAGCGGTTTAAGGCTACAACCTTGACCCGCGGAAATGATGATGCACCAGAAATAATATTAATGAGCTCTGCCTCTGCTTGAGGTATTTTCCCTATCCTCATTAAGCTGCTGGAAAGGTTCGTCTGTGCCCGTAGTTTCAATTCTAGCGACCTCGTTCCATCTTTCTCGGCATGTTCTATTGCTTGCTGAAAGTACCGGATTGCCGCTTCGTATTTGTCCTGTCTGTCTTCAAGAATTCCAGATACTTGAAATGCCTTGGCTGATAAATAATGAGAACCGAGACCTTGAGCGAGAGTACGACTCAGCACTATATCTTGAGTTGCTTCCTTAAGCTCACCAATATATTGGCGTGCAGATGCCCGAGCCGACAGTATTGCACTACGTTTGTAGTTGTGTTCCAGCTTGGTCAAAATACTGTCTGCTTGCGAGAAGGCAATTACCGCATTTCGAAAATCACTTCTGTTGAGAAATTGATTTCCCGAATCTGCAATTACTTCAGCTATCTTTCCCATCTGCGCTTTGAGTAACAATTGCTTTTGCTCTTCAAGTCCAACGTTTTGAGCAGAATTAATTACGCTATCGAAGTTCCCAACTTCGTAATGGAATTGTGCCAAGGCTAATATCTTGCGTCCAGAAAGCATAGCTCTTAGGCTTCTATTCGATACCGTGTCGTTCGCCAGCCAATGCACCCTCAGCAACATCGCCATCGCATCAACATTATTCGAATCCTTCTTCACAACATTCTCAAGAATCTCCCTCGCCCCCGCGTAATCGAACTGCCGTATTTTTTCTTCCGCTTTCTTCAGCGGCTCTTCCTTACTGCATCCAAATAAAAAAAACACCGCGGCAAGAGCGAGTGCTTGGAACTGTGGGAAGCGGATTAGTCGCATCATGGGGGGAGAACTCCTTGTAGTTATTTGATGGTCACTGTCCTCGTTTCCGATTCGCCGATCATGCGTTCGCCGATGTTGGCTTGCACTTGCCAAATGTATTTCTTACCCGGTTTCAACAATGTCACTTGAGTTGAAGGGAAGTGTGTTTCGCGTGTGGTCTGCCGCTCCGAAACGGTTGGGTCTTCATCCTCCCAAACAACAAGTGTGTAACTCGTGGCGTCATCAAACGCCCGCCAGCGAAACGTGAAGTCGGATAAACTGGCGCCTTCATCGGGCGAAATCAATTCTACGCCGGCTGTCATCGAGTCGGTGCGCTCGTGCATTTCCGGTTGTTCCTGCGGCGGTTGTCGGAAAACGAAGAAGAGGGCAACTGCTGCTGCCGCGGCCCCAAACCCGACTTGATACCAATGAAGTCTGAGAGTCGCGAAGAGCCTTTCGATTGCAGTGATGTGATTGTTTGATGCAGTCTTCTCTGTTGATACGTGTGAGAGATAGTGTTCAAACTCAGAAAGTTCTTCCGGCGTCGGTAAGATGCTTTTGCACGTTTGGCAATGGCGAATGTGCTCTTCTAATTCTTCTCGTTCCGCGCCCTGAATGTGACCTGCAACGTAATCGTACAAAGTTTCCTCGCTTGGACACGGAGCAGGCGTGGTTTTCAATGATTGCAGCGACTCGACAATTTTGGCAAGAAAGTCCACACGTACCTTGCATTCGGAACATTGCGAAAGATGGTTCTCTACAACGGTCAACTCCACGGGCGAGAGTCCCTTCCGCACATACTCATCCAACCGCTCTTCCGTTAAATGCATACACTCTCTCTATAACTATTAGACAAAGAACATGGTGAAAATTATTGTGCGCCAAATCTTTTCTTCAGGTTTGGAAGAATAATTGTTTTGAATTTTCGACGAAGAACGTCTTCAATAATATTTGTGGTTACACCTAACTCTTCTTCAATTTCTTTGTACGACATTTCTTCAGCGCACCAGAGATAAATAATCTTGAAGTCTCGTTCTGCATTTGCAGGAAAATGATCCATGAGTTGCGCTAGAATTTCTTTCTTGCATGTTTCACCGTCAAGAATATCTTCAACCTCGTGCTGCTCCGGAATGTTGTTGAGTTCTTGCTCGGAGGCTTTCTGTTTTCTTTTGAAATCATTGATAACATTCAGCGAATCGTTTCGCGCCATGATGAACAACATTGCTGCGGGATTATCGAATGTTTTGTGTTTACCGGTCAACCAATATTTTTCATAATACCGGATGAACACACCCTGAACGATATCTTCCGCCTCAGTCGCTAACTCGGGAACATTAGTTAGCATCGGTCGAACAACGTGATTAAGCAGGTAAGGTTTATGCCGGTTGAATTCTCTCCAGAATTTTTCGGTAGGCGAACGATGTTCAGATTCAGGGGACAAGATTCCAAATCCAGTCAGTTGGTGGTGGGTGAATCTTACTCAAGAAAACTGAGAAGGTCAACAGACAGGGCGATATTTGAAGCCACTCTCGTTGCAGCGAGGTCATTCGCCTACTCCTCCATCCATTCCGTCTTTTCCTTTGAAATCCTCACTAGCACGGAGCAAGCGCCCAACGGTTTGGGTTGGAGTTTTGCGCCGAGTTACTTCGTGGATGTTACCAAGTTCATCGACAAGAAGGTGAAGGCGATGAAGTGTTACAAACAGGAGATGCGTCCCTATCCCTTCCCCCGATCGACCGAAGGTATCAAGACGCTCGCGCGGTTCAGAGGGATGGCATCGAACACCCGATTCGCCGAAGTCCGCCACAGGCGGATTGCCGAACATTGGACTTGGGAACATCAACGCAGATTCCGACTTCTACGACTATAGTAAATGGTATCAATGAACACATGACGACGTTTGAGTTCGTCAAACAATTCCATCTTCGAGGTGGTCGTATCATGACGGACGGAATGTACACGTCCCGGTTCCATCCGTGTTGTACGAGAAGCAACAAAACTTCACGGACTACGATGCGACGTACGCGCTGGCCAATGTCGTCTGCAACACCATTGTCGACGTACAGCAAGCCTACGACAACACGCGCGGATTGGTTGAGCGTTTCTTGTCGCCGGCATTGGTAAAGCAGTTCGATGACCAGACGCTCATTTCGACGGTTGGATTGGACCTGCCGTACTTCGACATGCTGATGAAGAAGAATCGGAAGCATGAGAAGTTTACGCTGTTCTATGGCACGCCTGCGTGCAGAAACGCCGCACTACGGCGTGCAGGCACACGGTTCAACACGACCAAGCGGGTGGATGTGATTTTCAAACTCTACGATACGTTCTACAGCTCGGGCCGGGCCATCGACATCATCATGACGACGCCAACGGCGAAATCTGCCTTG
>ORJL010452127.1_pt1 | contig 14733 bp, 11 predicted proteins | sample 1779941 | NCBI WGS metagenome assembly ORJL01 (sample SAMEA104232317, study PRJEB22302) | groundwater metagenome | biome: forest; feature: aquifer; material: groundwater | place: USA | collected 2011-08-07 | depth 5.8 m
ACGCGGTGGCTGCGGCGCTGGCAGACCCCCCGGCCCCGGCCGCACCGTCCGGCCTTCCAGCAGCCGCTCCGACGGCCGCGCCGGACGCGCCCTCCCACGGTGGGGTACTGAGATACAGCGCCACCAACCGCTCGGAGACATTGATGCCCCACAAGGCGGCCGGGACTGGGGGGCGGGCCGTGCTGGGCCCTGTCTATGAGGGTCTCTTGGTCTTCGACTCGAAGATCGAGAATGGCAAGCAGGTCGATTATCGGGCCGACTGGCCGGTCGTGCCGTGGCTGGCCGAGCGCTGGGAAGCTCCGGACGAATCAACCTATATCTTCCATCTCCGGCGCGGCGTGACCTGGCACGATGGGAAGGAGTTCACGGCCGCCGACGTCGTGTTCACCTACGGCCTGGTAAGGGATCCGAAGAACGCCTTTCCGACGCGCAGTCGTCTGCCCGACATGAACGCCGTGACCGCCCTGGATAGCCACACGGTGAAGGTTACCACGCTGGAGGCGAGTCCTCACTTCCTCGTCGAGCTGGCGTCGCCGTACAATATGGTCCTCCCCAAGCATGTCGCCGACCGGGGAGACAGCTTCGATGAGGTGGCGATCGGCACTGGGCCCTTCAAGGTCCAGTCTTTCGATCGGGCCAAGTCCAGCGCGTACGTGCGCTACGACAACTTCCGGCTACCAGGCAAGCCCTTCCTCGACGGAGTCGAGGTGTTCTTTAACTTGGATCGCTCGGCCAGGAACGCCGCGTTCATTACGAAAGCGGTGGACGTCCGGGCGGCCGAGGACAAGGTCCAGTTCGACACGATCATAAAGGCCGTTCCCGATGCGGGCTACGGCACTCCCACCAACGCGAATCAGGAGACGATCATCCTGAGGGCGGACAAGCCGCCCTTCAATGACCCCCGAGTACGTAGGGCGATCAATCTGGCCGTCGACCGGCAGGGAGTGCTCAAGCTCGCCGCCTTCGACGTGGGAGTGATCAATCCCCCCGGCATGCATGGTGGCCAGAGTTGGGCCATTCCGCCGAGCGAGCTGGCAAAGCTGCCGGGCTACCGGCAGCCCAAGGAGGCTGATCTGGCTGAGGCCAGGCGGCTCCTGGCTGAAGCCGGGCACGGCTCGGGGTTGACCTTCTCCCTCCTGTTTGATCCAGCACGAACGAGTGCCGGGAAGATCGCGGAGGTCGTAGCTTCGCAGCTCAGAGCAGTGCAGATCGATGTCGTGCTAAGGAGTCTGCCACGGGCGGAGTTCGCCAAGGCCTACGCCGAGGGTGCGTACGACACGGTCATCGAGTCCGCGGGGGATATGCTGGTGGGCGGGCTCCAGTTCGACTACTGGCACTCGAAGGGCTCATTGCACACCATGGGGTTCAGCGATCCGCAGTTGGATCGATTCATCGATGTATTGGTCAGATCGAGAGATGTGAACCAGCGCAAGGAAGCCGCGCTCGGGATGCAGCGCGTGTTGTTGGAGCGGGACTACATCATTCCCACCATCGCCGTCGGCGTATTTCAGCTCTGGCATCCCTGGGTGCGGGACTACATCTACAATATGGGCTCTTCGGAGCTTTTCGAGCAAGATAACCTTCCGAGGGTGTGGTTCACGAAGGATGCTCCCACAGGACGGAAGTAGGATGACATCTCGCGCGCGAGTCTTCGAGCTGGACGATGGGAACGACCCCTTCGAGATCTGCTACGAGCAGGGCTGGACGGATGGGCTGCCGGTCGTTCCTCCCACCGAGGAGCGAGTCGGACAGGTGCTCGACTACCTGGGGCGGGATCCCGCCGAGGTCCTCGGGGTCATCCCGCCCAAGAATGGCATCGCCACCCTGGAGAAGGTCGCGACCAACTGCGTCATGGCAGGCTGCCGGGCCGAGTACGTCCCAGTGGTCCTGGCGGCCCTGGAGGCCATGCTCGACGAGGCCTTCAACCTCAACGGCGTGGAAGCGACTCAGAGCTCCTGTGAGCCCCTGGTGATCGTGGGCGGGCCTGTGGTCGAAGCCCTGGGCTTCAACTGTGGTGAGGGCGTCTTCGGTGGCGGCTCGCGCGCCAACGCCGCCGTTGGGCGCGCCGTGCGCCTTATTCTGTGGAACATCGCAGGCTCGATACCGGGCGACATTGCCAAGTCCCCGACGAGCCACCCCGGTCGCTACACGTTCTGCGTCGCGGAGAACGCTGCGGCGAATCCCTGGGCGCCTCTCCACACCGAACGTGGGATCCCTGCCGAGGCGAGCGCGGTCACCGTCATTGCCTGCAACCCGCCTTTTTCCCTCCATTTCGGTGGCGCCTACGGCCCGCCAACCGTGCGCAACATCCTCGGTGTGGTCTCGGATGCCTTGACCCGCTCGGCCTTCCACCAGATCAAGTTCCTCTCCGAAAGCCTGGTGGTGTTGGGACGGGCTGCGGCGAGATGTCTGGCCGACGAGGGGTGGAGCCGCGACGAGGTGCGACGGCGGATCTACCAGCAGGCCCACCGTCCCCTGCGCGAATTATCGCGCTCCTGGTACGACCCCGCCGTCGGGAACACCCGGTGGCCCCGGTGGATCGACCAGACTTCGCTCGAGACCTCCGTGCCCGCCCTTCGGTCACCTGAGATGCTTCATCTGCTCGTCACTGGAGGTGAGCGGGGTGGCGCCTGGTGTGAGGGCTGGCACTACAGCCGCATCCAGAGCCGAGCCATCCGTTGGCCCGGGGGCACCTCCCCTATCCCCCCCTTGGCAAGGGCGGGGATGGAGGGGGCGCGGTCATGAACCTCCAGTCGCGCGTCTTCGAGCTCGAAGATCCAGGCGAGGCGGTTGACTTCTGCTACGAGCAGGGCTGGACGGACGGGCTACCGGTGATCCCACCGGCTGAGGAGAAGGTCCGGGCGGTCCTCGACTACCTGGGCGGCGATGCAGCCGAAGTGCTTGGCATCGTACCGCCCAAGAACGGGATCGCCACCCTCGAGAAGGTTGCCATCAACTGCGTCATGGGTGGCTGCCGGCCGGAGCACGTACCTGTGGTCCTGGCCGCACTCGGCGCCATGCTGGACGAGGGGTTCAATCTGAATGGTATCGAGACGACCCAGCACCCCGTGGAGCCCCTGACCATCGTGTCCGGTCCTGTCGTTCGCGAGCTTGGCTTCAACTATGGGGATGGTGTGTTCGGCGGCGGCGCCCGAGCCAACGGCGCCGTGGGCCGCGCAGTGCGGCTGATCCTGTGGAACATCGGCGGCTCTGTCCCCGGCGACATCGCGAAGTCGCCCATGAGCCAGCCCGGCCGCTACTGTTTCTGCATCGCCGAGAACCCCGATCCCCATCCCTGGGGGTTGCTGCACGCCGCACGGGGCTTGCCGGCGGAGTCCAGCGCCGTAACTGTAGTCGGGTGCATACCGCCGATAGAACTGTACGGCGGAGCTCCTGGGGGCATCTACTCGGCCGAATCCTTTCTCGCCGAGACGGCTGATGCCATGGCGACCCTCGGCTCGAACCACCTGGTCTTTCTGGCCGAGTCTCTGCTCGTGCTCGGGCCGGCTGCGTCGCGGACGCTGAGCGAAGGGGGCTACAGTCGCGCGGATGTCCAGCACTATCTCTACGAGAAGGCGCGCCGACCTCTTTCTGACTTGGCCGCAGTCTGGTACGATCGCGCCGCCGGCAATCCCCGCTGGCCGAAATGGATCGACCAGACGGATCCCAATACCATGGTCCCGATCGCCCGTGGGCCGGAGGGGATTCACGTTTTGGTGAGCGGAGGGCCCCGGGCGAAAGCCTGGTGCGCGGGCTGGCATTACACTCAGGCCCAGACCAGGGCGGTCCGCTTGCCCAATCACGCTTGAGGAGGGTTGCATGACTCACGTACGGACGCGCGTAGCCCCATTACGCCTGCTGGATCCGGTAGCCGAGTTGGCCCGCCAGCCCGGAGAGCTGGCCCCTCGTGTCAAGGATTTGAACAATCGCGTGCTCGTCTTCTTCGATAACCTGCCCACTGGTGCAGGGGGCGGCGACAAGGTGATGAACACCTTCTACCAAGAGCTGCGGGCGCTGCTGGACGAGCGTTTTCAGCTCGCCGACGTGCGCTGGACCGTAAAACCGGAGCGGAATGCCCCCGCGCCCAAGCTGCTCATCGAAGAGGTCGTGACGGGCGGAGCGGATGTCGTGGTGAATGGGAGTTGCACCTGAGGGTCGTGCACGTCCGGCAGTGTGCGGGACGGGATCGAGTTGGAGAGGCGTGGCCTCCCCACAGTGACGATTTGCTGGGAGCGCTTCGAAGGCGCGGCACGTGCCCAAGCGGATGCCTTGGGCTTGCCCCAGCTTCCTCTGGCCGTCATTCCCGAGGCCAAGAGGGGTGAGACACGGGAGGAGCTGCGCCGCAAGGCCGAGCGGGTCCTGGATGTCATCATTGGCTCCCTGACGAGCAAGGGGCAAGCATAGTACAGGCGCACCGAAATGTGGTGCCGTACTTGGCGAGGGCAGATGCAGCTCGATGGCGCCCCCGCCCGCGCGGGTGGGGCAGGCGCAAGAGCCTGCCCCGCCCGGCCTGGGGTGTCTCTCTTACGGAAGGGTGAGGAATGAAGATGCAGACTGGGATCGCTTCGAGTTGGGCGTGGCGCTGGCAGGTCAGCGCATTGGTTTTCCTTGGCGCGGTGGCTGCCGGCTGCGCACCGGCGCAGCCCCTGTCGTCCGGAGAGGCACCCGGAGGCGCGCAGGCCGCGCAGCCGCCAGGGCCACCGCCCGGGCCGGCACGCGGGGGCGTGCTCCAGTGGGCGCCGCCCAAAGCCCAGGCCAGTTTGCACCCCCACAAGGGGGGCACGGCTGAGATCATGCGTCACACGGGAGCGGGCTACGAGAGCCTGATCAGCTTCAAGCACGAGCCCGGGGAGGATTTCCGGGCCAAATTGGACACCGTTCCCTGGCTGGCGGAGAGCTGGAACCAGCTCGACGACCTGACTTACATCTTCTCCATCCGCAAGGGAGTGAAGTGGCACGATGGCACCGACTTCACCGCCACCGACGTCCTCTTCACCTACGAATGGCTGCGCCAGGAGAAGCTGGGCGCCTCCTCCCGCCTGGCCCTCGTCGACCGCATGGAGGCACCGGATCCCTACACGGTCAGGCTCATCCTCAAGAGCCCCGCGTCGGACATGCTCGTGCAGCTCGCCGACCGCAATCTCCTCATCGTGCCCAAGCACGCGGTGGAGCGAGGAGATGACCTCAACAAGGTGCTCATCGGCACCGGCCCCTTCAAGATCAAGTCCTTCCGCTCCGGGGCGGAAACCGTGTGGGAGCGTTTTCCCGACTACTGGCAGCCCGGCCGGCCGTACGCGGACGGGGTGCGCCAGATCTGGACCCTCGATCCCTCGGCCATGATGGCGGCCTTCATCGCCGGGGAGAACGACCTTCTCTCCGTCGTCGACGTGGCGCAGTTGGAATCGGTGCTCCAAACCCGGCCCGTCGCAGGCTTCCAAGTCCTGCCGTCCGACATCGGCGTGGGGCTGCTCTTGAAGCTCGACCGCCCCCCGTTCAGCGATGCTCGTGTGCGCCGCGCGGTCCAATTGGCCGTGGACCGGGAAGCCATGAATCAGACCCTGTCGAAAGGGAAAGGGATGTACGTCACGCCCGGTGCTTGGGCTGGCCGGGACGGCTGGACCATGCCGCAGGAGGAGCTGCGCCGGTTGCCGGGCTTCCGGCAGCCCAAGGACCAGGACATGGCCGAGGCCAGGCGGCTTCTGGCCGAGGCGGGCTATCCCCAGGGGTTGAGTTTCGACCTTATCTACAACGGCGGCGGCAGCGGTCCGCCCCGCATCGCCGAGGTGCTCTCGCCCCAGCTTCGGGGCATCGGGATCACGGCCAACCTCAAGCCCATGGAGAGCGCGGCCTACAACCAGGTCGACCTCCAGACGGGCGACTGGGCGGGGGGGAATCTCCCTACCCTGGTGAACTCCCAGTTCCGGGAGCTCTTTGACCGCTTCCATTCCCAGGGCCCGAGGAACAAGATGGGCCTCAACGATCCCCAGCTCGACAGCCTCATCGAGGGCACGCTGGCGGGGAAGGACGTCGAGGCCCGGCGCCGGACCGCCAGGCGGCTTCAGGAGTACTTCCTCGAACAGGTCTACTACGTCCCCACTGTGGAGCCCGTGAGCACAGCCATGTGGCAGCCATGGGTACATGATTATCACTTCAATGGCGGCAACCTGCTCTCCCCACACCAGGATACGTATGGCCGTTTGTGGCTCGACGTGCAAGCCATGCCTGCGGCCAGACGCTAGAGGCGCGGAATCCGAGACGGAGGGAGATACTCATGGCGTTGCGGTCGAGAATCGTCGAGGTCGAGGAAGACTCCGATCCCTTCGAAATCTGCTACCAGCGCGGCTGGACCGATGGCATGCCCATCGTGCCACCGACGGAAGAGAAGGTCGCCGCCATGCTCGATTATCTGGGCCGTGATCCGGCCGAGGTCATCGGCGTCATCGCGCCCAAGAACGGCATCGCCACCATGGAGAAAGTGGTGGCGAACTGTGTCATGGCCGGCTGTCTGCCCGACTATGTCCCCGTGGTGCTGGCCGCGTTCGAGGTAATGCTGGAGGAGAGTTTCAACCTCAACGGCGTGGAGGCTACCCAGGGCAACTGCGAGCCGCTGGTCATTGTGGGCGGACCCGCGGTTGAGCGGCTGGGCTTCAACTGCGGTGAAGGTGTCTTCGGGGGCGGTTCACGAGCGAACGCCACTGTGGGAAGGGCCGTTCGCCTGATCCTCTGGAACATCGGCGGATCGATCCCGGGCGAGATCGCCAAGGCGCCCACCAGCCACCCGGGCCGCTATTCCTTCTGCGTCGCCGAGAACCAGCCGTCTAGCCCGTGGCCTCCGCTGCATACCGAGTGGGGGATATCGGCCGAGGCGAGCGCGGTGACCGTCATGGCCTGCAATCCACCCTTCCATTTCCACTTCGGTGGCACGCACGCGCCGCCGACAGTACGCGACATCCTTGGTATCACTGCCGACGCCTTCACCCGGATGGGCTTGCACCAGATGAAGTTCCTGCCCGAAGGTCTGCTGGTGCTCGGGCGGGCCGCGGCGCACTGTCTGGCTGACCAGGGGTGGAGCCGCGACGACGTGCGCCGGCGGGTCTTCGAGTTGGCCCACCGCCCTCTGCGCGAGCTGGCCAGAGGTTGGTACGATCCGGCCGTCGGCAACGTCCGCTGGCCCCGCTGGATCGATCAGACGTCCCTCGACACCTCCGTCCCGGCCCTCCGCTCTCCCGACCAGCTACGCATCCTGGTAACAGGAGGAGAGCGGGGAGGAGCCTGGTGTCAGGGGTGGCACTTCACCCAGGCCCAGGCTCGGGCCATCCAGTGGCCGACCTCCCCTAACCCCCCCTTGCCAACGGGGAGGGAAGGGGGGTCCCGATGACGATGCAATCGCGGATCTTCGAGGTCGACGATCCGGCGGAGGCGGTCGAGTTCTGCTACCAGCAGGGCTGGACGGATGGCCTTCCGGTGATCCCACCGACCGAGGAGAAGGTGGCGGCCGTCCTCGACTACCTTGGGCGGGATCCGGGCGAAGTGATCGGGATCATCCCCCCCAAGAACCGGATCGCCACGCTGGAGAAGGTGGCCATCAACTCCGTCATGGGAGGCTGTCTTCCCCAACACGTCCCCGTCGTCCTGGCGGCGTTCGAGGCGATGCTGGAGGAGGGGTTCAATCTCAACGGCATCGAGGCCACCCAGCATCCATCCGAGCCCCTGGCCGTGGTCAGTGGACCAGTGGTCAAGGAGCTGGGCTTTAACTATGGCGACGGCGTGTTCGGCGGCGGCTCCCGGGCCAACGCCGCAGTCGGTCGCGCCATCCGCCTCATGCTTTGGAACATCGGCGGCTCCATCCCAGGCGAGATCGCCAAGTCGCCGCTGAGCCAGCCGGGGCGCTACTGTTTCTGTATCGCCGAGGACCCCGATGCCAACCCCTGGGAATCGATCCACGTCGAGAGTGGGCTGGCGGCCGAGGCCAGCGCGGTCACCATGATCGGATGCACACCGCCCATCGAGTCCTTCATCGGTGCCCCCGAGGGGATCTACTCCGCATCCAGCATGCTGACCGAGATCGCCGACCTCATGGCTACGGTGGGCTCCAACCACCTCGTGTACCTGGCGGAGTCCCTCCTGGTGATCGGTCCCGCCGCGGCCCGCACGTTGGCCCAGGATGGGTGGACGAGGCACGACATCCGGCGCTACCTCTTCGAACAGGCTCGCCGGCCCCTTGCGGACCTGGCAGACGTCTGGTACGACCCCGCCGAGGGGAACCCCCGGTGGCCGAAATGGATCGACCAGTCGGACATGTCGACCCGCGTTCCCATCGCAGCCAGCCCCGAGGGCATTCACCTCGTCGTGAGCGGCGGTATCCGCGCCAAGGCCTGGTGCGCGGGCTGGCACTTCACCCGGGCCCAGACTAAGGCCATCCGCTTTCCGGAGATCGAGTAAGGAGGGACGGCATGACCACCGTGCGCACGCGAACGGCACCCCTGCGGCTCCTGGACCCGGTGGGCGAGTTGCTCCGCGGCCCGTCAGAGCTCGCACCGCGCGTGAAGGATCTGAAGAACCGAGTGCTGGTCTTCTACGACAACCTGCCGAGCGGCGTGGGCCGTGGCGACAAGGTCATGAACAACTTCTACGAGGAGCTGCGGGCCCTGCTGGAGGAGCGCTACCAGTTCGCGGATGTGCTCTGGAAGATCAAGCCGGAACGCGGTCGCCCCTCGCCAAAGCACCTGCTGGACGACATCGTCGCCAGCGGGGCCGAGGTGGTGGTGAACGGGAGCTGCACCTGAGGGTCCTGCACGTCGGGCAGTGTGCGCGACGGGATCGAGTTGGAGCGGCGGGGAATCCCGACCGTCACCATTAGCTGGGAGCGGTTTGAGGCCGCGGCGCGAGCCCAGGCCAAGGAGCTGGGGATGGCGCAGCTTCCGCTGGCCGTCATCCGTGAGACCCGCCTTGGCGAGACCCGTGAGGATCTCCGTCGCAAGGCGGAACAGGTTCTGGACGCAGTCATCGGGTCCCTCACGAGCCGCGAAAAAGGCCTTGGAGGAGGGGTGTGATGAACCTGCGGCAGTACCTGGCGGTCGCCGGAGCGGCCGTTTTCGGGGTCATCACCACAGCCTGCGCCTCGGCACCGCCGGCCGACGAGCTGCGGCCCGGAGTCGCGCCCGAGGCGCCCCAGGCTCCAGCGCCGCCGCAGCCCAAGCGAGGGGGAACGGTCGTCTATGGCTGCCTCAACGGCAGCACGACCTTGAATCCGTACCTAACCGCGGCCACCGGCGACCGTCGCACCCTTGGCCCCATCTACGAGAGCCTGCTCACCAACACGTACGAGCCCGGGTTCGACTATCGTATCGACTTCGACGTACTCCCCTGGTTGGCCAGTCGCTGGGAGCAGGCTGGCCCGACCACCTATGTCCTTCACATGCGCGAGGGTGTGCGCTGGCACGACGGCGAGCGCTTCACCGCCGAAGACGTGGCCTTCAGCGTGCAGTACGCTAAGGATGCCAAGAACGGCTTCGCTGCCGCCAAGCTGCTCTTTGACGTCGAGGGCGCTGAAGTTGTGGATCAGTCCCGCGTGCGTTTCACCCTGAAACGGACCTCGGTCAATTTCCTGACCGACTTGGCCAACCTGAACCTGATGATCCTGCCGAAGCACGTCTTCGACCGGGGGGACGACTTCAAGAAGGTGGCCATCGGCACCGGCCCATACAAGTTTGGCGAGTTCAAGGCCGGCGACCGAAGCTACTTCACCCGCTTCGACGGCTACTGGCAGGAAGGGCGCCCCTACCCTGACGCGGTGGACTGTCTCTACATCAGCGACGACTCGACCCGTCAATCGGCCTTCATCGCCCAGAAGACTGACCTGATCCATGTCAACGACCGGAAGCAGGTCGAGGGCCTGCAGCGCCAGCGTCCTGACCTCAAGTTCGCCCCGTTCATCACCGACTACAACACCTCGCTCCTCCTGAAGCTGGAGCAGCCTCCCTTCAATGACATCCGGGTCCGCCGGGCCCTCCACCTGGCGATCGACCGACCTGGCCTGATCAAGAACGTGACCTATGGCGACGGTGTCATCAGCCCGCCGGGAAGCGTGGGCGCGAAGACTGGCTGGGCCATCCCCCAGGAAGAGCTTCTCGCCATGCCCGGGTTCCGGGCTGACAAGGCGGCCGACATCGCCGAGGCCAAGCGCCTGCTGGCCGAGGCGGGGTACCCGGATGGCTTCAGCTTCAAGGTCGTCTACACGACAGAGGGGGTCGCCCCGGCTCGCATCGTCGAGCCGCTGGCCGCCCAGGTCAGGTTGGCGGGGATCACCGCAGAGCTGCAAGGGACCACTGCCGCCCCTTTCCGAGTCGCGGAGCGCGACGGCCTCTACGAAACGCTTGTCACCTACGTGGGCGACATGGCCTTCCAGCGCCAGAGGGACTATCTGCACTCGCAATCGTCGCTCAACAAGATGGGCCTGAACGACAAGGAACTCGACCAGTTGATCGAGCGCCAGGGCGCCGAGGCAGACGTCGAGAAGCGCCGCCAGGCCCACATCGCCATGCAGCGCCTGTTGCTGGAGAAGCTCTACATCATCCCCACCGTGGAGATTCCCGGCTACGCAGCCTGGCAGCCGTGGGTCCATAACTACGCCTACAACATCGGATCCGCCACATTCGTCGACCAAGCCACCGCCAGCCGCACCTGGCTCGATGTGGACGCCATGCCGTCTGGTCGCCGATGACGGGCACGGCCTCGCTGGCACCCGCCCCCCGATAAGTGCAGGCCCAATGGAGGTGGCTTCTTGACCACAGCCCTGACCGACGAGGCCATCGCGGCCCTGAAGGCCCGCATCGGCCAACCACGCCCGTCGCGGCAACCCTGGCTGGAGGAGGCGACGAAGGACGCCATTCGCCACCACGCGGACGGCATCGGCGACTACAATCCCCTCTGGCGCGACGAAGGGTACGCTCGCGGCACACGCCTCGGCGGTATCGTTGCGCCCCCATTCCTCCTCTACTGCTTTGGGCATGGCGGAGGCGGTGGCGGCTTGCCGGGGGCCCACGGGCTCTACCTGGGTGATCAGTGGGAGTTCCTCCAGCCCGTGAGGGTGGGCGACCGCATCACGCACCGCTCCTGGCTGGCGGACGTCGTCGAGAAGAGGAGCCGCTTCGCCGGTCGCATGGTCATCGGTACCTCGGAGAACGAGTTTACGAATCAGCGGGGCGAGGTCGTCGCGCGATACCGGGATTCCCATGCGCGATTCGACCGCGAGACAGAGGCGGCTGGGCACCGCCCCAAGTACGCCGACCTCAAGATTGGTCCCTACACGAAGGAACAACTGGACGCCATCGAGGCCGGTTATCTAGCCGAGGAGCGGCGAGGAGCCAGCCCTCGATACTGGGAGGATGTCGGCGAAGGCGACGACATGCAGCCCGTCGTCAAGGGGCCGCTCATGGTCTCCGACGTCATCATGTGGCTGCGGGGTATGTCGGGGGCCTTTATCCGATCTCACGGCGAGCGGTTTGAGTTCTTCCGTCGCCATCCAGCCGCGGCCATCATGGACCACGAGCTGGGGGTGCCCGACGTGCCCGAGCGCGTGCACTGGGATAGTGCCCTGGCCCGCCGCATCGGCATGCCGGCGGCCTACGACTACGCCCGCCAGCGCATGTGCTGGATGGGCCACCTCATCACCAACTGGATGGGGGACGATGGCTCCCTCCGGCGGCTGGAGACGCAGGTTCGGCAACCCAATTTCATCGGCGATACCACCTGGTGCAAGGGGAAGGTACTGCGCAAGTACATCGAAGGGGACGAGCATCGGGTGGAGTGCGACGTATGGGCGGAGAATCAGCGCGGCGACAAGACCCTGCTCGGGAAAGCGGCCATCCAGCTCCCGACGCGCTCTTGAGGCTTCCGCTGCACCCAGCGGCCCTTCGAGGGTTACGGATCCTCGACCTGAGCGAAGGCGTCGCCGGCCCCTACTGCACCAAGCTGCTGGCCGGCTTCGGGGCAGAAGTGATCAAGGTGGAGCCCCCCGGAGGCGATCGCACCCGCGGGCGTGAGCAGGAGCGGAGCCCGCTCTTCCTCCACCTGAATGCGGGCAAGCGCTCCATCGTCCTGGACGCCGAGGACCCGCGTGACCTCGATGTCATACACCGGCTGGCGGTGAGGAGTGACCTTGTGGTGGAAAGCTGGGCCCCCGGCCTCCTCGATCAGCGTGGGCTGGCTCCGGCCGGCCTCCAGCGCGAGAATCCGCTCCTCGTTGTGACTTCCATCACGCCCTTCGGGCAGACGGGCCCCTATCGCGACCTCGCGGGGTCTGAGCTGGTACTCCAGGCCCTCGGCGGCTACGTCCAGCTCGTCGGCGAAGCTGATCGCGAGCCACTGAAGCTGGCCGGACACCAAGCCCAGTGCCAGGCCGGCCTGCAGGCAGCCCTGGCGAGCCTGGCGGCCCTCTGGTTGGGAGGTGCGCACCACCTCGACGTTTCGGTCATGGAATCGGTGGTCTTCCTCTTGCACCAAGCCCCTCAGCTCTTCCACCGAACCGGCCGGGTGACGCTGCGCGATGGCCAGCACATGGGCGGCCGGGAGCCGACCATGCACTATCCGGTGACAACGCTTCCTTGCCGCGATGGCTACGTCCACGTCCACACCGACGTCTACCATTGGGAGTCGCTGGCGCTGCTCTTCGAGGAGCCGCGCTTGCTCGACCCTCGCCTGGAAGCCGAGCAGCATGGCCACGCTGACGAGATCGACGCCCTGATGCAGCCCTGGCTGAACGAGCACACCCGAGCCGAGATCGTCGCCCGCGGGCAGGAGCTCCGCCTGCCCTTCACGTCCGTCCTGGACGTCGCCGAGTTGCTGGAGGACCTCCAGCACCGGGCTCGGCGGCTGTTCGTCGAGGTCGAGCATCCTGTGGCCGGCCGCCTGCCCTTCACCGGTGCTCCCGTGAGGCTGAGCCGGTCGCCCTATCGCGTGCTCCCACCGCCGCTCCTGGGCGAGCATACGCAGGCGGTGCTGGCTGAGCTGGGGGAAACCGAGCGAGGGGGAAGGGGGAAGCGGGAAGGGGGAAGGGAAGACACGAGGGCCGCGTCCCGCTCCTTCCCACTTCCCACTTCCCACTTCCCCCTCCGTGGCGTCCGCGTCCTCGACCTGACTCACATCCTGGCGGGACCCTTTGGCACCCAGGTCCTGGCCGACCTGGGTGCCGAGGTCGTGAAGATCGAGGGAACCCGGCGTTGGGACCGTACGCGCGGCCGGGTCCGCCGAGGCGAGGGGCATCTCCCTGCCTGGAACAGCAATGTGCGGTTCAACGAGGTGAATCGCAACAAGCTCGACGTGAGCCTGGACCTCGGTCTTGAGGCCGGCCGGCGCATCTTCCTGACGCTCGTGCGCTGCGCCGATGTGGTAATCGAGAACTTCAGCTCCCGGGTGATGCGTAACTTCGGCCTGTCGTACGCTGACTTAAGGCGCGTCCGTGAGGACATCATCATGGTCTCGATGCCGGGCTTCGGAGCCAGCGGTCCCTATCGTGACTTCCTGGCCCACGGCCCCGGTGGCGAGGCGATGAGCGGTCTTCAGTCCCTGACCGGCTACGAGGGAGGACCGCCTCAGGCCACGGGCGGCTTCTATGGCGACGAGACATCCGGGGTCAGCGCTGCCCTGGCCGTGGTAGTGGCGCTCCACCACCGTGAGCGCACCGGAGAGGGTCAGTACGTTGACCTGGCCATGCGCGAGGCCCTCGCGTCCATGCTGGGGGAGGAGGTCCTGGCCCACGCCCTGACCGGGCGGGCCGCCGAACGGTCGGGGAACCGCCACACGGAGTTCGCACCGCAGGGGTGCTATCCGTGTGCCAGTGACTCGGTTCGGCCCGGCTGGGTGGCTCTGACCATCGCCACCGATGCAGAGTGGGGCACACTGTGCGGCATCATCGGGCGGCCCGACCTGGGGGCTGATGCCGGTCTCGCCAGCGCCGCCGGTCGCCGGGCCAGAGCGTCCGAGGTTGACCAGGCCATCGCAGCCTGGACCAGCCAGCGCTCGGACGTCGACGCGATGCGCCGGCTGCAGGCCTCAGGGCTGCGGGGCGGAGCCGCCCTCGACGCGACGCAGGTGCTGACCGATCCGCATCTGGCAGCGCGCGGCTTCTTCCAGTGGCGCGAGCACCCGGTAGCGGGGACCAGCCCCCACTCGAGCCTGCCCTGGCTGATGGATGGCCAGCGCCCGCCGGTACTGCGGCCGGCTCCTTGCTATGCGCAGGACCTGGACTATGTGTTCGACGAGCTGCTGGGTGTCCCCGTGGCCGAGAAAGAGGAGTTGCTGGGGCGCCGGGTCGTGAGCCGCGAGCCGGTCGTCGACTGACGATGAGCAGGGACCGGGACGCGGCTGCCCACGACGATGTCGCCCTGGGCGGCCTGACCGTTCTGGAGCTGGGCGACCAGAAGGTCGGCTTCTGCGGCAACATCCTGGCGGATCTGGGAGCCGAGGTCATCAGGGTCGAGGCTGTCCCGGATGATGCCGACCCCCGGAGGGATCCCGATCCGGGGGGCACCGATGGCCGACATGAAGACGCCTACAGCCTCTACTTCAACGCCAACAAGGGCGGAATCACCCTCGATCTTGCCTCGTCGGATGGGCAGCAGACGCTCCGTTCGCTCCTGGCACGCAGCGATGTACTGCTCGAAGGCCTGGCGCCGGGCACCCTGGATGATCTCGGGCTCGGCTATGAGCGGCTGCGGGCGGCACATCCGGGCC
>ORJL010538320.1_pt1 | contig 14732 bp, 14 predicted proteins | sample 1779941 | NCBI WGS metagenome assembly ORJL01 (sample SAMEA104232317, study PRJEB22302) | groundwater metagenome | biome: forest; feature: aquifer; material: groundwater | place: USA | collected 2011-08-07 | depth 5.8 m
GCAGCGGGCGATGATCGCGATGGCGCTCTCGTGCAATCCAGACGTGCTGATCGCCGACGAGCCGACGACAGCGCTCGACGTGACGATCCAGGCGCAGATCATCGAGCTGATCAGCCGCCTGAAGGACGACTTCAACTCGGCGGTGATCATGATCACGCACGACCTCGGCGTCGTGGCCGACATCGCCGACGAGATCCTCGTGATGTACGCCGGCCGCGTCGTCGAGCGGGCGGAGAAGCGGGATCTCTTCTACGACCCGCAGATGCCGTACACGTGGGGTCTGCTCGGGTCGATCCCGCGGCTCGACCGGCCGAAGCCGGAGCGGCTGCACTCGATCAAGGGCGCGCCGCCGTCGGTGATCAACGCGCCGGCGGGCTGCAAGTTCCGGCCGCGCTGCCCGCACGCGTTCGAGAAGTGCGTGGAGGAGCCGGCCCTCGAGAACCGCGTCGAGAAGCCGGGGCATCTCGACCGCTGCTGGCTCGACGTCGAGTACAAGCGCGCCCACCGCGACGCCACGATCAGCAGCAACACCGGGGAGGCGGCGTGAGCGCTCACGGCGATGCGATTTCAAAAGGGGCGCTCGTCGAGGTCAAGCACGTCAAGAAGTACTTCCCGATCCGGAAGGGCGTGCTGCAGCGCGAGGTGGCGCGCGTGCACGCCGTCGACGACGTCAGCTTCGCGGTGCAGGCGGGGGAGACGCTCGGTCTCGTCGGCGAGTCCGGCTGCGGCAAGTCGACGCTCGGCCGCACGATCGTGCGCCTGCTCGAGCCGACGGCCGGCGAGATCAGCTTCGAGGGACAGCGGATCGAGGAGCTCGGCGCCCGCCAGCTGCGGCCGCTGCGCCGGCAGATGCAGATGGTCTTCCAGGATCCCTACGCGAGCCTGAACCCGCGCAAGCGGGTCGGCACGATCATCGGCGACCCGATGAAGATCCACAAGCTCGGAGACAAGCGTGAGCGGAAGGCGCGCGTCGAGGAGCTGCTGGAGACGGTGGGGCTTTCGCCGGAGCACTACAACCGGTTCCCGCACGAGTTCTCGGGCGGCCAGCGCCAGCGGATCGGGATCGCCCGCGCGCTCGCCCTGAAGCCGAAGCTGATCGTCGCCGACGAGCCGGTCTCGGCGCTCGACGTCTCGATCCAGTCGCAGATGCTGAACCTGCTCGAGGATCTCCAGAACGAGTTCAACCTGACGTACATCTTCATCGCCCACGACCTGGGGGTCGTGCGGCACGTGAGCGACCGGATCGCCGTCATGTACCTCGGCAAGCTCGTGGAGCTCTCCCCGGCGGAAGAGCTCTACACGCGGCCGATCATGCCGTACACCGAGGCGCTCCTTTCGGCGGTGCCGATCCCGGATCCGGACCTGGCGGCGGCCCGCGAGCGGATCGTGCTCGAGGGCGACGTCCCGAGCCCGATCAACCCACCGAGCGGCTGCCGCTTCCATCCCCGCTGCCGCTACGCGACGCAGGTGTGCCAGGAGGTGGAGCCACCCCTTGTCGAGTACGGGAACGGCCATCTGGCAGCCTGCCACCATCCCCTGAACGTCGACGCTGCGGCCCTGCAGCGGGCTCAGGTGGCTCCGAGCACGCCCCGGGCTGCGGCGGAGAGCGCCTTGCCGCGGGACACCTCGGGCAGCTCGCATCCCGTCTCGGGTGAGACCGGCGACCCCGGCCGGACGCCCGGTTCCGCGTAGCGAAGCCGCGCGAATCCCTGGATAGAGGTAGGACGGCCTAAAGGGGGGATAGGCCCACGCCGATACTCGGGCCATGGACGCGGCAGAGCGGAAAGAGATCATGAACCGGTACGCGGGCCACTCGGCCCGGTTCGAGGAGGTCGCCCAGCGGCGGCGTAGCGGCACCGGCGCCGAGGTGATCCCGTTCCAGGGCCCGCTTCGGGAGCTGGAGCAGGAGCCGACGATGCGCGAGATCGAGGTTCTGCAGCTGATCTGCGACGGGCTCGTGAACCGCGAGATCGGCCAGCGACTCTTCCTCTCGGAGGAGACCGTCAAGTCGCACGTCCGCCATCTGCTCGCGAAGCTCCAGGCGCGCTCCCGCGCTCACGCTGTGGCCGTCGGCTTCCGCCGCGGCATCATCGGCTAGAGGCCGACAGACGCAAGAGAACGCCGGCACCTTGCCGACGTTCTTCACATGCAACCTGTCGATAACTCTGCTGCCGGTAGCCATTGCGCGCCGGGTGCTTACCCACCCGGCGCCTTATGGCGAAAGCGTTTCAGACGTTTTCCACCGACTGTGGATATCCCCCTGTTGAGGGATGCCCAGGCGCCTGTGGACAACGCAGAGTGTGACGGCTCTACCAGGCTTTGATGGAGCCGACGGTAGCGGCACGGGCGATGACCCGAGCGATCCGGTTCTGCATGGTGACTCCCTGACTTGGGGACTGACGGCAACCTCGACTATACCCCTTTCGGGGTAGGTTTCAAGCGAATCCAAGAGATGTTTCCTACGAATCCTCGCATGGTTTTCAACGTACAATCCGCCCTGCTCGCCTGGGTGGCGCTGCTCGTCCTCGCAGCCACCGCGATGGTTCTTGGCCTGGTCGAAGCCGGCTACGGTCTCGGACAGCCGATCGCCGTGGCCCTGCTGGTGGCGGTCGCGATTGCGGCCGAACACGAGAGCATCGGGCTCTCGCCAACGGTCGAGGTTTCAATCGCCTCGCTTGTTTACGTCTTCGCGGCGGTCGTCTTCGGGCCTCTCGCCGGTGTGATCGTGGGGGCAGCCGGTCTCCTCGCGGATCTCCCCCGCCACGATGTCGCGCAGCCCATCCTCCGCTGGGCTACGTGGACCTCGAACCGCGTCATCGTGGCTGGCGCTGCGGGACTGAGTGCGGTCGCAGTCACGTCCCAGGCCGGTGCAGGCTTCTGGGGGCTGTTCGGCGCGGTTGCGGCAGCGGTTCTCGTCGAGTCCGTGCTCGATGTTTCGCTGGGCGCTGCCGCGCCTGCGATCCGGGGAACGAGCCCGTTCAGGACGACCATCCGGTCGGTCGGGCCCGCGCTCCTTGCCAGCGTCCCGCTGCACGCTCCAATGGTGGCCGTGCTGGCGTACTCGTACACAACGATCTCTCCCTGGAGCGTCGCGCTCTTTGCCATTCCCGCTGTCGCGGCCCAGAGGCTCCTCCTGGTGTACCGAGAGCAGCGAGAGACCGCCGAGGCTCTCGGGAGCGCGAATGCCCGCCTCGCTCGGGCGAATCTCTCCTTCGCCACGGCGCTCGTTGCCACTCTCGACGCACGAGACCGGTACACGGCAGGTCACTCAGCAGCGGTCGCGATCTACGCGCGCGACATCGCAGCGCGCATGGGGCGTTCGGAGCACGAACGAGAACTGGCCCATCTCTGCGGCCTCGTCCACGACGTCGGGAAGATCGGGCTGGCTGCCGGACTGCTGGAGAAGCCGGGCGCGCTGTCTCTGGAAGAGCGCCGTCAGATGGAGCAGCACTCGGTGATCGGGGAGCGCATTCTCCGTAACGTGGACGACTACGGTGAGATCGCCGCGATCGTGCGCCACCATCACGAACGGGTGGACGGACACGGGTATCCGGATCATCTCGTTGCCGACGACATCCCGCTGCTCGCCCGGATCATCGCCGTCGCCGACGGCTACAACGCCATGACGTCCGACCGTCCGTACCGCGACGCAATGCCGAGCAGGGTCGCGCGGCTGCGTCTCGCCCAGGCCGTCGAGGCGCAGTTCGATACGTCGGTGGTCGCCGCGTTCGAGGCAATTCTCGCCGGGGCCTCCGAGGACTACCGACTCGGTCGAGGGCCGGCGTTCGTGCTCCACTCCTTCGCCGGGCGTGACGTCACCGCGCCCGTGGAGAGAGCGGCGAGCGTGCGGCTCGCCGACGTCGCCGCTGCGACGTACGGCTAGCTCGACGGTTCGCCCAGCGAGGCGCGCGCGAGCTCGGCGCGTGTGTGCACACCGAGCTTCTCGTAGATGTGGCGTACGTGCACCTTCGTGGTCGATTCGCTGATGAAGAGGGTGCGAGCGATGTCCTTGTTGCTTCGGCCCTGCACGACCAGCTCGTAGACCTCCCGCTCGCGCGGCGACAATTGCTCGTGACGCCGCAGCACGCGCGGCATGTGAAGCCCCGCCCGGCGCCCGAGGTCGACGTCGGAGGAGGCACTGAGGATCTGCGTGAGGGCGCGCGCACAGTCTGCGTTCGCGGCGCCTGCGCGAGCGAGGCCGGGAAACGCGCGGGCCGCCGTCACGATCGCATCCAGATGCCCTTTGCCGAAAGCTCGCATCAGTACGCCGGCGCACCGCTCGTCCGCACCCGGATCACCCCGGTAGAGCGCAGAGACCACACAGCCCAGATCGCAGATGGTCTCCAACTGAATGTATCCCTCGCATCGCCGCGCTGCCCGGAGCGTTTCCTCGGCGTGCCCAACCTCTCCGAGCGCGGCAGACACGAGGCCTCTGTATGCGAGGAGCTCGCCTCTGAACACCCTCGACGTCGAGTCGGGAGGCTCGCGCTGCAGGAGCAGCGACGCGCGCTCCAGGTCGCCCGATGCGATCCGCAGTCTGATTCCTTCGAGCTGGGCGTTGCCCACGATGTGCGCCGGTGCCTGATCCGCGCGATCGCCGATCTCGCTCAGCGTCCGCTGCGCGGCGGAGAGCCTCCGTAGCCCGATGAGCGCCCTGGCCCGACTTACCAGGGCGTGATCGACCGCAAAGTCGAGTCCGGTCGATCTCGCCTCGTCGAGCAGTTCGTCGACGACATTGAGCGCGCGCTCGTACTGCGCCAGCACGACCAGCGTGTGCGCAAACATGTTCAAGAGGGTCGTGGTCAGGAGTGGGTCACGGACCTGAGGAAAGAGCGCTCGAGCCAGCTCGAACTTCTCGGCTGCGCCGCGCGCATCGCCGTCGCCGGTGAGCAGCATGATGCCGTGCGCATTGAGCATGCGCAGGGCGTGAGCGGGCCGGTCGTCACGGAGATCGGCGAGACGATCGAGGAGCGCTCGAGCCTCAGCCGGCGAGCGCTCGGAGGCACTGGCGAAGGCGATCCAGAGGGCGGTCGTCCTCAGCTCGATGCCGGCGGCGGCCGAATGGGCGAGCTCCGTGAACGCCTGCACGGCTTCGAGGTCGTCGCGAAGATGGGCGGCTCGAGCTGCGGCGACGTATGCGCAGGCCGCCGCGTCGCCCGGCCCGAGTAAGCCGCCGGCCTGCGCGCCCAGTACCTGAGCCTTTGGAAAGTCCCGATCCCGTAAGGCGATCTCGGCTTCCGCGAGGAGCAGCATCGGATCGCGCACCCGGTTCGCGCGGGCGAGATCGACCCACCGCCGCACGGTTGCAATGCGCCCGGACGCCAGCAGGTCGATCAGCGACTCCGTCAGAATCGACGAAATGAGCCCCTGAACAGGGAACGATTCGAGTGCCGACAGGCACTCGTCCCAGAGCTCCTTCGCCGCGAGGGCGTCGATCGTCGCCCGGACGCTGCGCTCGGCACGCTCTGCCGGAAGGTCGTCGAGTTGCTCCAGCAGAAACGCTCGCAGCAGTGGGTGGATCTCGAGCCGCTCGGTTTCAGGACCGACGAAGCCCTGCTCCCGGGCCGCCGCGAGGATGGCATCGTGACCGTCTCCAAGCAGCGCGCGCGCGACGTCGGGGTCGGCGTCCCCGCCGAGAGCGAGCAGAATCAAGGCCTGTTGCAGATCGGGCGCTGCCCGGTTGAAGAGATCTTCCGCGAAGAAGCCGTAGAGATCGTTCGACGGGAGGCTCGCATGCACGCCGGCGCCGCCGCGGAGCGCTGCGAGGCCGATCACCGCAGGCCATCCGTGCGCCTTCGCGAGCAGGCCGACGGTCTCCGTATCCGACGCATGGCCGATCACAGCGCGGGCCTCTTCGTCGGTGAACGCGAGATCGGACATCTCGAGCGTCGCAGCCTCGCCGTAGACGACCAGGCGTGAAGCCACCCATGCCGGCCGAACCCTGCTGATCAGAAGGACGCGCAGCGGCGTGTGCAGGATCAAGGCTGCAAGGAGTGCCTCGGAGTCTGGAGAAGACGCAAGGTGGCAGTCGTCGACGACGAGCATCGATGTGGATCGCGAAACGGCGGCCGCGACGGCCTTGGCGAGGACTTCGGGTGCCTGGCTGCGACTCGCCAGGATTCCGACGCGCTCGATCGCTCGGTCTCGCACGTCAGCCTCGGTGGCGAACGCTGCCACCAAGCCCGAGGCCAGAGCTGCCATATCGGCCATAGCCGGCCGGCCGCTGTACCAGGCGACACCCTCGCGTCCGCTCAGCCACTCCCGGGCCAGCGTCGTCTTCCCATAGCCGGCGGGCGCAACGAGCAGGATGATCCGCGCCTCGGACTCGTCGAGGAGCTTGGTCAGCCGTGGGCGCTTGATGATGAAGCTCTGCGCAGGCGGCTGCGTCGTGCCAGTGCCCTCGTGTTCCATCTTGCCTCCGGGCCGACGCCTGGCCGCGATCTCCGCTCGCTTCCTCCTTTGACCATTGTGAACGGTCGGTCAGCCGCTGGATAGGGGGCCCCGCGCCCGGGGCAAAGGCGCCGGGCGCGGGTTGCCGTCAGCCCCCTGCGCCGGCACCAGCCGGTGCAAGCTCGCGGGAAAGGGGGTCTTCTCCCGTGAGCGTCCTGAACGCCGCGGGGATCTGGCGGCGCCTGGGCACGCCGAGCTTCTGCCGCAGGACGTCACAGTGCGCCTTCGCGGTCCGCGGAGAGATGCCGAGCCGCAGCCCGACCTCCTCGTTGGAGCAGCCACGGGCGATCAGCTCGATCACCTGAAGCTGCCGCTCCGTCAGCTCGAAAGGCGGTTCTCCGGGGTTGCTCATGCCCGTGACGCTACGCCGCGCGTCACAGGCCGACCATCGACCGATGGGAGTATTCGCGGAGTGAGTCTCAGACGCGGGCCGCGCGAAAGCCGCCGCGGATGAAGCTCGACTCGTGTCCACGCAGGTTCGCCTCGTCGAGCTCGTCCTGCGTGAGCGCGCCGATGCGCAGCAGCAGCTCGAACTCGTCGCGGAGGTGCGTGTGCATCATCTCCGGGCCGTCCGTCGCGATCGTGAAGCGCACGCCGTGCTCGACGAAGGTGCGGAAGACGTCGCGCACCGCGTCCTCGTCCACCAGCGCCTTCGTCAAGAGATTCGACGTGGGGCAGATCTCGAGCACGACCTCGGCCGCCTTCAGGTCGCGCATCAGCTCCTCGTCGCCGGCGGCGAGGATGCCGTGGCCGATCCGGTCGGGCCGCAGCACCTCCAGCACCTCGGCGAGCTCCTCGCGGCCCATGTCGCCGCCTTCCTCGCCGACGTGGATCGTCACGCCGAGGCCCGCCGCGCGCGCCTCCTCCACCATCGGCTGCACCGCCCGGTAGTCGTAGCGCGTGCCGCCCGGTCGCGGCCCGGCGATGTCGACGCCGACGACGCCACGCGAGGCCCACGCGATCGCCTTCTCGACGATGATCTCGTTCTGCCGCGCCGTGAACGTGCGGTCCATCATGAGGATCAGGCCGGCCTGCACCTGCGGGTACTCGAGGCTCGCACGGTCGAGGCCGCGGATCGCCGCCAGGATGATGTGGTCGAGGTCGCGCTCGCCGCCGCGGTTCCGCTTCATCGGGTTGAACCGCAGCTCGAGCGTCGTGATCTGCTGCGAGCGGTACGCACCGCCGATCGCCGCGTGTACCGACACCTCTACCGCGAGCGGGCTCGACTGGATCAGCTCCGTCCAGTGGTAGATCTGGTCGAGCGCGTCGAGGTTCGGCACCCCGCGCGGGTCGCTCACCGTCACCAGCCGGTCGAAGTCCCAGTAGTCCTTCACCGGGAGCGCGATGCCCTGCTCGTGCGCGAGCGTCCAGAGGATGTCGGACGAGACCGACCCTCCGAGGTGGGTGTGCAGCTCGGCGAGACCGTCCATCGTGCGAGTCTAACGACCGCGAATTCTCGCCCGGGAAGGCGCAGGCGATTGAATTCCGGCGCCGCCCGCGAGATGATCGCCGCGGGGTCCTCGAGTCGAGAGGAGCGATCATGAGCGACAGCGTCTACCGCGTCACCGAGGTCATCGGGACGAGCTCGGAATCGTGGGAGGCAGCCGCGGCCAACGCTGTCGAGACAGCGGGCCGCTCGGTACGAGACCTCCGCGTGGCCGAGGCAACTCGCTTCGACGTGACGATCCAGGACGGGAAGATCGCGGATTACCGTGTTCGGTTGGACATCTCGTTCAAGTACGAGCCGGGCGACTAAGAAGCTCTAACAGAACGAGCACGGGCCGCCGGGCCGCGCTGTGCACGCGTCCCGTGAGCGCGTGGGTCATCCAGTTAGAGCTTCTAAGTCCGTCAGCTCCAGCCGACGACGGCCCAGCGCTTCCCCAGGAACCGCACGCCGAGGAACGCGAGCCGCGCCGCGATCAGCACGTCGAGCCCGATCCACACGCCGACGATGCCCCAGTCGAGCACGAGTGACAGCACCGCGATCGGGATGAACACCGCGCTCGCGGCGAGCATCGACCACATGAGATACGCCGTGTCGCCTGCCCCGATCAGGATCCCGTCGAGCGCGAACACCGCGCCGCCGAGCGGCTGCATGAGGGCGAAGAACGGCCACAGCAGCGCCGCCTGCTTCAGCACCGCGTGGTCGCCCGAGAACGCGCGCGGCACGGCATGCGAGAGCGGCAGCAGCACCACCGCGAACACCGCGCCGACCACCACCGACCAGCCGATCATCCGCACCGCCGACGCATAGGCGCCCGCCGCGTCGCCGGCGCCGAGCATCCTGCCGACGATCACCTGCCCTGCGATCGCCACCGCGTCGAGCACGAGCGCCAGGAAGATGAAGAGCTGGAACGCGATCTGGTGCGCGCCGAGCTGCGCGTCGCCCATCCGCGCCAGCACCGACGCGGCCACGAGAAACGAGGCAAGGAGCGCGGTCGTCCGCACGAAGATCTGCCCGCCGATCCGCAGCATCGGGCGGATCTCACGCAGGCTCGGCCGCCGCGACGACGCACGGGGGCGCAGCAACTCGACGACGAACGCGACGCCCATCCCTCCCTGCGCGATCGCGGTGCCGGCCGCCGAGCCCGCGATGCCCCAGTGGAAGCCGTAGACGAACAGCAGCTCGAGCACCACGTTCACGAGGTTCGCCGCGACGACGATCACGAGCGGGCGGCGCAGGTTCGAGATCCCGCGCAGGTAGCCCTGGCCCGCGAGCGCGACGAGCGCCGCCGTCAGGCCCACCGCCGCAATCCGGAAGTAGACGAGCGCGTAATGGCCCGACTGCCCGTGCGCGCCGAGCGCCCGCAGCAGCGGGCCGGCGATCGCCTCGAGCAACACGACGAGCACCACGCCGATCGCGAGCGACAGCCACAGCGCCTGCGCGGCGAGCCGCGCCGCCCGCTCGTGCTGCCCGGCGCCCGAGGCCCGGGCCACCACCGCCGTCGTCCCGTACGTCAGGAAGCTGAAGACCCCGAACGCCGTGCCGAGGATGACTCCCGCCAGGCCGAGGCCGGCGAGCTGCGAGCGGCCCAGATGCCCCACGATCGCCGTGTCGACCAGCACGTACAGGGGCTCCGCGGCCAGCGCGCCGAGTGCCGGGAGAGCCAGCCGGAGGATCTCCCGGTCGTGTGGTGAACGGACGCGCACCGTCGGCCGACGATAATGCCCACGATGAAGGTCGGGATCATCGTGCCGTACTCCTGGTCCTTCTGGGGCGCCGTCGTCGAGCACGCGGAGCTGCAGTCGCAGGCGCTCCGCGCGCAGGGGGTCGAGGTGAAGACGCTGATGGGCAACGATCCGCCCGGCCAGTTCACGCGCGTGCTGCACCCCCGCCACGGCCGCCACGGCGAGCCGCCGCCGGATGTGATCCCGATCGGGCGCTCGGTGATCGTCCCGGCCAACGGGACGCTGCCGAACATCATCCTCAGCCCGCGCTCGATCTTCCGCATCCGCCAGACGCTCGAGCGCGAGCGCTTCGACATCCTGCACCTGCACGAGCCGATGACACCCATCCCGTGCATCGCCGCGCTCGCGTTCTACCGCGGGCCGATCGTCGGCACGTTCCACGCGAGCGGCGACCTCGGCTGGATGAAGATCGCGACGCCCGTGTGGGGATTCCTCGCCGACCGGATCGACCGCCGCATCGCCGTCTCCGAGCTGGCGCGCGAGACCGCGTCGAGCTGGCTGCCGGGCGAGTACGAGATCATCCCGAACGGTGTGCTGATCCCCGATCGTGCAGACCCTGGCGAGCGCGAGCACCGCATCGTCTTCGCGGGCCGTCACGAAGCGCGTAAGGGCCTGCAGGTGCTGCTCGAGGTCTGGCCCGAGATCCGCCGGCGCACCGGGGCGACACTCCGCATCATCGGCGCCGACCCGCTGCGCGTCCGGCTGCTGATGACACGGCTGAAGGTGCACGAGGGTATCGAGGTGCTCGGGTTCCTCGACCAGGAGCGCTTCACCGAGGAGCTGCTGTCCGCGAAGGCGCTCGTCGCACCGTCGCTCGGCGGCGAGAGCTTCGGGATGGTGCTGACGCGCGCGCTCGCGTGTGCGACGCCCGTCGTCGCATCCGACATTCCGGGGTACCGCGACGTGATGACGCCCGAGACCTGCCTGTCGTTTCCGGCCGGCGACGGGGCCGCCCTCGTCGAGGCGGTCGAGGCGCTGCTCGCTGACGAGCCCAGGCGCCGGGCGATGGGCGCCGCCGGGCGGGTGCTCGCGCAGGAGCTCTACGCCTGGGGCGCGATCGCCCGGCGGCTGATCGCGACGTACGAGTCGGCGATCGCCGAGCTGCACGCTCCAGCAGCGGCGGCGTCGTGAAGCGGCCGCACATCCGGCTGCCGCAGAGCGCGGTCGGCAGGGCCTCGCTCGGGCTGCCGCTTCTCGCCGTGGTCGTCGCGCTCTTCATCTGGCGCGGGCCGAGCTTCACCGCGATCGGCAAGGCGTTCGCGTCGGTGGAATGGCAGTGGGTCGTCGTCGCGATCGCGCTCAACCTCGTCTCCGTCGTCGTGCGCGCCCTGGCCTGGACGACCGTGATCCGCTCGGCGATGAAGCCGCCGCATCCGGCGCCGCCGCTCGTGTTCTCGGCGTTCTCCGTCGGCCTCTTCGCGAACGCCGTGCTGCCGGGCCGGATCGGCGAGCTCGCGCGCGTTGCGGTGCTCACGCGCAAGATGCCCGAGCGCAAGGGCGCGTGGGCGACGCTCGTCGGCACCGTCTTCGCCCACCGTGTGTTCGACGTCGTGCCGGTCGTGCTGCTCGTGATGTACGTCGTCGTGACCGCGAACATCCCCGCCTCGGCGCGCGCGAGCCTCGTCGCAGCGATCTGCGTCGGCATCGGGCTCTTCGTGTTCGCGTTCGTCAGCGCGCGCCGCCCCCACGACGCCGTGGTGCTCGAAGGCCCCGGTCGAGTGAGGCGGCTGATCGCGATGGCGCGGCAGGGCCTCGGTGTGATGCGCTCGCCGGTCGGCGCGGCCGGCGCGGTCTTCTTCCAGATTCTCGGCTGGGTCTGCCAGCTCCTGGCCGTGTGGACGGCGATGCGCGCGTTCGACATCCACTCGCCGCTGCCGGCCGCCGGTGTCGTGCTGCTGCTGATGAACGTCGTGACCATCTTCCCGTTCTGGCCCGGCAACGTCGGGCTTGTGCAGGTCGCGATCGCGTCGGCGCTCGCGGGCTATGGGGTTGCGTACGGACGGGGCATCGCGTACGGGTTCGGGCTTCAGGCGATCGAAGCGTCGGTCGGCATCGGGGTCGGCCTGCTCTTCCTCGCGCGCGAGGGGCTGTCGATGGCGATGCTCAGGGTGATGCCGAACGCCGCGCAGGCAGAGGCCGGCGGTGACGATGAGACCGAGAAGACCGAGGCGGATGCCGGCGCCGAGAGCGCTCGCGTGCCCGGCTAGCCTCAAGGGGGTGCTCGCTGCGCGCGACGCGGCGGCTGCGCTCGAGGACGGGTTCGCGCATGTCGGCGTCGAGTGCGACCAGCTGCCGCTCGCCGACGGGGGCGAGGGCACGATCGACGCGCTCTGCGACGAGTGGGACGACCGGCTCGTGCACGATGCGTTCGGGCGTTCGCGCACGGCCCGTGTCGGACGGCGCGACCACGGCGTCGTCGTCGAAGCCGCGCAGGTGATCCCGTTCGACCCGAGCGGGCACGACGTCATGCACGCGTCGAGCCGCGGACTCGGCGAGCTGCTCGCGCAGCTCCGGCCGACCGGGCCGCTCGTGATCGGGATCGGCGGCACCGCCACGATGGACGGCGGCGCCGGGATGCTCGAGGTGCTCGACACGCTGCCCGCGCCGACCACGGTGCTCTGCGACGTGCAGACGACGCTGTACGACGCGCCGCGGCTCTTCGGCCCGCAGAAGGGGGCGTCGCCCGAGCAGGTCGCCGAGCTCGAGCGACGGCTGCGCGCTCTGGTCGAGCTCGCACCCTACGCCGAGCTGCCGGGAGCCGGCGCCGCCGGCGGGCTCGGAGCGGCGCTCGCCTCGCTCGGCGCCGAGCTCGTGCCGGGCGCCGCGGCGGTGGTGGAGCTCGCAGGCTTCGACCCGCGGCCGTACGGGCTCGTGGTCACCGGCGAGGGCCGCGTCGACCGGACGACGGCCGAGGGCAAAGCGCCTGCCGAGGTCGTGCTGCGCTGCGGCGTCGCGGGCGTGCCGTGCGTCGTCTTCGGCGGCATCGTCGAGGAGCTCGTGCCCGGTGCCGAGACGATCGCCCTCTCCGGCGACCCGGCCCGGGCCGCACGCGACGTCTTCGAGCTAGGCCTGCGGCTCGGGACGCGACTGCTCGACGCGGCGGGCTAGCTCCTCGACCTTGCCCTGCGCACCGTCGAGCCGCGCGCGGCAGAACGCGTAGAGCCGCTCGCCGCGCTCCCAGAGGGCGAGGGCCTCGTCGAGCGACGCCTGGCCCTGCTCGAGGCGCTCGACGATCTGCTCGAGCTCGGCCTGCGCCTGCTCGAACGTCTGCTCCTCGGCGCTCACGGCCGCACGTCCTCGACGCGTGCGCCGAACGCGCCCTGGGCGAGCTCGACGTCGACGCGTGCTCCAGGCGCGACGTCCCCCGCGCTCGCCACGACGCGTGAGTCTGTCCGGACGATCGCGTAGCCTCGCTTGAGTGTTGCCTTCGGAGACAACGCAGCGAGCTTGCCTGCGGTCCCCTCGAGCGCCGCCCGCTTGCGCTCGACCATCAGCGCAGGCGCACGGCGGAGGCGCTCGTGCGCGCGCTCGACGCGCTCGCTCTTCTTCTCGAGGGCGCGGCGCGGAGCCGTGCGCAGGCGTCCTGCCGAGCGCTCCAGCCTCTGTGCGTCGCGCTCGAGCGTGCGCCGCGCGCAGCGGGCGAGCGACTCGCGCGCACGGTCGAGCCTTCCCGACAACTCAGCCATGTCCGGCACGACGAGCTTTCCGGCCATCGTCGGCGTCGATGCGCGCACGTCGGCCGCGAGGTCGCAGAGCGGCGTGTCCTGCTCGTGTCCGACGGCCGACACGATCGGCACGGGGCACTCGGCGACGGCGCGCACGAGGCGCTCGTCGCTAAAGGGCAGAAGGTCCTCGAAGCTGCCGCCGCCGCGCGTCAGCACGATCACGTCGACGTCCGGCTGCTCGCACAGCGCGCGGAGCGCCGCGACGACGCCGAGCGCCGCGCGGGGGCCCTGCACGTACGTCTCCGCCACGAGCACGTTCGCGGCCGGGTAGCGCGCCTGGATCGTCGTGATCACGTCGCGCTTCGCCGCAGCGTCGTTGCCCGTGACGAGCCCGATGCGGCGCGGCAGCAGCGGCAGCGCACGCTTCCGGGCGGCCGCGAACAGCCCCTCGGCGGCGAGCTTCGTCCTGAGCCGCTCGAGCGCGGCGAGGTGGGCGCCGACGCCGAATCGCTCGATGGTCAGCGCGCGCAGGCGGAGGTCGCCTTTCTGCTCGTAGAGCTCCGGACGGCCGTAGACGTGCACGCGCTCGCCGTCGACGAGCTCGAGCCGCAGCCCGTCGAACCGGCCGCGCGGCATCGTCACGCCGAGCGACGAGCCGTCGGCGGGGTCCTTGAGCGTGAGGAAGACGCTCGCCCAGCGCTCGTGCCGGCGCAGCTCCGTCACCTCGCCCTCCACCCAGACGGTCGGCAGGCGCCCGAGATACTGCGCAACGCCCTTGTTGAAGGCTGCGACGGAGTAGACCGTGCGGTCGTCGTAGTGGAGCGGCTCGACCTTGCTCACGCCGCCAGACTACTGAGGCGAAGCGGGGCCTTGGCTAGAGCAGGATCTCGGCAGCCGTCTCGTGCGCGCAGCCGCGGCTGCGGACGAGCTCGACGGCGAGATGCAGGTCCGCGTCGCTGCAGGCGAGGCGCTCCGCGAGCGAGAGGGGATAGCCGGCCTCGATCAGCACATGAAGCCGCCAGCTCTCGACTTTGGAGCTTTCGCTGGTCTCGGGGAGTGCGATCTCTGTCATCTCGCTCATGGCTCCAGTGGTTCGTGATTCCTACGACGAACCCTCCCCCGGATTTGTTGGGACGAATCGCCCGGTCCCGGTAAAGCTTCTATGAAGGGCCGCGGAGCGCGCCGGTCGCGTCGAAGCGGCGGACGAGCTCCTGCAGCCGCGCCTCGAGCACCGCGCGTTCTGCCTCGGCGTCGGCGCCGAGATCCTCGAGCCGCCGGCGCACGTCCGCCTCCAGCTCGGCGATGCGGCTGTCGAGCGCACCCATCCATTCGTCGCGCTGCCGCTCGAGCGCGTTGGTCGCATCGGTGAGCCTTCGCTCGAGCCGCTGCGCGCCGGCGTCGCCGACGTGCGCGAGCCGCTCGGCGAGC
>ORJL010890847.1_pt1 | contig 14717 bp, 14 predicted proteins | sample 1779941 | NCBI WGS metagenome assembly ORJL01 (sample SAMEA104232317, study PRJEB22302) | groundwater metagenome | biome: forest; feature: aquifer; material: groundwater | place: USA | collected 2011-08-07 | depth 5.8 m
CATGACTATAAGGGCTTCGTGTCACTAACTTAATTATTCTATCTATCAAAGTATTACCACGTATTAAAAGGATGTCTCCGGGTTGAATTCCCGAAGCCGGACCCGGCTCTATTATAGACTGTTCCGGTCTTTGCTGAACTGACATCCCTAAATTGGAGTTGTTTAGAAAACTGTAAGTTGTGAAAGTTGGAGCCCATTCCCATCATCACCGTCTTAGTTGGAAAATGGGCTTTTGTGCTATGGGAATCAATATTGCATTTCGGACATTTATATTTCATAACAGCACCCCCTTAAAATTTTAAAATTGACTAGATTTTTCGCCTAATCAAGATTGGTTCATACAGAGATATCAGTACCCTTTCTGATTATTTGAGGTGGAAAAAAAGAGCCTTGTGAATTAGTTTAATTCTCAACAGGTTAACTTTATTTTGAGTTCTAACCCTGATAGAATAACCCTCTAGATATTTTCTGGAGGGTTATTCTATCTATTTATATCTAATAATTAAATGCTATTAAGGGGTTACACCATGGTAATCTAAGGACAAAGTTAAAATCGCTTCCGAGTTTAATTTCTATATTGTTCCACTTTTCCCATTTGGTGCATATTGTGTACTATCTCTGGAAAAGGAGGAAAGAATAATGGCATTCGGTGGTGTTGATGGAGCTGCTTGCGGTTGCGGAACAGGAACTCATTTTGGAGCAGGAATAGCGATTATTGTCGTAATTATTCTGCTGCTTATCGCATTGGGAATTGTATTTTAATTAGAAAGGTGGAAATTATTAATGTACGGAATGGGTTATGGTAGAATGGGGTACGGTGGAATGGGTGGAGCGTGTTGTCCTCCTCCTGTCACATGTTGTCCTCCTCCTGTTGCCACAAGTTACAGCGTCGGTGTCGGTGTAGGTTCAGGGGTCGGTACAGGAATTATTGCTATTGCTATTTTGATTCTTATCGCTTTGGGCGTTATTTTCTAAAAAACGCTTCTGCAAATAGGCTATCATCTGATAAAAAGATGGTAGCCTTTTCTAAAACATACCCTCTCTTACAGACATTACTCCAAATAAACTAGAACTTTGTGATTTATAGTTCAATCTTAATGTATTATCTGATATAATAAAAGCAGGCCTCATAAACTTAAAAATGATAAAAAGGAGAAAAAGAAAATGATGGCTTTAAATTGCACTAACCAACAGTTCAATCCATCTGAAGAACAAATAATAGAAGAAAGCCTGATTTATTGGTGTACAAATTAAAAGAAATTATTATCGATGAACCATCTACTCTACTTCAGATAAAGCACTATAATCTCGTTGAAGTTCACTGATAGTATAGATTCTTCTCAGAGTTTGACGTGACGGTGCCGCAATGCATCGGTCGGCATCACAAAGGGCAGTAATTAATTTTAAAGTATCCAAAGATATTCCTCCTTATCCATATGATGTTTACTAATAGCTTGCCCACAATGACTATAATTAAGAGCAAAAACTAATCAACTATCTCACGAGTATTGCCCATAAAATGTGGGAAATACTGCCCCCAATAATAGGGTTGCACCGTGATCCCTAACATTTGGCTTAAATGATATTGACTCCCCTTTCTTAAAGAAGGCATAAGCAGGAATAAATCCTGCTTATGCCTTCTTTAAGAACCTAAATATTTACCGACCGCTGCTGCCGTATCGTATTTGGTATTTCCGGATAAAAGCACTTCGTTCGGATGCTTAGTCGTTGGCCCACCAATTACAATAAGTTTCTGCGCGCTCATGGCATCGGCTGGAACTGATCTATCTGCAGGACGTACAAACATGGCACAGTTACCATTCTTGGCCGCTACATCAGTCCCGGCCCAATAGTCTTCTTTGGAGAATAATAAAACTGCTACTTTCAACACGTCGCTTCCTCCTTGCAAGTCTTTAAATAATCTATCCCAAGGAAATCCTGAACCTGGGCAGTTGGCCCTGTTAACACTGTCAATCGGGTAATGTCCAATGATATTATCACGAGTTACAGGTATACCTAGAGTCTCAATTAGCCATCGATGTAATGCTAAAGTAGCCTGATATTGTGCTTCAGGCATTACGTCTCCACTTTCGCCTTCATGTTCAATACTAACTGTATAATAGTTCGGGTTAACTCCAGCCATCAGTAATGGCCAACTTGGCTTGTTTACTACACCGTTTGCCCATGCTGGGTTTTCCAACTTGACATATTGATGAATCTCGCCATTCTTCCCAACTCCGAAATGTGAACTAACTTGACTTGCCGGATTGGTGAACCAAGAATCAGTGCCGACAAGCGTTCCACTCATAATGTGGTCAACAATGGCAATTATTTTATAACCTTTTGGGCTACTGAAGTTTGGCGAACCTATCCAAACTATACCTGGTTTATTCATTTTCGCCCTCCTTTTCCATTAATTCTAAAGTCCCAATAATCTCCCTTCAATTAGGTTATGCAAGCAAGCCCTTCACGGTCAATAAATTTACTTTACTCCACAAAAACCTCTTTCAAATGAGTATAACTTCGTTGAATTTCATCAATAGTAAAATTTTTTTTTTGATTAAGCTTTATTGTGAAAACCATTAGATACTTACCCCTTACCAGGAATTTTGGCCTATATTCTTTATGTTCTTCTAATTGCGATCATGCAAGTGATAAATTATACTTACATTAAGAGTCTTACTTTCTTCATCTTATTACAATTTATTCTATTTTTCTTTCATAGACAAAGGATCTCCCATCATCAACGACGAAGAAAGTCAGATCAAAATTTAAGTGAGGTACGAACATGATTTCTTTTCATTGCCGTCGTTGTGATACTAGTTTCAATGATGTCTCATTTAAACCCTCTTAGAAATGGATCAATTAATTTGTAATAATTGTGGGCTTGTATTTCCAAAGGAAGTCTTAGAACGTCTAAAGAATGCAACTAAGGAATTTGATCTAACATTAGAATCTCTTTATAAATATTCTATTGCTGGGGTGTCTTCCTAACAGAAGGAAATAGATAAACGAATAACGGTGTATGCCTCAAGTGAATTACCTTAATACACAAAAAACCGCCTAAATAGACGGTAGGAATTACGACTTAAACTAGTTGAAAATGTGTTGCTCATCATAAACCACCTTTTTAAGCGGCTTAAAAAAGGCAGTTTTTTTAGTAAATTTCAGGCAGTTCCCCAAAATATCCCTGTGGATGCTGACAGGCCGGACAATTTCCTGGAGCCTCCGGGCCTTCATGTACATACCCACAATTGGTGCATTTCCACTTCGTCGATTGATCTTTTTTGTATAATGTACCGTTTTCTAGAGCATCCGCTAATTTTATATAGCGTTCTTCATGATGCTTCTCAACTTCGGCAATTTTGTGAAAGGCTAATGCAATATCTGGAAAACCTTCTTTTTGGGCTATATCCCCAAAACTAGAGTAGAGTACCGTCCATTCTTCCCTTTCCCCTCTTGCAGCCGCCTGCAAATTCGTCAGGGTATCCAAGTAAACTAGAGGATAATCTGCCTCGACATGGATGACATTTGTTTCTCCATTGACGTGCTGAACCATTAATTTGTAAAATACTTCGGCATGCTCTTTTTCATGGTTTGCAGTCTCTTCGAATTTGGACTGAATGACTGGATAGCCTTCTTTCTTCGCAACACTGGCAAAAAACGTATAGCGATTACGTGCCTGTGATTCACCGGCAAAAGCCTTACTTAAATTCTTAAAGGTTTCGCTGTCTTGGAATTTCACGAATCAACCACCTTCAACTTTCACTAAAAAATTTACTTTTAATAGAGTAGAGCATTAAGAACACACATTTACATGCAGATTGCCCAAAGCAATAAATAATTATACTCATCCAGGGGTTAAAAAACTTTCAAGCTACTTTTAATCTTAAATATTTTTCTTTTTTGAATAATTCTAGATCATCAAACAAATTCCTGCTGTATAATTCTCTATTTAAATACGTAGGGACTGAAATTTCTTTTTGCATTAGAAATGTAAGTTTTCAGGCCTCTTCCATAATTTACATTTCATATAAAAAATATTTAAAGTCTTTTTGTCGAATACATAATGTGAAAGACTATTTTGGTCTTTCACACGCCTTGAAAGTGTCCCATTTAGAAATAGAAGAAGGGACATGCGCAATTTTCATCCCTGGACGCAGGGATTTTTTTTTGCTATCATCTAGTCATTTTATAGATATTTAAGTTTTTTAACAAACTAAATCTAGTATATGTTACTATAAGATAATAATATCCCAGTGCAGAAAGGAGAGTGAAGTCATGCGCAAATTAGGAGGAAACCACACAAAGAACGTTCTGGCCATCGCAGATAAGGCTTTTGAATTAAACAGGGATAAAATCATGGAAGTGCCGATAGACGACCTCAAGGCTATTTATATGCTTGCCTTTCTTCATGGATACGAGATGGCCCATTGGTTATATTTTGACGGCGAGACAATTGGTGTAATAAAGGAGCAAGCTGAAGCGGGTGAACCCTTTGATTTATCCGAATCTTCCACTTAAGATTAGCAAAAAATAACAAAGGACGCCGACGGCGTCCTTTGTGTTTTGTAAATTCAAATGTCTTAACTTCGTAAGCTTAACTGAAAATACTCCAATTTATCAGCGAGAATTTTTAACGTAATCTTGATCTAATCTTTCTCCTAATTTCCCTTACCCAAAGAACAAACTCCACTAATTTTTCGCGCATAACTATTTCACGATCCTTCCTTGTTTAAAGGATTTCCGAAGCTTTGGATAATTATGCTTTAATTATTAATCCTACGAAGGCCCGATCTCTCACGATCGGCATCATATATTAGCCCAAACTTCTGTTACTGACCTTGCCTTGCGCTATTTTTTCGATATAACGATAACTTTTAAGCTCTCGATACTGGTTAGACGATAAGTTTTGTCTATTGAACGCTAATACATCATCCCACGTGTCAATATCCCTTTTTGTCTCAAGCAAGGATACGGAAAGGCCAAGGCTCTTTATTCTAACTAACGTGGTACTCATAACACGGTCGGTTCCCCAATCAATCTTACTAAAAAATCCTGGTTTAGCTTGCTTTATACCAAACAGATAATAGCCTCCATCCTCAGCTGGTCCAATGACCGTATCAAATCTAGCTAATTGTTCTACGGCTTCGATGAAATTCGCACACGAAAGATAGGGTAAATCCGCTCCAATAAAGATTACACCGCCATGTTGTGATAAGACCTCCAAAGCTGCGTTATACAACCTTTCTCCGAGATCCTGACCTATCTGGGGACGTTTCTCCAACTTACTGATGGCATTATCAAAAAGAACTTGCTCTAGGCTCCCGGCCGTATAGTAAAGATAAGTCTTCAACCCCGTTTGTTCTAGTGTATAAGCAAGATCTTGCAAACAAGAAGAGTGAAATTCGGCACACTCTGCTCCCGATAAATGTGTCAGAAGTCTAGTTTTCGTATATCCTGCCCGAGGCACTTTGCTCATTAAGACTATTGCCGACTCCATAAACCTCGCCTAAATCCCCTTCTATACATAATTGCTAATCTGTCTGTGGTTACCCCTAGACAAAATAAGCACTTTAAAACCTGAATTCTCAGTAAGGTCCTCCAAGGTCCGTTCTCTGTAAAACGTCGAGCACTCGTAATAATCTGGCCTGGAATCACACTGGCTCGGTACATCTTTCCAAGTCGCTTGGATAAGCCTAGGTCTTCCATTATGGGATAGGGCGGAAAACCTCCGACTGAAACGAATAATTCCTTAGTGCAAAAAATACCTTGATCACCAAAACATAAATCAAAGATCTTGGCCCGTTTATTTGAAACCCATGCTAAAAATTTGAAAAACATTTTATCAATGTCAAATTTCATAGTACAACAGCCCCACTGGCTCTAGAGCTAATTAAGACTACGAAAAAAATAGCATAATTTGTTCCAACAACGCTTACCTGAAATTTCATCCTCCGGCTTAAGTCCAGCTTTAGTAAAGAGATCTTTAAGTTGTTGTGTGGTCATAAGGTTTATAATCAGTTCATACTGATTAATCCTCACCCCCTAAAATGTTATCCAAGATCGAATCCATTTCGTCGACTTCGGACTATTAGACCTCCATTACTGTCCAAAGAGATCCATTATAATTTTATTATAATGGACTTTATAACTATATTATTAATTATATAATTATAGAATCCCTTTTGTAATATTTTTCGTAAATTTGAGTGTTGATTGTTGAAATGCGTCCGTGATGACACGTAAAAGAAATTATTAAGCAAAGCACTCAGCCGAGTATTTTTAGAGCCAAATCTACAAAACCTAAAATACTTTGGAAAAGGGGGGTTTGAAAATGAAAAAAGTCGATCCCGGAACATTTAGTTTACTTCAACCAGGTTGGTGGGCTTTTCACGCTGTCGCTATCGGTGGGATGGTTCTACTAGGCAAGATTTTAGAAAAAAGAAGTTAATTATAGGGTTCTGTATGATTTCTTAGATAAAGCCATATTTCCATCTTTAACCCTTTGTTAATAATTAAAATAACGGGTAGGAGAATCCTACCCATTATTTTAATTACTAAATCATAGACCTAAAACTTCCCGGGCCTTTTGAACAATCTCATCAGAAATAAAAGGTTTGGTCATATTTTTTCACAGCTAAACTGCGGAGGTACTGTTGGATCTCCATCATCCATCTCATCAAATGATCTTACTACATTAGTGGGATCCCTTCAGTTTGATTACACTCTAAACAAATATAGCTTCACCTCGTCATCAAGATTCCCGAAAAACAAGCGCATAAATCAGTATTGGTAAGAAAACAAAGATTGGGTAGGAAAGCCTTAGAGGGTTTACAGTAACCCTTTAAGTATTACATTCACAATAGCCTGATGATCAACCTCCATTAAAGAATGACGCTTCAGAAAGATCCTATGCTTTATAAATTGCTCGATCGTTCCCATGATGCAATACGTAGCCAGCGTTTCATCCAAATCAGCTCGCAATTCCCCCTGTGCCTTGGCCTGCTGTACCATATCCTTGTAATGCTCATAAATAACAGCCATTTCCGTAAAGATCCGCGTACGCATCTCTTTGGAGAGCACTTTACACTGCATATCCATCTGTATCATATCCAGATGTTTATCCATAAACTCTGCATTATAACGGGAGCATTTTATTAGCTTTTCCTCTATGGACTTCTTCTGATCCATGATTTTCTTTAGCCCGATTCGGAAGGACTCAATACTGTACTGAATCATTTTATCAAAGAGATCTTCCTTACTTTCAAAGTACTCATAGATCGTGCCTTTGCCAATACCGGCCTCTTTCGCAATATAATCCATCTTGGCTCGATCAAAACCATATTCAGAAAAGACATTAACAGCAGCTTGAATGATTTCTATCCGTTTTTCTTCTCGTGAACTCACGAGCCTCAACTCCTTAACTCCCGATCAACAGGATCGCTAAACTGTAAAAACAAATAGCCTTAAGCTTGATGGGAACTATCCGATACGGTAATAAGTTTCCCTTTTCTACGCTTCCTGAAACCCCCGCTCCGGATATCTTCAAATATAGTATAGATGACCGGGACAAGCAACAGGGTCGATACCGTGGACAAACTAATCCCGAAAATTACTACCACAGCCATCGGAGCCATCGTTTCTGAACCTTCTCCGATCCCAAGTGCCATTGGAATAAGCCCCAAGACAGTGGCTAAAGTCGTCATCAAAATGGGCCGCAAACGGATGGGACCGGCATTCTCAATAGCCTCCTCCCGGTTTTCTCCTCGTTCCCTGCGCTTATTGATATAATCAACCAGGACGATCGCGTTGCTGACAACTATTCCGATCAACAGAATCAAGCCAATAAAGGCAGGCACATTAATGCTTTTCCGTGTAATGAACAATCCGAGCATGCCCCCGGAAAAGCCCATAGGGAGAGATAAAATAATAGTGAAGGGATGCAATAAGGATTCAAATTGGGAGGCAAGAATCATATAAACCAGGATAATCGCCAGAACCATGGCCAACCCCAAATCCTTGAAGGAATCGGTTAGCTCTTTATTTTGCCCGCCAAGCTCATAGGTGTATCCTTCCGGCATCTGGTAGACGGCTAATTTGGCCTGGATATCCTTGGTTACACTGTTAAGATCCCGGTTTATGAGCTGGCTGGTGATATGAACCACCCGGGTCTGTCTTGACCTGTCAATCATAACCGGTCCTCGATCAAGCGTCACTTGAGCCACTTGGCTTAAGGGGACGCTAATCCCCTGCGCTGTAGGTATGGGAGTCTGTTCCAGGTTCGGAATACTCGTCCTAAACATCTTATCACCACTGACTACCACATTAATTTCTTTTCCCTCATAACGGTAGCGCGTTGCGGTCGTTCCAGAGAGTGTTCCCTTAACGGCCTGAGAGATCTGGGCAGCCGTTAGACCATATTGCACGGCATTTTTCCGATCAATCTTGATATTGACCTCGGGCACTCCCTCGGTGAGGCTCGTTTTAACCTCGCGGGTTCCTTCTACAGAAGCAACGCTTGTTTTAAAATCGTTCCCGATTTTCTTCAGTTGTTCAAAATCATCGCCTTTAATGACAATATCAATCGGGGAACTCGAGCCCAAGGAAATGCTGTTACTAGTGACTGTAACGTTGAATTCTGCCCCTGGAATATCTTTCGTCAACATCCGGAGCTGATCAGCGACCTGATCGACGCTACGCTGGCGTGATTTAAGATCTGTCAGTTGCACATTGACGTTGCCGATATTGGTTGTATCCCCCCCGACGGAGAAGCCTCCACTAGTTCCGATTTGCGTAAAGGCTGTTTTCAGCTCGAGAATCCCCTCCAGCTTCTTTTCCACTTGCGCAACCAGGCTATCTGTTTCTTGTAGCTTAGCCCCATCAGGCAGTTTCACCTGAACCGTTAATTGACCAGAATCGGAAGCGGGCATAAATTCAGCTCCTAGGGTCAGCGCAGAAGCAGCAGAGAGTAGAAATAGCAAGATGGAAATCCCAACCACCGTTTTTCGGTGAAAGAGCGCATAATGTAGAAACTTCCGGTAAGCGGATTCTATTCTGGTAAAAAGCCGATCGAACCCTCTGCTGAAAGAATCAAAGGCTCCCCTGATCCCCTTCCTTCCCTCTGGTATCTCCTCCGCTTTCATAAGCTTGGCTGAAAGCGCTGGTACCAACGTTAAAGACACCAGAAGCGATGCCAGCAGAGAAAGGCTGACGGTCAGGGCCAATGCCCGGAAGAGCGTTGCCGTAATACCTTGAACAAAGACAATCGGCAGAAAAACACTCACCGTAGTCAGTGTGGAGGCTACAATGGCCATTCCGATCTCTTTAACTCCTTTAATGGCTGCCTCCTCTTTGGAATAACCTGCCATTCTATGCCTGTAGATATTTTCCAGAGCTACAATGTTACCATCCACCAGCCGCCCCATAGCAAGAGATAACCCGCCGAGCGTCATCATATTGATGCTGATCCCCATAAAATAGAGTACGGCAAAAGTGGTCATCAGGGCGATCGGTATGGCTGTAGCTGTGATAAACGTCGTGCGCAGGTTGTGGAAGAAAATGAAGAGAACCACAAGCGCCAAAATCCCCCCCAGCAAAGCTTCCCGGACCACAGTATTGATGGATTGTTTAATATAAATCGACTGATCCATAACTGTGTCCAAGCTTAGATCGGGATACTCCTTTTTCAATTCCTGGATAGCTGTGTGGATATCAGTCGCGACTTTGACCGTATTGGTTCCGGACTGTTTTTGGATAGAGATGCTGACACTCTGCTTACCGTTGGTTCGGGTTATAGAAGTGAGTTCTGTATGTACTAAGCCGACCTCTGCGATATCTTTCAGTCTAACCTGCCCTCCACCGGGAAGAGGAATCAAGAGATCCTTAATTTCATCGACCGACTGGAACTCGCCAGTTGTCCGAATCGTTAGGTCCTGTGTCCCCTTTTGTACCTGCCCTCCCGGAGCGTTAAAGTTTTCTGCTCCGATCAGCTTGGCCAAGGTGTCAAGATTGAGTCCATACCCTTTCAAGGCTTCCTGGTGGGTCTTAATATCCACTTTATTCTTATAACCACCAGTCACCGTAACCGAAGCTGCCCCTTTAACCCGTTCCAAGCGAGGTTTGATCGTATTCTCTGCTATCGACTGAAGCTCAGCTAAATCGGCGTTTTTTGCCGAAAGGGTGAGTTGCTCGATAGGCATAGCCGTCAGGTCAATCTTTAGAACCATAGGAGCGCCCACTTCCGTGGGAAACATGCGCTTGATCATGTCGATTTTTTCTCTCATTTGCAGGCTGGCAAAATTCATATCCGTCCCATACTTGAATTGGGCAATGATAATCGAACGGCCCTCCGTTGTTGTGGATGTGACCTGATCAATATTCTCAACGGTGGAAACGGCCCCTTCGATTGGATTTGTAATCAGTTTTTCAATTTCTTGGGGTCCTACGCCAGGATATTCTGTAACCACCACTGACACTGGGATTTCCATATTGGGAAACAGATCGATAGGTAGGCGCGTGAGGGACACACTGCCCAAGAGAATGATAATCAACATGAACATGATAATCGTAACCGGGCGTTTGACCGAAACCTCCGCTAAATTCAAGATGCGCTACCTCCTACCACCTTAACCTTACTCCCCTGATTCACCAGGGTTTGCCCTTTGACAATAACCTTTTCCCCAGCGTTTAAGCCCTTGAGAATTTCCAGCTTGGATCCGGTATCGAGTCCTATAAGCACTTCTTTAGCCACCGCTCTATCCCCTTCTACAATATAGACTGTATTTTTTCCGTTCTTAAGAAGTACTGACTCGCTGTTAACTGCAAGGATATTGGCCTTCGTTTGGGTGGCCAATTGAACCTTGGCAAACATCCCCGGTTTGATCGACCCACCCTTATTTTCAAGTGTAACTTTCACCGGATAGAGTTGGGTTCGGGCATCCGATGTTGGGGCTATGCTGTAAACCTTGCCAGTAATCTCTACTCCTCCGGCTGAAGAGACTGCTATTTTAGCCTCTTGCTCAGGCTTGAGGGTATTGACAATGTTTTCGGCGACATTAATTAATACATAGAGGTTATCCAGTGTGGTAAGCGTAATTGCGGGTTGAGCATTAGAAGCCATTTCTCCGTACTTCACATTCACTGCTGAAACTGTGCCCTCTATCGGCGCTGTCACAAGGGCATTGCTGAGCGTATCCTGGGCTTGCTGCAGGCTGAGTTTCGATTGATCCCACTGAATTTGCGCCATCTCCAGGGGTTTTTCGGAGGCCTGGCTTTCAAAGCCCTCCAATTGACCTTTAGAGATACCTCCAGCTGCATAAAGCTGCTGTTGGCGCTCTAAGTTAAGCTTAGCCAGCTCCAGTTGTTCCTTTGTTCGCAGATAGTTAGCCTCTGCGTTCCGAACCCCAATCGAAGCCTGGTCAACCGCTTTTTGTAAGTCCTGTAAATCCAGGGTGAAGAGTACCTCTCCAGCCTTCACTTGCGATCCAACTTTGACCTTTACGCCTGTCACTTTACCGGGCAGCTTGGGCACAACGGAAATCTCCTGCTCCGCAAAAACCTTCCCACTAAAAGCAGCCGTTTCGATTAGCGTCTGCACCGAGGTCGCCTGTACCTCCACCGGTATATACTTCTCTTCTACAGTTACCGTTGTTTTCTGAGCCCCACAGCCAGCACTCATGACCATGACACTCAGAATGAAAACACCGATTAAACTAAGAATACCCTTTTTTGCTTTCAAATGTGACCAGCCCCCACTCTTACCTAATTCTTCCTTTAAGATTCACTAATAACCTTGCTCATCCACTGTCCGAGCCGCTGCTGCAGCACGGTTCGACAGAACCAGCTTAACCGGCACTACTTGAAGAAACGTTTAGTCCTTGCAACATCCAATCATAGGTCAGATAAGCCTTAAACAGGTTATGTTTGGCGATGGTAACACTATTCACTTTGTTCTGATAGTCTGCCGTTCCGCTCTCGTATTCCAGCAGTGAGATTATGTCTAATTTATATTTAAGGGAGAGTAAATCGTACTTCTTACTTTCGTTAGTTAAAGTATTTTGCACTACTTGCAAGTCATTTTGCTTATCCTTTACGTCTTGATACGCCTTATCAAAGGCCTTGACGAGCTTCCTCTTCTCAGAGACAAGCTTTAAGGCTTCCGAGTCATACTCGACGTCAACTTGATTATAGGCGATTCCGCTCGAATAATTGAGCTGGGTACCCTTCAGGGAAAGCGCATTCGCCTGAATTAGCACACTGAGACTATGATCCATCGTTGTTTGCAGATCCTCATCATAAGCCATCTTGGCTATTTTGGAGATATCTACTTCCGGCACCGTTTGCAAAGTTAAAGTCGTATCGTAGTCCTGACCCAACATCAAATTTAGATCCCCGCGAATCGAAGAGAGGTTTTCCGCAAGGCCCATTAACTTTCTTCCTAGATCCGCAACTTGCAGCTCGATTGATTTGACATCTGTCGAGGTCAAAAGCCCCAAGGTCTGTCGGAGACGTTGTATATCCAGGTTTTTCTGAGTTAACCTGAGTTGCGACCGCAAATCCTCCTGATTTAGTAATAAGTCATTGTACGCCAAATAGAGGCTTTGAGCCGCATAGACCTGCCCCTTACCAGTCATATCCGCTATGAGTGACAACTTTTGTATCGTCTTGGTTCGGGTATCTTCGAATGATGAATTAGAACCGGTTGGTATTGCATTCAACTGTGTGAGTTGGTCATCTAAAATTCTTTTTAGAAATGTAAGAGTTGGCACATCGGTTGTTGCTGACGGGTGTTCGATCTCATTTTTGTAGGCATCGATCTGCTTGTTTAACAATGCTTTTTGACTATTAATTTGGCCCGTCGTTTGAGCCTTCAGGGCTTCCTGCTGGGCATCTAAGGCAAACCAAGTAGAGTCTACTTGATAATAACTTGTTTTAACCAGCACATTTCTCGCCAAAATGTTATCTTGAAGTTCCTTAAACTTGAGGGATGTGATCTTATCTTGTGCATCACTGGCAGAAACAGAAAGCGGCATCCCAAATAAAAGAATAGACATCACTAGACCTAAAGATAATACTTTTCTCACTCGTTAATTCCCCCTTTGTTTTTTTCAAAACTGACTGTTCGGTCATATTCCTTTATACTATGTTTCGTTATGGAATACAATACCCAGTGAAAGATATTTTACCAGCGTTTTTGCCTTAACTTAATGTCTCGTTTTAATCTAAAAAGGCAGTCGCCTTGATAAAAGCCTTAACAACCGCGGGGTCAAATTGGGAGCCACAAACGAGCATTTTCTTCACATTAATTAGACAATTAGACTCTATCTTTCACTCTGACTATCCATAACATAGTATTTGGAAGAAAGAAAAGGCACTTAAATTTATGTCAAAATTTAGAGTAATTAGACATTCTGCATAAAGTAGGATTTTCCTTGATTAACCTATCGTATTTTAGTTAATTATCGCTGATAGAATAGGGGAGGTTCATTTGACACGACCACTTAAATATATTTTAATTGTTACATAAAAGATTTAAAAATGAATTTAAGGAGGATGACTTGGTGAATTTTCTCAATCTATTACTTTTAGCGATTCCGATCAGTATTTTCCTGCGACTGTCCGATTACTCGCCCGTCTTTCTGTTTGTTGCTGCCGGTTTAAGTATAATTCCGCTTTCCGGCTATATGGGCAAAGCCACAGAAGAAATAGCAATCTATGTCGGCCCTAAAGTGGGCGGCTTGCTCAATGCTACGTTCGGTAACGCGGCAGAACTTATCATCACTATTTTCGCCCTTAGGGCAGGACTCGTGGAAGTAGTCAAAGCATCCATTACAGGGTCCATCATCGGCAATCTTCTCCTGGTGTTAGGTCTTAGCATGCTCTTAGGCGGTTTTAAGTACAAGACTCAAAAGTTCAACAGGTCAACAGCTGGTATGCATACTTCGATGCTGCTGATGGCCGTAACAGGATTGATCATTCCGGCGGTGTTTCTCAGTACACACGCCAGCCCAGCCGCAGAACCTTTAAGTTTAGGAGTGGCCGTTGTCTTGATGCTAGTTTATATACTTAGTTTGGTTTTTTCCCTACATACTCACAAAGATGTCTTTCGACCTAGCCAAGAACATTCAGAAACTCCAAAATGGTCTAGACTCAAGGCCTTGCTGATTTTATTCATTGCTACCGTTATTGTAGCCCTGGAAAGTGAGTTTCTGGTGGAAGGAATTGATCCAGTGGTTAATACCCTGGGTATCAGCGAACTTTTCATTGGGGTGATCGTGATCCCCATTATCGGTAATGCAGCAGAACATTCAACTAGCATATTAATGGCATTAAAAAACAAAATGGAAATTAGTCTGGAAATCGCCATCGGCTCAAGCACTCAAATTGCACTTTTTGTCGCCCCCCTACTAGTATTTCTGGGGTACTTTATGGGGCAACCCCTTGACCTACTATTTACTAGTTATGAACTCATCGTCATCATCATGGGTATCGTGATTACCGCCATGATTAGCATGGATGGCCGCTCCAACTGGCTCGAAGGAGCACAGCTTTTGGCAGCCTATGCCATCATGGCTTTAGCGTTTCTGTTTGTGTAAGACATAGATTTCATCATACGAATCCTTAAAGAGGCCTTTGCAACACTATAATGCACAATGCACAATGCTTAATTCATAATTCATAATTCACAATGCTAAGTACTTTATACTTAATTATGA